>Ga0334885_1000383_pt1 | contig 78721 bp, 75 predicted proteins | sample GraSluR1_MG_8_FD_207233 | JGI IMG/M metagenome (GOLD analysis project Ga0334885, IMG submission 207233) | Sludge microbial communities from methane-producing bioreactor in Wageningen University, Netherlands - Granular Sludge_31_05-R1 | ecosystem: Engineered > Bioreactor > Anaerobic >...
AGGCGCTCTATTTCAGGGACGTCTATCCCGATGTTCCCCTTGTCGGGTACTGCGAGTTCTACTACCAGGGGGACGGGGCGGACCTGGGGTTCGATCCGGAGTTCCCCGTGGACCTTGACGACCGCATGCGGATACGGACGTGGAACATGACACAGCTTGCAAGTCTAACATCGGTCAATGCCGCCGTCAGTCCCACGAAGTGGCAGAGGAGCCTCTACCCGGAGGAGTTCCGTAAGAAGATAGAGGTCATCCACGAGGGGGTGGACACGGATGTGGTGAAGCCCTTTCCCGGTCAGGCCCTCACTTTGCCCGACGGGACCGTCCTCACGAAGGACATGGAGGTCGTGACCTACACGGCGAGGGGCCTTGAACCCTACCGGGGGTTCCATGTTTTCATGAGGGCGGCGGAGGAGATATGCAGGCGGAGGCCCCACTGCCACATCGTCATAACCGGGGGCGACGAGGTGCGCTACGGCAAGAAGCTGCCCGATGGATTGAGCTACCGGGAGAAGATGCTGAAGGAGGTATCCATAGACGAAAGGCGCGTCCACTTCCTGGGGCTCGTCCCCTACGATACCCACCTCAAGACCCTCCAGGTGTCATCCGCCCACGTCTACCTCACGGTCCCCTTCGTCCTTTCCTGGTCCATGATAGAGGCGATGGCGGCCGGGTGTGTCATTGTGGGGTCGGCCACGCCGCCCGTCAAGGAGGTCATAGAGGACGGGCGTAACGGACTTCTTGTCGACTTCTTCTCCCCCAAAGAGATCGCGGACCGGGTGGACGAGGTACTCAGCCATCCAGGAAGGATGGCGCACCTTGGCAAGACAGCCCGTGATGACATCGTCACGAACTATAGCATGAAAGACAGACTCGCTGAGTACGAGAGACTCTGGCGGGGCCTGCTGACCTGAGAAAGGCTGAAGTAAGCACGAAAGGCACTTCTTGAAGCAGGGCAATAAAGTTCGCCACTAAAATAGGAAACAAATAGCCAATGATTTCAATAGGAAATGGCGGAAGTGCATGGGAATCGAACCCACCCGCCAGCTCGTCACCGGCACACTGGTTTTGAAGACCAGGAGGCCCACCAGGACCCCTCCACTTCCGTTGCTATAGTTTATTGATTGGAGCCTGTAATGTCAATCAGGGTTTTGATTCACATGGCGCATGGGAGAAGCAAGAATGCCTCGTATGTGTCGATTCTTTCTCCACCCCGCGCATGCGGGGTGCGAGAATGCCGCCAGATTTCGGGAGGCTCCGGGATCTGGCGGCGTCTTTTCTCTCTTTCCGTCTTTCTTCGCGATCTCTGCGCCCTCGAGCGAAGCGGGCGTGAGATACGCCTTTGGCCGCTTCTTACTCGAAATTGAACTCTTTCTCCGTGAAGAGGGTCCTGCAGACTTCCACCACCACCGGGTCGTAGCGGGTCCCGCTGTTGTCTACGATCTCCTTCAGGGCTATCTCCGTGCCCAGTGCCGGGCGGTAGGGTCTGTGCGTTGCCATGGCCTCCACCACGTCTGCGACGGCGAGGATTCGGGCTTCCATTATTATTGTCTCCCCGCTCAGACCGTCGGGGTAGCCGGAGCCGTCGAGACGTTCGTGATGCTGGATCGTGGCCACGGCCACGGGCCAGGGGAACTCTATGCCCTTGAGGATGTTGTAGCCGGCGTGGGCGTGGGCCTTGATGATGTTGAACTCGAATTCGTTGAGCGCGCCCGGCTTGCTCAGGATCTCGGCGGGAACGATGATCTTCCCGATGTCGTGGAGAAAACCCATCACCTCGAGACCGTCGATGAATTCCTGCGCGAGGCCCATCTTGCGCCCGATGGCGCAGGATAGCTGGGCGACGCGCCTCTGGTGGCCCGCAGTGTAGGGATCCCGCATCTCTATCGTTGTCGCCAGGGCCCTGACGGTGCCGTCGAGGGTCTTGCGCATGTTGCCCAGGCTGTCTTTCAGCGCGTTCTCGGCCTTGATCCTCTCGGCTATCTCACCCTCGAGGAAACGCGTCTTCTCCCGCACCTTCTCGCCGAGATGCGTGTTGAGCTTCCTCAACTCCTGCTTGGTGAGGGACAGGCTCTCATTTCGGCTTACAAGGTTTTCGAATGTGGAATAGAAGAAGTTCAGGATTCTTTGCGGATCTGCCTGGAACCGGTGGAGTCTTCCCTCGATCTCTATCGCCACACTGGCCGGGTCGCTGCCGTTCTGTAGCGCCTTTCCCCCTAGCAGGATCGACTCGACTGTCCCCGCGAGAATGTCAGCACTGTACGGCTTCGTTATGTAGTAATCCGCCCCGGTCTCAAGACCCTTAACGACATCCTTCACGTTCGTGAGGAGAGTCAGCAATACGAAAGGGATGTGCTTGAGGGCCTTGTCGGTCTTGACGGTCCGGCAGAACTCGTACCCGTTCATCTTCGGCATCTCGACATCGCTGATGATGAGGTCCGGCATTACCTCGTTGACCTTGTACAACCCGTCCATGCCGTCCTCGGCAACAGTCACCTCGTATCCCTTTTTTACGAGGATCTCCTCGAGGATCTTCGCCTGGGTCCTGCTGTCTTCAGCTATGCATATCCGCTTCGCCATACATAATCGCCGGTACGAAACCGGACTCCCACGAGAGTGTTATCGCATTCCCGGCACGAAACTTAAAAGACGGCTTGAATCGCTTGAGTAGCTTGAATCGCTTGAGAGTTGAAGACAAAAGAACCTGAGAGGCAGATCGGTTTTTTATTGTTGGTGAGAAGTAATACGTGTAGAAAGCAAAAGGGAGGGTTTATGGCTATTTCATCTTTTGAGGAGCTACAGATATGGCAAGAGGCTAGAAGATTAACAAATAGGGTATACGATGTGACGAGACAAGCGCCGTTCTCTAAAGATTTCGGACTCACTAATCAGATAAGAAAGGCGTCTATTTCGATAGGGTCTAATATCGCTGAAGGCCATGAACGTGGAGGCACAAAGGAGTTTCTTCAATTCCTTTCTATTGCAAAAGGTTCGTCAGGCGAAGTGCGTTCCCAGTTGTACCTGGCTCTTGATCAGGGATACCTGGGTAAGGAAGATTGTGAGGAATTAATAGGTCATTTCAGAAAACTGACCGTGATGATCAACAATTTCATGAAGTATCTGAATACAACCAAGTACCAGGGGGTAAAGTACAAAGCATAAAAGACGGCTTGAGAAGAAAACCGCTTGAATAGTTTGAGGGGCTTGAAAGTTAAAGACAAAGCCATCTTTCAAGGATGTTTCTTGAAAACCCTCAAGCTACTCAAGCTACTCAAGCTATTCAAGCCGTCTTTTTAGCTTCAAGCCGTCTTTATGAGCGCTCTGCAGTAGTCGCGGAAGTTGTTTACCGCTATGAAGAATTCCCGCATCATTATGACCCAGTAGTACTGGCCTTTCGGGGTGAGGGTGAGGGTGGGGCCGGTTTTGATGAGGCCGCCTGTGAGGCGGAAGAAGGTTATTTCGGGGAGGAGGTAGTGGTAGGCGTTGACGCCATGCTTCTTTGTGAGCTCGTCGAGGTCAAGGGTGATGCCGAAGAGCTTCATGAGAAAATCGTAGAGCAGGCGCTCTCTCGTGCCGCAGTCCTTTCGGGCGGCGACGGGGAACTCTCCCCTTTCGAGGCGGTCAATGTACGCGGGGATGTCGAAGGTGTTCGAGTAGACGCTGCCGCCCAGGTAGCCGATGGAACCGCTCCCCAGACCGGCGTACTCGTCGTAGTTGACGACATATTCGTCGATCATCACGTCGCCCCGTGAGAAACACCATGCCGTGCTGGGGCGGTAGTCGTCGTGGAGCATATCCGTGATCTTCCTGTAGAGGTCCTGACCACGGTCGTAGTCCACGCGGCCCAGCTTCCTGCCCATGATCTTCTCCGTGGAGGTTGATACCATGAGAGGATAGAACGTCACCTGGTCCACGGCAAGGCCCATGAGGACGTCGAGATCGTGCTCCAGCATCTCCATGGTCTGGGTGGGATAATTGAAGATCATGTCCACATTGAGGGTATCGAAACGGCCCATCGTCTCTTTGAGCCTCCGGGCTATCTCTTCTCCGCTGCCATACTTGTGATAGCGCTCCACGGCCTTCAGGATACCGTCGTCGAAGGTCTGGACCCCGACGGAGAGACGGTTGACGCCAATGTCCTTGAGTTGCGCCAGGTTCGGCTCCGTAAGGTGGTTCGGGTTTGTTTCGACGGAGACCTCCCGTATGTTGAACGTATCTCCCGCCAGTTTCAGCGTCTCCGACAGTTCGTCGATGAGGACCGTCGGCGTACCGCCCCCGACATAGACGGCGTTGAAATCGTACCCGAGGTCGCGATACATCCCTATCTCCTTGCGCAACGCCTTGAAATAGGCCCGCGCGATGTCCTCCCTGAAAACAACGCGGTTGAAGGAGCAGTAGGGACAGAGCTCCTCGCAGAAAGGCACGTGGAGATAGAGAAGCCTCGGGATGGCATCGGAGGGCCGCGGCACCTCGTAGGATCGGCCCGGTGTGAAGCGCAGATAGTCCGCGTTCTTTTTCCGGGCAACGCTGCATATAAGCTTTTCGATCAGCATGGCAAACTCTAGGGGCAAGAGAACAGGATGCAGGGGTTGAAAACCTTATCTCCCCGTTCGCTTTCTCATGTCCACTATCTTCTCGAGTCATCTAGTTTAAGGGTCGCAACCGCTAAAAATCAAGCACATATTCCAGACTTCAGGAAATAGCTTGACATGCCCGGGAAAGGTCGTTAAAACATGACATATTTTATGAAGAGAATGCTTTTCTTCACAGTGCTTTCCGTTTTCCTTGCCGCAATGGCCGGTTGTTCCCTGGACAGCTTCTTTTCACCTGATTACGGCAACAAGGAATACCCCACGACAGAGCTTCCCGACATGACGAAGAAGCTGAAGCAGCAGGAAGCTGCTGTGGAGCCGAACCAGCGCGTCACCGCCCCGGACGAAGAGGCGAAGCTGGGGCCAACACCAAAATCGGCATCGCAGACCGTCCGGGACGAAGCTATCGACGGCCGGGGGACTCCCGCAGGCGCGGGCGCCACGGCTTCGCTCCTCAAGGTCAGGACGGGCTCGCGCACCACCTTCACGGGAACCGTCACCGCCGTCGATTATGTCGGCAAGACGATATCCGTCAAGAGCGCGGGCAAGAATCTGACATTCGACCTTACGAACCCCGTCATGCGGGGCTACAAGCACGCGGGAGAGATACAGATCGGGGACGTCATCACCATGGGATACATAAAGAACGGTATCGGAATCGTCAAGGGGGAGAACTTCCACCAGGACCTCCTCGACCAGACCGCCCCCGACGAGGTCACATCATCGCAAAAAGGCAAACGGCAGACAACATCCAAACAAGCCTCCAGCAACCGGGCAGCGCCGGTGCGCGTCAAGTACAAGGTAAACACGCTGGCCTTCAAGGATGTCGACAACAACAAGGATGGCAAGATCTCCCCGGTAGAGCTCTGCACCGTGCTACCCTCTCTCACCATGGAAGATTTCAAGAAATATGACCGCGACGGCGACGGCAGCCTGAGCGAATCGGAATACAGGGACGTCAGGAAGAGATAGAGAGAACAGATGATAAGCTATAGGCTATAGGGAAAAGCAAAAGGCCTTTCCTTTTTCTCTTCCAGACCTATTGCCCATGACCCAGTACCCATGACCCGGTTTTACTTGAAGTGCTTTTTGAAGGTTTTCTCCAGGGTTTGCCTTACGTCCTCGCGGAAGCCTTCGTAGCTCTTCATGAACTTCTTCCCCTCAGGGGTTATGTTGGAGCCGCCTCCTGAGACGCCTCCCACCTTTCTTTCGAGGAGCGCGAAGCCCAGTCTGGCTTCAATTGCCTGAAGCATCAGCCAGGCCTTCCGGTAGGACATATTGAGGTCCATCGCCGCCCTGTGGAGGGATCCCGTCTCCTCGATCCGCTTGAGCACCTGGTAAGGGCCCTCCCCGAACGCCTTCCCTTCGTTGTCTATCCATACCTTGTACCCTACTTTCATATAAGCGCCCCCTTGCTCGCGTAACAAGGCAATTATAGATAACACCTGTAATCCTGTCAAGTTACAATGTTCGCTGCTCCACATCCCCCTGCCTGCCATCGGCGTTCACAATGGACAACAATTGCTGCCTCGATAATTGTCCTTTAGTTACAAATAGATATGAGAAAAACTGCTGAGAACGAGGCAGGATATCGAACCGGCGTGGAGAATTACTCTTGACTTGTACTTATATCCGATGATATATAACGTTCGTTATATGTTGCAAGATATAAAGAGATCTATCACAAGGATGGGTTATTCATCCTCAAGGATGTCGAGACTCATCTCTTTATAACGCTACTCCTCTCATAATCCTTTCTATTGGGGATGTGGTCGTCGCGTGCATGTGGCCGGACGGCCATATCTCTTTTTGGGCACCCTCTTCGTTCACCGACCGGTGGACGTGTCATCGGTCTGTCAGCAGCCTGGCTCACCAGGGTGGCCGCAGCATCCGCGCATCGTGGCGATCTTCTTCGTGTTGTTGCGCAAAAGAAGCCACACCTTTCGCCACAGGGGCATGTCGGCGTTAAGGTTCGTCAGAAAGGCCCGCGCGCTCGGCCTCACATGGTCGTGGTCGTGGTCCGTCACGGCTTACGTCTTGTCGCCGACGAGCGGCAGGACCCTGTCGATGTGGAAGTAGACGACAAAACGCTTCTCGTCCTTCTGCTCGTCCGGGACCCTGTATGTCTTGCGCCAGCGGAACTGCTCGATCTTCGCGGGGTCCGACTCTTCGCGGATCTTCGTGAGATAGAGGCGCTTCCCCACGAAGGCGTTCTCCTTCGCCTCCGCGAAGATGTAGGCGGCATGGGGGTTCGACTGAAGGTTGGCGTGCGTCAAACGGTCCGTCATTATCCACACCGCCGTCTCCTCGTCGACGAAATGGGGCCGGGAATAGACCGCCGCGTCAACGATGCCTTTCGCGTCCGCCGTGGCGAGAACGCCCCTTCCCAAAGTGTTCTCAAAATACTCGCTGAGCTTCATGGGCCCTCCTCTCTTTCGTTATTGCCTGTTTTCCCATTATAGCAAAGAACCGGTCCTTTGGTATAGAATAACAGAAGGACATGATGGACGTACTACCGCAGAGGGTCGAACCCATCAGGGAGGGGCGGCCGGGCCGGGGGCCCGTGGCGTACTGGATGAGCCGCGACCAGCGCACCGCCGACAACTGGGCGCTCCTCTTCGCGCAGCAGACGGCCATTACGCATGCCCTTCCCCTTGTCGTCGTATTCTGCCTTTCCCATTCTTTTCCCGGGGCAACACTGAGACAATACGGCTTTATGCTCCGGGGTCTGGAAAAGGTCTCCCGGTCCCTCGAAGCCCTCTCCATCCCCTTTCTTCTCCTTCCCGGAGAGCCGGTCGATACCCTGCCGGCATTCATCGAACGCTCCAACATCTCATTCCTTGTTACCGACTTCGATCCTCATCGCGTGAAGCGACAGTGGAAGGAGGCAGTCATCCGAAAGACAAGGATTCCCGTCTACGAGGTCGACGCCCACAACATCGTTCCCTGCCGCGCGGTTTCGGACAAGCGCGAGTATGGCGCCCGCACCATAAGAAGGAAGATACGGCAGCTCCTGCCCGTCTTTCTGGACGACATGCCCGTCCTTCAAAGGCACCCCTGGGACTCGGGACTCATGGGAAACGACTTTGACGCGAAAACCATCCTTGAGGCCTTAAGGACCGACCGCTCGGTGGAAGAGGTCGGTTGGGTCTTACCGGGGGAAGACGAGGCACGCGTTGTGCTGCAGTCATTCATCGAGGAAAAACTCGACCGATACGGGACAGACAGGAACGACCCTGTCAGGGACGGCCAGTCGAACCTCTCGCCCTACCTTCATTTCGGACAGATATCGGCCCAGCGGGTGGCGCTCGAGATCAGGTATTGCCCTGCCCCCATTCCGCCGAAGGACGCCTTTCTCGAGGAGCACATCGTTCGCAGGGAGCTTGCCGACAACTACTGCCATTACACCCCGGACTATGACCGCTTCGAGGCCTTTCCTGAATGGGCAAAGAAGACCCTCAACGACCACAGGGCGGACAGGCGCCCCTATCTCTATTCCCTGCAGGAACTTGAGAACGCTGAGACCCATGACGAACTCTGGAACGCGGCGCAGACACAGATGGCAAAGACGGGAAAGATGCACGGCTATCTGAGGATGTACTGGGCAAAGAAGATACTGGAATGGACGGCTTCCCCCGAAGAGGCGATATCGGCGGCGGTCTATCTCAACGACCGGTATGAGCTTGACGGCCGAGACCCGAACGGGTACACGGGTATCGCCTGGAGCATCGGCGGGGTGCACGACAGACCCTGGGGGGAAAGGAATGTCTTTGGAAAAATCCGGTACATGAGTTATAATGGGTGCGCGTCCAAATTCAACGTGAAACGCTACATAGAGACGGTCAAGTCCGGCACCCGGGGCTAAAAGGGGGAGGGAGCAGGATATGGCGGGGAAAATACCCATACCGAGCACTACACGGAAAGGGGCCGCGGACGTGGCAAGGCGGCTCAAGGCCTTCGACAGGAAAGAGTCCTTTGCGGTCCTGGCAACGAATGACCGGGGAAAACCCTACACTTCCCTGATTTCCTTCGCACTGACGCCCGACCTCAGACAGGTCATATTCGCGACGCCGAAGGGCACCCGGAAGTTCAGGAACCTGACGGGCACGAGGGATGTGGCCCTTTTGATCGACAACCGCTCCGATCAGAGGAAAGGTTTCGTTCAAACGCAGGCCATCACGGTCATCGGCACGGCAAGACCCGTCCGCCGGGGCAGGGCATGGCTGGAATACGCAGGGATCTTCCTGAAGAAACATCCTGAACTGGAGGACTTCCTGAACGCCTCGACGACGGCACTCGTCGTTGTCGACGTCACGAGCTGCGTCCACGTGGGTCATTTTCAGACCGTCACCGTGGCAGACTGGGTGAACAAGGAGAGTTAGAGAACCATGTGGAACTGGAAACCATTCTTTGAGGACGAAAGCATCAGCGTCTTTTGCGACCTCGACCAGATCGTCGACACCGAGGCTGACGAGGACGGCCTGTACGCATCGCCGGACTGCTACCGTCCCCTACCCCTTCGTTTCGGCGTGTTTTTGTCCATCGTTCTCAAGAAAAAGGACGACGCGGGGCGGTACCTGGAGGAGCGCAAGGCTCGCTCCCTGCCCCTGAAGGGGTACAAATCATACCGCTATTCCCTCTGTCTCGCGGAGATAGACGCCCGCGACTTGCGCTGTCGCGTGCTACCCGCGGGAGACTACGACTCAAAAGACCGCGAACTTGGCGACTCCTGCATTATAACGGACATCAACCCGCCCATCCTCCCCGGCATAAACGACGAATGGAAACCCATACGCTCAAAACGCTCTCACCCCATGATCCGGGCGCTGGCAAAGATGTTTTTTGTAAAGGAATGAGGCGGGTGATGGGTAGTAGGTTATGGGTTATGGGAAGAGCTGCCATTCCTATTGCTTGATATCTGCCCTTTTGAACCAAGGGTGTTTCAATCCCCACGCTATTCCTGGATGCCGGCCTTCGCCGGCATGACGAGGAGAATATCTCTTCCCATTACCCATTACCTATTACCTGCCTTTTTCAAATTGACATCATTCGTTCCGTCGGGTTATATACTGGGCATGATTGAACGGTATACGCGGGAACGGATGGCTCGGGTCTGGACGGATGAGAACAAGTACCGCACATGGCTCGACATAGAGATCCTCATCTGCGAGGCGTATACGAAGCTCGGCCTCATCCCTGAAGAGGACATGAAGAACATCAGGGAAAAGGCGAACTTCGAGGTTGCCAGAGTGCTTGAGATCGAAGAGCGGACCCGGCACGATGTGGTGGCCTTCATCGAGAACGTCGCGGAGTACGTCGGACCGTCCTCCAAGTACATCCACATGGGAGTCACATCGTCGGACATTCTGGACACGTCCTTTTCCTGCCTTCTCAACGAGGCGGCGGACATCCTCATCGAGGATATCGTCGCGCTCATGGAGGTCCTCAAGGAGAAGGCCTACGCCTGTAAGGACATGCCCGCCATCGGCAGGACCCACGGCATCCACGCCGAACCGGTGACCTTCGGCCTCAAGATAACCCATTTTTATGACGAGATGAAGCGGAACCTGGAAAGGATGACGGCCGCGAAGGAACGCATCCGCCATGGAAAGATATCAGGTGCCGTCGGCACCTACGCGCATGTCCCGCCCTCTGTCGAGGAATTCGTCTGCGACGGGCTGGGTCTCAAGGTGTGTCCCATATCGTCACAGATCATTCCCCGCGACTACTACGCGGAGTTCTTCATGGCCGTAGCACTCACGGGCTCCACCATCGAACGGATGTCCATGGAGGTGCGCAACCTTCAGCGGACCGAGGTGGGCGAGGCGGAGGAATTCTTCCGCAAGGGACAGACAGGCTCTTCGGCGATGCCTCACAAGAGGAACCCCATCGCCTCCGAGAACCTCTGCGGCATGGCACGGCTCCTCCATGGGTTTGCCGTGACGGCGATGGAAAACATCCCCCTGTGGCACGAAAGGGACATCAGCCATTCATCGGCCGAGCGCGTCATAGCCCCCGACGCCACCATCGCCCTCGACTATATGCTCGAAAGGGCAAAGAACCTCTTCAAAAACCTCCTCGTCTACCCCGAAAAGATGCAGAAGAACCTCGACATCACCCGCGGCCTCTATCATTCGGAGGCAATACTCATCGCCCTTATCAGGAAAGGTCTCACAAGGCAGGAGGCATACAAGGTCACCCAGGCAGTCGCCATGCGCTGCTACGAGGGCGGTCTCGATTTTCTCACGGAATTGAAGAAAGACGCCGAGCTCGCCAAACACCTGTCAGCGAAAGATATCGAAGAAACCTGCACCAACGACCACTACTTCCGCCACATCGAAACGATTTTCAAGAGAGTGTACGAGTAAAAGACGGCTTGAGTCGCTTGAATGGCTTGAGTCGCTTGAGAGTCAAAGGCAGGAACGTCAGAATCTGTCTTGCGCCTGGGGCCTGAACACCGTTAGATCCCGGCCATCGCCGGAATGACGGAAAGCGGGGCCTCAGATCGCAATCGCCCTGAGGCTATCACCGCAAAGCACTACAAGAATTCGAGCTTCTAACCCTCAAGCCATTCAAGCGACTCAAGCCATTCAAGCCAGGCCGCCTGTTCAGCAGGCGGCTTTTACGTATCGTATGTGGAGATCGTAAAGGATGCCGTCGATGAGGCGCTCTTCGTCGGGGTTCAGGTTGCCCTTTGTTTTTTCCTTCAGGATCTCTATGATCGTAATCGTCTGCTTTGCCAGGGGAAGGTTCGTATTCTTCTCGTTGCTGATCGGGTCCGGCAGCTCTCCGAGGCAGACCATTGCCGATGTGGAGAGCGAAAGTATGAAGGTGGAGAAATTCAGTTCGGGGAAAAGATGCTCTTCCGCAGCCTCGCAGGTGCCCACTTCGTCCTGAACCTTTTTCTTGATATCATCCAAATCCGCCATTTAAGCCCCCTATAGGAGAGTATCGAGCTTTACCGGCGCGAAGAAAAGACCGTCGTCCCTTTTCACCTGGTAAAGGATGTAGTTCCTCTTGAGACCTTCTATCATGAAGGTGTCGAAATCCTTCCGGTTTTTCACCGGGTTGTTGTTGATCCTGACGATGACGTCGCCCTTTCTAAGCCCCGACCTCATGGCTATGCCTCCGGGAAGAACCTTTACCACCACCGCACCGTCTTTATCGCGGAGACGGTATTTCAATTTGGGGTACCCCGATATATCGGAGACCTTCATGCCGCAGAGGACCTTGTCGATGGGCTGCGGCGCGTATTCCTCCATATCGGCCACCTCGATGTTGACGGTGTATTTCTTGCCGCCGCGGGTGAGCCGAACCTGAAAGTTACTCCGCGACTTCACGGAGCGAATGGCGACCTGAATCTTCAGTGACTCCCGAATCACCCTCCTGTTGATCTCCGTGATCCTGTCTCCCACATTGAACCCGTATTTCTCGGCGGGACTTCCCGGTATGACGCGCTCGACGAGAAGGTAGTTCTTCTTGTCTTCTTTCTGCCTCCCGATGAAAAGACCGAGAATGGGCCGCGTCAACTTGCTTTCGGTGAATTCTGAAAGGATGGTCATCACATCGTCCATGGGAATGGCAAATCCTATCCCCTTGCCCTCGCCGTAGATCGCCGTGACGATGCCGATGGGAGCACCGTCGACGCCGAGAAGAGCGCCTCCGCTGTTGCCCGGGTTGATAGCGGCGTCCGTCTGGATGAGATTGGCGTAGACCTTGTTGTCAATCCTCAGATTACGCCCGAGGGCGCTAACCACCCCCAGAGATACGGAACTGGAGAGGCCGTAGGGGTTTCCGATGACTATCGCCCTCTCACCAACGCGGACCTTCCTGTCCCTGATCGTGAGATGGGGAAAATCCGCCTTATCGGACACGATCTTCAGGAGGGCGATATCATATTCCGGATCGCTTCCGAGCACGTAAGCCTCGTATTCCTTTCCGTTCATGAATTTAACCCTGATGTTTATCGCACGGGCTATGAGATGCTCGTTGGTGACAACGATGCCTTTGGGATCGAGGACCACGCCGGAGCCGATGTTCTCCACGAGTTCCTCCACTTCGTCCTCGCCGGAGAAGTACCTCTTGAAGAGCGATGGGGACGACTTCTTTTCCTCCGACTCGGTCTTGAGGAACTCCTCGGTCTTGATATTGACGATCGCCCGGCTCACCATCTCAACAACATCGGCCACCCTGTCGTCCTGCTGGACCTGGGATTGCCGTTGCCCGAGGGCGGTCCCGGAGCCAAAGAGACAAAACACGGCCAGGCTGAAGACCGATAACGACCAGCACAACCTGCTGACTCTCGCTTTCTGCCCGGACGATGGTTTTGCAGGTTTTGTCATCATAGACGATACCCGGCAGCCTGAAAAGATCTCGCGCAAAGGCCCCTTCTCCCTCAGGAACGACCCTCCGCGGACCTGCGGCGTTTCTTAATGAGCTTCTTCACCGAATCGAGGATGATGTGGGCGATCTCGTCCTTGCTCAGCCGCGGCACCTGTTTGGTGACCCCGGACCGGTCGATGATCGTCACCTCGTTCTCTTCGGAGCCAAACCCGATCCCCTGCTGGGCAACGTTGTTGGCAACGATAAGATCAAGGTCTTTTCTCCTTAACTTGTCGGTGGCATGTTCGATGATATTCTCCGTCTCCGCGGCGAAACCCACGACTATCCTGTCCCCTTTCACCTTGCAGACCTCGGCTATAATATCGGGGTTCTTCTCGAATTCGATCGTCATGACGTTTGCATCGCCTTTCTTCTTGATCTTCTGGCAATTCTCGTTCCTGCACCTGAAATCGGCGACAGCGGCGGCCTTGATGACAACCGTGCAGCTTCCGTGATGCTCCATGACGGCGTCCCTCATCTCGCAGGCCGTGACGACGCGCTTCACGGTGATGTCCGCACGGGGCACCTGGATGGACGTCTCGCCGGTGACGAGGACCACTTCGGCTCCGCGCCTGCGGGCCATCTTCGCTATGGCGTAGCCCATTTTCCCCGAAGACCTGTTGGTAATACAGCGAACGGGATCGATATACTCCGTCGTCGGTCCCGCCGTCACCAGGATGCGCTCGGAGCGCAGGTCTTTCTCGGTGAAGATATCCTCTATCCTTTCAACGATCTCCTCTATCGCCGGAAGACGCCCTTTGCCGTCTGTCCCGCAGGCAAGGTCGCCGCTTGCGGGCTCCATGATCTCGTACCCGGCCTCTTTCAGCTTCACGAGGTTCGCCTGGACCATCTTGCTCGACCACATCTTGGTGTTCATGGAGGGCACGAAAAAGACGGGCACCGTCGTCGCCATGACCATGGTGGTGAGAAAATCATCCGCTATCCCGTTGGCTATCTTCCCTATGATATTTGCCGTGGCAGGAGCGATGACAAGAAGGTCGGCTATGTCGGAAAGGGCGATGTGTCCTATCTTGGAACCCCTGAAGAGCTCGAACATCTCGTGAATGACAGGATTCCCGGACAAGGTTTGGAAGGTCAGGGGTGTCACGAACTGCATGGCGTTCTTCGTCATGACAACATGGACGTTGGCACCGCGCCTCGTGAGAAGCCTGATGAGCTCCGCCGTCTTGTATGCCGCGATTCCGCCGGTTATCCCGACAATGATCTCCTTATTCCGTAACATGCTGAATTGCGCGTCCATGATCTTAAATGTTGAGACCCAGTCTCCTTATGAACCTCGTAAAGAGATTCGCCTTGGGAACGTAAACGGGAGAAACGATGTTGACCCTGCCGATCGCCCGTCCGTCCAACCTGACCACCAGTTCCCCAAGTCTCTGCCCTTCCTTTATCTCTCCCTTTATCCGCTCGGGCAGGAGAACTTCCCGCGTGATGGCACCCTTTTTGTCGACTTCCATCGGGTAAAGGAAACTCTTCTCTGTCACTCCTTTCATTTTTCTGTATTTGCCGTCGACGAGAAAGATGTCCTGATCGACCATTTCCCCTTTTTTTACAACGTTCACCATTTTATACTGAGCAAAGGCCTTTTGCAACTTTTCCATGGTAAAGCTGTCCCGTATCTTCCCCGTGGGACTTCCCATGACGATCGCGATGAACCTTATGTCGCCCCGCCTGGCGGTGGCTACGATGTTAAAACCCGTCCGGGAGTAATACCCTGTTTTGAGGCCGTCGGCCCCGGCAAACTTCCCCAGGAGCTTGTTCGTATTCGTCAGCATGAACTTGCCGTCCCGGAAGGTGTCATTCTGGATGGACGTCCACTCCATGATCCTGGGGTTCTTCAGGAGTTCGCGAGCGAGAATCGCAAGGTCGCTGCACGTGGTCAGGTCCTCTTTCTCCCCTTTTGCCGGGGGCAGGCCGTGTACCGTGTGAAACTCGGTGCCGGCAAGCCCCAGGGTCTTTGCCTGCGCGTTCATGAGGTTCACCATCTCGTCCTTGCTGCCAGCCACATACTCGCTTATGGCGTAGGCCGCGTCATTCCCCGAGGCGATTATCATCGCCTTCATGAGTTCCTCCAGGGTGAAAACCTCGCCCTCCTTCAGATAGACCTGACTTCCGCCGATCTTCGAGGCCTCTTTCGAGATGGTCACCTTGTCCGTCAGCTTGATTCCGCCCGTCGCGAGCCTTCCCATGACCACGTAGGCCACCATGAGCTTCGTTATGCTGGCGGGAGCCCGCCTTTCGTCGATGTTGCTGCCGTCTATCATCCTGCCGCCCTGGGCTTCAACAACGATAAAGGACCTGAAGGGAGGTTCTGCCTCCCTCGTCTGCCGGGCGGCGGCTTTCTTGGCCGAGGCGTGCTTGGCTGCGGCGTGTGCCGTATAATTGACGAGACACAGTGATATCGCGATAAAGAGTACGAACAGTTTTCTCATATCCTCCGGGTTCCTTGCCTTACTTGCTTAATTTGTCCATGAACATTTTTATGAGGTCTATGGGCAGCGGGAAGACTATGGTCGAGTTCTTCTCCGTTGATATCTCTATCAATGTCTGCAAATACCTCAACTGCAAAGACATCGGGTTCTGAGAAAGGATCTCCGATGCCTGGGAGAGCTTTGCGGCCGCCTGGAATTCGCCTTCGGCGCTGATAACCTTCGCCCTTCTCTCACGCTCCGCCTCCGCCTGACGTGCAATAGCCCTTTGCATCTCCTGAGGAAGGTCTACATTCTTCACCTCCACGTTGGAGACTTTTATTCCCCAGGGCTCTGTATGCGTGTCGAGGATCTCCTGAAGCCTCTCGTTCAATTGTTCCCTGTGCGAAAGCAGGTCGTCCAGTTCGGCCTGTCCGAGAACGCTCCTTAAAGTGGTCTGCGAAAGCTGGCTTGTTGCGTACAGAAAGTTTTCCACGTCGATAATAGCCTTTAAGGGGTCCACAACGCGGAAATAGACCACCGCGTTCACCTTGATGGAAACGTTGTCACGGGTTATGACGTCCTGGGGGGGTATGTCGAGGACGACGGTCCTCAGGCTCACCTTCACCATGCGGTCGATGATGGGGATAAGGATGATGAGGCCCGGTCCTTTCGGCATGCCGAGCACCCTGCCCAGTCTGAAGATGACGCCCCTTTCATACTCGTTCAGTATCTTGATGGCACTGAAAAGAAAGAATACGACGATAATGACGACAAACAGGATCGGAACCGAAAACATACTGCTACCCTCCTTTCTTCTTTACCTTGACGATGAGCCCCTCCACGGAGGTGACGACGACCTCGTCGCCTTCGCCTATCGCCTCGTCACTGCGGGCCTTCCAGAGTTCCCCGTGTACCATAACCTTTCCTGCGCCTCCGGCCGCAATGTCCGTCCGCGCCGTTCCCGTCTCGCCCTCGAGCCCCTCGGAGCCGGTCTTGACCCTGGACAACTGCGCCTTTACCGCAAAGGAAAGTATGCCGAAAACAAATATCGCCGATATGACAGCGACGATGAGGATGGTCGTGAAGGAGATGGCGAGCGGGCTGCCCGGAAGGTCAACGAGCATGACCGAGCCGATAACAACGGAAACGATGCCTGCAATACCCAGAAGCCCGTGGCTGACTATCTTGACCTCCAGGATAAAGAATACGATACCGAGGAGGATCAACGCAAGTCCGGCAAAGCTGATCGGTATCGCCTGAAAGGCATAGAGGGCCAGGATGAGCGAAATGCCCCCGATGACGCCGGGAAATATGGTGCCCGGGCTGTAGAACTCGAAAAGGATGCCGTAGATCCCGATCATCATGAGTATATACGCCACGTTGGGGTCGCTCACATAGGCAAGAAACCGGAATTTGAAAGGCATCGTGATCTCCGTCCTCTTCGCGTCCCTCGTGCGCAGCACAACCTTTCCCTTCCTGGTCTCCACGGTCTTCCCGTCTATCTGTGACAGGAGATCGTCCACGGAATCAGCCACAACATCGATGACATTTCCGGCAAGGGCTTCCTTCGCGGTTATCGAGATGCTTTCCGTGACCGCCTTTGCCGCGAAATCCACACTTCTTCCGCGCTTCGCCGCAATGCTCTTCGAATACGCCTCCGCGTCGCTGACCACCTTTTTCATCATCACTTCGTCGGCCTTGTCCTTGCCGATGCTGACAGGGTGAGCAGCTCCCGCGTTGGTGCCGGGAGCCATAGCCGCCACATGGGACGCCAGAAGGATGATGGCGCCCGCCGAGGCCGCCCGCGCCCCTGGTGGAGCGACATAGACGACGACGGGAACAGGTGCGTCCATTATCTCTTTTATGATATCCCGCATGGACGAATCGAGCCCCCCCGGTGTGTCGAGGAGGACTACAAGGGCCTCGGCATCCGCCTTGCCGGCCCTCTCGATGCACTCGCTGAGAAACCCCGAAACGGGCGGATTAATGGCCCCCTGTATGCGAACTGTGTACACATCTTTGGCGTGGGAGAGGGATGCGAAAAGAACGATTGCGCCGACAAGCGCACTAATCAGGGCTCGCTGCTTCATGGCTTTTCAAAGATCTCCTTCAGTCGCCTTTCGACGGGAGCCGGAACAAAACTGGAGACGGAACCCTGAAACGCGGCGACTTCCTTGATCGTTCTCGAACTGATGAAGAAGTAATCCTTGCTGGTCATCATGAAGAGAGTGTCCATCCCGGGGTTGAGGGTCCTGTTGATGGATGCCATCTGAAACTCGTATTCAAAGTCGCTCATGGCCCGTAGACCCCTGATGACGAAGCGGGCGTTCACCCTTTTCACGTAATCGATGAGCAACCCGTCAAAGCTGTCGATGATGACATTGCTGTTCCCGTTTATGGACTGCTGGATAAGGTCCTTGCGCTCCTCGAATGTGAAGAGGCCCTGCTTCTCGATGTTGTAGGCAATGGCGATTATGACCTTGTCGAAAAGCTCGAGTCCCCTCGTGAGGATGTCGAGATGGCCGAAGGTTACGGGGTCAAACGAACCGGGGTACACTGCGAGCGCCTGTTTCATGTTTTCTCCTTAAACACCGGGGGTTTTTGGGTTTCTGAACAGGGAAATCATCGTGTCGCCGTATTTCCTCGTCCTTGCGCCTTCGAGCCCTTCAAAAAGGGACAAGCAGTCGCTTTCACGCCTGGAGTACTCGGCTATGGTGATTGTATCGGAATTCCGGAGCGAATGTTCATCAAGAAGTGTCATTGTGCGCGTCACATATCCCATTTCGTAAGGAGGATCCATAAAGATCACATCGTACATGCACTTCCTGCCATAGAGCGAAGGGACTGCATATCTTACATCCATATGTAACACCTGGCAATACTTATTTAATCCCGTCCTGGCGAGGTTCTTCCCGATGAGGTCCGTCATCTTCCTGTTCGCCTCCACGAGTGTCGCCGAGGCCGCCCCCCGGCTCAGGGCCTCTATGGAGAAGGAGCCGGAGCCGGCAAAAAGATCGAGGACAGACAGGCCTTCCACATCGCCGATCATGTTGAAGAGGGCCTCCCTTACCTTGGATGACGTGTACCGGGCCACAGCTCCCGGCAGGACGGTTATAGACATCCCCTTAAGCCTTCCTCCCGTTATGCGTATCGTCGCCATCGGTCCTACCCGAAGAGCGCCTTCGTTACGCCGGCTATTCTTTCCATGCCCTTTATCTCATGGGCAGCGAGGTACAGTAACGTCAGGGTCTTATCCCCGTAGGTCTGCTTCAGTTCTTCGATATAGTGTTCCTGCATGGTCTTGCGGAGGCGGTGAAACTCGCAGTCGGCCTCCTGCACCACGTTGTTGATGACTATGTTTTCAACGGCAAGCCGGTTCTGCTCCAGTTCGCCGATGACCCGATTCGTCATCTTCACACCAAGGGCCTCGGGGATGGTGACAATGAGGTATTTGACCGACCCCCCGTCCCTGATGAACTCCACGATACGCTCCGAAAGGGCCTCCCAGCCGGCGATTATCTCAAGGAGCGTCTTCTTCGATTCCTTGAGGCGCATCGTATCCTTCACCTTTTCGATATAGCCGTACATGTTCATGTAGAACTTCGTTGCCGCCTCCATGTGGGAAAGGAAAAGCTGGGGAAGCTTGAGGAGCCTCAGCGTATGCCCTGCGGGGGCCGTGTCCCAGACAACGACGTCGTAGCTTCCGCCTTCGACGAGTTCCATGATGAAGTTGAGCATGTACTCTTCTTCGATCCCGGGAGCGGTGCCGATGTACTCGACAAAATCGTAATCGACACTGGCAAAAGAAGAGACGACCTCGTAGATCTCCGGCCCGAAGCGCTCTTTCCATCGTGCAAGGACGATGTCGGATGATACCTCCAGTCCGTAGAGCTCAAGGGTATCGTCTATCCTTGTTTCCCTGTCGCCTATATCCTTTTCGAAGATGTCGGAAAGCGATGGGGCCGGGTCGCTCGTGATAATGAGCACCTTCCTCCCTTCCTGTGCCAGTTTCAGGGCGATCGCCGACGCACACGTCGTCTTGCCGACCCCGCCCTTGCCGCCGATCATGATAAGCTTGACCCCCGCGCCGTCAATACCGGTAAGTCCCATAGGCGAACATAATACCACGTTTGTCAGGGGGATGAAAGGGAAGACGGGGAGGACCGGAGGGGGAGAACCATTTCAGACAAGAGACCGTTGCGGGTTGCGGGTTGCGAGTCAAAGACCAAAGATAAACAGCTCTCCTGTGCCTCAGCATCTGGTTCTTGGCCTGAGACCTGAGACTTGAGACCGTCTTTTACTCTTCTTCCCGGCCTGTGAACATTGCCTTTGTGTGGGAGAAGGGGGTTTTGCCCAGGGTTGCCATGTAGAGGTGGACGATGAGATAAATGAGGAAGATGTATCCCACGACCACGTGGATGGCATCGAGAACACGAATACCGCCCATGGCGCGGATGATTCCGTAGAAATCCATTATGTTGCCGAAGACTATCCCCGTGATGATGATGAGCGGCATCGCGACGATCATAATGAAGGAATAGGCAAGTTTCTGCAGGGCGTTGAACCTGGATTCCGGCGAGGGTGCGAATGGATTGTCGCTGCCCCGGAAAAGGCCGTGGATGTAGTAGGCGAGTTGACCGGGAATGGACCGTATGTCCCTGGGAGAAATGATGTAATGCTTCGTAAAGCCGCCCACGATAACGTATGCGGCGATCCAGAAGAGAAAGAATACGGTCAGGACGTACCCTGCATACTTGTGCAGGGCCACCACCAGCCCGTAGTCGGGTATGATGACAAGGTCCGTGAAGCGCAGCTGCGCCCCCGTCACGACAAGGACAAAGATGAGAAGGGCGTTTGCCCAGTGCCAGATACGGATAGGGAGAGGATGAAGGGGGACAGCGTTTCTTGTCATCGTCTGAACACCACCCTGAGGACTATATGGATGCAAACAAAAAACAACACCGCAACAGAGAGAAAGACCCCGACGATGTCGATCCATTTGAACCCCAGTTCCTTTACGATATCGCCGCGCGCCTCACCGCGTGCACCGACAAGCGCCTTTATGTCGCTCCACCGCGCCTTCGTCTCACCGAGGAGGAAAAAATTAAGTGCGATCGAAGACGGCATGGCTGCAAGAACCGTCCCTTTCACCGGCATGTAGGAGAGTCCCTCCGCCTCCGGCACCACGAGGTACATGGATTGATAGAAGGGCGCGGCATTGGAGTGGCAGGTCGTACAGACCTTGTCCTTCTTCTGCACCTGCGAATAGTCGTGGTGGATATCGGTGACAACGATAGAGCCTTCGACCCTCACCGCTCCTTTCGTCATCTTTCCCAGTTCTTCGAAGAAGGGTACGATCTCCGAGGAGACGATCCGGTCGTCGCCGTTCACGTCGATAAGGTCTCTGGTCCGTTTCGTTCCTCCGAAGGCGGCTATGATATCCTCGCGTGTAAGGCGCCTCTTGCCGTCCTTTCCATCGATATTAATGTTGAAAACCATGCTTTTCCTGGAGAGCGGGCTGTGACAGGTGGAACACTCGAGAGACATGAAATGGAGTTCTGCGTGGGGAAGCCACCGGTGCTGCTTCATGTAGTCCCCGTGACAGCGCACGCAGACGGCCACGCGTTCGGCTGTGCCCAGTTCCCGGTATGTCTTGACCTTGTGTGGATCGTGGCAATCAGTGCATCTTGCGGCCCCTCCCTTCGCATGCTTCGTCCCTTTGTACACATTGTAAACCTTTTCGTGGCATTTCGCGCAGACATGATCGTCGATCCGCTTCTGCGATACGTGACAGTCGGAGCACGCCACTCCGCCCTTCCCGTGCGCGGTAAGGCCATAGAGATCGACGATGGGCAGACGGGGGATGACGCTGTGGGGATCGAGGGCCAGGCTGAACCTCTGTCCCCGGGCATTGACCTCCAGTGTCGCCTTGTGGAACACCTTGTTCTCCACATGACAGCCGTTGCAGGATATGGCTGTCGGGCCAACGGCATGAGAGCTGCCGGTCGCGGAGTAGAGCCTTCTTATCCTGTAGCCTTCTCCTACCACCGACTGGGCATGAACAAGAAAATCCTTCCACTCCCTTTCATCGACGAACCCGTTCCCATCCCTGTCAAGGGTGTCCCGGGTGATAGACTCTTTCAAATCTACCTTGACGTCTATGTGTCCCTGCGCGTTCTTTGCATGGCATCCGATACAATTCATTTCCGCGAGGTGTTTTCGCGCCGAAGGGAGCTTCTTGTGGGCCACCGACCCGTGGCAGGCAACGCACTTCTTCGCTTCTCCCCGTGGCGTATGTATGTTATGGCAGGACTTGCATTTCAGGCCTTTGCCGGTATGGATGCTCGCCTCATGCTGCTTCACGGCCTCCCCGTGACACGACGCGCACTCCGGCTTCTTCAGCTTCTCCGGGTGGGGCAGGTCCTTCGCGTCGCTGTGGCAGGTGGTACATTTTAGCTTACCGTGGTCCGCCTTCTGGTATTTCTCGTGACAATCAACGCACTCCTGCGCCGTGACACACAGCGGAACGAAGAAAAGGAACAGTATCGCTGCGAGGAAAAGACATCTCATTGCTTTGTTCACTCCGCTGTATAATACCTCCAAAAGACTTCGAATGCAATCACCACGTCCTAATTCTTTGCGATTTCCCCTCTATATTTCTCCCCTCCTGCCGATAATACATCATAGCCCGCCCGGGGCATTAGAGGACCTATGGCCGAACTCTCCCAATCCGATCTCGACGCACTCTTTGCCGACCTCGAACCCGCCGGGACAGAACAACCCGCCCCGCAGACCGACGCCGCACAGGCACAGACCCAACAAGCCGACCTCGACAAGCTGATGGCCGACCTCGAAGCGCTGGGTGTCAACACCACACCGGAACCCGAGAAAGCCGCACCCGTCAGCTCCCCCCCGGACAGCGAAAGCCTCTCCCAGGAGCAGATCGACGCCCTGCTGAAGGAGATGCTGGGGTAGAAACAGATTTCAGGCAAAGATGCACAGAACCTCTAAACGAGCTGATTTCCAGAGAGTTCGAATGTGCGGCCTGAGGCTGACGGCTTGTAACAGACTGGCGATGGATCACGAGTTACCGGGAAGTCTGGTGGCTGTTGATATCCAGAAGGTGCTCCAGTTCTTCTATGAAGCCTCTCTGGCCCTTGAGGATCTTTGTCGTTGCCGACGGGATGTCGAACCAGGCGGCCCTGTCTGCTTCGGGGAATTCGGCCGTTTTGCCTGAACGCGGCGGCCATTCCATGGAGAAAAGGTTGCTTTTCATCTCCGCGGGGTCGCAGTCGCCCTCGAAGGCCCAGACGGCTATCACTTTTCCGCTCGGCTGCCTGAGCGGCCGCAGGGCGACAAACTCGGCTTCCGCCGGAAATCCCGTTTCCTCCTCGAATTCCCGTATGGCCGCCAGGAGTCCGTCCTCGCCAGGATCGATCAGCCCTTTCGGAATGCTCCAGGCCCCATCATCCTTCCCGGACCAGAAAGGCCCCCCGGGATGGATAAGCAGGACCTCCAATACACCCCCACGCCGGCGATACATCAACAACCCCGCACTCCTTTTCCCGTCCCGGGCAGTCACATTGGTCTCCTCTATCCCATATTGTAGCCGAAAACAATCCGACCATCCAGCAGAGAAGGGCAACACAGACATCCTTCTCCGCTCTGTTCTTAACGTTCAAGCGGCCGTCCCTACTTCCTCATCCTCCAGAAGAGGAAGAAACCGAACATGGTGGCGAAGGCTATGACAAGGATGATCCAGAACGCGTAAGGATGGTGCTGGACAGGAATCGCGACGTTCATCGAAAAAGCGCTGACGACGAAGGTGGGGACCATGATGGCGATGGTTATCATGGTGAGCTTCTTCATAAGGATGTTGAGGTTGTTGTTCACGATGGAGACCCTGGCATCCATCATGCTGGCAAGAATGTTGGAGTAGATCTCCGCCTGCTTGTAGCACTGGGCGTTCTCGATGGTGATGTCGTCAAGGAGTTCGGTATCATCAACGGTGAACCCGATGCGCTGCGTGTATATCTTCATCTTCTCGATGAGGACGGAGTTGGAGTTGATCGCGTTCTGGTAATACACAAGACTCTTCTCCAGTGCGAATAGGTTGAGGAGATACGTGTTCTCCATGGAGGTGCTGATCTTCTCGCCCAATTCGTCGGAGACCATGTCGATGACCCTCAGGTGCTCCAGGAACCGGAAGATGCTGTAGTTGACTATCTTCAGCATTGTCTCGGCAAGACGGCTGACACGGGCGAAGTTCTTGCTGTCGAAGATGGGGAGATCTTCCGCCATCACTATGACGAGCTTGTTCTCAAAAAGGAACATGCCCATGGATGAAACGAGGAACTCGAAGGCGTGCTCTGCCTGATAATTGACGGGCACCTTGAGGATGATGCCCACATGGTTCGACTCGATCTCGATACGGGAAAGCTCGTCGGGGTCAAGGGCCGACTGGAGGGTATGCTCGTCTATCCGGTCCTGCTCGATGAGACAGCGTCTCTCGTTCTCATCGGGGTTGATGTAGACAGCTATGTTCCCATCGGTCCCGACGCATTCCGTTACTCGTGAATCCACTATGTTGTGGAGCTTTAGCATGCGACATACCGTTCATGTTTGGATTGGTACATAATGTATCCCATCCTGCCCGAAAAAGCACCGAAATTCTCAACAAAAGATCGCACATCCGGGGAAGTACCCGTACACCCTGCCTCAAGTGTGACACAGAACATTGACTGCATGGAAACATGGTGTTATAAAACGTCATGTTCCATATCAAGGAGGTGACCCGATGAAAAGACTTCTTCTCGCATCTATCCTGATGACCCTCATCGCCGCCGCGGTCATTTTGCCGTCGGCAACAGCAATCGCCTCGTCCTGTCGCGAGAACTGCCTATCCGATTGCTGCACCGATTCCAGGTGCACCAAGGAAAAGGAGGCCAGGTGCTACCAGGATTGCCTGAGGGATTGTGAGAGCGCGGCCACTCAGCCGAAGACGGATAGCTCCACCAAGCCCCCCAGGTGATCGAAAAAGACCGGTGCCTCCTTCGCGGGCGGGCACTGGTCCCGGATATCCCTGCCGCCGACAGAGCCCCTACTTCTTCCTGACGCTGTAAAAGACGCCCGTGCCGCCGAATATGGCCAGCTCGCCGAGTTCATCCTCGATCCTGAGGAGCTGATTGTACTTCGCAATCCTCTCACTTCTTGAGGCTGATCCCGTCTTGATCTGGCCCACGTTGGTCGCGACGGCCAGATCCGCTATGAAGGTGTCCTCGGTCTCGCCGGAGCGGTGTGAGATGACACAGGTGTAACCCGCGCGCTTGGCCATCTCTATGGTCGTCAGCGTTTCCGTGACGGTGCCGATCTGATTGAGCTTGATGAGGATGCTGTTGGCTATCCCCTTCCGGATCCCTTCGGCGAATATGGTCGGGTTCGTCACGAAGATGTCGTCCCCGATGATCTGAATAATGGAAGCACACCGGTCGGTGAACTGCTTCCAGCCTTTCCAGTCATTCTGGGCGAACCCGTCCTCTATGGAGACGATGGGGTATTTCTTCACGATCGCCTCGTAGAAATCCACCAGTTTGCCGGCATCCCATACATTGCCGTCAATGTGGTACTTTCCCTTCTTGTAGAGTTCGCTCGCGGCAACGTCAAGGGCCAGGAAAACATCCTTTCCCGCCTTGAAACCGGCTTTGGATATTGCCTTTATTAGTGTGTCAAGGGCTTCTGTGGTGGATTGTATCTGCGGGGCGAAGCCGCCCTCGTCACCGACGCCAGTCGAGTATCCTTTGTCCTTCAGGATGCCCTTGAGGGCGTGGAATACCTCGGCACCCATCCTCAGGGCTTCGCTGAAGGTCGGCGCACCGGCTGGGACGATCATGAACTCCTGGACATCAAGGGAGTTCTGGGCATGGGCGCCGCCGTTGATGACGTTCATCATGGGAACGGGAATCTCTCGCCCCCTGATCCCCCCGATGTACTGGTACAGCTCAACCCCGAGAAAATCGGCCGCTGCCCGCGTGACTGCCATCGAAACGCCCAGTGTGGCATTGGCGCCGAGGTTGCTCTTGTTCTCTGTGCCGTCGGCATCGACAAGGACCTTGTCGATGTAGGCCTGGTCAAGGGCATCGAGCCCCTCCACTTCGGGTGCAATGACGTTGTTCACGTTCTCGACGGCCTTTTTCACCCCCTTGCCTTTATACCTCTTCGCGTCACCGTCGCGCAGCTCCAGGGCCTCCCTTTCACCGGTGGAGGCACCGGAGGGTACCATCGCGCGGCCCATCGCACCGCTTTCGAGGACAACCTCGACCTCTACGGTGGGATTTCCCCTGCTGTCCAGTATTTCCCTCGCGTACACATCATATATCGTTGACATGAGAACCTCCTTGTTTTGTAAGGGGACCGGCCTCACGGAACACCGGCCGATATGAGTGAAGGATACCACAGGAGTCGATATCCTTCAATGGTCATACACTGTTACGAACGGGGCGGCCCCCGGAACACAGCCTTTCGCACCCGGTCTCAAAAGGGTTTGCAAACCACCGGATATCGGATATATACTCTTTCATACGATCAGGTGGGTCCATTTGAAAGGAGGTGACGGCATGGCCAGAAAAACCATGGTTTATTTTCTCATCGCAGTGATGTTCCTCATCGGCATCGCCCCCCGTGTCGATGCCGCATTTCTCCCCTCGGAGACGATCGGCATCCCCGCGGCGCAAAGGGACGCCGACATTCAGAAGATACAGGCGGCCCTGGAGATGAAACTCGTAAGGCAGAGGCTTCTTGACCTGGGTTTCTCTCCGGAAGAGATCTCGTCCCGGGTCTCGGAGATGACGGACGCGCAGATCCAGAGTTTCGCCCGGAAGCTTGACGATCTGAGAGTGGGCAAGGATAGCGGACTTGGTATCGTCATAGCCGTTCTCGTTATCATATTGCTCGTCATTCTCATTATCAATCTCACCACGGGCAAGAAAGTCGTGGTGACGCAATAGCAGAGCATTCGCGACAAGAGGGCCGCGGGGCGCCGATCGGCCGCCCCGTGGCCGCACGCATCCCCATGAAGATCCTGCCGTTCCTGTGCGCCCTTATCCTTCTTATCTGTGGCTGCGCCTCCGGACCCACCCCGCTGCCCGAAGGGGCGAAGGTCCTTTCCGGTGTTCCCTTCTTTCCACAGGAGGACTATCAGTGTGGTCCGGCGGCCCTCGCGACAGTCATGAACTACTGGTATGCCCGCGGCGGCAGCCCCGTCAGGATCGGCGTCGATGAAATAACGCAGGCCATCTACAGCCCCGGGGCGCGGGGCGTCCTGCCCACGGACCTCGAGAACTACCCGGCGAAGAAGGGTTTCGTGACGGAAAAGCTCACAGGTTCCATAAGCCGCCTGCGCGAGGACATCGACAGCGGTATCCCCGTCATCCTTCTTGTCGACTATGGCCTGTCCATCTATCGGCTCGATCACTTCCTGGTGGCGACCGGCTACACCGGTGACGGCATCGTCGTCAATTCGGGCCGTAAGGAAAGACAGGTCGTCTCGAATTCCGATCTGGAGAAAGCATGGAAAAGAACAGGCTACTGGGCACTACGGCTCTTTCCCTCCTGACGGCGGGCATCCTCTTCTGCCTTTGTTCCTGCAGTCTACCGAGGATACTCGTCCTCAACGACCCCCTGACACCGCAGGAGCACGTCAATCTTGGGGTGACCTACGAGAGATCGGGAGAACTCGACGAGGCGCTGAAGGAATATGACAGAGCCTCGAGGATCCTGCCCATCGCCTACCTCTACATGGGCAACGTTTTCTTCCGGAAGAAGGAGTTCGCGAAGGCTGAGGAGTACTACCGTGAGGCGATCGACAGGACCGGCAACCCGGCGGCACACAACAACCTCGCCTGGCTATACTACACAACAGACAAAAACCTCGATGAGGCGGAAAAACTCGCAGGAAAGGCCGTCGAACTCGCCCCGGACAAAGAGGAATTCAAAGACACTTTGCAGAAAATAAAGGAAAAGACAATGACCAATGGCCAAATGACAATAACCAAATGAGAGGACAATGACCAAATCACAATAACCAATTGACCAGATAGAAGGGTAGAAGAGACCGATTGCATCACCTTTGGTCATTGATCATTGTCTGTTTTTCTGGTCATTGGAATTTGATCATTGGTCGTTGTCTTCTTCAATCGAGGATACCATGAAAAAGCAGAACGTCTTCTCCCCCATCCCCTCCGACATCCCCGATGAGATATTCGAGACCATCGCTGCGGGCCGGGCAGTCAGGATCGAAAGGATCATCTCCCGGGGCCAGGTAACACCGCCAGGCTCCTGGTACGACGAGGAGCTCAGCGAATGGGTCATTCTCCTCAAGGGAAGCGCCGGCATCCTCTTCGAGGGGGAGGCAAACGCCATCACCCTTCTTCCGGGAGACCACATTCTCATCCCCCCGCATCGGCGCCACAGGGTGACAGGAACCGACGACAGGGAGCCCACGATATGGGTGGCGGTGCATTTCGCCTGACACCACAAGACGCACACGGGCACCAAAACTCCCGCTGTTGCAGAAAGGATCTCTTATCAGGTATATTTTCAGCCATGGAAGATGAATATACACGGGAACGCGCCCTTGAAATGCTTCGCGTGACTGACGGAGCACGCGAAGAACTGTACAGGCATGCCGATGTGATACGGAAGAACCACATGGGAGATGAGGTCTACATCAGGGGGATAATCGAGTTCTCCAACATATGCGTCAATGACTGCCTCTACTGCGGGATACGGGCCTCCAACAAGAACGTCGCCCGGTACGTGATGTCCCCCGACGAGATACTGGCGATAGCCGGTACGATGGGCCGCTTCCGGCAGACCACCGTTGTCCTTCAATCAGGCGAGACGCCGGGGCTCGCCGATGAAAAGCTGGGGGTCCTCATAAGACGGATCAAGGACGCAACCGGGCTCGCCGTTACCGTCTCCGTGGGCAACAGACCCCTCGAAACATACCGCTACTGGCGCGAGTGCGGCATGGACCGCTATTTCCTCCGTTTTGAGACATCGGACCCGGCGCTCTTCGCGCGCCTCCATCCGGGGTCGAGCCTCGACGACAGGCTGCGCTGCATCGAACACCTCAAGGGCCTCGGCGTCCAGACGGGAAGCGGCTTCATGATAGGACTCCCGGGAGAGACCGCGGAAGTGCTGGCGGACAACATCCTCCTGTGCCGCCGTCTCGACCTCGACATGATCGGGATCGGCCCCTTCATCCCCCACCCCGATACCCCTCTGTGCGGCACGAGGAACGCCTATCACGACGACCCCGAGATGTTCTTCAGGGCCCTCGCGGCGCTGCGCATATTCAATCCCGATGCCCACATACCGGCCACTACGGCCTTCGACGCCGTCTTTCCCGGTAAGGGGCGCAACCTCGCCCTCAAAAGGGGAGCGAACGTCTTCATGCCCAATATCACTCCCGTCCGCTACAAGAAGGAGTACCTTCTCTATCCGGGAAAACCTTCCGTGGATGACGAACCCGAGGAATGCACGACCGCGGCGATAGCGCGGATCGAATCCCTGGGAAGAAGAGTGGGACGAGGTCCCGGCCACTCCTTCAAGAGAAGGGAGCAACCGGGACAGAAGTGATCCTTAAACGTATTTGCCGGCGATATAATTGCTCAAATGCTCGATGAGCATATCCTTCTCGGATATGATCGATTTGACCACATCGCCGATGGAGATGAGGCCGACGAACTTGTCGCTGTCGAATACGGGCACGTGCCTGATGCGTTTCGCGGTTATGAGGACCATGCAGTCCTCGACGTTCGTCTCCGGCTTCACCGTAAACATCCTGTCGGCGGGGGTCATGATCTCGGACACCTTGGTCTGGGCCGAGGTCTTTCCCTTGAGGATGATCTTCCGGGCGTAGTCCCTCTCGGAGATTATCCCGTGCACCTTCCCTTTGTCATCGATGACCATCAGGGCGCCGACCTCTTTCTCGCCCATGAGTTTCAACGCGTCGAAAACGGTCTTGTTCGGCCCGATGGACCAGATATCCTTCTTCTTCTCCTTGAGCATGTCCTTTGCAGTCTTCATAGCTCTAAGCCCCCTTGTCTTTTTCTAATGACCCCTGTGCAGATCCAAGCCCATATTGCTAAAGTATATAGTCAAAGCCCGGGGCAGGCAAGCGCATTCTGGCGCCGGCTGCGAAAACAAGGGTCCCGCTCTCCCGCTTCGAGTCTCTTGAGCCGCGCTGGAGAGGATCATCCACGCTTCGCACGGTGCCCGGGCACTTTCAGTCGTTATTCTCCATGACCCCACCGGCCTCCGGGAAGGGCTTCAGCGCCCGGTCGAGAATGCCCATGACGTAGGCGATGAGCACACCGTAGTTGACGATGGGGACCCCGGCGCGCCTCGCCACCATGAGGCGGTGGAGCATTTCCTTGCGGTTTATCATGCAGGCGCCGCAATGTATGATCAGCTTATACCCCGACAGGTCCTTCGGCAGTTCGGGACCGCTCACCCACGTGTAATCCAGGGGTCCGCCCACAAGCTGGTTAAGCCATCTCGGTATCTTCACCGTCCCGATGTCGTCTTCGACGCGATGGTGCGTGCAGGCCTCGGAAACAAGCACTCTGTCCCCGGGGACAAGGTCCTCTACTGCCTTCGCACCCTCCGCGAGCGTCGCGAGATCTCCCTTGTGCCGGGCGAAGAGTATCGAGAAGGAGGTCATGGGAACGTCCTTCGGGGTATCGGCGGCAACCTTCAGGAACGCCTGGGAATCGGTGACGACAAGACGAGGCTTGTCCTTGAGCTTCGCCAGCGCCCCTTTGAGCTCCCGCTCCTTCACCACGTAGGCCATGGCGTCGTTGTCCAGGATGTCACGGATGGTCTGTACCTGGGGAAGGATGAGCCTCCCCTTCGGCGCCGCGAGGTCGATGGGCACGACGAGCACGACCGTATCACCGGGAGATATGAGGTCCCCCAGGATGGTCGGGGTCATGAAGTCCTTCGGTGCCTCCCTGATCATGGCCATCTTCAATTCGTCGATGCCCAGGCGGGTAAGTGCACTCACGGCAACGACGGGCAGTCCCCGGCCGGGGAAGACCTCGTCCGTGCCGAACCCCGGATGGAGGTCCGTCTTGTTGACAACGATGATGACGGGGACCTTGTTCTCGCGGGCCCTTTCCATGACCTCTTCCTCGAGTTGCCCGGCGCCGGCGGCGGGGTCGACAACAAGGAGCATGAGGTCCGTCCTGCCAAGGACGCCAAGGGCCTTTTCGATGCGGAGCCTTCCCAGCTCGCCCACGTCGTCGATACCCGCCGTGTCTATGATGACGACGGGGCCGATGGGGAGTATCTCCATCGACTTGTAGACGGGGTCTGTCGTGGTCCCGGGGACATCGGAGACGATGGCGATGTCCTGGTTCGTCAGAGCGTTTATGAGGCTCGACTTGCCGGCGTTTCTCCTGCCGAAGATGGCGATGTGGAGCCTGCTCCCCCTGGGTGTCTGATTGAGTGTCGTGTCCGTCACGCCTGTCCTTCCCTTTTCTTTTTCACCTTTTTCGACCCCGCTATGCCCGGCCTTGTCAACTCACGGGCCTCAAATATGGCCCCGATCTCCTCCGCCGAGAACCACCCGGACTCGACAGCGACCTCGCCGATCGTCTTTCCCTTTTCGCGGGCCGCCCGTGAGAGTTGGCCGGCCCTTTCGTGACCGAGGTACGGTGCAAGCGCCGTGGCAAGGCAGAGGCTCTCTTCAAGCCACCGCCTGCAGCGCCCCTCATCCGCCTGTACCCCTTCTACCAGGTGCGTGCGGAAGATGGAGATTGCGTTTGCGAGAAGCCTGAGCTCCGTAAGCAGGTTGAAGGCGATAAGGGGCAAGAACGCGTTGAGTTCGAGCTGCCCCGACAATGCCGCGAGGGTAATGGCATGGTCCAGGCTCATGACCTGAAAGGCAACGCTCGTCGCCATCTCCGTGATGACGGGGTTCACCTTGTCGGGCATGATGGACGAACCCTCCTGGAGAGCGGGCAGCCTTATCTCGGCAATGCCGCCTCCCGGCCCCATCGACAGGAGGCGCATATCCGAGGACACCTTGGCGAGATTGACGGCGGCAGCCTTCACAAGCCCCGAGACCTCGGCAAAGACATCGGCGTTCTGCGTAATGTCGACCATGTTCTCCGCCCGGGCTATGCCGAGGCCCGTGATGTCCTGCAGCGCATCGATCGCCGCGTAGATGTATTCACGTTTCGCGTTGAGGCCCGTGCCCACGGCCGTGCCGCCGAGATTGACCTGCCGCAGGCGCTCCTCCACCTTGAAAAGTCGCCACCTGTCGCGGGCGAAGGCCTCCGCGAAGGCCCCAAACTCCTGCCCCAGGGTGATGGGAACGGCGTCCTGCATCTCGGTCCGCCCGAGTTTGAGGATGCCGGCGAACGCCTGTTCCTTTTTCTGCAGGGCCCCCTGAAGGCCGGCGATCGTCTCGGAAAGCACGATGACCAGCCTGATCGCCGCAACCTTCACGGCCGTCGGGTAGACATCGTTGGTGGACTGGGAAAGGTTGACGTGACCCAAAGGGCTCACGATGCCGTAATCACCTTTTTTCCCGCCCAGGATCTCTATGGCGCGGTTGGCCAGGACCTCGTTCACGTTCATGTTCGTCGACGTCCCCGCCCCTCCCTGCAGGGCGTCCACCACGAACTGGTCCGCAAGGGCGCCCCCGGCCACCTCTTTCGCGGCCGCAACGATCGCCTCGCCGCACCCGGCATCGATAAGGCCCGCCCGCATATTGGCAATGGCACATGCCTGTTTCACCTCGGCGAGGGCAACGATCAGTTCGCGGGGAATGGGGAAGGAAGAAACGGGGAAGTTTCGAAGCGCCCTTTGGGTGTGGATGCCGTAATATGCTCCGGCGGGCACCTCCATCTCGCCCAGAAGATCGCGCTCGATCCTGACGTCACCCATAGTTCTTTGTTATAAACCGGCAGGAAAAAACAATCAAGCAAACTCCTCGAAGACCATTTTGACCCAGGTCAATTTCACTTTGGACATTCTGTTCTATACAATTATGGTAAGGAGGGCAGAACATGACAGAGAATTTCATACCCACAGGAAGCGAGACCAGGGCGTTCACGCTCGGGGACCTCGCCGTTTACCAGGAACATTCCGTCGTGAGCCGCGAGATCATCCGCAAACCCGCGGGCACGATGACGGTTTTCGCCTTCGACGAGGGCGAGGGTCTGAGCGAACATACCGCTCCCTTTGATGCGGCCGTGTATATCATTGAAGGCGAGGCGGAGATAACCATCGACGGCGAACCTTACTCCGTGAGAGGCGGGGAGATGATCATAATGCCGGCGAAAAAGCCTCACGCTCTCCGGGCCGTCACCCGATACAAGATGCTCCTCGTGATGATCCGGTAGGGTGGCCTCCCGCCCCGGCACGGGGCCCAGGTGTGAATGCCGCTACTGAAGCAGTATCAGCAGGGGAACGAATATCATGCCCAGGATGATGGAAAAGGATATGAGGCTCGCCGCAAATTCCATATCCAGGTTCTCGAGGAAGGAGTAGGTGAGTGTCGTGTAGCCGACCGGGGCTGCGGCCCCTATCATCACGATCGACCGGTTGAGCCCCTCGAGCCCGAAAAGCCCGGCAAGCAGGAACCCAAGGGCGAAGCCTATGATCATCCTGGTGAAGGTCGCCCAAAAGACGGGAACCATCCTTGTCATCCTGGGGCTGAAATACAGGCCCAGGGCCAGCATGACAAGGGGCGTCATCATCCATCCGACCATATGCAGAAAGTCGTTGATGAAGAAAGGGATCCTGATCTTCATGAGGTTGAGCGCAACCGCGATCACGAGCGCCCACATGGGGGGCACCAGGAACAACTTCTTCACCATAACCTTTTTATCCATGCCGCTTGTCCCGTGCTTGCACGCAAGCCAGTACGTGAAGGTAAATATGACCGCCATATGCCCGAAATCGAACATGGTTATCCGGGCCAGACCCTCCTTGTCGTATGCCGTGATGAAAAAGGGCAGGGTAAACCCTATGTTCATTATCGTCGAGCCGACAATGAACGTGCCCAGGGTCGCCCGGGGAAGCCGGAGAGCCTTACCTAAAAGCAATGAGATCCCCGTTGTCGTCAATACGACAAGAGCGGCGCTGACAGGCAGAAACACAAAGCTCGGCCTGAGTTCGATGTCCGCGATTGATAGTATCACCAGGGCGGGTAACGCTATGTAATAGACCACTTTGAGAAAGAGGTCGCCGTCTTCCTTCTTGAGAATGTTCAAACGTTTCAGCGCGTATCCCAGGAGGAATATGAGCACAACGGGGACTATTTTCAGGATCACGTTCATGTCTTTGACTTCAACGACCGTCGGCGACGATGCGGTTAACTGCATCCCGATGAAGGTTGCCTAATTCTGCCTCAATTCCCGTCCGGATGCAACCTCAAAATGCACCGTTCCTTATCCGGCCAAAGGTCTCTGCGACAACGGACTGAAGACTTGTACGAAAAAAGGCATCCCCGCCCTTCTTCCGGGCGGGGATGCGGGATGGTCTATATTCCCGTCTAGAACTTGCTTCTCGGTGTGTAATGCGTGTGGAGGAGATGATGCGACTTCTCTCCCAGCGGCGCCCCCAGATACTCCTCATATATCCTCTTGATGGAGGGGTTGTCGTGGGATTTTCTGTAGGTCAGGGCACAGTCTTCATTGTAGAGCGCCTGCGCCCTTTTCATCCTGATCTCGTTATCAACGGGAACGGGCTGACCGCCGCCTCCGACGCATCCGCCAGGACAGGCCATAACCTCGATGAAATGGTAGTTCGCCTCTCCCGTCTTGATCTTATCGAGAAGCTTGCGGGCGTTCCCAAGACCGTGGGACACGGCGACCCGTACATCGCCGATACCCTCCACGGGCACCGTCGCTTCCTTAATGCCCTGAAGACCTCTTACGGCCGTGAACTCAACATTCTCCAGTGTCTTTCCAGTCGCCACCTCGTAAGCCGTGCGAAGGGCCGCCTCCATGACGCCGCCCGTCGCCCCGAATATCGTGGCCGCACCGGTGTATTCTCCCATGGGGTCGTCATAACCCTCATCGGGAAGGCCCTCAAAGTCGATGCCGGCCTGTTTGATCATCTTCGCGAATTCCCGGGTCGTCAGGACGTAGTCCACATCCTTGTACCCGCTGTCGTACATCTCGGGCCGGTTGCATTCGAATTTCTTCGCCGTGCAGGGCATCACGGAAACAACCACAATGTCCTTCGGGTCAATGCCCGCCTTCTGGGCGAAATAGGTCTTCGTCAGGGCGCCGAGCATCATGTGCGGCGATTTGCAGGTCGAGAGGTGATCGAGGAGTTCGGGGTAGAAATGCTCGATGAACTTGATCCATCCCGGGCTGCAACTGGTGATCATCGGAAGGATGCCGCCTGTCTTGACCCGCGTCAGAAGCTCCGTCCCTTCCTCCAGAATAGTGAGGTCGGCGGCGAAGTTCGTGTCAAAAACGCGGTCGAAACCGAGCCTCCGGGCCGCGGCGAGCATCTTGCCCGTTACCAGCGTGCCGGGAGGATACCCGAACTCTTCACCCAGGGCCGCCCTGACTGCCGGCGCGTCCTGGATGACGACGAACTTGGCCGGGTCGTTGAGCGCCGCCCAGACATCGTCTATATACTCCTTTTCCGTAATGGCGCCAACGGGACAGACGATGGAACACTGGCCGCAGTTCGTGCAGGCCACATCGTTGATGTCACGGTCAAAGGCGGGCTCTACGCGTGTTTCGAAACCCCTGCCCTGCATGTACAGGGCCGTCACGGACTGTATCTCCTGGCAGACCGTTACGCAGCGCCTGCAGAGAATGCATTTGTTCTGGTCCCGCCGTATCGACGGGGATGATTCATCGATCCGGCCGCCGCTTTTTTCTCCGGTAAAACGGATCTCCCTGATGCCGAGATCGTATGCGAGCGACTGAAGATCGCAATGGAGGTTCTTCGCGCAGGAAAGGCACTCGAAGGGGTGGTTCGACAACAGCATCTCCACCGAGAAGCGCCTCGCCTTGCGGACCCTCTCCGTATTGGTGTGAATGACCTGCCCGTTGGCCACGGGCGCGACGCATGCCGCCTGGAGGGTCCGGTTGCCCTCCACCTCGACAAGGCAGACCCTGCAGGCGCCTATCGCCTGGACCTCGGGCAGGTAGCACAGGGTCGGTATGCGGACATTCGCCTCTGCGGCGGCGTCAAGTATCGTTGTTCCTTCTTCGACTTCGACGGGCCGGCCGTCAATGGTAACATTTATCATCATAGTGGTCTACTCCCTTGGGTCGTCCCCGATATTTACTCGGTCTGCCTGACGTAGCAGTGGAGGCACCTCTTGGCCTCTTCGACCGCGGTTCTTTCGTCATAACCGAGAACAACTTCGTTGAAATTACGGCCCCGTTTCGATACGGGCAGATGAGGCATTTCTGCCCTTCCCAGTTCCTTCTGGTACAACGCTTCATCATAAGAGACAACCATGCTGACAAGTTCGTCACGGTAAGCGTTCGGCGCCTTGCCGTCGCCTCCGAGATATTCGTCGATGGCCATGGCGGCCGTCTTGCCGTCGCCGACGGCCTCGACGACCGTGGCGGGCCCCCTGACATTGTCACCGGCGGCGAAGATACCGGCGGCGTCCGTGGCGAGAGTCTTCACATTTACCTCAACGGTCCCGGCCCTGCCCGCCTTGACACCGTCCCCGTTCATCCACGAAAGATCGGGTATCTGGCCTATGGCGGCTATTACCATATCGGCGTCGACCACAAAATCGGATCCGGGTATGGCCTGCGGCGTGCGCCTGCCACCCTTGTCGAACCTCCCGAGGCTCATCCGCGCGCACTCGACTCCCGAAGCCTTTCCGCCCTTCGCAACTATGCTGAGCGGTGCCGTAAGGGTGTGGATGGCGATTCCTTCGTTCTCGGCCTCGTCGATCTCCTCGACATATGCGGGCATATCCGAGCGTTCGCGCCTGTAGAGAATGGAGACCTCACTCGCGCCCAGGCGCAGTGCCGCCCGTGCCGCGTCGATGGCCACATTGCCGCCGCCGATGACGGCGACCTTGCCCTCCACCTTCAGCGTTTTGCCGAGATTGACATCGCGCAGGAATGTTACGCCGTCAAGCACTCCCGGGGTTTCCTCGCCGGTAATGCCAAGCTTCTGCCCCTTGTGGGCACCCGTGGCAAGGAGGATAGCGCTGTAGCCGTCACTGAAGAGTTTCTCCGCAGTGATATCCTTGCCAAAGGCCATGTTGTATCTGATCTCCACACCGAGGTCGGTGATGGACTTGATCTCGTTTTCCAGGATCTCTCTGGGCAGACGATAGTCAGGGATGCCCACGGCAAGCATGCCGCCCGCCACGGGGAGCGCCTCGAAGACCGTCACACCGTACCCCTTGAGGGCGAGGAAATAGGCCCCCGCGAGCCCGGCCGGACCGGCGCCGATGACGGCCACCTTCTTGCCCTTCGGCTCCTCCACCGGGGGTTTATAGCGTGGGTGGGACTTCATGTCCACATCCGCGGCATACCTCTTCAGGGAACAGATCGAGATGGGGGCGTCTATCTGGGACCTGCGGCACTTCGCCTCGCAGGGATGAACACAGACCCGGCCCAGTGTTGCCGGGAAAGGATTTGCTTCCTTGATGACGGCAATGGCCTCTTTCATCCGGCCTTCGCTGATAAGGGTTACGTATCCCCAGGCGTTCTGGTCGGCGGGACAGGCATTCTGGCAGGGGGCGTCAAAGAGCTCACTGCACACACCTGCCCGGCAGTGCTTGTCCTCGATGTGCTCCATGTATTCGTGCTTGAAGTACTGGAGCGTGGAGAGAATCGGGTTCGGCGCCGTCTGCCCGAGGCCGCACAGGGCCGAATCCTTGATGCGCGTCGCCAGCTCGATGAGGTCGTCGATGTCCTCCGGCTTTCCCTCGCCATGGGTGATGCGCCGTAATATCTCGAGCATGCGCTTTGTGCCTATACGGCAGGGCGGGCACTTTCCGCATGATTCGTGCTGGATGAAGTCTAGGAAGAACCTGGCGAAGTCGACCATGCATGTGTCCTCATCAGCAACGATGAGCCCACCCGACCCGACGATTGCACCGAGCTCCGCGACGGATTCATAGTCGACGGGAACGTTGAGGTGGTCGATGGGGATGCAGCCGCCGGAAGGACCGCCCAGCTGAGCCGCCTTGTATTTCTTCCCTCCCTTGATGCCGCCGCCGATGTTGAAGACGATGTCTCCCAGCGGCGTGCCCATGGGCACTTCGACGAGGCCCGTGTTGTTGACGGCGCCGGCGAGCGCAAAGACCTTGGTGCCCTTGCTCTTTTCGGTGCCATACTGGGCATACCAGGCGGACCCGTTGTTGATGATTGCGGGGATGTTCGCGTATGTTTCAACGTTGTTGAGAAGAGTCGGGGCGTTGAAGAGACCCTTGACCACGGGAAAGGGCGGTCTCGGTCTCGGCTCGCCGCGCTTGCCCTCGATGGAGATCATGAGAGCCGTTTCCTCGCCGCAGACGAAGGCGCCCGCGCCGATGCGGATCTCGAGGTCGAAATTGAAGCCCGTCTCGAGGATGTTCTTTCCGAGGAACCTGTATTCCCTCGCCTGTCCGATGGCCCAGTTGAGGCGTTCTATGGCAAGAGGATATTCCGCCCTGACGTACACGTATCCCTGCTGGGCACCGATGGCGTACGCGGCTATCGCCATCGCCTCTATGACGCTGTGCGGGTCGCCTTCCAGGACGCTGCGGTCCATGAACGCGCCGGGGTCGCCCTCGTCTGCGTTGCAGACGACGTACTTCACGTCACCCGGAGACTGGAAAGCGAACTTCCATTTCATCCCCGTCGGGAACCCGCCGCCGCCGCGGCCGCGCAGGCCCGACTTGAGCACCTCGTCAATGACCTCTTCCCGGGTCATTGAGGTTAAAGCCTTACCCAGGGCCAGGTAGCCGTCGCGGGCTATGTATTCCTCGATGTTCATCGGGTTGATGACACCACAGTTTCTCAGAACGATCTTGATCTGGTTCTTGAAGAAGTCGATTTCCTTCATCGAAGGGATGGTCTTTGCCGTCACCGCCTCTTTGTAGAGAAGGCGCTCGACTATCCTGCCCTTGAGGAGATGTTCCGTAACGATCTCTTCGGCGTCGGCGGGCGTGAGCTTCTGATAGAGAACCCCTTCCGGGTAGACAAGCGCCAGAGGACCGAGGTCGCAGGAGCCGATGCAACCCGTCTCTATGACCTTGATCTCGTTCTGCAGGCCCTGTTCAATGACTTTATTGACAACCGCATCCCTGATCTGACGGCAGCCGGACGAGACGCATGCAGCCCCGGCACAAACCAATATGTGAGCGCGAGATAACTCCATGTTTATCCTTCCTCCTTACTCGTACTTTTCTAACACATCCGAAAGGTGTGGCGGCTTGATCCGCCCGTAGACATCCTCGTTGACCAGCATCGCCGGCGCAAGGCCGCACGCGCCGATGCAACGCACAACGTCCAGGGAGTACCGCCGGTCCTCCGTCGTGCCGCCGACCTTGATCCCCAGTTCTTTCTGGGCCTTGTCCAGGACCTCCTGGGAACCTCTCACGTAGCATGCCGTGCCGAGACAGACCTTCACGCTGTTGCGTCCCTGGGGCACGGTGGAAAAGAAGTTGTAGAAGGTGATGACGCCGTACACCTCGTTGAGCGATACGTTGAGACCTTCGGCGACCATTTCCTGAGCCTTCCTCGGAAGATAACCAAACAGGTTCTGAGCCTTGTGCAGGACCATAATGAGGTCTTCTCCCTTCCCTCGATGTTCCGTGATGACTTCCTCGAGCCGGGGATAGAGCTCTTCCTCCTGAACCTCGGCACAGTGGCATTGCTTTTCTGACATCTTCATCCCTCCCTCTTAGAGTAGCCTGGCGATCGAACTCACTTCTTCGGCAATATCTTGCCGTCCAAGGTACTCCGCTTATAGTAATGAGTATGGAGAAGCTTGTGCGCCTTCTCCGAATTTGGTTTCTCGAGATATTTCTCGTACAGCGTCTGAACGGAGGGGTTCTCGTGAGAACGCCTCCACGGCAGGCTGCGGTCTTCTTCGTAGAGCGACTCTCCCCTGCGGGCCCGCTTTGCAATGTTGCTGCCCCAGGACTGGCCGCCGCCGCCGACGCATCCACCCGGGCAGGCCATGACCTCGATGAACTGGTATTCGGACTTTCCGTCCTTCGCGATCTGCTCTTTCACCTTGTCGAGAAGCTTCCTCGCCTGTCCGCAGCTGTGGGCCACGGCGACCTTTACTTTCGTCCCGTCAATATCGATCTCTGCCTCTTTAATGCCCTTGAGACCCCTGACGGGCTTTATCTCCACGTCCTCAAGCTCCCGTCCGGTAACGAGCCGGTAGGCGCTCCGCACCGCGGCTTCCATAACGCCGCCGGTGGCGCCGAAGATGGTGGCCGCACCGGTATAATCCCCCAGGATGTCGTCCGCGGGTTCGTCGGGCATTTCCCGTATGTCGAGGCCGGCCTCGCGCATCATCCTGCCCAGTTCCCTGGTTGTAAGGACGTAATCGACATCCCGGTGGCCGCTCGCGTTCATCTCGGGCCGCAGGCACTCGAACTTCTTCGCCGTGCAGGGCATAATGGAAACGGAGACTATCTTCGCGGGGTCTATCCCTTTTGCCTCGGCGTAGTATGTCTTCGCCAGGGCGCCGAACATCTGCTGCGGCGACTTGGCCGTGGACATGTGGGGGATCATGTCATGGAAAAAGGTCTCCATGAACTTGATCCAGCCCGGGCTGCAGGACGTGATAAGAGGCAGGTCCTTCCCGGACGTAAGCCTGCTGATAAGCTCTGTACCCTCCTCCAGAATGGTGAGGTCGGCGGTAAAGTTCGTTTCCAGCACCGCGTCGAAGCCAATCCTTCTCAGGGCCGCGTGCATCTTCCCGCTCACGAGCGAACCCACAGGCATGTCGAACTCCTCGCCAAGCTGCACCCTCACCGCCGGGGCCTCCTGGACGACGACGAATTTGTCGGGATCGTGGATGGCATCCCACACCTCATCGACGGCGCTTTTCTCGTACAGGGCCCCGACGGGGCAATGAACGACGCACTGCCCGCAGTTGATGCAGACACTGTTGCCGAGACCGGCATTGAAGGCCGTCGTGATGACCGTGTCGAACCCCCTGTGGTTCACTGCCAGGGCGTTCACGGTCTGGATCCTGCTGCACACCTCGATGCACCGCCCGCAGAGTATGCACTTGTTGGGGTCACGGACGATGGCGACGCTGGAACGGTCTATGGGAAGCTTCTCCCGCTCAGCGTCGGCGTAATCGAGGGTATTGATGCCGACGGTGGCTGCAAGCTTCTGCAACTCGCAGTTGTTGTTCTTTACGCACGTCAGGCATTCGGTGTCATGATTGGACAGGATAAGCTCGACAAGCTGCCTGCGTGTCGCCATGACCCGCGGCGTATGGGTCTTCACCTTGAAACCGTCAGCCGCCGGAGTCATGCAGGACCTTTTCAGACCCGGTATTCCCTCTATCTCGACGACACAGATCCCGCACTGCCCTCCCGGCGTAAGGTCGGGGTGGTGGCAGAGCGTGGGGATCGTGAATCCGGCCTTCTTCGCCGCCCACAGGATGGTAGTGCCCTCGGGCACCTCCACCGGTATATTGTTTATGGTCAGTTTTACCATGCTCATGTAATCTCTCCTTGATACGACCGTTCAGACCAGATCGGAATTACTGCACCCTGCCGTACACCTCGTCCCTGAAAAACCTCAGGGAGCTCGTGACGGGCAGGACAGGCGACTGTCCCAAAGGACAGAACGACGTGTCGCGCATAACCTCCGATATGGACACGAGCTTGTCCACGTCCTCCGCTTTCCCCTTACCTTCCGCTATGCGGTCGATGATCTCGGCAAGCTGGTTCGTGCCGAGGCGGCAGGGCACGCAATGGCCGCAGGACTCATGCCTGAAGAAGTGGAGGACACTCTGGAGCATCCCCACGATGTCGGCATCCTCATCCATGACGAGGATGGCCCCTGATCCAAGCACGGCCGCGTATTCCTTGAGGTTTACGAAGTCCATCTTCGCATCGAGCATCTCCGGACCCATGAAGGCACCCGCGGCACCGCCGACGAGGGCACCCTTGAACTTCTTGCCGTCCTTGATGCCGCCCGCGTATTCATAGATGATGTCACGCAGGGTGGTCCCCATCTCCGCTTCGATGAGGCCCGGCGTGGCCACGTTCCCGATTATGGTATAGACCTTGGTCCCGGGACACTTGTCCGTGCCGTAACCGCGGTACCAGGCGGCTCCGTTGCGGACTATCTCCGGTACATTCGCGAGCGTCTCCACGTTATTCACGACCGTCGGTTTAGCCCAGAGGCCTTCCGTTACGGGATAGGGAGGCTTGTTGCGGGGATGACCTCTCTTCCCTTCCAGAGACTCGATGAGCGCCGTCTCCTCACCGCAGACATAGGCGCCCGCGCCCTTCATGACCGTGATATCAAAGCTGAAACCGCTCTCCAGTATATTGTCTCCGAGAAGCCCGTAAAGCCGCGCCTGGGTGATCGCCTTCTCCAGGCGTTCAATGGAAAGGGCATATTCTCCGCGGATGTAGACGAAACCCTTCGTCGCGCCCACGGCATATCCCGCCAGGATCATGCCCTCGATGAGCTTGTGAGGGTCGCCCTCAAGGATGAGCCTGTCTTTGAACGTTCCCGGCTCGCCCTCGTCGGCATTGCATATGATGTATTTCACATCGCCCGGTGCCCTGGAGGCAAATTCCCATTTCATGGCCGTCGTAAAGGCCGCTCCACCCCTGCCCATAAGCCCCGAGTCCTTGACTTCCTTTATGACCCCTGCGGGCTTGAGTTCGGTGAAGGCCTTTTCGAGCCCCTCGTATCCGCCCTCGGCGATATATTCGTCAATGTTCTCCGGGTTGATAACACCGCTGTTGCGCAGCACGATCCGGGGCTGTTCCCTGAGCAGACCCGTCTTTTCCTTCTTGATGACGTGCTGTTTTGGCACTTCCGTCATTATGAGCCTTTTCACGGGCCTTCCCTTGAGAAGGTGTTCCTCAACGAGCTCGGCGGCGTCCGCGGATGTTACGTTCGCATAGTAGACACCCTCGGGATAGACAACGATGACGACCCCCTGACCCGTCGCCCCTATGCTGCCCGTCTCCAGTACGGCTATCTCACCGGAAAGACCCTGCCTGTTGATCTCCTCCACCAGGGCCTTCTCGACAGCACGGGCGCCCGCCATTATCGTCCCTGCATCGATACTGATCAATACGTGGTTTCTAACGAGGTTCATATCTCTTTTCTCCTCTTGTCAAGGATGGCATCGACCTTCTCCGGTGTGAGATTGCCGAACATCTCTTCATTTAGCATCATGGCTGGTGCCACACCACAGGTGCCGAGGCAGCTTGTCAGTTCCAGCGTGAACATTCCGTCCTTGGTGGTCCCCCCTACGTCTACCTTGAGCGAACCCTTGAGATAGTCAAGGAGCGAGTGCGCCCCCATGAGATGACACGGAGGAGACTCGCAGAGGCGTATTATATTCCTGCCCCGGGGCTTGAGGCTGAACATCGTGTAGAAACTTGCCACGCTGTGCACGTAGCTGTATGGGACATTGAGATAGTCCGCGCAAACCTCGATGTCTTCCCTGGCGAGGTACCTCTCCGGGTTGTTATCCTGAAGGTCGTGCATGATGTAAAGTATGTTGCTGAGGTTTGGTTCAAATTTCTTGAGAATAGCTTCCCTGTCCAAGCCGGCCTCCTTATTGGTTGCCTAGATGGCAAATTCCGAAACGGGGTGCCCGTTGACCACGTGCTCCACCACCACCTTTCTCGCCTTCTCCGGATCCATGTTCCCATAAACCACGGCGGGCTTGTCTTCCTCGAAGACCTCCACCATCGGCTCCTGCGAGGCAAGTCCCTTCTCACCCGTCTGCGTCACGACAACGTCGGAAAGGTTCCGTTTCCCCACTTCTTCAACGAATGTCTTGAGCACGTCACGCGCACCGGCGGCTATGCCGCTTGTCCCCATCCCGACGACGATCCGCACCCGTGCCTGCTTCTGCCGCAGCTCCACATCCTTTTGCGCCTTTTCCCTTATTCTTTTCAGCTCTTCAAGATTCATCTCTCCGCCTCCTTATGATGATAACAATCTATATAGAATCATAGATGTTCGTCAAGAAATTTGCCAAGGAAACCTATGACTTCCGGGTGGTTCACCGGAACGTCACCGAGTTCCCTTTTCAACTCCCGTGTATCGAGCCCGAAGCTCCTGCCGTCGACAGAATAGTGAAGATCGAAGTCGACATCGGGATGGCTCACGACAAGGACGAGAAAGGTGTCCCGTATGCCTCCCAGCGGGGGCAGGTCGGGGTGCCGGCAGTCGAAGGTCGCCCGTATGGTCGTCCCCGCACCCTTCGCGCTTGACAGCTCGAAACTGCCTCCCGTCGTCTCGGCCGTTCCCTTGAGAAGAGGTATCCCAAGGCCCACCTTCCTCCCCGTTTTCGTTGAAAAAAAGGGGTCCTGCACCTTCCGTACCGTTTCAGGGTCCATCCCGACCCCGTCGTCGGCTATCACGAGCCTCAACATTGCCGTCCGAGGATCCTTCTCGATGGCGATGCCGACGTGTTTCGCCCCTGCCGTCACTGAATTCATCGCTATGTCCATAATATGGGATGAAATATCCTCCATCATGATGGCTGTTACCTTCCATTCACAACTGCCGCGCCTGTCCCGGGAGCATCCGCTCCCCCAGAGACCTCAGGGCATCTTCTATATTCGCGCAGTCAGGCGCATCGAGGGTCAGGCGCGTCCTTCGCCTGCCGATATCCGCCGGATAATGGGCATCGGAAAACGTCACGAAGGGCAGGCCCTCCCTCATGATAAAGGGCCTCAAGCTCCCGGCCTTTTCGCGCTCGCGTATCTCCAGGGCATCAAAGGGGATGTCCGCCGGTATGAACCCGAGCTGGCTTATAATGCTGAACGTAGGGCTGTCGACGTGGGACGCTATCGCTATGCCCCCGTGGGACTTTATCCAGGACACGGCGTCCTCTACGGAGATCCCGGCAGAGCTTATGAGAAGCCTCTCCTCGCTGCGGATTATGTTGTCCTCCCCGTCCACCACTACCTGGTCACCCCAGAACTCCACATCGTTGGCCACCGGCGGCAGAAGGTCGTAGACCATGAGTTGCAGCGCATATGCCGTGTTATAGTCGTCAAAAATGGCGATGATGTGTATCTCCTCTCTGGTCTGCAGCTCCATGCCTGCCAGGACTACAAGTCCTCTGCGGTCTCCCGCTTCCTTGACGTAGGGCGTGTTCTCCGCCATGTTATGGTCCGTAACAGCGATGATATCGAGCCCCGCCTCATGTGCCCTCTCGACGATGACCCGGGGCGACATGTCAAGGCTGCCGCAGGGGGACAGGGTCGAATGTATGTGCAGATCACAGGCAAATTCCGGCAAGTCCTCTCTAACCTCTCTGCAGGCGTTCATACACGAGGGCCGAGAGCTCGAATGCCGAAGGAGCCCCCCGAAGGACCGCTATGCCCTCCTGTCTTGCCTTCTCCAGGAACGATTCTTCCAGTGCCAGTTTCCGCGGTATGATGATGGCGGACACATCCTTGAGCTTTGCCACCCCGAGAATGTTCACGTGCCGCTGAATCGTGATCCACACCGCATCGTCACCGATGTTCGCAATAACATCCGAGAGCAGATCGGAGGTATACCCCGACCTCACCGGTCTTTCCAGGTTCGTCTCTCCCGTGAGCACCTCAAGCCCGAGCACCTCGGCAAGTTCACGAACGGTCATCATCCCCTCCCTGTAAACGTGTCATTGCTTCTCTCTACATATAATGTTATGCCTGTCATTCCCCCGACCGTCCCGACAGCCGTCAGCGCCCCTGTCCCGGGTCACCCTCCTTCGAATCGCCGCTCATCGACGTTGGAACGATGCGGGAAAGGTCGAGGATCTCCTTTGCCAGTATCTTGACCTTCTCTCGAAGCTTGATAACGCAGTCCGTCTCGTAGGCCACACCGCGGATGATATCCTCGGCAAGCGCCCGGCAGCTTGGCGAGCCGCAGGCTCCGCAATCAAGACCGGGCAATTCGCTCGTTATCCGGTCGAGGCGCTCCATCTTCATGATCGCCCGGGAGACATCCTCATCGAGGGTCATGATCGCCCTCGCCTCCACGGGCTCCGTGGAGGCAAACCGGTTCTGCAGATAGATATCCTGGAGTTCGGCCTCTGTGAAATAAGGCTCTTTCGTTCCAAACCGCTTTATGAGGTCCCGGAGCCGGATACGTCCAACAAAGAGGTTCTGGATATTAAGCGGCCCCCCCACGCAACCACCGGTGCACGCCTGGACCTCGACAAAATCCACGTCTTTGAGCTCCCCCCTCTCGATCTCCTCCAGGAGGCTTATGACGTTGTGGATCCCGCCGACGGCCAGGGTAGTCGCCGCGTCGATATTTCGCGACTCTCCCGTCACGTATCCCCAGGCCATGCCGAACCTGGTGGCGCGCTGCAGTCTTTCCGGTCCACCGTTCGCGGACCTGTCGCCGAGATGTCTGATGATATCCTTATATATAAGGTTGATCCCAATGACGCCGTTCACGGCTGAATGCTTCGTTGTCATGGGATTCCTCATTTCCGTCACTTTTGCGGGACAGGGGGATATGAAAAATGCCCCTATCTCCTCGTAGGGGATGCCCGTTCTCCGGGATGCCTGCTCCTTGGCGATGCGCGCCGCAACCTCCATGGGCGTGAGGAAGGGTGCCACCTGCTCGAGGAGGTCGGGGTACTTGATCTGCATGAGGCGCAGTACCGCCGGACAGGCGGAGGAAAAGATGGGACGTTTGCCCCTGTAATCCTTCAGGAACTCGTGGACGATGTGGCCTACGATCTCCGCGGCGAGGGCCACCTCGAAGACCTCGTCGAAACCGATCCCCTTGAAGGCCCCGAGAACGTCCTCGATATTGACCTGTTCCTTGAACTGGCCAAAGAAAGATGGCGCCGGCAGGGCGATCCGGTACTTGTACTCCAAAAGCTTCGCCAGCGTGTCCGTCACGGCCACCTTCGCGTGGTTCGGACATTCGCGGATGCACTCGCCGCAGTCGATGCAGCGCTCCTCAACGATCATCGCCTTGCCGTCACGGACACGGATGGCCTCGACGGGACATCGCTTGATGCAGTTGGTGCATCCCTTGCACTTCTCCGTCTCCAGCGTCACGGAATGGAAATATCGATTCATGCGCCCTCGTGCCGCCTCTCGTCCCTGAAGGAAACCCTGGCGTTCAGCGTCGTCCCCACGCCCACTCTGGATTCTATGTTGAGGTCATCGGAGCACTGCTTGATGTTGGAAAGGCCCATGCCGGCCCCAAAACCCATCTCCCTGATCTCATAGGACGCCGTCGAATACCCTTCCTTCATGGCAAGATCGATATCTTCGATACCGGCCCCCACGTCTTCCGTCCGTATGGTAATCGCGTCGGGCTCGACATGGACGAGAAGCCTTCCCGACGTGGCGTGGATGGCTACGTTCATCGCCGCCTCATATATGATGATCGCGACGCGCTTGATGATATCCTGTTTCAACCCCAACTGTTGAAGGGTTTTCTTCACCCGCGACGCACACTCTCCGGCAACAAAGAAGTCCTTTTCGCCTATCTCGAAATCGAGCGTGATCTGTGGTGTGTACGCTAAGCTGTCAACCATTGGTTAGTCTCTCCTAACCGGGCTCTTGCTTGTCTCCTCTGACACCCTTCTCGTAAAGCCGGCCGCAACAGTCGAACGTGAGAAGTGTCGTGGTGAAAAGGGGGATCTTGTTCGCCTCCCCGCCCCTGATAACGGACTCATCGGGCCTGCGCCCCCCAACAAAGAGAATCGCCTTCGCGTCCATCACCTGTGCCGCATGGATCACGTGCGCGTTGGTCAACGATGTGATCAAGAGCGAATGGGGCTTCAGGTAAAGGAGCATCTCGCTGATGAGGTCGCAGGCGAAACAAACCCGCACGCTGCGCTGCAGGCACTCGTCATTCCCGCAGAGCACCTGTGCTTCCAGCAGTTTCTGAACCTCTTGCAGTGTCATGTAGAACCTTGCCTCATCCGGATGTCGACCGGTGGTGTATCGGTACTCGTATCGCACCCCGGTTCCGCAAACCGGCCCCGGGTCCAACCTCACACAGCCTCGCTGCCGGATAGTATTGTCTGTTTAGTTGCAGGGACGAGCACGCTTGTTCAGTATAGTGCATTTTCCTTCCGAAGTCAAAAGGACAGTGAAGAAAAAAACAATATATATGCGGTTACCGTCCGCCATCCCGGGCATGGGATCTTCTGCCGAAAGGTATGCCCAGCTTTCTCATGCGATGGCGGAGCGTTCCTGGGTTCATGTCGAGAAGCTCGGCGGCCCCCCCGGGGCCCTCGATCCTGCCCCCGGCCACCCTCAGGATGCGGCTTATGTGTTCCGCCTCGACCTCGTGGAGCGTGACGGAGCCCCGGCTCTCTCCGGTGGAGGGAGTACGCTCCTGGGTGGTGCTCGAAACACCCAGCAAGCCGTCGAATTTCAGGGGCTTCCCGTCAGAAAGGATGAGGGCTCTCTCCACGGCGTTCTCCACTTCGCGCACATTCCCCGGCCAGTCATACGTCATGAGCGCGTCTATGGCCCCCGGCGCAAGCGGCGGTATGGTGTGGCGCACCATCTCCCGGCTCTTCTTGCGGACAAAATGCTGGACCAGGGCGGGTATGTCGTTCTTCCTCGACCGCAAGGGGGGGACCTCGATAGGAAAGACCTTGATACGGAAGTAGAGGTCCTCCCGAAAATCACCGTCCTCCACCATCCTTTCCAGGTTCCGGTTCGTCGCCGACACGATCCTGATGTCGACGTGCACGGGTTCCGTTCCGCCCACCCGCTCTATCTCTTTCTCCTGGAGGACTCGCAGGAGCCGCACCTGCGCGTGGGGCGGGAGCTCGCTGATCTCGTCGAGAAATATCGTCCCTCCGTGGGCACGCTCAAAACGCCCCCTCTTGCGCGCGAGCGCGCCGGTGAAGGCCCCCTTTTCGTGGCCGAAAAGCTCGCTGTCTATAAGAGACTCCGGGATCGCCCCGCAGTTCACCTTCACAAAAGGTCCGTTGTACCGGGGAGAGAGGTTGTGGATGGCGTTGGCGATAACCTCCTTTCCCGTTCCCGTCTCGCCGATAATGAGCACGGGGCTGGCAAGGGGCGCCACCTTCCTCACGCTCTCCATGGCCTCCTTCAGTCCGAAGTCCGCCCCCACTATCTCGACGGTGTTCTTCCTGAGCTCTTCCCTGAGATACCGGTTGTCGTCGGCAAGCATGTCCTTGAGATCGACCACCTCCCGGAGCCTGCGACTGTTGGCAACGGCGATCGCGGCCGGTTCATTGACCACCGACCAGAGGCGGACATGCTCCTGCGTGAACCGGCCCGTCCCCCGCGCACGTATTCCGAGGGCGCCGATATACTTGCCGTCGATGATGAGCCGTCCCAGCATTATCGAGCACTCCTCCCATCCAAGGTTCCGTGCCACCCTCCCGAGAATGGGGTCCTCGAAGATGTTCTCCGCGACGCGGACCCGGGGCCGTCGGTAGGGCTCTTCGAGTTCCTGGCGCAACTCCGGCGGCAGGTGCGTCTTGTCCGTTCTTGTCACTCCCCCTGCCTCGCTCGCCGTGGCCACCACGTCGATGGTGCCGATGGTAGAATCATAGACGAACAGATCGAGTTCGTCGGCCGGTATCACGTTGCGCACATAGAGAAAACACTGATGAAGCGCGCCTTCCAGATCCAGAGTGCCGCATATCCTCAGGGTCATCTCCCGGAAAAACTCATTCTCGTCCGCGTTCATGGTCTCTTCTCCTTCCCGCCACTATCGTATACGATAGTATAGACGAGAACTGACAAATATACCAGCGATATTCCGTCATATTTCACAGTAATCATGCCCGTACAACGTAACATACCGAATATACAGGGACATAAGTTATGGCACAAGGAATGCTTAAGGATTCAAAAGAAAGAATGTATGGAATGGATAGAGATCATACGATTGAGAACGCAACCCGATGTCGAGCCGCTGGTGGTCAAGTGGCTGAAAGACCTGGTCCACAGCATCGGCACAGCGCCCGGTCTCAGCGAAGCGAGGATCTATACCCATTCGGCCGTCCCCGGAGATGTGAGTCTGCATATATTGTGGGACACTGTGCAGAATATCCACGGGGAGAGCGAAATCGGATTGATGGCAGCCGAGACGCTGAAGAAATATGGCATCCTCGATCACACCGTGTGGCTCAGAAAAGGGAGCAACGGTGGCAACTTACATCGGCAGGTGACGCGATGATTTCCGCGGCATCATTCACTACATGCTACAAACTATCAGGGGCGGGAAATGTGAAGTACCTGAAATCCCTCACCTTTCCTTCCCATAACGTGAGTCGGGGGACATGAAGAATGTCCGACCTGATACTGAATAACCTCATGCTCATGTTGACCCTCATGTTCGCCTTCACAACTATCTGGATCACCTCTAAGCCCTCTCTACGCACGCAATCGAGCTCCCCATACCACCTCTACTTCGTCCTTCCCCTACCGGCAGACGAAACCACCGCTGTCGGCAAGGATCTCAACTGGTGTACCCGAGGCCATGTCCCCGACTCACAAATTAAATTGCAATTGAGGCTCTGAAGAGTCATCTTCACGATACCATCACCCCCCCCTTATGCGTTTTTAAATGCCCCCGGCGCCTCCCGGGGGCAACCCTTTTTCAGAAACCGGTTTCAGGTTTCAGGTTTCAGGTTTTAGGTTTTAGGTTTTAGGTTTTAGGTTTTAGGTTCAGGACAAAGTCCTTTCTTTCTTCACTTAACGCTTAACCACTCAAAACTTAAAACAGTTTCAAAAACATATTGACTCCCGGAGGACTATTCGATATATTTTTATCGATACATTTTTATAGATAGGAAGTTATCGAATGAACGAGAGGGAGGTTAGTATGGCAAACATGGAGGATAGGAATGATCTTCCGACCAGACCCATCCCCGAACCAACACTGAGGAGGCTCCCTCTCTATTATCAGTACCTGAAGAAAGTGCGCGATGAACATAAAGGGGATTTCATCTCCTGCACGCAGATCGGCAACGATCTGAGCATACTCCCCATCCAGGTCCGCAAGGATCTGGGGATCGCCGAGGCCGTGGGCAAACCGAAGCTCGGCTACAGTATCGACGATCTCATCTCCATCATTGAAACCTTCCTCGGCTGGAACAACACGAAGGACGCCTATCTCGTCGGTGTGGGCCATCTCGGGATGGCACTCCTCGGGTTCGAAAGGTTCAAGGAGTACGGTCTCAACATCATAGCCGCCTTCGATATCGACAAGGAAAAGATAGGAAAGACCATCCACGGAGTCAAGGTCTTTCACCTGGGAAAGCTCCACAACATGGTAAAACGCATGGGCATCAAGATCGGCATCCTTACCGTTCCGGCACCCCCCGCCCAGGAACTGACGGATGAAATGGTCCGCGCCGGCATACAGGCGATCTGGAACTTTTCGCCGGTGAAGGTGAACGTCCCTCCCGGCATCATCGTCCAGCACGAAAACCTCGCCTCGTCCCTCGTGGTCCTGGCAAAGAAACTGACACTGGCAAGACAAAACCAATCGTAAGGATGGGATGGAATAATGGAAACGATGCGAAAATTCGAACGGGTTTGCGAGATCATCGACAACAACCAGCGAAACGCCGCGAGGCTCATACCCATACTTCAGGCAGTGCAGGCGGAATATCGTTACCTGCCGGAAGAGATACTGACCTTCGTGGCAACATCCCTTGGGATATCTCCCGCAAGGGTATTCGGAGTGGCGACTTTCTATTCGCTCTTCACCCTGAAGCCCAAGGGCAAATACCTCATACGGGTCTGCAACGGGACGGCGTGTCACGTCAAGGGCTCGATGGGCATCTACGGGACCATCGTGAAGAAACTCGGTCTCCCTGAGGGACAGGACTCCACGTCGGACATGCTCTTCACCGTGGAGACCGTCAATTGCCTCGGCGCCTGCGGCCTTTCTCCGGCCATGGTGGTCAACGAAGAGGTCTTCGGCCAGCTTACACCGCAACGGGTATCGGACATTATCGACGAAATCGTACTCAAGGAGGCGCAAAATGAATCTGATGCTCACGGGGCTTAACAAGATAACCAACGATTTTCACGCCCGCTCCGCGGCCGCCCGGCACCGCATCCTTGTCTGTGCCGGAACGGGATGCCTCGTGAACGGGTCCCTCAAGGTGTACGAGGCATTCGTGAACACGCTGAAGGAAAGCGGGCTCAACGCCATCGTCGAGCTGAAGAAAGAGGAAGAGGGCGAATTCGTGTCGCGCACCGGCTGCCAGGGGTTCTGCCAGATAGGACCTCTCGTCACCATCCTGCCGGAGAACATATTCTACACGAAGGTCAAGCCCGGCGATGTTGCCGAAATAGTCGAAGCGACGATACGGAAGGGCGACGTCGTGGAGAGGCTCCTCTACGTCGAGCCCGATTCGCAGAGAATATGCCGCACCAAGGACGAGATCCCCTTCTACCGGAAGCAACACCGCTTCGTGCTCTCCAACTGCGGGGCCATCGATCCCGAGGACATAAACGAGTACATCGCGTCCGGCGGATACAGGCAGGCCATACGGGCCTACCTGGAGATGAGCCCCGAAGAGATCTGCCAGCTCGTCTTCGCGGCGGGCCTGCGCGGACGCGGAGGCGGCGGCTTCCCCACGGGACGGAAATGGGATGTCGCCCGGCGTGAGACAAACGCAAAGAAATATGTCATCTGCAACGGCGATGAGGGAGACCCCGGGGCCTTCATGGACATGGGCATCATGGAGGGCAATCCCCACAGCGTCATCGAGGGCATGATCATTGCCGCCCGGGCCATCGAGGCCGACGAAGGTTACATCTACGTGCGCGCCGAATACCCGCTCGCCGTCAAGCGCCTGCGCAGGGCCATCGATGATGCCTACCGCGTCGGCCTGCTGGGCAAGAACCTTTTCGGCACGGAACGTGCCTTCAACCTGAACATAATGGAGGGTGCCGGCGCCTTCGTGTGCGGAGAGGAAACGGCCCTCATCGCCTCCATTGAGGGGAAAAGGGGCATGCCCTCCCCCAAGCCTCCCTTCCCTTCCGTGAGCGGCCTCTGGGGCAAGCCGACGATCATCAACAACGTGGAGACCCTGTCGCAGGTGCCCCTGGTACTGGCCGCAGGCCCCGAAGGATACCGCAAGATGGGCACGAAGGAATCCCCGGGCACGAAGACCTTCGCCCTCACGGGCCACGTGGCGAACTCGGGCCTCATAGAGATGCCCTTCGGCGCGACGCTGCGTGAGATCATTTACGGTGTCGCCGGAGGCATGACCTCCGACACGGGAAAGGCCGTGAGCGACGGCTTCAAGGCCGTCCAGATAGGCGGTCCCTCGGGGGGCTGCCTCACCCGCGACCATCTCGACCTTCCCATAGACTTTGATTCCCTGAAGACCGTGGGCGCCATGGTCGGCTCCGGCGGCCTCGTCGTCATGAACAAGAACACCTGCATGGTCAGCGTGGCGCGTTTCTTCATGCAGTTCACGCAGCACGAATCCTGCGGCAAGTGTGTTCTCTGCCGTGAAGGGACGAAGCAGATGCTTGCCCTCCTCGACGATATCATAGAGGGACGGGCCACAATGCAAACGCTTGATCTCCTCGAGGACCTCGCAGCCGCCGTCCAGAAAGGCTCGCTCTGCGGGCTCGGCAAAACGGCCCCCAATCCGGTCCTCTCCACGATGAAACACTTCCGCGACGAATACATCGCGCACGTGCGCGACAAGCGCTGCCCCACGGGAAAATGCAAGGCCCTCATAAGGCTCACCATAGACCCCGAACTGTGCAAGGGCTGTACGCTTTGCGCGTCAAAGTGCGCCATCGGCGCCATATCGGGAGAGAAGGGGAAGCCCCATGTCATCGACCAGAGCATATGCAGGAAATGTTACGTCTGTGTGGAAGCCTGCAAATTCAAGGCGATCAAAGGAGACTGAGCTATGAATGGCACCGTTGTCTACATCGATAATAAAGAGATACCCATCGAAAACGAACAGAACCTCCTGGAGCTTGTCAGGAAGGCGAGGATCGACCTGCCAACCTTCTGCTACCATTCGGAGCTGAGCATATATGGCGCATGCAGGCTGTGCATGGTGCAGGTCGAGGGAATGGGCCTCGTTCCGGCCTGCTCCACCCCGCCCGCACCCGAGATGAAGGTGAGCACCAACACGGAAGAGATCCGGAAGATGCGCAAGATCATCGTGGAACTTCTCCTCGCCAACCACAGCCAGAACTGTCCCACCTGCCAGAAGAACACCACCTGCCAGCTCCAGGCACTGGCGAAGCGGCTCGGCATCACGAAGGTGCGTTTCAAGAATCAGCTGAAGGAAATGCCCCTCGACGAATCCTCGCCGTCCATCGTCAGGGACCCGAACAAGTGCGTCCTCTGCGGCGACTGCGTGCGCATCTGCTCCGAAGTGCAGGGTGTCGGCGCCATCGATTTCGCGTACAGGGGAGCTCAAACCGTTGTCATCCCTTCTTTCGGCAAGGCCCTTGACCAGGTGGAGTGCGTGAACTGCGGCCAGTGCGCCCGGATCTGCCCCACCGGCGCCCTGACCCCCCGCTCCGAGGTGGACGATGTCTGGCAGGCCATCCACGACCCCTCGAAGGTCGTCGTCGCCCAGGTGGCGCCCGCCGTGCGGGTAGCGATCGGCGAGATGTTCGGCCTGCCTCCAGGCACCACGACGACGGGACAGATCGCGGCAGCCCTGAGGGCCATCGGCTTCGACAAGATATACGACACGTCCTTCACCGCCGACCTCACGGTGCTGGAAGAGAGCAACGAATTCATTAAGCGCGTGACCACAGGCGACAGGATCCCGCAGTTCACGTCATGCTGCCCCGCGTGGGTCAAGTTCGTCGAGCAATATTACCCCGAGTTCCTCAACCATCTTTCGAGCTGCCGCTCGCCTCAACAGATGTTCGGCTCCCTGGCGAAGGAGATGCTCTCCAGTGAGCTTGACGTCGCGCGCAAGGACATCGTCGTCGTATCCATCATGCCCTGCACCGCCAAAAAGTTCGAGGCGAAGAGACCGGAATTTGAGAGTGACGGCGTGCGGGACGTGGACCATGTCCTTACCACCCAGGAACTGGGGAGGATGATCGAGGAGGCCGGCCTTCACTTCAGGGAGCTGGGTCCGGAATCCTTCCACCTGCCCTTCGGGTTCAAAACCGGGGCCGGCGTTATATTCGGCAATTCCGGCGGCGTCAGCGAGGCGGCGCTGCGCTACGTCAGCGAGAAACTGACGGGACAGAAACTCGACTCCTACGAGTTCGCGTCCGTCCGGGGTGAGGAGGGCGTCCGCGAGGCGAAACTCTCCGTCGCCGGCAAGGAATTCTCCCTTGCCGTCGTGAGCGGCCTCGGTAACGCGAAACGGGTCCTCGAGAAGATACGAACCGGCGAGGCGCATTACGACCTCGTCGAGGTCATGGCATGCCCCGGCGGCTGCATAGGCGGAGCGGGCCAACCCGTCTTCACCGACCCCGCGGTCAAGCAGAAGAGGACCAAGGGCCTCTACGAGAACGACCGCATGCTGGAGCTCCACAAGTCGCAGGACAACCCGTACATCACGGAACTGTATGACAAAATGCTCGGCGACGTGGGAGGTCCCAAGGCACACAAGCTTCTCCACACCGGCTACCGCACCCGCAAGCGCATTTTCGACGAGGACGTGGACATAAGCTCCGGCGGAGAGAAGAGCATCGATGTCAGCGTCTGCTTCGGCACGAGCTGCTTCCTTAAAGGCTCCCAGAAGCTGCTCCGCGACATCCTCGAGCACATACGCGTGAAGGGGCTGGGCACGAAGGTCAACGTAAAGGCATCTTTCTGCTTTGAGAAATGCGACAAAGGACCGACAATTAAAGTAGGGAGCAGGGTCATTGACGGCTGCACCATAGAGAAGGCCATCGAGGCCATAAAGCGCGAGGGGGTCGACCTCGCCGAAGAGGTTAGCCAGAATGCTTGAAACACCAAAACCGCAGATCGTCTTCACGCTGACTGCCCGCTGCCGGGACTGTTACCGGTGCCTCAGGGCCTGTCCCGTCAAGGCGATCCGCATGCAGAACGGCCAGGCGTACGTAGATGAAAAACGCTGCATCGCCTGCGGCACCTGCATTCGGGAATGTCCGCAGCAGGCAAAGACATTCCGCAGCGACATCAACGTGGCTCAAACCCTTGTTGACGAAGGACACTTTGTCGCCGCCAGCATCGCCCCTTCCTTCCCCGCCGTATTCAACAGGTGGCAACGTTCGCGGCTCGCCTCGGCGCTCCGCGCCCTTGGCATCCGCTACGTGGGACAGACATCCCACGGGGCATACCAGATATCGCTGGAATCACAGAGACTCGCCAAAGCGGATACGACAAAGCCCCACATAACCACGGCGTGTCCTGCCCTGATAAACTACATCGAGAAATACAAACCCGAACTGATCGATTACCTGCTCCCCGTCGCATCCCCGATGGTGGCCCACGCGAGACTGTTGAAAGAGAAGCTGGGCAACGATACCAGGGTCATCTTCATCGGCCCCTGCGTGGCCAAGAAATCGGAGTTGAACCGGCCCGACGTTGCCGGCGTCGTGGACTGCGTGCTCACGTTCAAGGAGCTTAACGCGTGGCTCGAACAGAAGAACATTGACCTGTCCATGTGCGAAGAGAGCAACTTCGACGAAAGACCGGTGCATAATGCACAATTGTACCCGCTGCCCGGCGGTCTCATCAAGACAGCCGGCCTCGATGACGACGGACTCAACCTCAGACTTCTTCGCGTCGACAGCGCACAGGGCGTTCGAGAACTCCTGAACGACATCGGAGAAGGATCGGAACACGCCCTCATCGAACCCCTGTTTTGCAGCCAGGGTTGCATCAATGGTCCCGGTATAGAATCCGGCAGAAACCTCTTTGAACGCAGACAGGAGATCATCGAATACACGGCGGAAAGCGCGGCCGTCTCGACCATCCCCGACCCCGTGGAAAGCGATCTTCTGAAGGCCGCATTCAACCAGAACGACAGCGGCCCTTCCCCGGACAACGTCACGGAACAGCAGATAGAGGAGATCCTCGCTCGCACCGGTAAACAGGACCCCGAACAACAGCTCAACTGCGGGGCTTGCGGCTACGACAGTTGCAGGGAAAAGGCCATCGCCGTGGTTCTCGGCATGGCGGAACCCGAGATGTGCATCCCCTACATGAGGCGTCTGGCGGAGAGACGTACGGACCAGATCTTCAGTACCACACCCAACGGCGTCCTCCTGCTCGACGATGAGCTGAACATCCTCGGCATGAACCCCGCGTTCAAGAAGTTCTTTTCCTGCAGCGACGTCATCCTTGGACGGCACATATCCTATCTCATGGACCCGGCCCCCTTCGAAAAGCTCATATCCGGCGTCACGGAGAACCTGGACATTACCGTCCTGCACCGCCCTTACAACCTCCTGTGCCGGGAGCTCCTGTACATGCTCAAGGAGGAGAAACAGATCGTCGGCATCTTCATCAACATAACGAGTCAGCAGGAACACGAGAAGAAGCTCAGGGAGATTCGTTCCCAGACGGTGGAACAGGCGAACGAACTCCTTGAACACCAGATAAAGATGGCCCAGAACATCGCGCAGTTCCTGGGTGAAAGCACCGCCCGCGGTGAGGAACTGGTGAGAAAATTGATGAGTCTGAGCGAAGGCGATGAAAGCAATACCCGATGAACCGAGAAAATACATCGAAGCTGCGAACGCCCAGGCGGCAAAGAAGCCGGGCGGCATATGCGGAGATTACATAATAACGGAACGCACCGCCGAGGCAACGACGGTGATTGTGGCCGACGGGATCGGCACGGGCATCAAGGCGCGGGTTGCCGCCGTGATGTGCGCCTCCCGTCTCATGGAGCTTATCCGCGTCGGTTTCACCCTTCGCGAGGCGTGTCATAAGGTCGTCGACACCATGCACGCGGCACGGACCATGGACATCCCTTTCTCGGCCTTTTCCGTGTGCCGCGTCCTCGTAAGCGGCCACGCGACGGTCGTGTCCTACGAGATCCCGTCCCCCATTCTCATCAACAACCGCCTGGCGGCGTACCTGCCAAAGCAGCGTGTCTTTCCCATGGGTCTCGAGATGGTGGGCGAGGTCAACTGCATGCTCGAATATGGGGACGGTATCGTCATGGTGAGCGACGGGGTCAGCCAGGCAGGCCTCGGACAGCAATACCGCATGGGCTGGGGCATTCAGGGAGCATGCGACTTCATCAACGGCCTGCTTGCACAGGGCACGCCGATGAAGAACATTCCCGGCAGGATCGTAGCCAACGTGAGGGATATCTCCGGCGCGACATACGGGGACGACACCACGTGCAGTCTCCTGCTCTGCCGCGAGGCGCAGGTTCTCAACATCCTGACGGGGCCGCCGGCCCGGAAGCTGGACGATGCCAGGGTGGTCAGGGAATTTATGGACTTGAAGGGAAAGAAGATCGTCTGCGGATCATCCACCGCCGAGATCGTCGCCCGCAACCTCGGCGTCCCCATCGAGATGAAGAACCTGTCAAATGCCTACCACAAACCCCCGTCTTATGATATAAAAGGTATAGACTATGCGACGGAGGGTGCGATCACCCTCAACCAGGTGTACAATATCCTGGGGGAGGCACCCGAGAAACTCGAACCGGACTCATCAGTTTCAGACCTCTACAGGTTCTTCCACGCCTCCGATACGATCAATTTCCTCGTTGGAACGGCGGCAAATCCGGGACACGAACATATAGTCTTCAGGCAAATGGGTGTATACCCGAGAGACGTAATCGTCAGGCTCCTCACGGAGAAACTCAAATCCATGGGGAAACTGGTGAATATCATATATCTATAGAGGGGGACGTCAGATGGGCAAGCGCTGCCCACCCCCCGCACAACAGAAGGAGGCATCATGACAGCTGGAGCACCACTTGATTTTTTCAACGCAGCCGATTATTTCGTGGACCGCAACGTCCGCCAGGGACGGGGCCACAAAATTGCCGTGTACACGGAATACCGGAACTACACCTACAATGACATCCAGAAGATGGCAAACAAGACAGCGAACGCCTTCCGCGAGGTCGGCATAACCGTAGACGACCGTATCCTGGTGATCATGCTCGACGTGCCGCAGTTCTACGCCGTTTTCTGGGGCGCCATGAAGATCGGCGCCGTCCCCATCCCCGTCAACACCATGCTGACGCCTGAGGACTACGAATACTATCTCAATGACAGCCGGGCGAAGGTGCTCGTCGTCTCCGAGCAGCTCCTGCCCATTCTCGCGCAGATCAAGGGCGACCTCCTGTACCTGCGTGACCTCGTCGTCATATCGGAGACGAGAGGGGCCCACATCCCCTTCAAGCAGAAATACCGCCATGCCCCCAACACGGTGAAGACGGAGTTCACCACGAAGGATGACGTCGGCTTCTGGCTCTACAGCTCGGGCTCGACGGGCTCACCCAAGGGGGCCATCCACTCTCAGTACGACATGGTGGTCACCTCCGAGTCCTTCGCCAAGGGCATTCTCGGCATCACCGAGGATGACATCGTCTTTTCGGCGGCGCGGCTCTTCTTCTCCTACGGTCTCGGCAACGGCATGTATTTCCCCATGTCCGTCGGCGCCTCGGCCGTGCTCAGCGCGCACGCCCCTTCACCCGAGAACGTTTTCAAGCATCTCGAGAAATTCCGTCCCACCATCTTCTTCGGTGTCCCCACACTCTACGGACAGATGCTGGAGTACAAGGCCAAAGAGGACAAGGAAAAGGGTATCAAGAAGGTAAACCCCAATGACCAGCACGAGCTTTCATCGGTGCGCGTCTGCGTATCCGCCGGCGAGGCGCTCCCTGTGGACATCTTCGAGCGCTGGAAGAAACGCTTCGGCATCGAGATCATCGACGGCATCGGCTCCACGGAGATGCTCCATATCTTCCTTTCCAACAAGCCCGGCGACATTAAGCCGGGGTCCACGGGAAAACCCGTTCCCGGCTACGAGCTGAAACTCGTCGACGAGAACGGCCAGGAAGTCCCCCGGGGCGAGATAGGCACCCTGCACGTCAAGGGCGACAGCGCCGCCCAGCAGTACTGGCGCAAGCGCGAAAAAACGCGGGTCACCATGCAGGGAGAGTGGGTCAACACGGGCGATAAGTACTATATCGATGAGGAAGGCTACTACTGGTGCGCCGGACGCGCCGATGACATGCTCAAGGTGGGCGGCATCTGGGTATCCCCCATCGAGGTGGAGAACACACTGAGCCAGCACCCGGCCGTCCTGGAATGCGCCGTCGTCGGCGCCCCGGACGCGAAGGACCTCATCAAGCCCAAGGCCTTCGTCATACTGAGAAACGGGTATCAGAAAACAGAGGAATTGAAAGAGGAATTGAAGAAGTGGGTCCTCGACAGACAGGCAAAGTTCAAGTACCCCCGCTGGGTCGAATTTGTCGACGAGCTTCCAAAAAGCGCGACGGGCAAGATACAGAGGTTCAGACTGAGATAGAAAAGGTTCAAGAGTTCCAGGGTTCAAGAGTTCAAGAGCCTTAAGACAAACATAGGAAAGGCCCTCCCCGTCCTCTGGATGGGGAGGGTTGCTTTGCCCCGGGAATGTCAGGAATTTGCTCTTGAATAACGGGTATGACCGGGGTTATAGATATACAAAGTGGATATTTCAGGTGTGGAAGAAGCGATCGATACCGGGATTGTCGCATCGGCATTGCAGCAGCAGAGGATCAACGCGGCAGATACGGTGCATCCGGGGTGGGGGGGTTGCCCCGCTCCCCAATTAATGAGAGGGGACCAAGAATGACCAGGGCATTTATCGTTGTGGCAATCGCTTTCACATTTCTCCTGTCGCTGCATTCCTTTGCTGACGCGCAATCCAAGAAACCTGCGGCCTCCAAACAGCAGACCTGTCTGAGCTGCCACAGCGACTTCTCGTCGCTGCTGTCCGCGAAGCACCCCCGCGTCACGGGCAAGGACCTCAAGGCATGCACATCCTGCCATGCCCCGGACCCCCGGAACGAGGCAAAACCGAAGGCCTATTCGGCGAAGCTTCATCTTGGTCACATGCAGCCGGGCAATGAGCTCGATTGCCTCGTGTGCCACACCTGGCGGCCGGGCAAGGCCTTTGGCCTGGCGGGTGCGAAGAAGTCCTTCGGTGTTCTCACGAAGGAGAACATGGACGAGATCAGGAAGGTCTTTACCTCCTGGGCCTCATCGAAATATCTCGACGCCCATCACGGCAGGAAGAACGTGACCTGTGCCGGATGTCATGAGAAACTGCCCGAGACTGGTGACTCCGTCGAAAACGACCGGTGCCTTGCCTGCCATGGCACCATGGAAAAACTCGTCAAGAAAACGGCACCCAAGGATTTCCCCGACAGGAACCCCCACGAGTCCCACCTCGGGACCATCAACTGTACCGTTTGCCACAAGGCCCATGCGGCATCGAAAACCTACTGCCTCGATTGCCACAAGAATTTCAACATGAAGATACCTTTTGGCGAGAACGCAGCGGGAGCGAAAGCGGCGGCGGGTAAGAAAACGCAGTGAGGTGATGCCGGGGAGCACCATCCGGTAAGGTCACCGAAGGGTGATCGCAGGAGGAGCAGCTGTGGCCAGAGTGTTCTTGACGGTCTTCGCCGTTCTCATGGGCCTGTGCATGTCCGCGTGCGCGGAGAGTCAGAGGACGGCCGGCACATTTCCGGAAAGGGTTCGCGAGTTCACCAATCCCTCGCAGACGATACGGATCGCGGTGGGTGAGACATTCTCCATCGTCCTCGACTCGAATCCGACAACAGGTTATAGCTGGCAAAGAGGAAAACAGGCCGAAGATGGCATCCTGTCCTTCGTGGACAGTGCCTACGTCGCCCCCCGAACGGACCTCGCCGGCGCCGGCGGCAGGGAACGCATGACCTTCAAGGCCATAGCACCGGGAACGGAGAAGCTGACCTTTCACTATCTCCGCCCCTGGGAAAGGAACACTGAACCGGCAAAAACCGTGGTCTTCACCGTAACGGTACGGTGAAGACCGTTAGAGCCGTTGGAACAGTTAGAACCGTTAGAACGGTAAAGACGAAGAAACCGTGCGAAGTCGATCCCTTGACCGTGGAAACTCTCGGGCTTCGACGGTTCCAACGGTGCTGACGGTTCCAACGGTTCCAACCATTTATTTAAGTGCTTTGATCTCTTCCTCCAGTTTGCCGTATCGCTTCTCGAAGAACTTCTTTGCTGTTCCGCGGTCTTTTTCGCGGCGTTCCTGGGTGAAGCCGGGGAAACCGTAAAGATTGTCTATGAACTTGAGGACCTCGGGGATAATCCGCTGCGCTCTATCGTCCTTCTCGGGGGCCAGTGAGAGTTTTCCCTGCAGCGTAACCCAAACGGAGAAGAGGGGTGTCCTCTTGTTCTGATATTCCCTGTCGGTGAGGTTCGCCTTCGCATCCGCCTTCATGACGGGGCCCGTAGATTCCCAGAGCTTCCTCACCCGCTGGCCCGGTGTCCCTTCCTCGGAAACGGTAAAACCTCCCGCTTTCGCCTCGCGAGCCTGCGGCTCGCTCTTCGCGGCTTGCGGCCCCGAGCCGATCTCCCCCTCTGCGGTACAACCGGGATGGATAAGAAGCATACAGACTGCGAGAACACCGCAGACAACATAGGCAATGCCGGTCATCATCTTCATGGCGCCTCCCTGTGAGAATGTTGTGTTCAAACGTTGAGTAGGGAATATAGCATTCGCCCGACGACATTGCAATACACCCTTGTCGTCGCACGGCGCACAGGGTCCCGCAACCTGTGTTTTTGTTGTTGCCATGACCATCCGTGCTGGTATAAGATAGAATAAATAAAACAAACAATAACATGCATTTTTATTTTTTAGCGCAAGCAGTCATCAGGCGGTTGAGGGGTTTCCATCATCGAACGGTTTTCATAACTGACCGAAAAATGCGCTGTCGTACTCTATATAGACGTCTTGCCGCCGCGGCCATGATAGCGGCTGTCCTCACCGTCCTGTCTCCCGGTCCCGGCGCGGCGTCGCCATGCGCAGAGGAATGGACCGGCTTCCTGTCGTCCGGAACTTCTTTTGCGGTACAACCACTCCTTGCAGCTCCGGGAGCATTCCTCGAATTCTGTGAGAAATGGTACGCCATCCTGGGAGGCGGTGTCGCCAACGAAGGAGATGCCCGGCACGTCGTCTCCGCTCTGCGCATTGCCGCCGGCCTCGTCCTTGTTCTCCTCTTGTGGGCCTGGATACTCATCAGGTACGCGAGACGGAGCAAGAGGCAATTGAAGGTGATGAGCGAGCGCTATCGTCTTCTTCTCGAAAACACCTCGGAAGGCATCATGGTTATTGTCGCCGGAAAGGCCACGTTCATGAACGAGAGGGCTTCCCAGATCACCGGCTTCGCGCTTCACGATCTGACTCCCCGTGCTTTGTCGGAGATCACGGGCATGCAGGACGGCAATGCCGTAAAGGAAGCCCATCGCAGGATCATGAAGTCCGAGGTGAAAAGTATCAGGCTCCCCATCAGGATAACCTGCAAGAACGGGGAAACGAAATGGATACACAACTGCTGGGTCGGCATCACGTGGAAAGGCACCGCCGGCGTTCTGTGCATCTTCTCGGACATAACGGAGAACAAGAAGATGGAGCAGCAGTTCCTCCAGGCCCAGAAGATGGAGGCCATCGGCCAGCTCGCGGGAGGGATCGCCCACGACTTCAACAACATCCTGACCGCGATCAGCGGCTACGGAAACCTGCTGAGGATCAGGACCGACCACGACCCGGCCCTGAACAGATATGCCCGGAACATTCTCGCCTGCTCAAACCGCGCCGCCAATCTCGTAAAGGGGCTTCTCGCCTTCAGTAAGAAGCAGGTGAACGATCCCCGCCCGACGGACCTTCACGATGTCATAAAGGGTGCGGAAAAGATGCTTCGCCGCATCATAGGAGAGCATATCGAGTTCTCTGTCATCTTTTCGAAGACAACCCCCGTGGTCCTTGCCGACAGCAACCAGATAATCCAGGTGCTCATCAACCTCGCGACAAACGCCCGCGACGCCATGCCCAAAGGAGGGAAGGTGACGATACGGACGGAGACGGTGGAAAACCCTGACGCGTCCGGCGCCGGCGACAACGGCGAAAGAAGGGACGGCCGTTATGCCCTTCTTTCTTTTGAGGACACCGGGGAAGGCATGGACGAATCGATGATCGACAAGATCTTCGACCCCTTCTTCACGACGAAAGAACCGGGGAAGGCAAGCGGCCTCGGCCTTGCCACCATATACGGGATCGTGAAGCAACAGAAGGGATTCATCTCGGTCCAGACGAACATCGGCTCTGGCACAACCTTCAACATTTACCTGCCTCTCGTCGATGTCCCCGTCGACACCAGGGAGGCGATACGACTGGCGGAACACCTCAGGGGCACGGAAACGATCCTTGTCTGTGAGGATGAAACGGACATCAGGAATTTCATCAGGGAGACCCTCGAATCCAACGGATACACCGTCATCGAGGCGAAGGACGGCGAAGAGGGGATAGACACCTTCCGACGCTACAAGGACAGGGTGGCCCTCGTCCTCCTCGACGTGATGATGCCGAAGAAGAGCGGAAAAGACGTCTACGACGCCATAGCCGAAATGGACCCGAAGGTAAAGACCATCTTCATGACGGGATATTCAACGGACAGTCTGGACAAACAGGGGTTCGGAGACGCCATCACCCCCTGCATATTCAAGCCCATCGAAACAGACATGCTCCTCACCGAGATCCGAAAGAAATTGGACGAGGAAAGAACGGTCGCAGGTCGCACGTCACAGGCCACAGGCAAAGACTAAAAGACTTGTGACGGTCTTTGACGTTTGACGTTTGACGTGCGACCTTGAGACGTGAAACCTGCGACGGTCTTCAACCTGCGACCTGCGACCTGTGACCTGCGACCGTCTTTACCAGTTCCATAACGACATGGTTAGCCGCTATGAGACCGAAGATGGCCGGGAGGGTCGGCAGGCTGGGCAAGGATTCGCGCGCCCTTCCCCTGACGTATGTGCCCGAGGTTTCACGAGAAGCGGCCGGGCCGTCCGGATGGGGACGGATGGGTTCTTCCGTTGAATAGACGACGGCGATGTCCGTCGTCACGTTCCGGTTCCTGAGGTAGCGCCTGAGCGTTCGGGCGAGGGGGCACACCTGTGTCTCGGCGAGAACCCCGAGACGCACTTTCATGGGGTCCGTCTTTCCGGCTGCTCCCAGCACCGAGATGACCGGTAGAGAGCGACCGACGCATTGGCTGATAAGCTCCGCCTTGGGGTTCATGCTGTCGATGGCATCGATGACGAAGGCGAGGTGCCCGCCGAGGAGGTCGTCGGCGGTGTCCTCATGGAAGAAGACATGGCGGGGATCGAGGCGCACCTCGGGGTTCACCTGCCGAAGGCGGCCTTCTGCGGCGTCCACCTTGCGCTGGCCCGCATTCGTCGCGAGGGCGATCACCTGCCGGTTCACGTCGGTGGATTTTATGATATCGCAGTCGATGAGCCGTATCCCTCCCACGCCTGCCCGGCACAGGGCCTCGGCCGCCCAGGACCCGACGCCTCCCAGTCCCACGACGGCAACCGTGCTCTTCCCGAGTATCTCGAAGCCTTTCCGCCCGTAGAGCATGATGCTCCGGGAAAAATAGTCCTCCGGTGACGTCATCCTTCTCCTTCCATCCTTTCCAACCCGAAAAGCCTCCGCGCGTTCTCCGTGGATATGCGGCACACCTCTTCCAGGGAAACGCCCCTCAGTTCGGCGACCTTTTCGGCGACCTCACGGGTATGCACAGGCTCGACCAGCGAGGCCACCGTCGTCTGCGTGGCGATGGAGGGGGCATCGGTCTCGAGAAGAAGCCGCTCCGCCGGCACGAGCCGCGCGCAGCGATGGTATTTCTTCGCCCTCTCGCGCGTCACGGAACCGGAAAATGAAATATAACACCCGATATCGAGGAACCTCTCCATTACCTCCGCGCTCCCCGAAAAGGAATGCAGCACCGCCGTCACCTTCCCCCGATGCTCCCCAAGGATATCCAGCATCCTTTCGTGCGCCTTCCTGCAGTGAACAAGCACCGGCAGCCCCCTCTCGGCCGCCATATCGAGTTGCGAAACGAAGGTCCGCTCCTGAACCTCCAGAGGCGCCATCCCAGGCGCAAGATCAAGCCCGACCTCGCCGACCGCCACGGTTTCCCTCGAATCCAGATAAGCCCCCAGCTCGTCCAGCGCCCCATCCTCCAGGTACCACGGATGAAGGCCAAAGGCCGGAAGGATAACCCCCGGATAACCAAGCGCAAGGTCAAGCGTTCGGGGAAGCGAAGCACGGTCGTAGGCGGGGACAACGCACTGCACGACCCCCGCGCGCCGGGCACGCCCGAGGACATCCTCGAGGGAATCCGCAAGGGACGGGTCGTTGAGGTGACAATGGGTGTCGATGAGGGTGGCTCTGTCAGATGGGGCGGTCATGATGGAAGTGTACTAGAGACGGTAGCAGGTTTCAAGTTTCAGGAAAAGGCGGTTGCGAGTTGCAAGTTACGCGTTGCGGGTTAGAAGCGAAAGGACGGTGCGGATCGGGAGTTTTGTCTGTTTTGGTGTAAGATAGGTACGGGGGGATCGCGCGGGGTGCTGTGGCCGTGCAGCCACGCGCCCCCGTGATCCGCTAAAACCGAAAGGAAGTATTTGAGGGTTTCCGGGTCAGGTGATCCATTTTCGTTTGATGTTCGCGAGGCTTGTCAGGAAGAGGCCGATGCAGAAGGCTCCGAGGAGGGACAGGTCGAGGGAGAAAGGCATGGAGTGCCCGCCATGCACGGCCCCGTGCAATACATCCACACCGTAGGTGAGGGGCAGGGCGTAGGAGAGAGGCTTCAGGAAGACCGGAAGTTTCTCGATGGGAAAGAAAAGCCCGCAGAGGAAGACCATGGGAAAACGGAAGAAGTTGGAAAAGGTCTGCGCCTCGAATACCTCGCTGACGGCGACGGCTATGAAAAGCCCGAGGAAGGATTCCGCCAGCTTGCCTCGCATATCATCAGGTGTGTTCGCGCAGGAGATGCGCACCACATGTTTTCCCCTGGCCGGCTGGATCAGGCGTTCGACCGTATCGGTCCGGACGATGCGGCCGGAAACAATGAAGGCGACCCTGTCGCAGAGCCGTTCGGCCTTGCCGAGCCCTACAGGGCGGCGCAGAAGCAGAGATTCTCGAACCCGGTGAGTTCGGGATAGAGATTGCTCTCATCGGGAACGACACCGATCAGGTGCTGGGCCGACCTCGGTCTACCTGTACAGTCGATGCCGCCGATCCGGATCGATCCCGCATCGGGACGGGCGAGACCCGTGAGCATGTTGATGGTCGTCGTCTTGCCGGCACCATTGGGACCGAGAAATCCGAACAGCTCACCCCGATGCACAACAAACGACAGACCGGAGACAGCTTCGACCTCCGCGAAGCGTTTGCTCAGAGCTTCAACCGCAATGGCATCGTCCATTTCCTGACCTTACCCGGACAGGCCCCGGTACCCTCGGACTCCTGGAACACCCGGGACCCATCCCTGTTTAAGCTAAGTAATATACCCTTCATGCCTTGTTCCTGTTCACCAGGGACTTCTTCCTAAGGATGTCCCCAGAGTTTCGTTCTACGACTTATCACCGCCTCATCAGCGCGAACACGCCCCAGCCCAGGTATTCACGCGTGTATGCAGCGTAACGCGCGGGTTCCGAGGTCAGTTCGGCCCGAACATCTTTCGCTAGCTCGTCGTCGGGATTGGCTTCAAGCCATCGGCGCATGGTGAGCCATTTGGCCGCCTCGTATCTGTCCCAACCGTCCTGGTCTGCCAGAACCATCTCAACGACGTCGTAGCCGAGGTGGCCGAAAGACGCGAGAAGCTCCGGAAGCATGAGAAAGTCGGAGATTGTGTGGGCAAGACACCTCTTCGCAACATCTTCCGTCGGCGGTAACTGCCGCCAGTAGGGCTCACCGATGAGGATGATCCCTCCGGGGCGCAGGCTCCGCGCCAGAAGCTCGATAGTGCCGGCGACTCCCCCGGCGATCCAGCTGGCGCCGACACAGGCTGCCACATCGACCATCTCGTCAGAGACGTAGCCCGCGGCATCATCATGGATGAACCTGACCTGATCGGCCACGCCGAGTTCTTCGGCGCGGATCTTCGCCTGCTCGGTGAACAACCGGCTCATGTCAATGCCGGTGCCGATGACTCCGTGATCGCGTGCCCAGGTGCACAGCATCTCCCCGGAACCGCTGCCGAGGTCGAGCACACGGGCCCCCGTTTCCAGACGCAGCGCCGCGCCGAGGGTGGCGAGCTTTTCGGGTGTGATCGGGTTATGGATGCGGTGAGCACTTTCGGTAATGTTGAAGATCCGTGGAATGTCCATTGTGGAAAATCTCCTTATGGGTGTGAGTGGATTCAGTCGCGGCCTGAGTAATTAATATACCGCCTTCTGTGCTTTGTTGCATTCTATTGTTCTTTAGTTGATAAATGTCAAAGCCGTTGTGTCTGTGACTCTTTCCGGGAAAAGCCCGACAAGTATTATTGAATCAATAATAGCAGCATACTAATCAGAATTGCAAGAAGCGAACCGCTATGCTTCCCTCGGGTGGTATGCGGGTGTGACCCGCGCACCCGCGAACACAGGTCTCCTTGAGACCAGCTCAGGAATTTTGTAGAATCAGGATGAACGTGCTGTTAGACTTGTTAACGGGAACCCCATCATGCTTGTTTGTCAAGGAGAGAAGCTTTTGAGACATTGGATATCGAGAGTAGGAGCGTCAACGGGTTGCAGGATTCTTTCGGTTGTGGCGGCGTGGGTCTTTCTCTTCACCGCCATTCCCACCGAGGCGGTCAGATTGCCGGATTTCTACGCGCGAATGGCCGAGGCATCGAAGATCAAGGCAACCGCAGTCGTGACATCCGTGGAAATCATCGAACGGACAAAACGGAGCACCTCCAAGAAAGTGGTCTTTGAACTGAGGCACTCCATCAGCGAAGCCGTTCCGGCAACCTTCAGCGGTACCTGTTATTCCGTCGACCATTCCTGGCAGGAGCCGGGCGCGGGCGGGGAGATCTATCACTATCCCGGGAAAGGCCAGAGGGTCTACGTCACGATCAGCACCGATGGCGGCAGCATCACGAGCTACACTGCGATTGACGAGACTCTGGAAAGAATGTTCATTGAAAACCCCGGAAAGATCCGCTATGGAATGGGAAAGGCTTACCTGGAAAAGTAAGCAGCCCTGACCGAACAGCGTGCCTCGTCTTAATCGTCGGGACAGGGACAAGCAGCAGCATGCCCGGAGCCAGACTGCACGGGGGTGGTATCCATGCACAGATCGAGACGGGCCCTGCAGATAGATAAGGAGCACGTTGTAACGACACCCGGGTCCTTCACCTTACCTCGTTGCCGTTCCCGGCTCCGACAGCCACAGATGCTTCCATCATGACCCACCTTCCGGAGTTGACCGGCTGAACCCGTGTTCACACCCTGCCGCAGCACGCGGCCGCCAGGCCGGCGAACTGTTGCGGCCTTGAAGCTATGAACGCCTCCAGTCGTTGACGATCGCCCGCTATCTCTTCCTCTTTCAACCGTTCGGCGATGGAAAGGAAGAGAAAGCGTTTGAACAGGTCCGACTCGTTGAGTCGGTAATACATCCATTTGCCTTCCCGCCGATCCTTCACGAGTCCCGCATCCTTGAGGATCTTCAGGTGAAAAGAGATCCTCGGCTGGGACATATCGACAGCCGCCACGATATGGCATACACAGAGCTCTCCGTTCTCGAGAAGCTTCACGATCCTCAGCCGCGTTTCATCGGACAGTGCCTTGAAAACCGACAAAAGCTCCTTCATCCCTCCCTCCATTCATATCAAGTATTCTAGATATGTATATAGTACGAGTGTCTTGACATGTCAATGTGTTATTTGAGAATACTTCAACACGCCTTGATATGATTGCCTTGACATGAACCTCTGACATGCTCTATTATGGATGATATGGAACCCTTGCCTTCCTCTCTCGTCATGCTTGATAACGCGCCTTGCTGAGGCCCGTCGGAGAAGCGGGGTCCGGTGAGACCCCCTCGTCTTGACCAGTCTTTTGTCACAGGCGTGCTGGAGACCGCTGCCGGTCCCGTCCCCCGGGTATCGAAGGTCTTCAGCGGAAAGGACCGCATCGGGGGCTTCAAGGCGCGATGGGGGATCGGGCGGATGAACTACAGGGTTGACGCAGGTCTTTACGCGATGGGTGAGCCGACAGCGGAATCCCCGGTCTTCGTCACTGCGAACTACAAGCTGACATTCGATCTCTTGAGGCGGGCCATAGCGTCGGCAGACGCGTGGATCCTCGTGCTCGACACGCTGGGGATCAACGTGTGGTGTGCCGCGGGGAAAGGCACGTTCGGGACCGATGAACTGGTGGACCGCATCGAAGCGAGCCGTGTTGGCGGCATCGTAAACCACCGGAGGCTCATACTCCCCCAGCTTGGGGGACCGGGCGTCGCGGGCCATGAAGTGGCGAAGCGTTCGGGCTTTCAGGCCATCTACGGACCCGTTGAAGCTGAAGACATTCCTCTATTCCTTGAAAGAGGCCTCAAGGCAGACGAGGCGATGAGGACGAAGGGCTTCGGCTTCATGGATAGGCTGGCGCTCGTCCCGATGGAGGTCGTCCCGGCCGTGAGGTCGGGGTTTCTTGCCGCGGCATGCCTCTTTGTTCTTTGCTTTCTTCTCGGGGGGCTTTCACTATCGAAGGCGCTCGAATGGCTTGTGGTCCCCGCCTGGGCTATCGGTGCTTCGATACTCGCGGGCGCGGTGCTCACCCCTGTCTTGCTTCCCTGGCTTCCGGGCCGGGCCTTTTCGGTCAAAGGGCTTGTGATGGGCATCCTTTCGGCCCTTTCCGTCGTAGCTCTTTGTCGCGGCATAAGCATGCTGGAAATAATGGTTCTGGTTGTCTCGATCCCCGCCATGTCCTCTTATCTCGCGATGAATTTCACCGGTTCCTCCACGTTCACCTCGCTTTCCGGCGTGAGAAGGGAAATGCGCTTCGCCCTTCCCCTTGAGATCGGCGGCACGGGGGCAGGCCTCCTCCTGTGGATCATCACCCTTTTCGGAAGGTAGAAGGATAACAAATGCGACCCATGGTCTATCTCAAAGACGTTGTCACGCTGACCCACATACCGGAGTTGTGCAATGGCTGCGGCGTCTGCCTTTCCGTGTGCCCCCGCCAGGTGCTTGAGCGCCTCAACGGGAAGGTCAGGATCGCCCGGCGCGACGCCTGCATCGAGTGCGGCGCCTGCCAGCGCAACTGCCCTCGAGGGGCGGTGACCGTCAAAGCGGGCGTCGGCTGCGCCTCGGCCCTTATCAACCAGATGCTCGGCAGAAAGAAAGCCTGCTGTACTGTCGGCGATTAACAAGGAAACCATGACCGATCAACATCTCGAGGAACTGACATCCAAAGATGGCCTGAGCATTGTTGATAATAGGAAGAAACACCGGGTTACGGATAGTAGCCTGTCACTCATAGCTATACGGATTCGCAAACCAATACGGGGTGGCTTTGGCCCAGGGGGTATCGTTGTACCGGGCGTGGAGCAGTGTAAAGGCTTCCCGTGAATATGCCTCGTGCGAACCGTCCAGGTAACAGCCGTACCGGGTGGTTCGTACGGCCCGATGAAGGTTTGCGGCACGTTTGTTCCTGGTCTGTTCATCGCTCATCGAAGGCATGCTCTCTTTCTCTGTCTTGATGACCGCCTCGCTGAGATATTGCGGTCCCGAAGGAATTTTCTCCAGTGCTTCGATCTCCCTTGGGTCTATCAATGCTGCGTACGGATGCCCGGACAGCAGCTTCTTCTGGTTACTCATGTATGGTGCAAGCTCATCCTCCGCTGAAAACGCATCGCCGCGGTTGGGGACAATCCTCATCGCGTTGAATATCCTTTCCTGGAACTTCTTGAAATTGTAGCGGCACCACCAGTTATTGTCGTTGTGGTCCCATACATCAATGGCATCTATCGTCATGTCCTTCTTGTCCTTATTTTCTTCTCCATATTCAAGGTATGCTGCCGGCCGGAATCTGGGCATTTTCAGGAGGAATTCAATGTACTTCTCCCTGTCATGTCCCGCAACGCCCTCAAGCAATTGTTCCCGCATTATCGGATTAACCTTCGCTGTCAACGCCGCATATTTGTCCAGGGTAGCGTTGTCGTATTTGAGAAGGACGGCCCTCGTGAAGAGAGTGCGAGAGATCATCGCCCGGTTGATGAGTTTGACCCGTTCGTCGGACGCAATGGAATAGAGGACGCCGCTGGGCAGTACATTCACCATTTCCTGCCAGAATGACTGCAGACTGCTGGTAAAAAGATCATAGGAGTCCTCTGTTCCAAATCCAGCCGCGATCGCTTCGTTGAGATCTCTTGCCAGCAAACTGCGCCATTGGCGAAAACCTTTGGCGTGTTTGCCTTGAATGATGTCAAGGCAGGACCGGGCGTGATCAACCTGCCCCGTGTAGACAAGCCACCGCAAGGTATTCTCCAGTGTCTGGGCGAAATCAGGCCGGGCATACGTACCCGAGGTACTCATGAGTGCCCCGAAGTCGAAATGCTCCGAGATGAGAGATATGGCTTTGTCAATCCGTTCCCTGCCAAGGTGGATACGTATCAGGTTCGCCCAGAGGTCGAAAAGCCATTCCCGATACTCAGGTGTTTCGGTTTTCCATGACCTTTTGAGGAAAGGCTCCGCAACGGCAACGATCTCAAGGGCCCTCGCATCTCGCGGATGCACGCGCCGAATGGCTATCTGCAGCCACACTCCATCCTTATCAGTCCTCCACCTTTCCATGACATGATCCACAATGTTCCTGTTCTGTTTCCAGTAGGGGTTGTCTTTTTGATGGAGCGCCCAAAGCCAATCGATATCGAATATGTTGTAAGCCCACTTTGCCTGCATCCAATCGATCAGAGGAATTCGTGGAGCGAGCGTTCTTACAGCCGCCATCTTTGGAGAATCCAGTTTGCCGGCCTTTAACCACCAGTCAATTGCACCTGTATCGGGATGGCCGGGGGGGAAATATGAATTCAGCTGCTCCAGGGCATCCTGCTGTTCGGTCAGCGCTCTCTTGGAATCCTTCAATCTCTCCGGTGCGATCCGGATTATCTCCTGAAGCCAGTTCAGGTGTTCCAACGCGAGTCGGGGGGGCACGTCCAACGAAAACGACCTCGTGTTGTTCATGATCACGAAGCGATAGTTGTTCGCGATATCATGGACTTCCCGCAAAGAGGGATCGGACAGGATCTTCTCGATCTTGTGATACGCCTCTTCCGCATGATTCATGTAGGCAAGCGTACGGACCGTCATGTATGCCGCCTTTGCCCGTTGGGGGGTGGGCTTGAGTCTTTCCGCCTGCTCATAGTTCTTGAGGGCCTCCGGGTAGTCTCTCCGGTAGAAGTTCCAGCTCCCCAACTGGTAGAGAAAATCTCCATTCGCCCTTCCCGGAAGCGACTTTCCTGTAGGACGAACAGGCGGCGTATCGGACTTCCCTTCACAAGCGGCGAAAACCCGGTCCTGATTTTCGGCCCAGATCTTCTGATACCTCGCATCTTTTCCCATCTGAGACCGGATATCCCGAAGGGTCTCGAAGGCTGATTGGTAATTACACCTGCTGTAGGACCATTGACTGACCCTGGGGGCAAAACCCTTGATATTCATATCAAGAAGGATCTTCGTCCAGGTCAGTTCATCGTCCGGCGGGTTCTTGTACCTTTGATCGGCATAGACCTTCTCGGTGATGAGAGCAGGGCGCACCGGGTTGTCGCCTGTGGCCGCCGCACCCGTCACGACGGAAAGGAACAACACCAGAAGTGCGATCACCGCACGCCAGAGTGGGAAAGCGCGGGCTGTAAATGCCTCTGCCTTGCTTCTCCCGGTCGTCGCCCTGATTCCCTTTTCTTCGTAATTCAGGCAAATGCCATGAGACATCATCATTAGCTCCTCCACATCATCGGACTATCAGGTGATACGTTACATCGCTCGAAAACCCGTCAGGCAATCGGCCGCCAAAACGGAGCGTATGGTGTCCGGTAGACAACGGTTTCAACATGAGCCAGTATCCGTCGGACGCGGCATATCTTTTCCCCGACGGGCCATTGAGAGTGAAGCACCCTGTTCTTTGACGAAATTGCCGGAGATTCAGGACCTTCTTTTCGTCGACCTCGGCATACACGGACAAGGCATTCCTCGTCATTTCGTCGAGAAGGAAGGTCATATCGTCGCACTGATTATTGCCTTCCCTCTTGGTCTCGACAAGACTTGTCATAACCGGGACAAAAAGGTACTTGCCTTGCTTTATTTCACAGGTCCTGACGACCGGCTTTTCCCCGCTTGACCCGGCAAGTGTCACCACCCCTGCCGATTCCTTCACGATGCATGCGGAGGTCAGATTGTCGGCGGGGGTCTGTCCCGCGGCAAATGATTTCGACCATTCCCAATAAAGCTTGCTCCAATCACCCTGCCCAAACCCCTCGACTTTCTCGCTAAGAGGCAACACGATCTTTTTGTTGCTCATGACCGACAACTCGGCAGCCCTGCGGATAGTCGCCTCGATCACACAACGCGACCTTGCTTCGTCTGCGGCAACGTAAAGATACCATCCCTCCCGCGAAGGTGCCGTCACGGTCAATCCGCATTCCTTGTCCCGCTTGTCGATCCATGATGTCTGCTTATCATGGAATTTCGCCCGCTCGCTTTCGGGGAGTTCTCTGTATAGAGCCGTGTACGTTTCTTCGAGGTCCTTGTCCGCCCTCTGAACATCTTTCAGCAAGCCGACCCCGCCCTTTTTTACGCTGGCTTCTCTCAGCATCCGAAGCACTTCGACACTGAAGGATTGAAGGGCCCATTCCATGAGCGTCTTTGAAGACTTCTCCATCTTTATCTCGGGACCGACCGTGATCACGCCGGAAGCCTGAGTGATCCCACTCACGATCACGTTTCCGGTATACGGCCTGTTGACATCAATGCCGCGGGCAATGAGCACCTTTAGGCCGTTCTGGTAATCGTTCATGACCGCGTCGACCACTCTCTCATCGGGGACAGAGATTCCGAGATCCAGAAGGAGTTCGAGCATTTTGGTCGACTCCTGACCCATCGCCCACATGAGCGCATTACTACATGATTTTTCGTGGTCCTTCGCGCCGTACCGGACAAGTAATCGGACGGCCTCCACCGATTGTTTCTCGACCGCCCTTACAAGCGCTGATTCACGGCCCGGTCCTTTTCCGGCCTTCACGTCGGCGCCGGCCTTCAGGAGAATCTCCGCTATATCCAGACGGCCATTGTCGATAGCCATTTCCAACGGGCTTTCGTATCGGCCATTATTGATGTCGACCCCTCCCTTTATCAGGGACTCCACAGTAACTACTCCCGGCTGTGAGATCGCATAATTCCACAGGTCGTCTTCGCCCGCCGCCCTTCTTATCCTTTCGACAGGGCTCAATATGTAGTTGACCGGCCTGACCTGAAATTCACATACTGTATCCAGCTTCCCGTTCTCGAGTTTGTAGACACCGCGGTGCACCTTTTCATCATCTTCATCGATACTGTCCAGATACGTCTTTCCACGATGTTCAAACACCCGGAGGTTCATACCGCACAGAGAGGGCAGCTGCCTGCTCAAAGCTTCGTCCAGTTCGCTCCTGTTGGCCTTGAGTGCCGCCACATATTGCACATGACATCCGGTACGAAAATGAGACATGTAGACTACGGGCTCCTTCTTGCCGTCATTGTTGATATCGACCACAGAAACGCGATCGCCGGGAAAAGAGTCCTTGAATTCTTCACATTCGCTCGTCCCCTCGAGGGAATGTCCTTCCGTAAAGGGAACATACGCGTGATGATTCCCCGACACGAACCTGCACAATTCCTCATCGCTGGACTTCTTGATGATATGGAGAGGGTCTTTCCTACCGAACTCGCATACAATACTCATTTCATTCTTCGCGTTAACGTAAGCGACATAGATCAAGCCGCCCCCACGATCCCGACTGACCAGGTACGTTACTCCCTTGTACTCAACAAATCCGGGATATTCGAGATCCCTCTCGGTTTCATCCCGTTTCAGTGTTCGTTTCACTTCGACCTCTTCGTCTCGATCCTTCCGATAGATCCAGAGGTCCTGGAAGAGGAGTTTCGCGTGCTCCGTTACGAAAACCCTCTCAAGAACACCATCGTGGTTTATGTCCAGCAGTTTCTTGAAAACGACTTCCACCCAGCCGGAACCGTTCTCCAGAAGTTCTTTCGGCTCATTGATGGCAGATGATTCTTTCGGGTCGGCCGCTATCAATATCCTGTTCAGTTTTCCTTCGTTGGCAAAGGACAGGATATGGTCGCACACTTTCACGGTAGGCAGCCCGCGGTGCTGTTGATCGGCGGCACTCAGGGCCGGTGAGATCACGAACATCACCACGCACAGAGCCGTGGCGCCGAGCCATTGGGTCACGATCGATTTCCGCTTCACCTGTTCCCTCCTTCAGTAAATGGCCATTCTGCAACCGTCTTGTTCCGCCACCATCTTAACGTCTGAAGATGAAGCGTTTTTGAATGTTGCATGAATAATGTGTGAAAACATAGCCATAGGAGACTACGTCACTCGCTGCCGGGAGATCGCTCTTGCATAATTCTCCCGCACAGTCGTTCGGCAAATCTGTCATAATCCGACAGCGTACCGGTCTTACAGGCATTGAGGCATTCCGCGTCAAACAACTCCTGATCGAATCCCGGTTCATTGCTGACGTAACGCAATGCCCAGGCAGTCGAATTAGCCCCTCCATGGAAACCGACTGCTGATCTTTCACAGGTGATACCCGTTGATCGCCCCAGCCCTACACACCCTCTCGCTATTTCATACAGTTTAGCGCATTGTTCGGCTTGCAGAGGTCTCTGTGGCAGCCTCGTGTAATGTATCTTGATCTCGTTGCCCCCGTACACGGCGGCCTTTCTCTTCCCTTTATACAAGCCAAGATCGATCACGACCTCGTCGCCTTTCAAACCGGCCTTTATCGAGTTGTCCTCGCTGTAGAAATCTTGGGTTCTCAAAACCTTCACCTGTCTATCTTCATTCAATATCAGCAAGCTCAGATCGTCATAACGACAACCACTTCCGCCGCAGTTGACCCCGAGCACCAACACATCCTCGTTGCCAATCGAAGACCTGGCATGGACCTGCAGATACATCGCGGGTTCTTCAAATATCTTCTGTCCATTAAACAGGACAGTATCCGGTTCGCCGGAACCTCTTCGTGTGCCTACAATGAGGATCTTGCCGAAACGTGTTTGTTGAACATCATATACCCGTGTCACCCCGGGAGAGGTCGAGACGATGCCGGAGAATGTCAAACCCTTGAATAGCGCTTCGGCCTGCTCGGCCTTGCTCATCCTGCTCCAGTTTTTCGGGGTTTTCATCAACACTCGCGGGTCGGCAGGGTTCAGAGCTATTGCCTTTTCGTAGTCAGCGACGGCTTTATCGTAATCGCCTTTGAGCTTCCATGCCAAACCCCGATTGTAGAAAGCACGCTCTTCCTCGGGGTTAAGCCTTATAGCTTCGTTTGAGTCCGCGATGGACCTGTCGAGATCGCCCTTGAGCCCCCACGCCGACCCGCGCCTCATATGTACGGCCGGGGGCCACCAGGTATCAGTGTTTATGTGTATTCCACCTTGAATGAGCGTTATTGCCCTTGAATAGTCATCGATTGCCTTGTCATATTCCCCCTTACCCTGCCAGGCCAGGCCACGGGAACTCAGTGCATTCACGTAGTCCGGATCCAGATCAAGGGCCTTGTTGCTGTCACTTAAGGCCCTGTCAAACTCTCCCTTCTTGTTCCATATTTCCGCTCTGGCTGTATATGCAGTGGCGCGGCTATTGGTGCTGAGTCTGCCCGACTGGATTTCGTTTGTGGAAAATTCAAAAGCCTGATCAAGATAAGAGTCTGGCGGGAATGGACAATCAGCGTGAGATGTCGGGCATGCCATGAGGGCAATCATAAGGAAGAGCACTATCCGTAGTCTCAGCATAATAGAGTTTCCTCCTTGCTTCAGCAACTCAGCCAGGATGACCGGAGCACAAAGATGTTGACGAATCCCCGATCACGCGTCGCGATCTTTGTGAAGACCCTGTTCTATGAATTGTCCCGCTGAATGCCCTGATGCCCGCCCTGTGTTACCTATCCATTCTCTCTAAATCATCAGCATTATGCAACACAAAAACTGCGCATTGCATATCGGGATAGGTCACTGTCTGAAAGGCGCACAAACCATCGAACGCAGGAGGTGATCGTTATAATAGAAACATCGCCGGAAGACCGTTTGTACAGTCCAACGACACAATACCAGGGGTTGTCTCTCGTTGTCCTTTCACTAACCCCTGTTCCCCGGCTAGCGTCTGGCCTTATATTCGGGTCGTTTCCTCTTTTCGGCGGGCGCTGATGATGGAGGCTGCCGTCACCGCGAGGATGATGATGCCGCCTCCAGTGAGAGCGGCGGGGCCCGGGGCCTCTCCTATTACGAGGAACACCCATATTGGGTTGAACACAGGCTCGATGACGGCTATGAGGTTCGCCTGGACGGCGGAGATCCGCTTGATGGCGATGGTGAATAGGACAGCGGTCAGGCCGATCTGGACGATCCCCAGGACGGCGATCGCCGCAAGTGACTTCAGTGTTATATCCGGTGCCGGGAGAAAAAGGGATATGACGAGGCATGTCCCCGCCGTGAGCCAGTGGGACAGGAGGATCGATTCAAGAGGCGAATCGTCTTTCTGCATGCGCATGAACACGAAATAGAAACTGAACGTCACGGCCGACATGAGCGCGAGAACGTTCCCCAGCGGTCTTCCGCCGCCAAGCTCATCGAAGAACATGAGGACCATGCCGCCCGCGACAAGGGGCAATGCGACGAAATGCTCCACCCGGGCACGCTCCTTCAGCAGGATGGCACCGGTAAAGACGGTCAGCACGGGCGCGAAGTACTGCAGCAGGATCGCGTTGGCCGCCGTGGTGGTCTTGTTGGCGGTGTAGCCGCGTGTGATAATTCGGTAGCAAATAGTGTTATAATCAACTTCCGAAAATTATTTGATACTGTCAAATCGCGCTTGATTCTGGCGGCAGTTCGTAGTTCCGGATCAGGAGCTCGGTGACC
>Ga0334885_1000387_pt1 | contig 78142 bp, 79 predicted proteins | sample GraSluR1_MG_8_FD_207233 | JGI IMG/M metagenome (GOLD analysis project Ga0334885, IMG submission 207233) | Sludge microbial communities from methane-producing bioreactor in Wageningen University, Netherlands - Granular Sludge_31_05-R1 | ecosystem: Engineered > Bioreactor > Anaerobic >...
TTGACGGAGGAGAATCCTACAGGAAGAAACTGGGTCCTAAAACACGACAGTAGCTAACCGCCCCCTGCGGGAAAAGTGGGGAATTACCGCGGCTCTCGGAGTGGGGAATAACCGTGGCGCTTGACACCGGCGAGCTCCGCCCGCCGTTGAGCCTCGACAGACTGAGCCAGCCGCACCCGTCAATCCCCGCCAATCCTCTTGTTGCCGAACCCCTTTTTCTCGCCAAGTACATAGAGAAGGCCGGGTCGGGCACCCTGGACATCGTAACCCGATGTAAAAGCGGCGGAATGCGCCCGCCGGAGTTTCGTCTGGAGGCAGGCTGCTTCATCCTCACCATATGGCGCAAGGCCAGCCTGATCCTGGAGGTCACCGGACAAGTCACCGGACAAGTCACCGGACAAGTCACCGGACAAGTCACCGGACAAGTCACCGGACAAGTCGAAGCGTGGATCATAAAGGTGCTGGAAGCGTGCGCGACACCCCTCAAGAGTAGCGAGATCAAGGAGGTGATCGGCATCAGGCACAGGGAGACCTTTCAGAGAAACTACCTGGATCATCTCCTCGCCGAGGGCTGGCTGGAGCGAACAATCCCTGACAAGCCAAGTAGCAGTATGCAGAAATATCGCGTTACCGAAAAAGGCAAAGTGTATCTGGCTGAGATGGAGGGCAAGGGAGATCTGAAATGAACAATGGTCTTCTAGTCGGTGCAACATCTATAAGGCAAGAGATAAGGTACGGGACAGAAGGATAGAATGGGCGATCATTCACTACTTCTAAGAGCACCACCCGAGGGTTGGACGCGATTGACTCTTGGAGAAATGTGCACCCGCATTCAAGAAACTGTTTCCCCGTCCCCTGACGGTAATCGATTGTATCTCGGCCTCGAACACCTTGCTCAAGGTTTTCCAGCTCTTGTTGGAAGAGGGAAAGAATCGGAGGTCCGAAGCAACAAAATTGTTTTTCACAAGAATGATGTGCTCTTCGGGAAATTGCGTCCTTATTTGCGCAAATCTGTTTTGGCGGACGAAGACGGAATCTGCTCAACAGATATACTAGCCTTACGGGCGACCGAGCAATCCATTCCGAAATTCCTTTGCTATCTTACACATGCTGATGAATTCATAGATCATGCGAAGGCGACTACTTCTGGGGTCCGGCATCCGCGTACCTCATGGGATTCATTACGAACTTTTCGACTCCATGTCCCACCCATATCCGAACAGCGCAAAATCGCAGCGGTTCTGGGGCTTGTGCAGCGGGCCATTGAGGAGCAGGACCGGCTGATTCAGCTCACCACGGAACTGAAAAAGTCCCTCCTCCAAAAACTCTTCACCGAAGGCCTCCACGGCGAACCACAAAAAATGACCGAAATCGGGCCGGTACCGGAGAGTTGGAAGTCTTGCAGGCTGGACAAGATCGTCACTCTACATACCGGGGGCACTCCTCGAAGAGATGTGGGCGACTATTGGATGGGTGGAAATATACCGTGGGTCAAGACAGCTGAAATCAACTATCATACCATTCAGACAACGGAAGAAGTGATCACCCAGGAGGGATTGAACAATTCGGCTGCCAAGGTTTTCCCGACAGGAACTCTTCTTGTCGCAATGTACGGCCAAGGCATCACACGTGGGCGCGTGGCCATTCTTGGAATTGCTGCCGCTACGAATCAGGCCTGCGCGGCGATAATGCCTATCAACGAGCGGGAGATTTCCACTATGTTCATCTACTACTTCTTGGAATACCATTATGAAGATCTGCGCCAAATGGGGCATGGTGCGAATCAAAAGAACTTGAATATGGCGCTGATACGAGGGTTTCGTATTGCATACCCATCATTGGAAGAGCAGAGGATGATAATTGAACCCTTGACATGTGCAGATTGTAAACTCGAGCAAACTGCGTCTCGCAGGAGAAAGCTTGCAGCTCTTTTCCAGTCCCTTCTACATAACCTCATGACCGCGAGGGTTCGAGTACATAATCTCAGTAATAGGAGAGAATAGCGGTTGCTTAGAGAATGGCTGGAATCGAGATTTCTTGGGAGCGGTAGATGGTAATCCAAATGGCACGGATCAGTGTTTTTGTGACTTCACGATGGAGAGGTATGGAAACGCTCTAAATCCAAAAAACGGGCCTCTTTCGAGACCCCGTTGCGCTCATCCCTGCGGATGATCCACCTCCGTTGGAACGGATTGGGCATGTAGTAACATTGGTTTTCGGATAAGACAAGTATTTTTTCAGTAATTTGAGATTATGGCGAAGCCCGGTGAACATAAGACGGTTCAGGGACGCATCCTGACGTATGCGCAGGAGATCGGCTGGACCTTTGTTCCCCGCGATGAGGCCGAAAGGCGGCGGGGGTTGGGGGGGGGGGGGGGGGGGGGGGCAAGAGCGGGCGCGCAATGGTTCGCTCTACTTCGAGGAGCTTCTTTTCGCCAGGGTAAGGGAATTTAACCCCAAATACCGGGAGACCGCGGGCGCGCTGCTGGGTCAGTTCCGGCATATCCATGCCGATATTTACGGAAACAGGGAGTTTGTGGGTATCCTGCGGAACCGGGGGAAGTTCTTCTGTGCCGAGGCTAGGCGCGAGCTTGACCTTATCGTTATCGACTATGACGACCCTTCGCGGAATGTTTACGAGGTCACCGAGGAGTTTTACTGGCACAATGGGCACTACGGAAACAGGGAGGACGTGGTTTTCCTGGTGAACGGCATCCCGGTGGTGGTCGTGGAGTGCAAGAACGCAAGCAAGGACGAGGCCATCGCCCTTGCCGTCGACCAGATACGGCGCTACCATGACGAAACGCCTGAGTTTTTTGTTCCTCAGCAGGTCTTTACCGCCACGGAGGCCATAGGGTTTTCCTACGGCGTCACCTGGAACCTGATCCGGAGGAACATCTTCAACTGGAAGTCGAGTCAGATCGGGAGGCTCGAAGAGAAGGTAAAGGGCTTCTTCGCCACCCCCCACATCCTCGCGTTCCTCAGGGATTACATCATCTTTGCGGAAAAGGAGGAGGAACTCCAGAAGTATATCATGGCCCAGCACCAGACCGAGGCCGTCGGGCGTATCGTGGAGCGCGCCCGGGATCCGAAGAAGACGCGCGGGCTCATATGGCACACCCAGGGGAGCGGAAAGACCTTTACCATGATAAAGGCGGCGGAACTCCTCTTCAAGGCGCCCCAATCGGACAAGCCGACTATCCTCATCATGATCGACCGCAACGAACTGGAAGACCAGATGCTCAAGAATCTGGCATCCCTGGGGATCGGCAACGTGGAGCAGGCGGACAGCATCCCGGGGCTGGCCGCCCTCCTGAGGAGCGATTACCGCGGGATCATCGTGACGACGATACACAAGTTCCGCGACATGCCGGCGAACATCAACAAGCGCGCCAATATCTACGTTCTTGTCGACGAGGCCCATCGGACCACGGGAGGCGACCTGGGCAACTACCTCATGGCGGGACTTCCCAACGCCACATACATCGGATTCACCGGAACGCCCATCGACAGGACCGCTTACGGCAGGGGCACCTTCAAGACCTTCGGCATGGAGGATGACAGGGGATATCTGCACAAGTACTCCATATCGGAAAGCATCGAGGACGGCACGACACTGCCCCTCTTCTACAACCTTGCACCAAACGAGATGCTCGTTCCCCACGATGTGCTCGAAAAGGAGTTCCTGGCGCTCGCCGAGGCGCAGGGGGTTTCCGACATCGAGGAGCTGAACAGGATCCTGGAACGGGCGGTGAAGCTCAAGAACTTCCTCAAGGGAGAGAAGCGTATCGACATGGTTGCCCGATACGTTGCGGACCACTACCGGGAGAACGTGGAGCCCCTCGGGTACAAGGCCTTTCTGGTGGGAGTTGACCGCGAGGCCTGCGCCCTGTACAAGAAGGCCCTCGATGGGCATCTGCCTGCGGAATACTCGGAGGTGGTCTTTACCGGCAACAACAACGATTCTCCGCTTCTGAAAGAGTTCCACCTTGACCCCAAGAAGGAAAGGCAGATCAGGAAGGATTTCACCAGGTTCGGTCAGTTCCCGAAGATACTCATCGTAACGGAAAAACTCCTTACAGGGTACGACGCGCCCATCCTCTACGCCATGTACCTCGACAAACCCATGCGGGACCACACCCTCCTGCAGGCGATCGCGCGGGTGAACCGTCCCTATGAGAACGAAAAGGAAGAGATGGTCAAGCCCCACGGGTTTGTCCTTGACTTTGTCGGCATCTTCGAGAAGCTCGAAAAGGCGCTTGCCTTCGACAGCGACGAGATTGAGGCCGTCATCAAAGACATTGACCTTCTGAAAACCCTTTTTCAGGCTAAAATGCAGGAAAAGGTGCCGCAGTACATCAATCTCATACACCACGGCTTCGACGACAGGGACGTTGACAACCTCATCGAGTCCTTCCGCGAGAAGGACAGGCGCAAGGAGTTCTTCAAGGAGTATAAAGAGATCCAGATGCTCTACGAGATCATCTCGCCCGACAAGTTCCTCCGCCCCTTCCTTGAGGATTATGCCACCCTGAGCGCCATATACGAGGTGGTCCGCAGGGCCTATGCGAAGACCGTGTACGTCGACAGGCTATTCCAGAAGAAGACGAACGAGCTGGTCCGCAAGCAGATCGGTTCCCTGCCCATTCCCGAGGTAACGGAGTTTGTCGAGATCGACGAAAAAACGATAGATCTTATACGGAAGAAGAAGGGCGGGGACACGACCAAAATCATCAACCTCGTGAAAAGCATCGAAAAAGCCGCCGAAGAGGAAAGCGACGACCCTTATTTGATTGCCATGGCGGAAAGGGCGCGCGCAGTTCAGGAAGGCTTCGAAGACCGCCAGAAGAACACCGCCGAGTGTCTTGCGGAGCTGGCAAAGGAGATCGAGAAGAACGAGGAGAGGAAGAAGGAGCAGGCCGCGAAAGGTCTCGATGGACTCACCTACTTCGTGTACCGGACGCTTCTCGACGCCGGGCTTGAGGAAGCCGAGGAAACGAGCAGGAAGGTCCGGGAAGCCTTTACAGAGTACCCCCACTGGAGACAAAGCGAAAAGGAACTCCGGGAACTCAGGAAAATGATGACCTTTGCGGTCTATGCACAGGAAGAAGACCTTGAAAAAGCGGTGCATATCGTGGACACCATCATCAGGCTCCTGGAGAAGGCCAGCAGAATATGAAAGCGGGATGGCGTGACAAGGACGCATTCAAAGAGCACGTGCGGTGTTGGGCGGCAAAACTTAACGTAGACATCCGATCGCTCACCGTCCGGCCCATGAAAACCAAATGGGCATCCTGCTCCACAGACGGCCGTCTCACCTTCAACAGCCAGCTTCTCGGCATGGATACGGACATAGCGGACTACGTAATCGTCCACGAACTCCTGCATTTTTCCATCCCGAACCACGGCAAACTCTGGAAAAGCCTGATGAAAGCCCACCTGGGGGAGTACGAAAAGGCAGAGCGCAAGCTCAAGACCCAAGGACAGGCCGGGGATTTCTGATCTCACACTTCGGCTGACTGCCCGTCCCGACTTGCGCTTCGTGCTATACCTGTCATCTTTTCTCCTCCGGTCCCCTCTCCTCCGAACAGACCACCAACAGGTCAGGAACTGTATTCCGGATGGGTCATTTTTCGGTGATCATTTTCAGGTCCCCTCTCTTTCACTGCCTTTCCTCGTGCAGGGGCTCATTCGGGTGCGGCCGTTAGCGAAGGATCACGGGACCCGTTGCGGTTTTGGGGAGCGCGGACCGGGAGTGAAGCGCCCGGGACCGATGCGTCTGACAGCAGAAAGCCGGCAGGATCGCACAGCTTATGTCTGCGGATTTCCAGCTCTGAAACCCCATCCAACCTCTGTCCGCAATGAGCATCGATGCGAGCCGAAATCGCTTAACGGGTGTGATCCGCAGCGTGGCCGCACCCGAATGAGCCTCCGCACGCGGTAGTTCCCCGACCCTTTCTTCCTTTTTGGTCCTGCTCGTCTCTCTCTACGGTCTCTATCTTGATCTGCGCTGCGAAAGTGAAACAGGCGGATCTTCGTTCTGTGAAGCTTGAAGCTCTTTGAGGAACCCGCTTCGTTCTTTGCAGTTGACTTGGTTCCTGGAAAATGGTTATTAGTTACAAAACCAAAATCGAGGCAACATCCCCCTTGTGTCCGGTCATACCGGCGCGCGGGACATCCATCGGTGAAGGTGCGCGGCGGCGCGGTATCGTACCGTTCCTTGCGTGAAGGATCCTCACGCGAGGGGTCATTGCCTCTGAAACATGCGGCGACTACCCCCACGTGCCAAGAGCACGTTCAAGCGCGAGGCGGGTTTGACTCACCCGCCTCGCGCGATCTTTTCTCTTTTACGGAACCTTCTTTTTTCGTTACAATGATGGACATCCCATGGGACGCAGCGCCTCCATTTTCGATATTCATCACATCGCCATAAGGACCGTCGGTTAGCAGGATGCCGGGGGCGAGATCACACCTCCTCAGCGAAAAGTCGACGGGAGACGAGGTTCTCGTCGTCCATCTCGGCGGCCTCGGTGACGTCTGCCTGTCGGAGTCCGTCTTCCTCTCCCTGCGGCGACATTTCGGGGACAGCCTCGTGGCCCTGGGCAACAGGCGTCTTCTTGACCTCTTCGGAGGCTACTTTGCGAGAACACACGGGGTGGAATCGCGGCACTGGCTGTACCTTTTCTCTGAGAAGCTCACGGGGCCTCGCTGGGGGCGGATCGTCTTCATCGGCAAGGACAGGAACGGTTCGATCCGGGCGCGCTGGAAGGCCCATTCCGTCGAGGAGCCGGTATTCATCGACATGTACCCCGAGGGAGCATTCGATTCATCTCCCCTCGACGACGGCACGATCGTTCCCGCAGAGGCAGTGCACATCGAAGACTACCAGTTGCGGCAGCTCTCCCGGATCGGGATCGAGCCGGCAGGGAAGGAGATAGTCCCGAAGGAGGCGCAACGGGTCATTCTCTACGCCGAGGAAGGGTTTTCAAAGGAGAAGTGGCCGGTGGAGAACTTTGTGGCCCTCCGGGAGGTGCTTGAGGAGGCCGGCATTGACGTGTGCCTGATGAGGCCGCCCGAGCTGTCTCTTCCCGCCCGGGGGTCCGTTTTCTTCGAAGATCTCGCCGACGTAAAGGAGTTCTTCGGCGGCGGCGGCGTCTTCGTGTCCAACGATTCCGGCATGGCCCACCTTGCCGGCGCCTGCGGCGTCACCACGATCACCATCTTCACCGGCTTCGACCCAGCCGTCTGGCATCCCAGGGGAAGGAACATCTCACTGAGAACGGGCGTCGATAAGGTGGATGTCGAGTCTCTCGTCGGGATGGTCGTCGGGATAACAAGATGAGAGGGTGGAAAAGGAGGGGGTCGCTCCTTTACCCTTTACCCTACTTCTTCTCATCCAGGCTGTCCATGAGCCGCATTAGTTCCGCGCTCTCGCGGGAGTTGATGCCATAGCGGGAGACGGCCTTTTCGAAATTCGTTTTCGCCAGCATGTAGTTGCCCTTGTACATGTAGTACCGGCCGAGGTTGGCATGGCCCGCGGCCTCGTCGCCTGTCCTGCCCTCAATCATGCCGAGACGGCGGTATATCTCGGGATACGAGGGAGCGTAGGCGATAAGAGACTGGTAGGTGCTCGTGGCCAGGTCGCTCCGCCCCATGCCCTCATATGCCCTGGCAAGATAGTAGCGTCCCACCTTTTCCGTGGTGTCCCCGAGCGCCTGTGCCGCCTCGGGAAACCTGCTGGCGGTGACGCAGATCTCTCCAAGAAAAACGTTCCTGTATGGAGAATTGATGGTTCCGGCGATACGCACCGCCTCTTCGAAGTTGCCCTTCAGGGCGTGGTACAGCGCCGCGCCGTATGCCGCGACAGGATCCGCGCTGTCCCGGCTGTAGAGCCTGACCCAGATGTCGTCGGCGAGACCCCGGGAACGGTAGGACTGCATGACCTTTGCCCGCGCGATGATGTAAGGAAAGAGAGAGGTGTCCGCGGAAGGGGGCTTCCTGGTCCACATCTTCTCGAGGTTGATGATGCGGCTCTCGTGATAGGGGTGGGTGAGAAGATACTGGGGGTAGAGCTTGTCGCCCCCACCGGCCCGGAGCTTCCTCAGAAAGTCCGCGATGCCGAGACCTCCGTAGCCCGCATCATTGGCGAGGATGGAGCCCTCGCGGTCCGCCTCGTCCTCGTCCTCGCGGGAGTACCTGAGGGCCATCGACTGGGCCGTGCCCATGCCCGTCACCAGGACGGCCTCTCGTGCCGAATCACCGACGAGCATGGCGGCGAGCATCGTGGCGATGACGGTGGCGTTGAGGTACTTCTGCTTACCCATCCTCTTCGCGATGTGCCGCTTCTTGATATGAGCGAACTCGTGGGCCATGACTCCGGCAACCTCTTCCTCGTTGTCGCAATTGGCGATAAGGCCCGTAGCGATGTAGACGTACCCGCCTATCGTGGCAAAGGCGTCGATGGTGGGGGAATCGATGACGGTCAGGACCAGCGGGAAGGGCATCGTTGTCCTGCTTTCAAGCCTCGCGCGCATGTCGTTGAGGTAGAGAGAGATGTAGGGATCGTTGTTGATGGGGGCCGACCGCGCAATCTCCAGGTATATCTCCTTGCCGTACTTGCGCTCCTGCTCGTTGGTCAGGGCAAAAGCGGCAACGGAGGCGACAGAAAAGAATAATGCCGTGACGATGGCGACGAGTTTCTTCATCTTTTCTTTGCTGTGTTCTTCTTCGGTTTCACGGTGCGGTGCTTGACGACCTTCTTGCCGGCAGCCGGCTTCTTCTTTGAGACGGCCGTGGAACAGAGTGTGACGGAGGACGCCCGCGCCTGGCGTAACTGCTCGTCGGTGGGAACGTCATCGTATATGGTCTTCAGTATCTCCACCGTGTCGCCCCAGAGATTGCGGCTTCCCAGAAGGGCCAGGATATAAACCCTGCCGCTCTTCTCGAAGGCCCCCACGTAACAGTGCCTCGCTGCCCGGGTGTACCCGGTCTTCCCGCCGATGGCCGGTTCGAAGCAGAACAGTAGCCTGTTGTGGTTCTTGTAGCGCACCTTTCTCTTCGAGTCCTCGAAAAGAAAGTACCTTGTTGCGACGAGCTCGATGAAACGCTCATTGGTCATGGCATGCCGGAAGATGAGGGCGAGGTCGTAGGGGGTGCTGTACTGGTTGTCCGAGGGCAGGCCCGAGGCATTCTCGAAGTTCGTGTCGATGGCGCCCATCTCGCGGGCCCGCTGCGTCATCAGCCGGGCAAAGGTGCTTTCGGAACCGCTGACGTGGGTTGCAAGGGCATACGCCGCGTCGTTCGCCGATTTTACCATCGTTCCCTTCATGAGGTCTTCGGAACGGTATTTCCTTCCCGGGACGAGGTTCATCTTGGACGGGGATATCCGGAGGACCTGCTTGTCGGGGACGATTATCTCGTCGCCGCTGAGGCGCTCGACGGCGACGAGCGTCGTCATCACCTTGGTCGTACTCGCCGGCGGGAGCCTGCGGTGATAGTCTCTGCCCGTGATGATCCGGAAAGTGTCTTTCTCGACAAGTATATAGGACACCGCCGTTATGCCGCCGTTCTCCCCCTGGGCGCAAAGGACATAAGGCGTGAAAAGGAGGGAAGCCAGGAGGGAAAGGGCAAGGACAAAACGCATCGTCGTATATATATACACTATTCCGGCGGGCCACACAACCTTAGAAGCCGTTTTAAGTTTTAAGTGTTAAGTTTTAAGTTAAAAGGAGAAACGCCGGACGCCGTGTTTCCTGTCTTTGCCTAACACGTAAAACGTAAAACCTAAAACGGCTTTTCTATTGCACTTCTTTTATGTTGAGATGTATGAAGCGCTCGCCCATTTTGCTCTTGACGACGGGGGAGGCGATTATTCTGGCGGCGCCTTCACGCTTAAGCGGCGCCTTCGTTACGTAGAAACCATCCCAGGTCCTGTTCTCGGCATCGGTCACCCTGGTGTATCCCTTCGGTGCTACGGAAATGCCGGTGGCTTCAAAAGCGAGGTTCGGACGGGGATTCCCGATACCGAAGGGGCCGAGGTCTTCCAGCCTTTCCATCACTTCCGCCGTCAGTTCATCGAACGTGGCCTCGGTGTCCACGTGTAACGCGCGCTTCCGCGGGGAAATGCCTCCCTTGACCGCCTTTTCGAAGGCCTCGGCAAAAAGAGCGAGGTTCTGCTCCTCGAGGGATATGCCGCAAGCGTACTTGTGACCGCCGTACTTCAAGAGGAAGGACGATACGGAGCGTATGGTCTCGAAGAGGTCCATGCCTTCGCCTCCCCTGCCGGAACCCTTCCATACACCGTTCACCCGGGTGATGACGATGGCCGGCCTCTCGAACTGCTCTGTCAGCTTCTGGGCTACAATGCCCAGAACGCCCGCATGCCAGGTCTCGTTGAAGACGACGATCGTCTTCCTGCCCGAAAGGCCTTCGCGACCTATGGTGTTGACGATCTCTTCGTGTATTTTCTTCTCACGCTGCTGTCTCAGGCTGTTCAGCTTCTGGAGGTGCGCCAGAAGGTTCAGTGCCGATCCCGTCTCTCTTGTCACGAGGAAATCGAGGGCCGGATGGGGGCTCGCGACCCGGCCGGCGGCGTTGATCCGGGGGACGATGATGAAACCGAGGGCAAATTCGTTAATGAGCCCCTTCGATATGACCCTGCTGTCGAGCATCGATCTGAGCCATGCCCGCGGCTTCGCATTCATCACCTCCATGCCGTGGCGCACAAGTATCCTGTTGTCGCCCGTAAGCGGCACCATGTCGCCCACGGTCCCCACGGTCACAAGGTCGAGCTCCTTCTTCAGGTTGATATGCGCCGGCATGAGCCCTTTCCCGTGCATGACACGGCGCATTCCGAGGAGAAAGAAGAAGGTGACGCCGCATGCTGCGAGATCCCTGGTGGGAAACCGGGAGTCCCGGCGCTTCGGGTTTATGACGGCCACCGCAGGGGGAACCTCCGGCCCCATCTCGTGGTGGTCTATGACGATGGTATCCACGCCGAGGCTCTTTGCATGGGCTATCTCCGCCGCATTGGAGGCACCGCAGTCCAGGGAGACGATGAGGCTGACGCCCTGTTTCGCAAGATCTTCCACCTTGTCGATGTGAAGTCCGTATCCCTCCTCCCTGGTGGGTATGTGGATGACGGGCACAATCCCCAGGTGGGTGAGGAAGTTGACCATCAGGGCAAGGCAGGAGACGCCATCCGCGTCATAGTCGCCCCATATGCAGATGCGTTCCCCTTTGCCGACCGCCTCGACAAGCCGCGCGACACCCTTGTCCATATCGGGCAGGAGGAAGGGGTCGGACAGGTCGGCGAGTCGGGGTCTCAGGAAGACATGGGCTTCTTCGGGGGTCCTCACTCCCCGGGCAACGAGGATGCGGGCGATGAGGTTGGGAACGCCCGCTCCTTCCGATATCTCCCGAATGGTCCCTGCTTCACCGGCGCCACCGAAGACGACACCTTCCGGGCCTCCGTTACCCATGGGCCGCCCCCACGATGGCGGATATGTCGGCAAGACCCGATGCATCGAGCCAGGAATCAAGCCCCGCGATGATCTTCGGCATGGCAAAGGGGTCTACGAACGTGGCGGTACCCACCTGTACCGCGCTGGCGCCCGCCATGAGGAACGCCAGGGCGTCCTCGGTGTTCATTATGCCCCCGACCCCGATGATGGGTATGGGGACCGCCTGCGAACATTCGTGCACGGCGCGCAACGCCACGGGTTTCAAGAGGGGCCCCGAAAGGCCGCCCTTTAAGGAGACCCTGCGGCCCTTCACATCGACGACGGCCGCGGGCATGGTGTTGATAAGCGTCAATCCATCCGCTCCCCCGTCGCAGGCGGCGCGGGCGATCTCCACGAGGCTTTTCACTTCCGGCGTCAGTTTCGCGATAAGGGGTATCTTTGTAACCTCCCGTACGGAACGCACGATGGCGTGGACTGCCGAGGCCTCCTTGCCGAAGCTGATGCCGCCCTTCTTGATATTGGGACAGGAAAGATTCATCTCCAGGGCCACGATGAGATCATGGGGTTCTATGCTCCTCGCGCAGGAGAGGTATTCCTCCTCGCTGAAACCAAAGAAATTGACGATGATGGGACAGCGCCTCTCGACGAAGAAAGGAAAGTAATGAGAGAAGAAGCGGTCGACGCCCACGTTCTGGAGGCCGATGGAGTTCAGCATCCCGCAACGCTCTTCCCAGACGCGGGGTGTGGGGTTGCCGTGATGGGGCGCGGCACTAAGGCCTTTTGTCACGTAGGCCCCCATGGTATCCACAGGCCAGAGCGGTTCGATCTCAACACCATAGCCCAGCGTGCCCGACGCGTTCATGACGGGGTTCTTGAGCATTTTGCCGAAAAGGTCTACAGCGAGAGATCCCATAGGCTGAACACCGGTCCTTCCTTGCACACCCGCTTGTAGGGGTTCGTCTCATCACTGGTGGCGACAACACACCCGAAGCACAGCCCCATGCCGCAGGCCATTCTCTCCTCAACGGATACCTGGCAGGGAATTCTTTCGGGCTCCAGAAGGGCCTTGAGGCTTCTCGCCATGCCCGAAGGCCCGCATGCAAAGACCTCCGGCCTCTTCCCCCGGTAGTCATCAAGGCGCTGCCCGAGAAGGCTCACCACATCACCCGCGAATCCGCAGGACCCGTCCATGGTAGCCGGGAAGACCCTTGTCTCCCCGAGGTCTGCCGCCAGGCGAAGCTCCTCTTTTTCCATCACCCCGAAGAAGAGGGTGGCCCTGCTGCCAAGGCGCGTAAGGAGCATTCTGACACCGGCATAACCGATGCCGCCGGCGACCACGATGGGCGTATTTCCCCTTCCCGGTGCGAATCCGCGCCCGAGGGGGCCAAGGACCATGAGCGGCCCTCCCCTGGCGGCGGCACTCAGGGCGTCCGTGCCTTTGCCTACCACGCGGTACACGATGGTCAGTGTTCGCCCCCGGGAATCGTAGATGCTGAAGGGCCTGCGCAGGAACACATCACGGTCCGGGACCTTTACCATGACGAACTGGCCGGGCGACACCCTGCCGAGAGGCCTCTCGAGCCTCACGGTGAGGCGGCGGTAGCTGCCGGTCACGCGATCGTTTTCCGTGATCTTTCCCGGAATGTCATCCATGGTTTTCCTTTGGTCCCCGGTACACTGTACCATATATTATATGGAGGGGCTGAGTGTTGGGTAAGCGATTGTAACCTGTAAGGGCGGGCGGGCGCAACTCTTAAATCATGCGAGGGTCGGTCATCGGGCGGCGGAGCCCATTTCAGCGAAACAGGGCCGCGCCGTCGCGTCATGTATCGTCCCGAAGCGTCAGCTCCATCACGATGGCGTCTTCGCCGGTCTCCCGGTAATACCCCTTGCGCCTGCCGATCTGTCTGAACCCGAGCTTTTCGTAAAGACCCCGCGCGGGCATGTTGCTCTCCCTCACCTCGAGAAAACAGGTCTCCATGGAATTCCTCCGCCCAAGGTCCATGATCCGCGACATCATCCACGACGCAAGGCCGAGCCCGCGCCGGTCCCGGCGGACGGCTATGTTCATGACGTGGATCTCCCGGGCGGCGTAGTAGAAGATGAGATACCCAACGATACGCCCGCCCTCTTCGGCGACGAAACTCGCGCCGACAGGCGACAGGAGCGTCTCCTCGAACATTCCCCGCGTCCATGGCGCGACAAAGGAAACCCTTTCTATCTCGAGGACGCCGTCGATGTCGCCGGCCTTCATCTCCCGCATCGCCACCTCGCCGCCATCAGCCATGGCGGACCTCCCCGGCACTTACGTCGGCAAGCTCCTGAGGGGTGTTGATGTTGGAGAAGACAAGGGTTCCACCGGAGGTGTAAAAGCACGGGCGGTCCCTGACGGCTTTCACGACCATGTAGGGCAGGACGTCCGAGACTTTGAGCCGGTTGAGACCTATGAGCCGCAAGAGGGGCGAGAGCGAGGAACGTCCGTATATGGCGTGAAGCGGCTGGTAGTAGCCTTCAGCCATGGGAATGGTGATGTCCTCCCCTTCCGCTTCGTCGACAAGGCACCGAATGGCCTCGACGCAAAGCAGCGGCATGTCGCAGGCGACCACGAAAACGCGGGGCAGGGCGGAATGGATGAGCGCCGTCGCGATGCCGACCATGGGGCTTTGCACGGGAAGAAGGTCCCGTATCACCGGGGCCTCGACCCCTTCGATGGCATCATGGACCGAGGAGATGATGACGATGTCCTCGAAGACCTGTCGCACCGTGTTGAAAACCTGCCTGATAAGGGGGGCACCGCGGAACTCGGTTGTGGCCTTGTCGCGCCCCATTCGGACGCTTCTTCCCCCCGCCAGTATCGCGCATCCTGTTTCCATGCACAAGGTATTATCATCTTTCTTCCCGAATATCAAAAACTCCTGTCATTCCCTCTGCAACAAAGGGCCCGGAAAGAGGCGCGATGTGCTGCCAGCGACCGGTGGTTCCGAAAGGCGGGGCGCTGCAAAAGAAAGGGGCTCCCGCTCCCTGCGGGAACCCCTTTTCCTGTCAATACCTTATGAACTACACGATGGCTTTGAGTTTTTCCTGAAGGTTCTTGGTGAATTCCTTTTCTGTGTCCTTCGCCTTCGCCCTCATTATTCTGTCACCGAACATGGCCAGCTTTCCAACGATGCTTACGTCCGTCTTGTATGTCACTTCAACCTCGCCACCAGCCTTTTCCGTGAGGTCAACGACGGTTTTCTGTTTGAAGTGGCCCAGCTTCGTCATGTCTTCGCCTTCGCCCTCGATCTCGATGTGCGTGGGCTTGTTGATCACGGTCATCTTGTTGACAAACTTCAGCCTCGCCTTTATGGGTCCGACCTTTTGCTTCACGATGCACTCGTATGACGTGTCGTCGATCATGTTCGCCGATTCTGCGCCGGGAAGGCAGGTGAGGATCGTCTCCGGTTTCAGCAGGAAATCGAAAAGCTTGTCGATCGGTGCTTTCAGGGTGAAACCGCCCTCTATAATCATGGATGTTCCTCCTTCTGTGAATTTCGAGCCCCTTTTCGGGCTTTTATTCTATTACAGCTTATCCTGCGCCTTCTCTATCAGTTCCGCCAGGACCTCGTAGCTCTTGTTGCCCGGCTCCGTGGTCTGAGCGAGAAGGAGCTCGATGTATGAATAACCCTGAGATTCAATCCATCCTCTGTGCGCCTTGTCGCCGGTACCGAACATATGACGTGCCACCTGTTTGCTGTTTGGCCATTCTTTTTTGCATGCAGGACATTTAAAGCTCACGGTAAACCTCCTTGATCGTCTTTGTTATAAACACCTACTTCTTCTGAGCTTCCTGCTCCTTCTTCTCCCTCAGGGCCTTGAGAACCCTTTCCGGGGTGATGGGGAGCTCTTTCATCTGGATGCCCATCGCACTATATATGGCGTTGCCGAGTGCGGCGGCCGTCGGGTTCGTGAGGCCTTCGCCGGCCTCTTTCGCACCGTAGGGTCCCTCGGGCTCGTAGGTGTCGATCTCGATGATGCCCGCTTCCGGCATTTCCGGTGCCTTGATGACCTTGTAGTCAACGAGGTTCGGGTTCATGAGCTTGCCGTCTTCCATTGGCATGTCTTCGAGGTACGCGTAGCCAAGGGCCATGGAGGCGGCGCCTTCGAGCTGGCCGATGAGGCCGAGCTGGTTGATGGGCTGGCCGCAGTCATGTGCTGTCATGACCTCGTGGATCTTGATCTTTCCCGTCTCGGGATCGACCTCGGCGTCAACCGCCTGCATCATGTAGCTGTATGCGGGGGATATCATGCCTTTCCGGTGGGGCGTATAGTAGCCGCGGCCCATGATGCGCTGGCCGTCTTTCGCGCGAAGCGCCTTCTTGACGAGTTCTTCGTACTTCAGGCCTCTTTCCGGGCGGGCGACGATGTGCACCCACCTATCCTTGATGTCGAGGTCGTAGACGATGTTGATGCCCATTTCGGCGTAGGCGAACTCAAGGAGCTGTTTCTTCGCGTCCTCGCAGGCCATCTTCACGGCATTGCCTGCCATGAGGGTCTGGCGGGAACCCCACGCGCCGAGGTCGGCGGGGCAGTGCGCGGTGTCGCCGGAGTGGACCCGTATATCTTCGACCTTCACACCCAGGGTCTCTGCCGCGATGATCGCCATCGTGGTGTTCGAGCCCTGACCGATGTCCTGGCAGCCCACGTGGAGCTCGACGGTGCCGTCAACGTTGATGGTGACGACGGCGGAGGAGAATGAGTAGGGTGAGTCGAACCAGTTGAAGATACCGCCCGACATGAAGCCGCAGGAAGAGATGCCGATGCCCCTGTTCGCAGGGAGCTTGCCTTTCGACTTGACCCACTTCTCGATCTCGTTGATGCACTGCTCGAGACCGCAGCTTGCGATGAATGCCTGGCCCGGGACTTCATAGCCCTCGGTGTGGCCGTTCTTTCTCCTTACCTCGAAGGGATCGAGGCCGAGGTCGGCGCAGATCCAGTCGATCTGCTGCTCGGAGCAAAACATGGCCTGGGGGGCGCCGAAACCGCGCATGGATGTGGAGGGCAGGGTGTTGGTATAGACCCTGTAGCCGTCATAGCGGTAGCCTCTCCATTTGTACGGGAAGGAGTGGAAGAAACCCGACAGGTAGAGGGCCGTCGCGCCCATGCCCGTGTAAGCGCCGCCGTTCGAGAACATGCGGGACTCGCGGGCGCAGAAGGTACCGTCTTTTTTGATGCCCGTGCGGACATAGTAGAACATGGGGGTCCGTCTCTTCGATGCTATGAAGTCTTCCTCGCGGCTGAAAACAACCTTTACAGGTTTGAAGAGCTTCATGGACATAACGGCGCTGCAGAACATGGCCGCGTCGAGCTCGAACTTGCCGCCGAAACCGCCGCCGACGTAGGGTGCGAGAACGCGGACGTCGCCTTCGCGGAGTCCCAGCACGCCCGCTAGGAGCCCCTGCGTATAGTATGCGGACTGAGTGGACGCCCAGCAGGTGAGCTTGCCTTCCGGCGTGAAGCTGGAAACGGCCGCGCGGGTCTCCATGCACATGTGTGCCTGGCCGGAGCATTTGAACCAGTCTTCCCTGATATAGTCCGCTTCTTCGAATGCCTCGTCGACATCGCCCCACTCGATATGGCGTGTTACGTTGACGTTCCTCTCCACGCCTTCATGGATCGTGGGAGCTTCTTTCTTGATGGCTTCCAGCGGCTCATAGACGGCGGGGAGCACTTCATATTCCACGTCGATGAGGTCGAGGGCGGCCTCTGCGATCTCTTCCGTTATGGCGGCGACCGCAGCCACAGGCTCGCCGATGTACCGCACCTTCTCCAGCGGGAGCACCTGCTCGTCGCAAAGCTCCTCGTAACGTCTCCAGATGCCCTGCTTGATACCCAAGGTGTCCTTGCCGGTGACAACGATCTTCACGCCCGGGAGTTCCAGGGCCCTTGTCGTGTCGATACTCAGTATCTTCGCATGGGGGTGGGGGCTGCGGAGGATCTTCCCGTGGAGCATGCCAGGGAGGTTCACGTCAAAGGTGTACGTGGCCCGGCCCGTTACCTTCGCAACGCCATCTATATTGTGTACATGTGTATTGATGACAGAATATTTCGCGTGACTCATATCACTCCTCCTTATATTTGCCCTGAGTAACCGCCTCGATGGCCCTGACGATGCTGTTGTATCCCGTGCACCGACAGATGTTGCCCTCGATGCTCTCCTTGACCTGCTCCTTCGTCGGGTTCTTCGCCTCGGAGATGAAGGCCGTCGCCGACATCAGCATGCCGGGGGTACAGAAACCGCACTGGTAGGAGCCGTGATCAAGAAAGGACCTCTGGATCGGGCTCAGCTTGCCGTTCTTTTCGAGACCCTCAACGGTCGTGACCTCCATGCCTTCGCACTGAATCGCAAGGACAGAGCAGGATTTCACGGACTTGCCGTTGACGTTCACCGTGCAGGCGCCGCAGGACACCGTCTCGCAGCCTCGCTTGGTGCCTGTCAGGCCCAGGTGATCCCGGATCACTTCGGCAAGCAGTGTCTTGGGGTGTATGAAGACTTCGTATTCGTCACCGTTAACTTTGAAACGCAGTACCTGTTTTTCCATCTCTTTCCTCCTTAAGCCTTCTGGGCCTGCTCAAAGGCCTTCTTCAGCATCCTCTTCGTAAGAACGCCCAGGACGTGCCGCCTGTGTTCTTCCGAGGCATGGATGTCGGCAACGGGCTGTGCTTCCTCGGAAGCGATCCCGCCGGCCTCGGCGAAGATCTTGTCGTCCAGCTTCTTGCCCTTCAAGAGGTCTTCGGCCTTCGTCACCCTGAGAGGTACGGGCCCCGCGTTGCCGAGAACGATACGGGCTTCCTTACAGGTACCGTCGGCATTGAGCGCGACGGATGCGGCAGCCGCCACGATACCCATATCGCTGTCGAGGAGGTTGAATTTCTGATAGGCGCAACCAAACTTTGCCTCAGGTGCGGGCACGTGTACCTCGAGGACGAGGTCGCCGTGCTCCATCTTCGTCTCGAAATAATCGACGAAGAACTCGTCGAGCGGCACCGTCTTCTCGCCGCTCGAGCTGCCGAACTTGATCTCGGCCTTGAGGGCGATGAGGACCGGGCCCGGGTCGCCTGCGGGGTCGGCGTGGGCGAGGTTCCCGCCGATAGTGCCCCAGTTGCGCGTCTGGATCGAGGCGAGCTTTTCCTCCATGGCGACGAGAACGGGGTATTTCTTCGCGATGATGTCCGATTTCTCGATCTCCCGGTGGGTTGTCGTGGCGCCGATCCTGAGACCGTCCTTGTCATCGTACTTGATGTAGCTCAGCTCTTTTACGTGCTTGATGTCAAGGAGGAACTCGGGAGCCACCATGCCCTGCCTCATAACGATCAACAAGGACTGGCCACCGCAGATGACCTTGCAATCATCGTGCTCTGCATACATTGCAAGCGCGTCTTTCAGGCTTGCAGGTTTCAGGTAATGAAAATCGTTGATCATAGTCCTCTCTCCTTTCTATTGATTCTATCTTCTTCGACACTAACGCAATATTCCGGTTCAGCAGCCTTTCAGTGCAGCAAATTCCTTCTCGATGACATACTCCTCGAAGTTGTTTATGCACCGCGAGCCGACCTGTATACCTGTCGGCATACCGAACGTCTTGTCCTTTGTCTCCTCCGTCTCGGCGCTCTTGAGCTCCTTTATCCGTTCCGGGTCGAAGGAGGTTCCCCGGAAGCTTTTCGAGTAACAGAGATAATAGTGGCGTCCCCGGTAGATCGCACATTCTATGCACGCGCCTCCCGAAATAGGACAGAGTATCTTGTGCTTGGCCATAGATGACACCTCAAGACAGAGAATGTTGATGCCTGAAAAACATTATGTGCCAAAATTATTGCGGATATTTGTTCAAAAGTCAAGTTTATTTTTTCCCCATAATGAACATATGTCTATATTGCATAAGATTGCAGGGTTTTATTACACTGCCTGTGTTCATCCCGATGAACCAGGCGATTCGCTGACCCGATTTTCTGTGCAATTCTGTTGACAAACGATATCCCGTTTACTATAAAGAGAGTAAATCACACATCAGGAGGGGTTTTATGAAACGGTTTTTCGGGGTACAGTGTTTGCTTGTCGTTTTCTTCGCTGCAACCTGCCTTGCCTTATTTCCCGTAATGGCATCGGCCCAGAAGGTCATCAACCTTAACTACTCGAACTTCTTCCCTGCGCCGCACAAAAACAGCATTATCGCGGACCAGTGGTGCAAGGAAGTCGAGAAGAGGGCGGGCGGCAAGGTCAAGATAACCTACTTCCCGGGCAGCACCCTCACCCCCGCGGCACAGACTTATGACAACGTTGTAAAGGGTATCGCGGACATCGGCGAGAGTTGCTTCGCTTACACCAGGGGCAAATTCCCGATGATGGAGGTTATCGACCTTCCTCTCGGCTACAAGAACGGCGTTGTCGCAACAAACCTCATCAACGCCTATTACGTGAAGTTCAATCCCAAAGAGCTTGCCGATGTCAAGGTGCTCTGGCTTCACGCGCACGGCCCGGGAGTCCTTCTCTCCAAGAAGCCTGTCAAGACGATGGCCGACATGAAGGGTATGAAGGTCCGCGCGACCGGTCTCGCGGCGAAGGTCGTCCAGGCGCTCGGCGGGGCACCTGTCGGAACGACGATGCCTGAGACCTACGACGCGCTCCGTACCGGCGTGGCCGATGGAGCAATGGCACCCGTCGAGGCCGCACACGGCTGGAAATGGGGTGAGGTCATCAAGTACATAACCCAGAACTTCGGTTCCGCTTACACAACGGGCATGTTCGTCGTCATGAACAAGGCGAAGTGGAACTCCCTGCCCCCCGACGTGCAGAAGGTCTTTGAAGACGTCAGCAAGGAATGGGTCGTGAAACAGGGCAAGGTTTGGGACGAGATCGACAAGGAAGGCTATGACTTTCACAAGAAGAGAGGCAACCAGGTTATTGCTCTCTCCAAGGAGGAAGACGCGAAATGGGCACAGGCCGTCAAACCCCTTCTCGACGAGCATATAAAGACTCTCAAGGGCAAAGGGCTTCCCGGTGACGAGGCGGTTAAGTTCGCCGTTGATTACCTGAAGAAGCACTAGACGAACAAGAGATAGCCAAAAAGGGCTCCGAAACCGGAGCCCTTTTTTTTGTCGCAGGTCGCAGGTCGCCAAAGAGAACCCGCGGCGGGGGGGCTGTCAACAGGATTGCCGACCCCGCGGCGAATCTTTTTGGCCTTTGAACCTGTGACGTGGGACCTGAGACTTGAGACGGTCTTTTCGCCAGAAAAGACCTTGCGGCCTGCGACGCTTCTAACGCCCGGCCAGGGTGAGGAAGTTCTGGAGGAGCGCAAGGCCCACCCGCTGACTCTTTTCTGGGTGGAACTGGCAGGCAAAGAGGGAGCCTGTCTCGACGGACGAGGTGAAGGGGTTGCCGTAGTCCGTGGTCGTTGCAATGACGGAGCCGTCCTCGGGGGCGCAGTAGTAGGAGTGCACGAAGTAGAAGAAATCGCCCGAGCCTATTCCTTTGAGGATGGGGCTCTCCTTCCGTATGGTAACGCTGTTCCATCCCATGTGGGGCACCTTCATGGAGCCCGCAAAGCGCGGCACACCCCCCCTGATGACACCGAGACCCTTGACCCCCGGCGCCTCTTCGCTTGATTCGAAGAGGACCTGCATCCCGAGGCATATGCCAAGATATCGCTTGTCCCTGCGGATGTGCTCCTTGATGGCCGGCGCGAGCCCCCTTGATTCGAGGTTCTCCATGCACCTGCCGAAGGCGCCAACCCCGGGCACGACTATGGCGGAGGCATCCTCGACCATCCGGGGATCGCCGGAAACGGTCACTCGCGCCCCGAGCTTCACAAAGGCGTTGAGGACGCTTTTCAGGTTACCCATCCCGTAATCGACGACAACTATCATCTAAAGCACGCCTTTCGTGCTGAGCACGCCCTTTACGCGGTCGTCCTTCTCCGCCGCGGCCCTCAAGGCGCGGGCGAAAGACTTGAACACCGCCTCCACCTTGTGATGGAGGTTGCTTCCGTAGAGAAGGTTGACGTGAAGGGTCAGCCTCGCCTCATTCACCAAGGCCTGGAGGAATTCCTTCACCACGTCGACGTCAAACCCTCCCGTCCTTCCCTGGAGACGCCCCCTGAAGACGAAGGAGGACCGTCCCGATATATCGACGGCCGTCATGCAGAGCGTCTCGTCCATGGGAACAAGCGCGCTTCCGTAGCGCCGTATCCCCTCCATGCCGCCGAGGGCATCTCTTAATGCCTTCCCCATGGCAATCCCCACATCCTCCACGGTATGGTGGTTGTCCACGTCGGTGTCCCCTTTTGCCGTAACAATGAGGTCGAAGAGGCCGTGCTTCGCGAAGAGATCGAGCATGTGGTCGAAAAAGGGTATCCCCGTTGAAATGCCGTACTCTCCCGAGCCGTCGAGGTCCCAGGATACGGAGATGGACGTCTCTTTTGTGGTCCTTTCCACTTCGGCCTTTCTCGCCATGTCGCCCCCCTTCACATGATGACCTTGTTGAGGGGATACTCCACGATCCCCTGCGCCCCGGCCCTTTTCAGGTCGGGGATTATGTCCCTGACGACCTTCTGGTCGATGATGACCTCGATGGCCACCCATTTTTCATCGGAAAGGTTCGATACCGTCGGCGTGTGCAGCGAGGGAAGGATCTCCGTCACCCTGCCGAGCTTGTTCCTGGGGATGTTCATCTTGAGCCCCACCTTCTCCTCGGCAAGGAGCGCGCCCTTCAGGAGGATGATCAGGTTCTCCATCTTCCTTCTCTTCCAGGGATCCTTCCAGGCACTCCTGTTCGCTATCATGACCGTTTCCGACTCGAGGATCGTCTCAACTATCCTCAGGTTGTTGGCCACCAGCGACGCTCCCGTCTCGGTCACCTCCACGATGGCGTCGGCGAGAAGGGGCGGCTTCACCTCTGTCGCTCCCCAGGAGAACTCCACCGAGGCCTCGATGCCCTGTTTTTTCAAGTATCGTTTCGTGAAGGCCACGAGTTCCGTGGCGATCTTCTTCCCCTGAAGGTCCTTCACCTTCTTGATGGGCGAATTGTTGGGCACGGCCACAACCCACTTGACACCCCGGAAACCCACCTTGCCGTAACGCAGCCGGACGAGTTCCACCACCTTCGCATCCTGCTCCAGCACCCAGTCGGCCCCGGTTATCCCCATGTCGAGGATCCCGTCCTCCACGTAGCGAGCCATCTCCTGCGCCCGGATGACAAGCCCTTCCATCTCGTTGTCGTCTATGACCGGAACGTAGGAGCGCTCCCGGAGCTTGACGGTATAGCCGGCGTTCTTGAAAAGCCGGAATGTCGATTCCTGCAGGCTGCCCTTGGGCAGGCCGATCTTGAGTTTCATAGGGGGGGCTCCTTTCGCGCCTTTATTGCATCGCCGTGGGCAGGCAGGCCCTCTATCCTGGCGAGCCTTTCCGCCCTGTCGCCATATCTTTCGATGAAGGTCCGGTCTATTGTAACAACAACCTTTCTCTTTGTAAACCGGTCCACGGAAAGTCCTCCCGTGAACCGTCCCGCGCCCGCCGTGGGCAGCACGTGGTTCGTCCCGATATAGTAGTCGCCCATGGCAACGGGTGTGTTCGGGCCGACATAGATAATACCGGGATAGAGGATGGAGGGCAGACAGCTTTCGTCGCCTACAAGCTCCATGTGCTCCGGCGCGATGCCGTTTATCGCCTCAACGGCGCGGCCGAGGTCGGTATAGTGCACCATGTACCCGTTGTCGTCGAGGGCCTTTTTGATCGTTTCCCTGCGCGGGGCGACCTGAACAAGCCTTTCGATGCTCTTCATGACGTCGCCCAGGTGCTCCCGGGAAGAGGAGAAGAGCCCCACCGACGCCAGCTCATCGTGCTCGGCCTGGGAGAACATGTCGAGGGCCACCATCTCCGGCGAGTGGGCCTCTGTGCAGAGAATGACGAGCTCCGTCGGCCCGGCGAGCATATCGATGCCGACGGTTCCGTAAACGTCTCTCTTGGCTTCTTCCACGTAAGCGTTTCCCGGCCCGACGATCATGTCCACCTTCGGCACCGAGCCCGTCCCGTACGCGAAGGCATAGATGGCCTGCGCCCCCCCGACGCGGTAGACCTCGTCGATCCCGAGGAGCTTCGCCGCGGCCGCTACGTGGTCATTTATGGCACCCCCCCTGCCGGGCGTCGCCGCGCAGATCCTCTTCACCCCCGCTATCTGTGCCGGCACCACCCCCATAATAAGCGACGACGGATAGGACGCCGTCCCCCCGGGGACGTAGACCATGACGCTTTCCACGGGCACCGGGCCTTCCTCGACGCGAAGGCCCTTCTTTCGGAAGACCCTCTTCGGCATCTTCTGTCCCCTGTGGTAGGAAACGACGTTCCTGATCATCCCCTTGAGTACCGAAAGGTCTCGTCCCGGGACCCTCGATGCCGCCTCCGCGATCTCCCGGGAGGTCAATTTCAGGGGGTGCGGCTCCTTCCAGCCGTCCCAGGCCATGGAGAAGTCAACAAGCGCCGCGTCCCCGCGGGAAAGGACGGCCTCCTTTATCTTCAGGACCGCCTCCCGGACATCGCGCTTCTTGCCATCCCTGCCGGTCTTCACGAAGGACATGAGGCTGTCGAATTCCCGGTCAAGCTCCCATACTTTCATCTTTCACCCTTTCGATCCTGGCGCCGAGGTTCTTCAGCTTCTCTTCGATGCGCTCATAGCCGCGGTCAATGTGGTATATGCGCGATACTTCAGTTTTGCCGTAAGCGGCAAGTCCCGCGATGATGAGCGACGCGCTGGCCCTCAAGTCCGTGGCCATCACCTTCGCGCCCGATATCGATTCGACCCCGTGGACGATGGCCGTGTTGCCCACGACCCTGATGTCGGCGCCCATCCGGCGAAGCTCCGCCGCGTGCATCATCCTGTTCTCGAAGATGGTCTCCGTTATGGCGCTCACCCCTTTGGAGGTCGTCATGCTGGCCATCAGCTGGGCCTGCATGTCCGTCGGGAACCCGGGATACGGCGCTGTCCTGATGTCGACAGCCAGGGGCCGCCTCTTCGACATGGACGCCCTGATGGTCCGCCCGTCGCAGTGTATCTCCATCCCCGTTTCCGTGAGCTTGTCGATGACGGCCTTGATGTGCTCGGGAAAGCAGTTCTCGAGGACGATGCTCCCCCGCGTCATGCCACAGGCGGCAAGGAACGTTCCCGTCTCGATCCTGTCCTCTATCACATCCCAGGAGCAGGGGCTAAGCTCTCCCACGCCGAGTATGCGTATCACGGCCGTCCCTTCTCCTTCGATGCGCGCGCCCATCTTCTTGAGCATCCGCGCAAGGTCGACCACTTCCGGTTCCCGGGCGGCGTTCTCTATGAGTGTCTCCCCCCTGGCGAAGACCGCCGCCATGAGGAGGTTCTCCGTCCCGCCGACGGTGACGTTGTCGAAGACGATGCGCGCGCCTTTGAGCTTCTTTGCCGTGACATCGACATAACCCTCCCGGATGGCCACGTCGCAGCCGAGCGCCGAGAGGCCTTTGAGGTGGAGGTCGATCGGCCTCTCTCCTATCGCGCATCCCCCGGGATAGGAGACGGTCGCTTTCCTCAGACCGCCGATGAGCGCACCGAGGACGAGCACGGAGGCCCGCATCTTCTTCACCAGCTCGTAGGGCGCCACGTGGTTTTCCACCGCCGTGGTGTCGATGTCGATGGTATGCTCGTCCCGCCAGGTGCATCCCGCACCAAGGAGGCTGAGGAGCTGCATCATCGTCGTGACATCCATGAGACGGGGCACGTTCCCAATGCTATACCTGCCCTTCTGAAGCAGCGTAGCGGCGAGGACGGGCAGAACGGCGTTCTTCGAGCCGCTTATCCTGACTTTCCCTTTGAGTCTTTCTCCGCCTTCTATGATGAACTTATCCATGTCCCGCAAGCACCCTTTCCCTGCCTGAATAGTCTTTTCTCACGCTCACCGCGAGGCCCGCCTCCTCGAGCATGGCGCCGACGGTCCCGGCCTGTGCCGAGGAGCCGATCTCAAGGAGTACCCGGCCCCCGGGGGCAAGGCGGCGGGGCAGTTCGGCGGCTATGCGACGGTACACATCGAGGCCCCCTTTTCCGCCCCGCAGGGCGCGGGGCGGCTCAAAATCCCTGACGTCCGTCATGAGGCCGTCCCACTCATCGTCGGCCACGTAGGGGGGGTTCGACAGGATCATGTCGAATCGCGTCCTGTCGCCGAATGCCGCGAAAAGATCGCTGCAGACAAAGCGCGTCCTTCCTTCGACCCCGATCGACCGGGCGTTTGCGAGCGCTACCGTGAGGGCCGCCTCGGATACGTCGACACAGACCACTCTGTTTCCCGTGTGTCTTGCGATAACAATGCCGATCGCCCCGGAACCGGTGCCCATGTCGAGGATGGCGAGGTCCCGCCTGTCGCCGATGAGGCCAAGGGCCTCCTCCACGAGAACCTCCGTCTCCGGCCGCGGGATCAGCACCGCCTCGTTCACGGAGAAGGTCTCGGAAAAGAACTCCCGCGTCCCCCTGATGTATGCGAACGGCCTGCCTGTAATGCGCTCACCAAGGACTTTCCGCACGGCGCGAAGGTCATCTCCGCCGACCTCACTGTCCATCCGGCAGAAGAGCTGCTCCTTCGTGAGGTTGAGTGCGAGGCACACGGCCGCGACGACGTCCGTCCCCGGCAGATCCTTCTCGCCCGCGATGATCTGGCTGATCCTCAATGCTCCTTATCCTTTTTTGAGCGCCTCGGAGCGGAAATGCGCGGTCACGGGACCCGTTATCTCCTCTATATTCCCGTTGAGGATGTCCTGAAGCTTGTACAGGGTGAGACCGATCCTGTGGTCGGTGACGCGTCCCTGGGGGAAGTTGTAGGTCCTGATGCGCTCGCTGCGCTCGCCGGTGCCCACCTGCTTTCGCCGCTCGTCGGAGATCTCCTGCTCCTTCTCCCCTTCCATCTTCTCCTTGAGCCTGGCCCTGAGCACGCGCATGGCCTTTGCCTTGTTCTTGTGCTGCGATTTCTCGTCCTGGCACGTGACGACCATGCCTGTCGGTATGTGGGTCAGCCTTACCGCCGAGTCGGTGGTGTTCACGTGCTGCCCGCCTGGCCCGCTGGAGCGAAAGAGGTCGACGCGGACCTCGTCGGGATTGATGCTGACCTCCAGTTCCTCGGGCTCGGGCAGGACGGCAACGGTGATGGTCGAGGTGTGGATCCTTCCCTGGGCCTCGGTCTCGGGGACCCTCTGAACGCGGTGGACACCGCTTTCGTAGCGCAGGGCATTGAAGGCATCCTTGCCCTCGATGACGACGATTACCTCCTTGAACCCTCCGAGGTCGGAGGGACTCGAGCTCATGATCTCCGTCTTCCACTTCAAGCGCTCGGCGAATTTCATGTACGAGGCGAAAAGGTCCCGCGCGAAAAGCGCCGCCTCCTCTCCGCCTGTGCCGGCCCGTATCTCGAGGAACATGCTCTTCGCCTGCTTCTCCGTCTTCCTCAGGAGGCTGTCGGTGAGAACCCCCTCGATCCGCTCCATCTCCTTCTGGAGGTCGGCAAGCTCCTCCCGGGCCAGGGCCTTCATGTCCTCGTCGGATTCCTGCCTTAGAAGCTCCGATGTCTTCTCGTGCTCCCCCTTCGCGGTTTTCCATTCGCGGTAGGGATCGACGACTTCCTTGAGGTCCGTTCGTTCCTTGGCAAGCTTCTTGTACTCCTCCATGTTGGAGAGGACCTCGGGCTTCACCATCTCCGCTTCTATTTCATCGAAGCGTTTCTCAAGCTCAACGAGTTTGTCGAACATTACTTCTGTTTCTTTCCGTATTTCCTTTCGAACTTCTCGACCTGTCCGGCGGAATCAAGGCGTTTCTCCTTGCCCGTAAATATGGGGTGGCACTTGGCGCATATCTCGACGGTGATCTTGTCCCTGACTGAAAGGGTCTCAAAGGTGTGGCCGCAGGCGCACTTTACCGCCGCGGTCTTGAGTTCCGGGTGGATGCCCTTTTTCATGTCTCTTATCCTCCTTTACTCATCGAATAGAGAAAGTCTTTATTAGAATCCGTATCGGCCAATTTTTCAAGGAGAAATTCCATGGCCTCCACTGTGTTCATCGGTTGAAGCACCTTCCTCAAGAGCCAGATGCGCTGCAGGTCGCTCGATTCGAGGAGCAGCTCTTCCTTCCTGGTACCCGACTTGTTGATATCTATGGCAGGGAAGATCCTCTTCTCCGCCAGCTTCCTGTCGAGGTATATCTCGCAGTTGCCCGTTCCCTTGAACTCTTCGAAGATGACCTCGTCCATGCGCGATCCCGTGTCGATCAGGGCGGTGGCTATGATGGTGAGGCTTCCCCCCTCCTCGATGTTCTTTGCGGCGCCGAAGAAACGCCTCGGCTTCTGCATGGCCGACGCGTCGATGCCGCCGGAGAGTATCTTGCCGCTCGACGGCACCACCGTGTTGTAGGCGCGGGCGAGACGGGTGATGCTGTCAAGGAGAATGACAACGTCCTTCTTGTGTTCGACGAGTCTCTTTGCCTTCTCGATAACGATCTCGGCGACCTGGACGTGCCGCGTCGCGGGTTCGTCGAAGGTCGAGCTTATGACTTCGCCCTTGACGGAGCGCATCATGTCCGTCACCTCCTCGGGCCGCTCGTCGATGAGCAGGACGATGAGGTATATCTCCTTGTGGTTTTTCGTCAGGCTGTTCGCGATGGACTGGAGGAGCATCGTCTTGCCCGTTCTCGGGGGTGCGACGATGAGTCCGCGCTGCCCCTTGCCGATGGGCGTGAAGAGGTCCATGACCCTCGTCGAGAGGCTGTCGTGCAGCGTCTCGAGCTTCGCCCTCTCGTTGGGATATATGGGCGTCAGGTTGTCGAAGATGATCTTGTCGCGCACGACGCTGGGGTCGTCGAAGTTTATGGACTCCACCTTGAGGAGGGCGAAATACTTCTCGTTGTCCTTCGGAGGCCGTATCTGACCCGAGGTCGTGTCCCCCGTCCTCAAACCGAACTTCTTTATTTGCGATGGGGAAACGTAAATGTCATCCGGGCCGGGAAGATAGTTGGAATCCGTGGACCGCAAGAACCCGAACCCTTCGGAGAGTATCTCGAGAACCCCTTCTCCGTAAACGTTCTCGTTCTTGTCGACATATGCCTGCAGGATGGAGAAGATAAGTTCCTGTTTTCTCAATCCCGAGGCGTTCTCGATGTTAAGATCCCGTGCGATCTGTGTTAATTCCCCGATTTTCTTGCTTTTTAGGTCGTTGAGGTGCATCGAGTTCTTACCTCCCATTCATTGATCCTTTCCAGAAGGGCCCCGATGTTCCTCTCGAGGTCCTCTCTCGTTCCATTGTTGGATAGCACATAGTCTGCCGCCTCTTCCTTTTCCTTAAGCGGTATCTGATTCAGTATCCGCTTCTCTATATCGTCGGGGGCCATGCCCCGTACCGTCAGCCTTTCCCGTATCACGTCCATGTCGGCGGTGACGACGACTGTCCTGTCGAGCTCGCCGTAAAGACCCGTCTCGAAAAGAAGGGGTCCGTCGACGACGACCGCCTTTTCGCCCGCCCGGCCAAGTTCGTCGACCTGCCGCCAGAGCTCGGAGAGTACCCGCGGGTGGGTTATCCCCTCCAGCTTCCTCAACTTCTCCTTGTTCGCAAAGACGATGTCCCTCAGTCTCTCGACCGCTATCTGTCCGTCGACGACGAGTCCGTCGCCGAATTCCCGTTCTATGTCCTCGTGGACCTCCGCCAGGGTGAGCGCCCTCTTGGCCAGTGCATCGAGGTCTATCACGGGGATGCCCCGCGCCTTGAGGGCTGCGGAGACCGTGCTCTTGCCGCTGCCGATGATCCCCGTTATGCCGATGGTTATCATATGTCGAGGTTTCTCACGTTCAGGGCGTTCTCCTCGATAAAGGTTCTGCGTGTTTCGATGTTGTTCCCCATGAGGACCGTGAAGACCTGGTCCGCGGCGACGGCGTCCTCGATGGTGACCTTCACGACCTTTCTCTTCTCGGGGTTCATCGTCGTCTCCCAGAGCTGCTCCGCGTTCATCTCGCCGAGGCCCTTGTACCTCTGGATGTTGACCCCTTCTTTTCCCTTCTCAAGTATGTACCTGAGGAACTCTTCGGGGCTGAAGGAGGCTGGCGGTTTGTTGCCGTCGGTCACGCGGACCCCTTCTTCGTAGAAATTCCTCACCTCGACGTATGCCCTGTACGCGTCGGCGTAGTCGCTCGCCGCACACATCTCGTACTCAACGCGGGCGGTTCTCTCTTTGGTGCCTTTTGACTCCGCCTCAACGTAAAAGAGGTTGTGCTCCCGGTCCCAGACCAGCGTACACCTGTAACCCGCGCCCTTCAGGCTCTCGAGCAGCCTGCCAAGCTTTTCCTCTTTCTGAAAGTCCTCTCTTTTTGTTATGTCAAAACGCATGAGGCCGAGGGATATCTCCCTGTCGATCCCGTCGATGAGGGAATTGCGCAGGAAGCTCTCCACGGTCTTTATCTTCTCCACCTTCTCCGCCAGTTCCGGGCCTTCCTGTGTGTCGCCGTTGACGGCACAGCGGGTCTTTTCCATGCCCCTCAGGGTGATGGCGCGCTCGAACTCGTCTTCGTCCTTCGCATACGATTCTCTACTGCCGGCCTTTATCTTGTAGAGCGGCGGCTGGGCGATGAAGAGATGCCCGTCCGTAATGAGGTCGGGCATCTGGCGGTAGAAAAAGGTGAGCAGAAGCGTCCGGATGTGGGATCCGTCGACATCGGCATCGGTCATGATGATGACCTTGTGGTATCGCAACCGCCCCTTGCCTTCCGCCCCTATGCCGACGGCGAGGTAGATCGAGCGTATCTCCTGGTTCGTCAGTACCTTTTCCTGCCTCGACTTTTCTACGTTCAGTATCTTGCCCCTCAAGGGGAGTATTGCCTGCGTCTTCCTGTTGCGCCCCTGCTTGGCGGAGCCGCCTGCGGAATCACCCTCGACGATGAAAAGCTCACATTGTACCGGGTCGCTTTCCTGGCAGTCAGCGAGCTTCCCGGGGAGCACTCCGTTCTCGATAAGGCTCTTGCTCTTGACGAGTTCTTTCGCCTTCTTGGCCGCTTCCCTCGCCCGGCGGGCCTCGAGTGCCTTACCGACTATCGCCCTGGCGATCTGGGGATTGAGTTCCAGATATTCGCTTATCTTCTCGTTCAGGAGGGATTCGACGATACCCTTTATCTCGCTGTTGCCCAGCTTTCCCTTTGTCTGCCCCTCGAACTGCGGGTTCTGGACCTTGATATTGACGACGGCCACGAGACCTTCCTTGATGTCGTCGCCTGTGAGATTTTCCTTGATTTTGCCCTGCATGTTGTTCTGGATAAAGCCGTTCACACAGCGTGTCAGGGCGCTGCGGAAGCCTGCCACGTGCGTCCCGCCCTCTTTCGTATTGACGTTGTTTACAAAACTCTGAACATTCTCATTATACCCGTCGTTGTATTGCAGGGCAACCTCGAGAAGATCGAGAGATTCCCGTGAGTTTGATACGTATATCGGCTCCTCGAAGAGGACGGTCTTGCTGGCATTCAGGTACTTCACGAAGGATCGAATACCTCCCTCGTGCTTGAAATCCTGCTTCCTGGCCTTCCTCTCGTCGCCGAGGATGATGTGTATGCCGTTATTGAGGAAGGATATCTCGCGCATACGGTGGGCCAGGGTGTCATAGCTATATTCCGTTGTCTCAAATATGGTGCCGTCAGCCTTGAATTTAACCTTCGTACCGGTACTTTCCGTATCCCCTATAACCGTAAGGTCCGTCATCCTCACGCCCTGCTCGTAGCGTTGAAAATAGACCTGCCCCGCCCTCTTTACCTCTACTTCGAGAAACTCGGAGAGGGCGTTGACGACGGAAAGGCCCACGCCGTGAAGCCCGGCCGAATAGCGGTAGGTGTCCTTGTCGAACTTCCCGCCGGCGTGCAGCTTGGTCAGGACGACCTCCAGGGCCGACATATTCTCCTCGGCGTGCGTTGCCACGGGTATACCCCTGCCATTGTCCTCAACAGTTACACTATTATCGCGATGTATGGTCACGGCGATCCTGTTGCAATATCCCTCCAGCGCTTCATCAACGCTGTTGTCGACAAGTTCGTAGATGAGGTGGTGCAACCCGTCGATGTTGGTGTTCCCGATGTACATCGACGGTACCTTTCTGACAGCATCGAGGCCGCCAAGTATTTTTATGCTTTCCGCTCCGTATTCACCCATTTCTTATATCCTTATAGGCATCACTATATTCTTGTAACCTTCCACATCTCTCGATCCGAAGAGAACCGCACCATAAGCCTTCGGTGCTGCGATAGTCACTTCGTCCCCGGCCAGATGTGCCACCACGTCCAGGAGAAACTTTACGTTAAAGTTCATTGTAGTTTCTTCCCCGTCGTACTTTATTTCGACGATTTCGCGGGATCTTCCAATATCCGACTCCGCCTCTATTGTCATCGTGTTACCGGAAAGTGTTACTTTCACCGGCTCCGACCTCCCGATAATAGAGGATACCTTCTTAAGACCCTTGAAGAAAGACTCTCTCTCCACCTCTGCAAGGTTCGTATTGCCCGATGGAAGGACATTCTCATAGTCAGGGAAATTTCCCTCAATGATGCGGGAGATTATCTTCATCTTCTCCGTGCTGAACTGAACGTGCTTTTCGTCGATCACGATGTGCACATCTTCGTCCTCCCCGATCACCCTTTCCACCTCCGAGATGGACCTCTTCGGGATGGTCATCCCCTGAAATGGGTTCAGACCGTCTACCTCTTTCTGATAAAGCGCCATCCGAAATCCATCCGTCCCCACAACAACCACCTTACCCTCGTGGCCTTTCATAAACATGCCCGTCAGTATATAGCGCGTCTCATCGACGGAAACGGCAAAACCCACTTTATCTATCATCTCCAGAAGGATGCTACCAGGAATGATAAACTCTTCCCTGCCTGACACTTCTTTCGTCTCCGGAAACTCCTCGGGATCCTGAAGGCTTAACGATATCTCCGTCATCTTCTGCCGGATCGTCATGACATTGTCCTCGAAAAGAAACTCTATCTCCCCATTATCCAACTCCCTGAGTATCTCCAAAAACTTTCTTCCATGAACAACGATCTTTCTTTCCATGTCCGTTACGAAATCCATGTGCGTTATGGCACTCACTTCCAGATCTGTGGAGTATACGGTGGTCCTTTCCCTGCCGAAGTCAATGAGGATGTTGGACAGGATGGGCATGAGAGATCTTTTTTCCGTTATTGAGACGATCTTGGATATTGGCTGCAGGATTGTGTTCTTATCTAGTATTATTTTCATAAATTAACTCCTCATAACAGATAAGTGGTGTTAAAATGTTGAAAAACGTGCAACCAACTGACTTCACAGGATTAAATGAAAATGGACACTGTGCAAAAAACCAAGACAACCGTTGAATCATGTTGACTTTAATCTTTGAACAATCTTTTCAACAGTACTTTTCAACTCCTTTTTAACATTCAGTTCATTATCTATCTTCTTTATGGAGTGGAGCACGGTGGCGTGGTCCTTTCCACCGAGTTTCTCGCCAATGCTCACGAGGGAGGAATCGGTCATCTTCCTTGAGAGGTACATCGCCACCTGGCGAGGGAGCATGATCGATTTGATCCTCTTACTGGACCGCATATCTCCGATCGTGACAGAGAAGTGAGAGGATACCTCCTTCAGAATCATGTCGATGGTGATTTCCTTATCCTTCTGTTTGATGATATGGCTCATGATCTGTTTGACCAGATCTATTGTGATCGGAGTGTTGTTAAGTGATGCGTAGGCACCGACACGTATCAGGGTGCCCTCCAGGGAGCGGATGGAATCCTCGGAATTGTTTGCTATGAAGAACGCCACGTCGAGGGGCAGGCCTATATTCTCTGCCTCGGCCTTTTTGTTGAGGATGGCGACCTTTGTCTCAATGTCCGGGGATTGTATATCGGCTACGAGACCCCACTCGAAACGGGACTTGAGGCGCTCCTCAAAGTTCTCGATATCTCTGGGGAACTTATCGCTCGTCACCACGATCTGCTTCATGTTCTCATAGAGGGTGTTGAAGGTATGAAAGAACTCCGCCTGGGTTCTTTCCTTACCGGCAATAAACTGGATGTCGTCGATGAGAATGATGTCCATCTTCCTGAACCTGTTACGGAAATCGTCCATCTTCTCATAGCGTATGGAATTGATGAGTTCATTTGTGAAGGTCTCCGCTGTGATGTAGCATATACGGTCCGGGTTTATCGTGCCGTGCCTTACAAGGAAGTTGCCCACAGCGTTGAGGAGATGTGTTTTTCCGAGCCCCACACCGCCATATATGAACAGGGGATTGTATGTCTTGCCCGGGTTCGTCGACACGGCGAGACAGGCGGCGTTAGCAAACTGGTTGCTGCTGCCCACAACGAAGTTTTCAAAGGTATATTTCGGATTGAACTGGCTGGAACTCACCTGTTTCTTGAGGGCGACCCTCTTCTTTTCATCCGCTTTTTCATCCCTTTTCAGCACATACTCGATCTTCACGTCCTCGTTTGTTGCGTCCCTCAGGAGGGTAACGATGATAGGTTCAAAGTTCTCCGAGACCCAGTCACGGAAGAAGGCATTGGGCACGCCGATACGGCAGTTATGATTTGTGAGGTCGATGAAGCTCAACGGTTCTATCCAGGTCTTAAAACTGTCCTCGCTGATAACGGAGGCTATCTTGGGCTTTATTTGAGAAAGGATATCAGACATGGCATGGATTGTTTCAACAACTTTTCAACATATGTGGAAAAATAGTAGTACCCCAGAGGCTTGGAATTAACTCTAATGTAACTGAGAATCTTATCAACAGTAATATGCCGGGTAACGTGTATCCAATTCTACAAGAGATTTTTCAGCAAGTCAACACTTTTTCCTCGGCCCTTTCGACCTCGGCCCGCAGGCATTTGCGGGTACCCTCATCTTCTGCTGGCACAGAACATGTTCAGACGAGAGGTCTCGTCCCTGTTTCTCCTCCTCTTCTGCTTCTTTCCCCTCGCGGCCGTAGGCCAGCAGACCATGGGACAGGTGCGGTCCTTATCCCTACATGAGTTTTCTAAAGCCTATCAGGTATTTTCGCCAGTACGTGGATTCCAGGGAGTCGATGGCCACGCCGCGCGATTTCGAGGCGTGGATGAAATCGGAGCCGTTGACCATGATCCCGATGTGGTCGTCACTCTTGATCTTGAAGAGAACGAGGTCGCCAGGCCGCGCGTCGCCACGTGGTATCTCCGCCCCATAGCGTCCCTGGGCGTCCGCTGTAAGTGGTACGGCGATGCCGGCCTGCCTGTAAGTGAAGTAGATGAGGCCGCTGCAGTCGAAATAGTCCGGCCCCTTCGCGCCGCTGCGATATTTCTTGCCCTGCTGCGCCAAGGCGATCTGTACGATGTCGCTACGCGCCCCCACGGGCATATCGGCGAATATCTGGACCTTCTTCGGGGCGCAGGAAGGAACGAGGTACAGAAGGGAGATGACAAGGACCAGGACGGACCTTGCGGCAAACGTCTTCATCAGGTTACCCCCAGGATGGATTTTGCTTCACGGAGTTCTTCGATGTATACGGTGCGCGCCGGAAAAGGGGGTGAGGAGCCGTTGATGTTGAATCCAATGGGCAGGCCGACCTCCTCGAACATTCCCCGGTCTCCCTCCCCGTCGCCGATGGCGGCGGCCTCCCCGGACGACAGGCCGAGGCCATCGAGGGTCTGCCGCACGATGGGGCCCTTGAGATCGTAATCGACGCGGATCGATATCTCCCCGGACAGGCGGCCGTCCCGCGAAAGGAGGTCGTTGGAGAAGGAAAGATCGACGGAAAGCTCATTGCACACCTTGTCGACGAGCAGGGACAGACCCGTGGAGACGATAACGGTGACGATGCCGGCCCCCTTGAGGGAGGCGATGAGGTCCCGTGCGCCGGGCTGATAGGGTATCTCCCCGATGACGGATTCCACGTTCCCGATGGAAAGGCCGCTCCAGAGCAGGGCGTCCCTCCTGCAGAACTCGTGGTAATCGATCACGCCCTTCCTGAAGAGGGTCTGGTACTCATCGGCGTTGTCGGTCCACAGCCCCAGGCGCCGATGGAGGTACTCCCAGCTGCTCTTTACGGTGGTGAGCGTGCCGTCGCAGTCGAGGAACACTATCCTGATGGCCATGGGTCATATATATCACCCACCGCAAAAAAAAGCTATCCCCTGGCGGCCTCCGATGGACTATAATAATACTGCGGAGGGGTCTCGCAGGGATGAGGAAGGGAAGCACAGAACACGAGGCGCCCGACTGGGACGACAGGTATCGAAAGGGCTTCCACGATGGCCACGATGGCCCCCACGATCTCCTTTTAAAATACCGGCACCTCTTCAGGGGCCGCGTGGCGGACGTTGCCATGGGCCGCGGGAGGGACGCCCTTTTCCTCGCGTTGCAGGGTGTTCCCGTGACGGGACTCGAACGCTCGTGGGAGGGAATCATGATAGCCCGAAAGGCAGCGGCGTTGCAGGGACTCACCGTCGCGATGGTTCAGGGAGACGCGACGCGGCTGCCTTTCAGGAAAGGCTCTTTCCAGGGGGTCATCGTCTTCTTCTTTCTGCTCCGCGAGATTGCTCCGGACATCGCAGCCGTCCTCGACAGGGGTGGTATACTTATGTATGAAACATTTCTCAGGGCGGGTGGTGACGCGGATCACCCCGGGAACCCCGCCTTCCTTCTCGATAGGGGAGAGCTTCCGGCCCTCTTTCCCGGGTTTGACCTCGTTCACTACGATGAAGGGATCAGGGAACACGGGGGCAGAATGCGCGCGACGGCACAGTTGGTGGCGAGGAAGAGATGATCGTTGAATGGAACCCGGAGCGGCCGAAGAAGAAAGTAACCGAGCTGATCCTGCGGACGATGCAGGAAGGCGGGGTCATTGCCTACCCCACGGACACCCATTACGGGATCGGGTGCGACCTCTTCAACATCAGGTCCATACGGAAACTGTACACGATGAAGCGCCTTGATCCGAAGAGGGCGCTCAGCATCATCTGCAGGGACATGAAGGATATAAGCACCTATGCCGTCCTGAGCGATTTCTCCTTCGACATCGTAAAATGGTACTTGCCCGGACCCTTTACGTTTGTTCTCAAGGCCAGGAAGATCATCCCCAAGCTTCTCATGACGGACAGGAAAGAGGTCGGGGTGAGGATACCGGCCCATCCCGTGCCGGTGGGAATAGCCGCCCTGTGCGGCCGGCCCGTCATCAACACGAGCGCCCGCATTGCCGGGGAGGAGGTCATGACCGACCCGCGGGAGATCGAGAAGACCTTCGGCGAGAACCTCTCCCTTGTCGTGGACGGTGGGATACTGGTGAGCGATCCGTCGACTGTGGTCAGGCTCGCCGACGATGTCCCGGAGCTTCTGAGGGAAGGAAAAGGGGCCCTTAACGACCGTATCTCCCGATAGGGGGTCTGCAATGGCACAGACGAATGTGCGGAAAGCGAATGCCGGGGCCATAGGGAGCTACAGGGATTACAACCTTCACGCACGGGTCGGGGCCATCATACGGGAGCATTCCGAGAACGCGAGGGATATCAGGAGCGTCATCCATGACGCGATCCCCTGGACCCGGGTGAAGAGTGTCCTCGACCTCGGCTGCGGGTATGGCTGGTTCGAGGAGGCCATGCCCCGGGAACTCGACCTTATTGTCGGGATAGACTGCCTTCAGGAGAACGAGGCCCCCTTCCTCGCGGCTGCGAGGGCCCGGGCCCGGGAAGCGGCGTTCCTTGCCATGACGCTGCCCGGGCCGATGGGGTTGCCCGGGGACAGCTTCGACCTTGTTCTCTCCCTCTATTCGCTGTATTTCTTCCCTGGCGCCGTCGGTGAGATATCCCGGGTTCTCAAGCCGGGAGGTTTCTTTCTCAGCCTCACGCACAGCGCCTCCATGCTCGAAGAGGGAGAGCACTACTTCGACTTCAGGAATCTGAGAAAGGTCATAGAACGCTTCTCCGCGGAGAACGGCGAGGCGTTCCTCAGGCAATATTTCACGACGGTGAGCCACATCGATTATCCGAACGCACTCGTCTTCCGTGAGGGCGACGAGGGTTCCCTGGCCATGTACATAGATTTCAAGAGAGAGTTCATCGAGAAAGACGTGGACCCCTGCGTCGTCAGGGACACGATGCTCTCCGAGCTTAGCCGCAGGGGCGTGCTCAGCTTCAACAAAAACGACAGGATATTCCTGGCGGGGAAATGAAGAAAAAGGTCTATTGCGTCCATTGCGGAGGGGAACTCGGCACGGACTTCCTTGACGGCAAGCACAGGCAGGTCTGCGGCGCATGCAACACCGTCTATTACGAGAACCCGCTGCCCGTTGCGTCGGTGATCCTTGCCAACGGCAGGCGCGAGATACTCCTCGTGCGCCGGGCGAAGGAGCCCTTCAAGGACATGTGGTGCTGCCCCATCGGTTTCGCCGAGACGGGGGAAAGCATCGAGGACGCCGCCCTTCGTGAATTGAAGGAGGAGACCGGCGTGGAAGGCAGGATCGTGCAGCTCCTCGACGTGGGTTCGCACGTGAACCCGCTCTACGGCGAACTCCTCATCGTGACCTTCGAGGTGGAGAAGACGGGTGGATGCGAGCAGGCCGGGGACGACGCGTCGGAGGCGAGATATTTCCCTGTCATGAACCTTCCGAAGCTTGCCTTCGATTCGCAGGCAAAGGCCCTGGCAAGGTTCGTGGAGCTGAAGAAGGATCTCTGGAGCATCCACGATTCCTTCGAGACCTTCGTGGAAAGCACCGTGAAGGACAGGATCGGCTACCCCGTCGTCCTTTTGTCCGACGAGCTGGCCAACGCCGTGCAGGAGAACTCGGAGAAGATCGTGAACCTGTGGCTCGACGACATCACGACCAACCCGTCGACGCGCTCCTATCGGCGCGTCAACAGGGAGGCCCTGCGTTCGAGGGCCATGGTCATCATGGGCCAGTTCGGCGCCTGGCTGAGAAAGGAGAAGAGCGAGAGCGAGTTTACCTCTTTTTACCGGAGTCTCGGCAGTGAGCGCAACCAGGGCGGGGTGCCCCTGGAGGAGGCGATCAGCTCCCTAAGCTTGCTCAAGAAACACGTGTGGATGTTCACCTATTCTTTCGGCGTCTGGGAGAAGGCCGTGGACATCTACCGCATGTTCGAGCTGGGGGAACGCCTCGTCTACTTCTTCGACCGCGCCGCATACCACACGGCGGTGGGATACAGGAAGAAGGAGAATGACCAATTGACCAAATTCCAGTGACCAGACAAGAAGATCATAACCAGTGACCAACATGATGCAAACTGCCCGCCCTGTTTGTTCAATTGGCTATTGGTGAATTGGTCATTATTTTTGTTGTCTGTTCCCATCCTTGACTTATCTCCCAAACTTGCGATAACATTCTGAGTATTTGAAAACCCGATGAAGAGGTGTGATATGAAAAAGCACGTACGGATCGCACTCGGAATGACAGTGGTCGTTGTCTTCGTCCTCCTGTTGCTGACGGGCGCTTCGGCCCAGAAAAAGGCGCCGGAATCGATGATGCTCAAGCTCGAGGGGGCGAAATTCCCTCCCGTGCCCTTCTCCCATCCCCTGCACACGGAGAAGGCAAAGATAGACTGCGTGGAATGTCACCACAAAGACAAGAACCCGAAGGAACCCGGGGGATGCATGCCTTGCCACGACCTGAAGGACGTGAAGAACGGGGCGATGCCGATCAAGGACGCATACCACAAGAACTGCATAGAATGCCACAAAGAGTCATCGGCAAAAGGGGTAAAGGCACCGACGAAGTGCAATGACTGCCACAGAAAGCAATAGTGCAAGACAAGCCGCCCCGGCCTCACGGATGGCCTCCTTCCTCCAGTCCCTCGCGTCGGTACGCGTGGGTATCGTGGTGCTATCGCTCATCGCGGCCACATCCCTCGTGGGGAGCGTCATCAGGCAGGGGGGGACCGAGGAGGAGTACCTATCCCTCTATGGTGAGAAAACCTATCATTTCATAAAGCTTTTCGGCTTCGACGACGCATACCATTCGGTATGGTTCTATTTGCTCCTCGCCCTTTTTGCCATGAACCTCGTCGCCTGCACCGTAAGGCGGATGCGGAGTATCAAGGGGGAGAGGGAACGAAGGGCAAAGGCCCCGCCGGACGTGAGGGCCCTCGCGGCCGCAGGCCCCGGCTTCACCGCGCCGGCGGGGAGCCTTGGCGAAATCTCCCGGCGGCTCGCCGCATCCTCGTACAGGAAGAAGAAACTGTCGGAAACAGCGGAGCTCTATGAGAAAGGACTTCTCGCACGATACGGGGTCGTCATCGTTCACGCAAGCATCCTTGCCGTGCTTCTCGGGGGGCTTATCGGGCTCGTCGGCGGTGACAGGGGTTTCATAGTCCTTAACGTGGGCGAGACGGCCGAGGCCGCCGTTTCACGCGAAAGGACGCGGCGCCCCGTGCCGCTCGGCTTCGCCGTGAGGTGCAAGGATTTCAACATCACCCTGTATCCCGGGGGACAGCCAAAGGAGTACGCAAGCGACGTCGAGATCCTCGACGGCAGAGGCGAGGTCGTGAAGGCAGGCAGGATCAAGGTCAACCAGCCTCTCTCCTACAAGGGGGTCAGGCTGTACCAGTCGAGTTACGGGATGTCGAACCGCTACACCTTCAAGGTGGATGGCAGGGAGGTTGCCCTCGGGGAACAGGAAGTCGCGAGGACGGGGAGGACCCCTTTCATGGTGGTGCGCTACGCCGCCGAGGTCCACGATTTCGGCCCCGGGGTGATGGTGGCCTACATGGACGGTGAAGAGCCAAAGACGCTCTGGTTCCTGAAGGATGTTGAAAGAATGCGGACCCACACGCTGCAGGGCTCCCGAATCTCTCTCGAGGGGATAACCGGCGGGTATTACACGGGGCTCGAGATGTCCCGCGATCCCGGCGTGCCCGTGGTGCTGACGGGATTCGGCCTCATGCTCGTGGGGCTCTACATAAACTTCTTCACCTCCCACCGGAGGATATATGTTGTGAGCGATGACGCCGGGATACACGTTGCCGGCGTTGCCGCGAGGAACAGGGAGGGGTTTCGCGAAGAGATCGAAAGACTGTCAAAGGACCTCTCATGATAACGCACGACATGATCCTCGGGATCTCGACGATCCTCTACCTCGCCCTGTTCTTCCTGTACATCGTGTATTTTGCCGCGGGAAAGAAAGGGATCCTCAGGATCGCCTGGTACTGCCTCCTGGTGACCTTCGCCATTCAGACCGCAGGCATCGGTCTGCGCTGGGTGGAGTCGTACAGTCTTGGCATGGGGCACGCACCGCTCTCGAACTATTACGAGTCTCTCATATTCTTCTCGTGGTCCGTGAGCCTTTTCGTGATCGCCATGAGAAGGCGGCTGTTTCCGGTCATAACCTTCGCCGCCGCCACCGCGTCGCTCGCGCTCATGGCCTACGCCTCCCTCTTCCCCGGGATCGAGCGGGGCATTCAGCCCCTCATTCCGGCCCTTCAGAGCAACTGGCTGCATGTTCACGTCATCACCTGTTTTCTGGCCTACGCCGCGTTCCTCGTGTCCTTCACCTGCGGAGGACTGTATTTCTTCGAGTCCCGCGGGATCGTGCCGCCGGGCCGGATCCTGGAGGACATCAATTACAGGAGCATTATTATTGGCTTTTCCATGCTCACATCTGGTATACTAACGGGAGCCGTGTGGGCCCACTACGCGTGGGGGTCATACTGGAGCTGGGACCCGAAAGAAACATGGTCTCTCATAACCTGGATTGTCTACGCCCTGATCCTTCACCTGCGCTTCACGGGGGGCTGGAGGGGGAAAAGGACGGCGCTTTTGTCGATCATCGGTTTTGCGAGCGTTGTCATGACCTATTTCGGGGTTAACTTTTTCCTTGCGGGATTGCATAGTTACGCGACATGATACGAAAGAGACCAAAGAGCCTTGTCGTCTTCGGCAATGGCATCAACTGTGAAAATGAGACGGCCCACGCGAACCGGCTGGCGGGGTTCGAACCGAATCTCGTCCATATCGACGAGTTTGTCGAGCGGCCGGGGCTGATCCACGAGTATGCCTTCATCAATTTCCCCGGGGGGTTTCTCGACGGGGACGATCTGGGCTCGGCGAAGGCGCAGGCCGTGAAGTGGAAATACCAGAAGATGGCGGACACGGGCAGGCGGTTCCTTGACGAGCTGGTGAAGTTCGTTGAGGAGGGAAAGATCATCATAGGGATCTGCAACGGGTTCCAGCTCCTCGTGAAGACGGGCCTTCTGCCGGCGCTGGGAAAGACCTATGGAGGGCAGTCAGCGACCCTGACGGCGAACGACCTGGGGCGGTTTGAGGACCGCTGGGTCTATCTGAAGGTAAATCGATTTTCTCATTGCATATTTACGAACGATATGGATACAATCTATCTCCCCGTGCGACATGGTGAAGGCAAGTGCATCGTCGATTCAACAGAGAGCCTGTCCGCCATGAGAAGGGGGGGCAATATCGTCCTGCAATATGCCGACGCCGAGGGTGAGGTGTCCATGAGCTATCCCGACAACCCGAACGGCTCCACGGAGGCCATCGCCGCCCTCTGCGACGACACGGGAAGGGTTTTCGGACTCATGCCGCACCCCGAGGCCTTTGTGCATCGCACACAGCACCCCCGCTGGACGCGGGAAGAGGTTCCGAGTGAAGGAGACGGGCTTAAGATCTTCAGGAACGCCTGTAACTATATTTCAGAAAGCTGACTTAAGGAGGTTTGTCCATGAACAAGATGGATATAATCAACAAGCTCGCCACAGATATAAACGTGAACCAGAAGATAGCGAAGATCGCCGTGGACACGATCATCGACAGCATCAAGAAAGCGATCATCAACAATGAGCGCGTGGAGATACGCGGTTTCGGCAGCTTCACCCTCAGGGAGTACAAGGCGTACAGGGGCAGAAACCCAAAAAGCGGCGAGACCGTTCAGGTCGAGCCCAAGCGGCTTCCCTATTTCAAGGTCGGCAAAGAACTGAAAGAAATGGTCTGGAAGGAGGAGAACTAGAGCTTTCCCCAGAAGGGGGCAAGGGCCTTTTTCGCATTGGTCACCGCCTCCACGACCCCCCGGCAGGGTTCACCATGCTTCGTATATTCAAAGGCCGGATTTCCCTTCATTGTCGTGATCACCCCCACACCCGTCCAAAATAGATCGGCAGCAACGGACACGCGGACCCTCCGGAATCCAGGGAAGCAGAAATAACCAATAATCAAATTCCAAGGACCAATGAAGAAGACAATGACCAATTCACCAATAACCAATTGAACAAACAGACAGAACGGACTGTTTCCATCATTTTGGTTATTGGTTGTTGGTTATTGTCTTCTTGTCTGGTCATTGGAATTTGGTCAATTGGTTATTATCCCCTATTCTGACATCATCAGGAAAGAGATCAACCTCGTCCGGTATGGAGAATCTGCCCGTCCTAAATCATTGTTTCAGAAGGAACGCATTTTGGGAAACGGATTATCTTGGACAGCAGCGTAATCAGCCCCTTCACCGAGCGGGCGAGACCCGCGGCACGACACCCCCCTCCAACGGACGGAGCGCCCGTAGCGCGTTCGGGTCAATCCGGCCTACGCCGGGTTGACTCCCCGGCGGTCTGTCAGGTAGCAGCTTCCCCAGGACTGCTTGGCGAGTTTTTTCATTTCCGAGGCCACCTCGGTAATCTCCCCGAAGTGCGTGAAGGACCGCGCTCTGTTGGTGGCGATACCTATGGAAAGGGCGATCACGGGAAACTTCCTCGTGTTCCCCTGGCGGTCGAGGGTCTCTATGAAGCCGGCGTCCCTGTCCTTCTTGTCGTACAGGGTGGGGGTGATCTTGTCGAAAGCGTCGATAATGTCGGCTGAAGCCTCCTCGACGACGTCGACGGATGTTATGAAGACGAAATCGTCGCCGCCTATGTGTCCGACGAAGGCGTTCTGGGGCTCCTTGCTCTTGACGATGTTGAGGATAAGCCTGCCCGTTATGCGTATGACCTCATCGCCGCGGGTGAACCCGTAGTGGTCATTGAATGGCTTGAAGTGGTCGAGGTCCGCGTAGGCGAGGGCGAAGATGTCGCCCGCCTCTATCCTGGCCTGTATCTGTCTGCTTATGGAGATGTTCCCCGGCAGCTTGGTAAGGGGGTTCACCTCGACGATGCGCTCCGAGCGCAGTATCGCCAGGGCAACGCGGGTCATGCCCTCCTGCTCGATATCTTCCCTTTTCAGGTAGTCTTCGACGAACAGGTCCCTCCAAACGGGAATGCTCGGGATGTCGTCGATAACGACGAGAACGGGAAGCTGGTAAAAGATGGGGTCGCTCTTGAGGTTGTTGATGACGTCCATGGAGTAGACGTCCTCCTCCGAGGTGTCGAGGATGATGAGGTTCGGCGGCGAATTGTAGATGTAATCGATGGCCGACTGGATGTTCCTGAAGAGGAAGACGCCATAGTCCCGGGAAAGGATGCGGTCTATTATTCCCGAGAGGACGACATCCTGCGATATGACGACGACGGTCTTTTTCTCGTTCATAGGGTCAGGTCTTCCGTGATCTGCAGGGAGTCTTCGGCCTCCTCGAGTATCTCGAGGATGTCTCTGTCGGTGAGCTTGAGGAGGTCCCATGCCTCGGGCTGGACAGGGGTCATGAGGTCGTCGCCGGGGAAGCCGAAACCCCTGGCGCGAACGAGGATGTCAGCGATATGGACGATAGCGGACTCGACGGGCGTGCTTTTCGTGAGGTGGGGCTTGTGATGGTATTCTATGACATCGATAAGCTTCGTCGGGAAGCGCCATTTCCTGGCCATCCAGCTGCCCACGCTGGCGTGAGTCGTGCTGAAATGGTTCTTTTCCGCCTCGTGGATGATGATGCCGTCCTCTTTGGTCTGCGTCAGGGCCCTCTGGTATTCCTCGGGGAACTGGAGCACGAGGAATACCTTGCCGATGTCGTGGAGAAGCCCGTCCACAGACACCTCGTCGGGCTCCCTGTGGCCTGTGCGCAGGGCTATCAACCGTGCGAACAGGGCCGTCCCGATGGAATGCTCCCAGAGCCCGGTCATGGTCTTCTGCATGAGCTCGAAGACGGACACGCCGAGCAGGAGACCCTTCACGACGGTGAGTCCGAGGAGTATGACGGCCTGGTTCACGGAAGAGATCCTTCCGGGAAAACCGTACACGGGCGAGTTGACCATCCTGAGCACCTTCGTTGTGAGGGCGGGGTCGGAGGAGATGAAGCTCGAGATCTCGTTCAAGGACACCCTTGGGTTCTCGATGACCGCGAGGAGCCTGTTGAGGACCTTGGGAATGGTGGGGAGAGCGTTTATGTGTTCGATCTTTTCCCTGACCACCCTGACGTCCATACTATTCATAGAGACCCTCAATGTGTTTTCGGACCGCTTTCCTGATTATATCCATATGGGGCTGGCCCGCAACGAGGCGGAAGCGCCTGTCAAGATCACCGAGGGCATCCTCCATCGGGACCGACGGTTTCGACAGTCCCTGGATCCAGACTCCGTCCACCTCCATGTTCCTGATCCTGTCGATGAGTTCAGGGGTGAGCTCCGCGTTCTCTCCGAGAAGGACCATGCCGCTCGTGTTGACGACGGGCTTCGCGGTCTTCATTCCTGGTTCGAGACTGCCGGCGGCGATCTTCGGCACAACGATCCTCCTTTGTTTAATATCGGCTGAAAAGCGGAAAACCTAATACCCCGGGGCCGGACGCCGTCGGGCCCCCTCCGTCACAGCCACCTTTCAAGCCTGTCGCACCCCTCCGCGAGGTTCTCAAGTCTGTCGGCATAAGAGAAGCGCACGTGAGAAGCGGCCCCGAAGCGACCGAAATCGTACCCCGGTGTGATAGCGACCTTTGCCTCGGCAAGGGCCCTTTCCGCGAAAACCATGCTGTCCATGCCGAAGCGTTGGATGCCTGCGTAAACATAGAAAGCCCCGTCGGGTCGGACGGGAACGTCGAACCCGAGGCCTCGAAGACGGGGCAGAAGAAAGTCCCTGCGCTCCTTGTAGAGGGCGCACATGCGGGCGAGGCCTTCGGGATCGTCAAAGGCGGCCAGCGCCGCGTACTGCGAGATGGACGGCGGCGCGATGAAAAGGTTCTGCGCCAGCTTCTGGATGGGGCGGACGAGGCCCGGAGGGACGACCATCCAGCCAAGGCGCCACCCCGTCATGGCGAAGGCCTTGGAGAAGCCGGCGACGACGATGACAGCCTCGGAAATGGCGGCGCTGGAAGCAAAGGGGACATCATAAACGAGACCGGAGTATATCTCGTCGACGACGAGGACTCCTCCCCCTGAAGAAAGCCTTTCATGAAGGGCGCTCAGGGCACCGGGGCGGTAGATGGTCCCCGTCGGGTTGGAGGGATTGGCGACGACGAGGACATCGGGCGCCGGCGGGCCTTGAAGCTGCTCGGGAAGAACCTCGTAGTTGGTCTCGGCCGAAACAGGGAGGGGGAGCACGGCGCAGTCCGTAAGGAGTGCGATGTTCCGGTAACAGGGGTACCCGGGATCGGCTATGGCGAGGGTCCTGCCACGCTCGAGAAGGGCCGCGAAGAGAAGGATGAAGGCGCCCGAGGAGCCGTTGGTGATGATCACGCGCCCGGGGGGAACGTCGAGGCCGTACCGGTCACGGTAGTGGCGGGAGACGGCCTCCCGCAGCTCAGGGATGCCGAGACTGTGGGTGTAGAACGTCTTTCCGTCTTCAAGGGCCCGAAGAGCTTCCTGCCTTATGACGCCCGGCGTCTCAAAGCCCGGCTCGCCAACCTCCATGTGAATGACGCTGTGCCCGTCGGCCTCCATCAACCGGGCCTGCTCGAGGAGCTCCATCACGTAGAAGGGGGATATCTCCCTGGCCCTTCCGGAGATGTTCATGGTCTGTGCCTCATTTGTTCCCCCGGGATGTGCGGGATAGACGCTAAGGAAATGTACCAGAATGAAGCCGTGCCTGTCAACGGAATGCAATCTTGGGTAGTGTCCTAATTTCAGTTGATTAAATCTGAAATGCTCCAGATGTGATCCGTTATCCCCGCCTTCATAGCAGGTGTCATTCTTAACGATCCGTGAACCCTAACAAAGTTGTAGTGTGCGAAATGCAGAGCAACCGCCGCTTTGAGGTTTTCAAGCTTCTTGCTGAATGCGTTGGTCAAGCGGGTAAACCGTCTCATCTGCATACGCATGGTGAGGTTCTGCCTTTCCACATGGGACGTAGATATCTTACGTCCATCGGGGTTACCCATAATGGGGTTGCGATCTGCGCTGACAACATGAGGAGGACTATACTTACCCGCACCGATCGGTTCCGCTTCGTATGATTTTACTATTTGCCCATAATCCACGTTCATGCCAAATGTTTGCTCGACAGCGCTAATGTAGGCGTTAAAAGAGTCGCTACTTAGCTGAACCCTGTTGTCCAGCCTCTCTGCAAGATCGTTAAGAAATGTGCACGCGTTCTGATAGGTACGTTTGCCTATGGTGTAGGACGGGACAAGTTTGCTCTCAGAATCAAGCGCCACAAAGACCCACTGATCGCCTAGCTCCTCGGTATTGTCGTCGGCAGTAAGGTGACGTTGCTTTTTGCCGACAAAGCACCATATCTCGTCAACCTGGATGTCCTTGCATTTGAGGTTGCGCATGGAGTCATTCATTAGCCTTTCGCAGTGTTGTCCAACACGAACCATTAAGCGCATGATCGTGTCTCTGTGGACTCCCGTCATTCTCTCAATAGAACGGATAGAAGTTCCCTCAACCAAACCCTTGATGACCATTTCCTGTTTTTCTTCCGATAACCTATTCATTGACAAGCCTCCACAAAAGGCACTATAATCAATAAATGGAGCGCAGGGGTATTGAACCCCTAACGAACGGGTGTAAACCCCGAACTGTGTGCCCAACACGCGCCCCACAAGATTTGGGGAAATAGGTTGTAACAGCAACTTGTTTCCCTTTATTTTTGAATATTATCACCAACATAGATACACTATAATAAATTTATTATAATCTGTCAACAAAAAAAATGTTTTCATTATAATAAAATTATGATAATCTTTCTACAGAATGTATATCTATACGATTTTATTGACTTGCATAATCGTAGTGTAGTGCATGAATGGGCAGATGGTTTGCCAATGCAAAAAAGAGAAAGAGGCAAACTTGACAGCAAGATTGATATGCTCGAAAAAGAGGGAGATAATCTACCTCCAGGTTTGCTTCAACCCACTAGATGCAGACATATCAAAGAAATCGCAGTAAAGGGTGGAGTGGCGATTAGAATAATGTTGTGTCGTGGCCCTTTTGATATGAAACGAGAGTTTACATTCCTTTATGGGTGTACAGAGAAAAACAGGAAATATGTTCCCAAGGATTCTCCCGAAAGGGCGGAAGGTAACAGGATAGAATTAGAAGCAAACGAAAAAAGAAGGTGCATACATGAAGACTTTAACAAGCAAACGTCGGGAAGCATTTAAAGACAAAGATTATCGGCACGGATACATAGACGAGTTTCTAAACGCTAGGATTGCCACTCAAATAAAAGTTATTAGGGAACAACGTGGATGGAGCCAACAAAAGTTAGCAGAAGAAGCAGGGATGAAGCAGCCCCGTATTTCGGTTATGGAAAATGTTAATTATTCTTCTTGGAGTCTAAACGTCTTGCGCAAATTAGCGGAAGCGTTTGATGTTACATTAAATGTCTCTTTTGAGGAATTTGGTACTAGAGCACATGATGTTGATGATTTCAGCAGAGAGAACCTTGAGAGACGTTGTTTTGATGATGATCCATCGTTTAAAGAAGCAACAGAAAACGATCAGGACGACCTAGAGTTACTTGATGCCCAAAGACAAACCAATCAGGGATTGGGAAATTTGGCAAATGTAGCTTCAATTGGAGAAATTGAATCTACTGTGACAAAGGGTTTATCAGGGGGAAGAAAGAATGAAATTGCTTTCGGTTGATTTGGCGCAATCATGGTGGTTTGGCCCAATGAGAGATTTCAACCCAAGGGGAACCGCTTGGTTTTCGGTGTTGGCCCCATGGCTGGCAAATACATACAAGTTAAACCCTTTACCTAAGGAAAAAGCAGACGAGCAGAAAACTAGGTTTCAAAATGGAGAATTTATTCTTGAGGATGGTAAGCCACCCATAACGGTCGAAATAACAATTTATACTGGAGGAGTGGAAGTCAATACAGGTCATTCCACCGATGCCTCCGATGCTTTTTTTGTAGATATGTTCACTAAACTCTCCAAGGATTTCGGTATGCTGCCATATACCGAAGTGATAAGAGAAAGAAAATATTGTAGTCAATTGTGGGTTTCTACCGATAAGTCATTAAATGTTATTAACCCCAAGTTGCAGAATGTCAGCTCATCTCTGATGAATCTGACGGGTGTGAACTTTGAAATTGGAGGGATATCGTTTTGGCCTGAACAGCAGATAAAATATCCACCATGGGCTTTTGTGTTAGAAAGGGCAGCCGGGATACCGTTCTCGGATAACAGATATTTTTCTCGTGCTCCAACCACCACAACGCAGCATATTGAGTTGCTCCAAATGATTGAAAACGCTTTAAGCTAATGAATCAGACAGAGCTTAAAACAGCCATTGAACGATTGCACAATTGCCATGCTTCTTTTGTAGAGGATGTAATTGTTGTAGAGAAATTTGGCAGCGAAACAGTTTGGAAAGGTAGTGTATCGGTTTTTAATGTAGATCATCCGAAAGCCACACGAGCCTACGCGTGGTCTTCTCCGATGGAAGGAAGCACAAAGAGACGATACTATGCTGTCCTTAATATCCCTCCCGTGGATTCACCAGAGAAGGCGGTAAGAGCTTCGATTGTTCAGGATCACAAGACCGGAAAGATTTAACCAGCGACAATTCAAATTAGGACACTACCCAATCTTGCCGGTCAAGGAAAAACATTGACTTTGAAGGGATATCTCTTCATAATGGAGAAAATCGGGGAACATGACTGAGGGAGATGGAGGCGCGGGTGGTGATGAGATACCCCCGGGGAACGCCGCCCTATGCACAGAGCCCTTTATCGACGTGCCCGGGCGGGGAAGGAGTTAGATGATAGTCAGGAATTTGAACGATCCTGAGGTGTTGGCGACAAGGTACAGGGCCCACGGGGGGGCGGCGGCGTGGATGATCATGACGAGCCGGATCCTCGAAGGCATAGAATTCCTTGCCTATGCCATATTGCCTCCGGGCAACACCATCGAGGAGCACGTCGACGAGGTCGAAGAGATATACATGATCTTTCGAGGCGGCGGAAAAATGAAGGTCGGGGACGAGATCCGCGATGTGAAGGAAGGGGATTCTATCTGGATACCGGCCGGCGAGCCCCACTCGCTGGAAAACACGAGGGACGAGGAGGCCTTCGTCCTTGTGATTGCGGCGTATCCCTTTAAGAGAATGCTGCAGATGGCCGAAGAATAGACAGGAAGGGCGGTTTCCTGTCCGCAGGCGAACATGAACATCAGACCAGGCCTTAATATTAATATCATCGTTAACATAGACCACATGCGGGAGACCGTTGACGTCGGAAACTCCATAATCCACGAAATGGCGGGCGACAGGATGATAGTCGCCCAGACGGACCCCCCCATATCGAGGACACACCTGGGGAAGGAGCTCTTCGTAACCTTTCTCGACAGGTCTGGCGGACAACCGCGCCGTTTCGGTTTCCCGGCGATCGTTGTCGAGTTCATACGGGAGTTCGAGCTCTCATCGTCCCTCAAGGTCCAGGCGTTGACCCTCAAGAAGGCGGGCGACTTCGAGGAGTACAACCTGAGAATGTTCTACAGGCTTGAACCCCCGACGGACTGCGGTATCAGGATAGTCGTCGAGGGCAAGGGCGTAAACCTCATCGACATATCCATCGGGGGGGCCAGATTCAGCCACGAGAAGGTCTTTCCCTTTACCGTCGGTGAGCCGGTGAAGCTATGCCTTTACGTGGACGACGCGCCCTACACCGTGGAGGCGAGGGTCCTCAGGGTGTGGGAGCCGGAGAACGAACGGATACGGAAGACCATCGCCCTGGCGTCGGTCCAGTTCACGGATATGGAAGCTCACCTGAAGAATGTCCTGGCGCGGAAGATCCGCGACGTCGAGAGGGAGATGCGCTACAAGGAAGTCCACAGCGCCCGATGACCGCATTCGCGGTAACCTGGCAACATATCAATATCATTGGCGAAGCTGGCAGTTTCACGTGAAACATGGGGTCAACACCCCCTTTCATGGAGTGTCCTTGTGCCGGTGCGGCGACCTCTTCCTGTCAATACGGAGAGGACGAACGCCATGAGGGAGACGGGGGCACAGACGCCCCACACCACCCTATAGTCCCGGAAATGGTCGAAGAGGAAAGCGGTCGCGAGGGGCCCCATGCTTCCCCCGGCGGTGCTGGCGAAAGTGATGACGCCGAGAAGCGCCCCATGATGGCGCAGGCCGAAGGTCTCCGCCGGCAGAAGGGGCATGGCGCAGAGGATCTCGCCATAGGTGATGCCGAAGAGCCCGGCGAAAACGAAAAGGGCCCTCAAATCCCGGGAGACAAGGAGAAGGCAGAACTGGGCGGCCATCATAAGGGTGGCGGCAATGAGCACGGGCCTTGTGCCGAATCTGTCGGAGGCAAAGCCCCCAATGAGTCTGCCTCCTATGCTGCCGAGGCCCACGACGGAGAGCAGGGATGCGGCTCGGAAATCCGGCGCGCCCAGGTCAATGGCGTAGATGGTGGTGTTCACGAGGGCGATCTGGATGAAGAAGCCGGCCGAGGCGTAGAGCCCGATGAGTATCCAGAGATCAGGCGTGCGGGACGCCGCGGAAACGGTAAGGCCCTCGGCGGGGCCGGGGACCGGAGCGGTCCCGCCGGACGGGCAACCGTAGGGAAGAAGGCCAATGTCGCGCGGTTCGCGGCGGAAGAGAAGGCCAAGTCCCGCTACGATGCCTCCCGTGACGAGGCCGAAGAGGAGGTAAGAAGGGCGCCAGCCGAAGGCGGCAATGAGGATGCTGGCAAAGGGAGGCGCAACGAGTGTTCCCGAGCCCACTCCCGCCACGACAAGCCCAGCCATGAGCCCCCTGCGTTCCTGGTACCATCGGGTGACTGTGGAAAGCACCGGCGCGATTCCCCCGCTCATCCCCGCACCGACGACGAGGCCCTGCCAGAGAAAGAGGTCGGAGGCGGTGTTGGCCAGAGAGAGAAAAAGATAGCCAAGGCCGAGAAGGACCCCCGAGGCGCAGATGACGGCCGCGGGGCCGATCCTGTCGGTGAGCCAGCCCGCCGGGGCGGCGAGGGCTCCGCTGAGGAAGAAAGAGAGTGAATATGCACCGAGAAGCGACGTCCTCGTCCAGCCGGGCTCCCCAAGGAGGGGCTTGAGAAAGACGCCGAAGGAGTAGAGGGCGCCATACATGACGAGCATGATGGTGTACCCGGCCATAACGAGAAAATGACCGTAGAAGAGAGGAGGACGCCGGGGGGAGTTCACGTCGGGGGCCAGCCGTGGCCGGCGAGAACGACAGAGGTCTCCGCCTGCCGCTGAGGTATGGTCCAGTACTTCCTGAGGAGGCGGTCCTTCTCGTCCCGGTGGAGGAGGCTGTAGCCTTTCTTCTCGTAGAATGCTATGGCCCAGGCCGCGGCCGCCCATGTGCCGACCAGGAGCGGTTTCGTCGTAGTGGACCCCAGGAAGTCGAGAAGTGTCGTCCCGATGCCGCGGTTTCTGTGCGCCGTGAAGACGTAGGCGTGGCGGATGAGGGAGACATCACCCCGGTCCTGGATGCCCATGACACCAAGGAGGGCGTCGTCCTCGTCGTAGCCATGGAAGACGACGCCGTCCTTGATCTCGCGGGCGAGCTCCGGGCGCGCCATGTAGGGGTCGTGCCAGCAGTCCCGTGGTATGACGCCTTTGTAGGCTCGGGCCCCGTCATTTATGATTGCGAGGATTGTGTCAAAGTCGCGGTCGGTGCAGATCCGTATCATTGCGGGCCTCCCTGGCGGATTCGGAAAGGTGCCGGCCGTCCGGTTCCTTCCGTGGTCAGAGTGTAACGGCTAGACGTCAGGGGTGTCTTGAACGGAATTGCTGGAGCGGTAGCAGCCGGGAGTGACGCCGACGATCCTTTTGAAGGCGCGCGTGAGGTGACTCTGGTCTGTAAAACCCGCTTCCAGGCCTGCGTCCGCGATAGACAGGCCCGCGAGGAGGAGGCGCCGGGCGTGGTCCACGCGTTTCTGGATGAGATAGGCGTGGGGAGGGAGCCCTACGGTCGCGCGAAACAGGCGGAGCAGATGGAACCCGCTCAAGCCCGCGAGGCCGGAAAGCTCTCGTAGCGTGACGTTCTCGGTGAAATGGTGGTCAAGATACTCGATGAGTAGCCGGACAACACCCCTTTCAACGCCTTTTGGGACCCGGGACACCCCCCTCTTGTCCGCGTGGCGCGAGATCATCCGGGCTATCACGGAGTAAAGGAGTGTTTCGCGTTCGATGGTGACTTCTGAAAGCTCGAGGGTCTTGAGAAGGCGAAGGATACCGGTGGAGACGAGGGGGTCCGTGATGACAGGCGAAGAGAAGTGGGGCAGTCCGCATCCACGGGGCAATATCTCGGAGGCGATGGCCTCGAGGAGTGAGGCCCCGGGGTAGAAGACGCGATACGTCCAGCCGTCGGGGTGAGGTGAGAAACCCGTGTGGACCTCGCCGGGATTGATAAGGCAGATGTCGCGGCATGTGGCGATATGGGTGGCGCCCCTGTAATAGGTTGCCTGGACGCCGCTTTCGATGACGCCTATGGCGAAGGTGTCGTGGGTGTGGCGGGGAAAGGAATGCCTGACAAAGGTGGCGTGGAGGAACTCCAGCCCATCGAGGTCGGGAGCCCGTCGAAACCTGACAATATCGTCACCGCCCTGCAATTCCATGCCGCTTATCCCGCTGTTGAACCCTGGTGCATTTTTCATCCCCTGCGAGTGTGCAGTAAAACGAACACCGCCGTCTAGAATGTTCTTGCTGCCGGCATAGAATACTCTTCATGCTGGCGAATTGTCTTGACGGCCAGTCCCCTTTCGCCGGCTTCTTTCCGAAACCCGAAACCATACGCGTCCTTGAACCCGCCTCACCCTCTTCCCAGATACGCCCTCGACTTGCGGTAAAGCCCCCGGGCCTGCTCCCTGACAGCCTCCCTTTCCCGGGGGGTTGTTTCTCGGAGGACCCTGGCCGGCGAGCCAAGGACCAGGGAGTTGGGGGGGACGACCGTCCGGGGCGTCACGACGGCGCCGGCGGCAACGATGGACCCTTCACCGATGACGGCGTCGTCAAGGACTATGGCGCCGGCTCCGATGAGGACGCCGGAGGCGATGTCGGCCCCGTGGACGATGGCCGCGTGGCTGATGACGGACCCGTCGCCAATGGTGACGGGAGACCCGGCCGGCGACTCCAGAAGAGACAGATCAAGGATGGCGGCCCTTTTGCCGATGACCGTGCCTGCCTCATCGGCCCTGACGACCGCCAGCGGCCAGATGCTGGCCCCCTCCCCGACAACAACATCACCGATTACCCGGGCGGAGTGGTCGATGAAGGCGGTGTGGTGGATGACGGGGCGCGTGCCCTGGAATGAGGAGACATTGGCTGGGGGCCCCGGAAATGGTGGCGCGGTGACGCTGTAAGACGGTGAGGTGCGCAGGGGAGAGGAAAGCCGGGGCAGGGGCGGCAGGACCCTGAACCTGAAACCTGAAACCTGAAACCTGAAACCGTGCTTACTCCCCATATTCGTCGAGATAGCGCTCTATGTAGGCGGTAACCTTCTTGTTTGGCTGATAGATGCCGAAATGACCTTCGCAAAGGATATCGGCGTTGAGGGCCAGGAGCGCCTCCATGGACCTCTGCCAGTCGGTCATGTTGGCCCCGAAATCGGGAAGAAAAGGACCGTGTATGTCCTGACCAAAGAGGACCCGTTTGCTGTCCTTGTCGAGATAGGCCGAGAGCGACCCCGGGGTGTGACCGGGGGTGTGGAGGAGGACAAGGTGGTTGGCTCCCACGGAAAGCACCTCCCTCGCCCCGGAGAGCTTGAGGTCCACCGGCAGGGGTTGGAACCTGACGCCGTACCAGTTAGCAGCGGTCATCCTCTGGTCGCCTCCTTCGACAGGGATGGCGTCGAGCTCGTGCATGATGATCCGCGCCCCGGTGCGTTCCTTTATGGCGGCCGCCCCGCCCACGTGGTCGATGTGGCAGTGGGTGAGGACGATTGCGGAGAGGCGGGCAGGATCGAAGCCGAGGGACTCTACGTTGCGCATTATGGCGGCCGCGCTCGTCCCGGCCCCGGCATCGATAAGGACGAGTTCGCCAAGATCGAGGAGATAGACACAGCAATCCTTCGCATCGGTCATATCCGAACCGCCAATAAGATAAATACCGCTATGGATCTCTTTCGGTTTCATAGGAACTCCGAAGAACGTTTTGGGTTCCAAGTCTTAAGTGAAGAGAAAAAATGCGGTTGATGCCTGCGGATGTCGAGCAGGATGATTTGCCTAAAACCTAACACTTAAAACTTAAAACTGTCTCTATTCTACCTCTCTTCGCGAGTATTGCAAGGTTTTTTCGCAATATCGGCCTGCGGCGGGCCCGGGAGACGCCCGCCTGTCTTGACAGGGGGCGAAAGTCGTTGTAATATAAAGGAAAAAAGGAGGATGGGGATGAAGATAAAATGGTACGGTCATTCGGCATTTCTCATAACGACGGCGAAGGGCGTGAGGATCATAATCGACCCGTACCAGTCCGGGGCTTTCGGGGGAGATCTCTCCTACGGGAAGATCACCGATGAGGCGGACATCGTACTCTCCAGCCATGACCACGATGACCACAACTACACGAAGGACATAAAAGGTCGGTTCACGTACGTCAACAAGGCGGGGGCTTTCGAGGAAAAGGGGGTCAGGATACGTGCTGTCCCGACCTATCACGACGGATCCAAGGGAAGCCAGCGGGGAAAGAACCTGTTTTTCATCGTCGAAGCGGACGACCTCAAGGTCGCCCACGCGGGCGATCTCGGCCATACGCTCGATGAGGTGTCGGTAAGGGAGATAGGGACCGTCGATGTACTCCTGCTCCCGGTGGGAGGGTTCTTCACGGTAGACGCGTCGGAGGCGACGCGAATAGTGGAGGCTTTGAAGCCGCGTGTCACAATACCGATGCATTTCAAGACAGAGAAATGTGCTTTCCCCATAACGCCGGTGGAGGATTTCACCCGGGGAAAGGAAAGGGTGCGAGAAGTGAGGGCGACGGAGACGGAGTTTTCGAAGGCGGACCTGCCCGGCGAGCCGGAGATAGTCGTGTTGCATCATGCCCTTTAGGGACCGAGGTGAGGAGCAGATGCTGAAACCACTCTTTTCGAAGCGGGACATAGCTCGAACTGTCAAAAGCCTCGCAAGGCAGATAGAGAAGGATTACAGGGGCGAGGAGATAGTGTTTGTCTGTCTGCTGAAAGGTTCATTCATGTTCACGTCGGACCTGGTCCGATACATCGGAAACCCCTCGCGCATTGATTTCATGCGCGTGTCGTCCTACGGCAACGCCATGAAGACAAACGGGAGGGTAAACGTCCTGAAAGATCTCGAAGAAGACATCGAAGGCAAGAACGTGATCATAGTAGAGGACATCATAGATTCAGGCCTCACGCTGACGCATGTACGGGGACTTCTGGACGAGCGCAAACCAAAGTCCCTCAGGATCTGCGCCCTGATCGACAAGAGATTGAGGAGGGAGGTACAGATCGAGGGAGATTATGTGGGTTTTACCATAGACGACGGATTCGTGGTGGGTTACGGGATAGATTACGCCGAGGAATACAGGAATTGTCCGGACATCTGCGTGGTTGTGGAGGGGGATGGCGAATGAGCAGGTGGCATACCGGGATAGCTGCGGGTGTATCATTGCTGGCTCTCGTTCTTTTCGCGGCGGCGGCAGGAGGAGCATTTCAGGGAGAACCGGACGGATATGGCGGGTTATCCTGGGGAACGCCACTGGAAAGCCTGGCGGGATCCATGGAATACGCGGGCACACTGAAGGAGCACCCCGACACCACGGTGTACCGGCGCGCGCAAGACGATCTGATCTTCGGAAGAGCGCGCCTGAAGACGATCGAATACGGCTTTACGAATGGAAGGTTGACAGTTGTTACTCTCAAGGTTGACTCTCTGCTCCAGTACCTTCTTATGAAAGAGGAGGCGCTGAAAAGGTTTGGGCCCGGCAGAGAAGGGGACGCGAGGGCGGAAAGCCTCAAGTGGGAGAGTGACAGGACAAGCACGAGACTCGTTAGCGCCTTCGAGGTGTCTTGAAGTGGTGCCCACGGGGAAGGTTTCCTCGAGTTAAAGGGAAGATGAGCAATGGCTGAACTCCCACATGCGTCCAAAACAGATCTGCGGCAGCGGACAGAGAGACGCTCACGGGGAGGGATAATAATGACCAATGGGCAGATCGCAATAACCATATAAGAGACAATACCCAATGCATCAGTGACCAACCGGACGGATAGTGGCCAGGAGATGATGCGAGGACCGGCCCCAGCCCCCTTTCTTTGGTCATTGGAACCTTGCTGTTGATCATTGTCGTCTAAAAGGAGGTTTCATGGAGATCCTTGTACTGTATCATTCCAGATCGGGAAACACAAAGAAGCTCGCGCAGGCCATAGCGGCGGGCGTGGAGTCCGTCAGCGGGGTTGCCTGCTTGATGAAGGACACGAAAGAGGTCGGTCAGGAGGATTTCATCCGGGCCGATGGCATCATAGCGGGGTCGCCGGTGTATTTCGGCTCGATGGCGGCCGAACTGAAGGAAGTTTTCGACAAGTTCGTTCCCGTCCGGAAGAAGATGGGCGACAAGGTCGGGGCGGCCTTCACGACCTCCGGGGACCTTTCAGGAGGAAAGGAAACAACAATGATGTCCATCATCCAGGCTTTGCTCATCTACGGCATGATCGTCGTAGGCGATCCCCTTGATGCCACGGGCCACTATGGTGTGTCGTGCACGGGTGCTCCCGACGAAAAGACGGTTGAGAATGCCGGCAAGCTGGGGAAGAGGGTCGCGAGCCTGGCACTGGCATTGAAGCAGAGAACGTAAGCGTTTCACGTGAAACACCGGCGGCAGGAGTGCTGAGCGGGCGCCGGAAACCGAAAGACCTGTGAGAGACCGGATGGCCGGGCTTCCGGCGGGGCTGAAGCTCTCCGTCGCCCGCGCCCGAGGCACGAGGACTCTCCGATGCGCGCCTCCGGAGGACCCATTGCACAATCAGCACCGCGGCAGATGCGGTCAGTCGCTGAAACAACCAGTGGAACGGTGGGAGATCAGTGAAGACAAAGAATGCAAAGAACCCCGTGCCGGGCCGAAGATCCCCAGCCACAGCGAAGGAGTTTCAGGACGTTCGGGCTCTCCTCGAGGACAGCGAGGCCCGATACCGCCTCCTCGTCAAGCACTCATCCGACGGCGTCTTCCTTTTCAATCCCCGAACCTTGAAGATACTGGAAGCGAACGCCAGCTTTCTGCAGATGACCGGTTTCAGCGAAGAGGAGATAACCCGTCTGACGTTGCCGGATATCTCGGCGATGAAGAAGAAGGGGATCCTGCAGAACGTCCGGTGCGTCCTGAGAGATACCGAGAGCGTGTCCGGATTGCGCCGGTACAGGAGGAAGGACGGTACCCTGATCGATGTGGAGATCACCTCCTCCCTTATCAACTACCGCAACGCCCGGTTTATTATGGTGAACGTCCGTGACGTGGCGGAACGTCTCAGGGCGCAGCACGAACTTGAGCGGCAGGCGAGCATACTTCGCGAGCAGGCTGAGATCATAGACATCGCGGAGGGCGCCATCATCGTTCGCGACATGAAGAACCGCATCCTCTTTTGGAACAATGGCGCCGCGAACCGTTTCGGTTTCCCCCCTGAGGAGGCCCTGGGCCAATCACTGTCGTCTCTCCTTAAGACCCGCTACCCGGAACCCCTCGCTGCCATCCGGAAAAGGCTGCTCTCCGAGGGAAAATGGGAAGGGGAGCTCGTCCATCGCAGGAAGGACGGCAGGCGGATCATCATGGAAAGCAAATGGAAGCTCAGAACGGACAGGAAAGGCAGGCCGACAGCGGTGCTTCAGATAGACAACGATATTACGGAGCGCAAGCTTGCAGAGGAAGTGCTGAGGCGGTCTAAGATAGAGCTCGAACGGCGGGTAGCGGAGCGGACGAGCGAGATAACGCAGGCGAACAGCCGGCTTGTGCAGGAACTGAAGAGACGCCAGCAGGTCGAAGACATGCTCAGAAGGGGAGCGGAACTGTACAAGAACCTCTTCGAGAACTCCCCCATAGGGATATACCGGACCGATCCCCGGGGAAGGATTCTCATGGCGAACCCGACGTTGATCCGCATGATGGGGTACTCGTCGTTTGGTGACTTTGGTGCGGTCAAATCCTACAGGAAGAGCTGCGAGCCGACCTACCTCGGTAGAAGAATCAAAGACCGCCTGGAACGGGAGGGCCGGGTTCATGGTTTCGAGGCCAGGTGGAACCTGCCTGACGGTTCGATGATGTATGTGCGGGAAAACGCGAGGGCCATACGGGACGCCAACGGGCGGACCCTCTACTATGAAGGTACCGTCGAAGACATCAGCGAGCGCAAACAGGCAGAGGAGCAACTCGACCAGTACCAACGCCAGCTCCGCTCCCTGGCCTCGGAACTCTCCCTTGCGGAAGAACGGGAACGCCGGAGGATATCAAATCTCCTCCATGACCACATAGGCCAGCTCCTTGCGACCGCCAGGATGAGGCTGGGCTGGATCGAAAGCGCCGTCAATGACAAGACCATCGAAGCGGAGATAGATCAGATTCGCGACCACATCGGACAGGCCATCCAGTTCGGTCGCTCGCTCATCTTTGAACTCAGCCCCCCCATCCTCTACGACCTCGGGCTTGAGGCGGCCCTTGAATGGTTGGCTGACCAGGTGGAGAAGCAGAACGAGATTCACAGGGAGTTTGAGACCGACGGCCTCGAAAAGCCCATACGCGACGAAATCAGGGTGCTCCTCTTTACCGCCGTGCGCGAGCTCCTTGTCAATGTTGTCAAGCATAGCGGCGCAACGCGCGTCAAAGTGACGGTCCGCAGGACGGACGAGAGCATATCCATTCACGTCGCGGACGACGGCAGGGGATTCGATGCCTCAAGATACAGCTACCACATAGCGGAAGCGCGCGGGTTCGGACTCTTCAGCATCCGCGAGCGTCTTCAGTCGCTGGGGGGCCGCATGGAAGTGCGCTCGCAGGCGGGCAGGGGCGCTCGCATAATACTTCTGGCGCCCCTCAAGCGGGAACATGACGACCAGGGGTAGAGAATGAAGATAAGGATAGTTGTAGCCGATGACCACAAGATCATGCGCGAAGGCCTGAAGGCCCTCATCGACAAGCAGCCCGACATGGAGGTCGCGGCAGAGGCCCAGGATGGACTGACCGCAACGAAACTCGCCCGCAAGCTCCTGCCGAACGTCGTCATCATGGACATAGGGATGCCCGAGATGAACGGAATAGACGCAACACGCGAGATCGTGAGCGAGAACAAGGATATAAAGATCGTCGCCCTGTCGATGCATTCCGATAGACGGTTTGTCCTGGAAATGCTCAAGGCGGGCGCTTCGGGGTACCTCCTCAAGGACAGCGCCTTCGAAGAGCTTGTCACCGCCGTCCACACGGTGATGACGGGGCAATCCTACCTGAGCCCGAGGATCACCGACATAGTTGTCAAGGAGTATCTCCACAACCTTCCCCGGACCGACTCCACCGCCTTCAACATCCTGACCCAGCGCGAGAGGGAGGTGCTGCAGCACCTTGCCGAGGGGAAGACCACGAAACAGATAGCCTCCACCCTGAACCTGAGCGTGAAGACGGTGGAGACCCACAGGCAGCAGATCATGGATAAACTCCAGATACGCAGCGTTGCAGAACTGACGAAGTACGCGATCAGGGAAGGCATAACTTCTCTCTAAGGACCGGCGCCCGGAAGTTCCCGAATTCCCTTCGTTCCGTGGCGAGGGCAAGGCCGCACCCGTGGCCGACCTCAGCGCCTCAGGGAAAATACCCCCCAAAATCAGGAAAACCCCGATATCCCCCTGCCTTCGGCCGGGATATACTTTATTTGTATTTCATTAACGCGGATATCGTCCCACCCCGGAGGGGTGGTAGTAAAGGGAAAGGAGTTACGTTCAGCGCGCTGATTTAGTGCAGGACCAGTCTCGGGAAGGCGGCGCCGGGGAGAAGGGGGTAGGAAGCTTCGGAAGACCGGAAAGACGACATTTGGGTCCAGCGTCAATATCTCTGCCGGTCCTGCAAGAAAGACAGGCGATGCAAGAAGGCCATGGCGGCCGCGCATCAGACATTTATCAATACCCCAACGGAGGTCGGGATCCAAGCGCCCTTGCCCTGCGTCACAATCAGGATTCCGGCCTCCGTTGCATTTCCCCGCCGGCACCGCGATATCCACCCTTCGCTTCTGCCAGACAAGCCCGCCTCCAGGATGGTATCGGGTTGGAAGACCCTGGAAGGCCACGAGTGTTGACCAGCCGGCGGATTCCTTCTGCCCTTACACTTGCGACCTGAGACGGTCCTTGACCTGGAACCCGGAACCCTCTTTCACTTCATCCACCTGTACAGGAAATACCACAGGATCTTGCCGTATTCGCTGGTAACCTTCTTTATCTCCGACTCGTGGAGGAACCAGAGACCCTTCTTTCGCTTCTCGAAACGGGTGGGAACGAAGGTGGTGATATAGGTTCCGCCGGTGAAGACCCTGTCGCTGATGAGCTTTATCCGCCGCATGTGGTAAGGGGAGCTGACGAAGATGGCGGACGTCAGACCCCTGCCGTCCATGAGCCTCTTTGCCTCGATGATCTCGATGTGCGTGTCCTCGTATACCACGGGATAATGGGAGGGACGTGAGGGAACAACATTGCGAGATGCCTCGCCATGCTTGCCGGCCTCGGCTACCCGGCCGTACGCGGGGATGACGAGATAGCCGGCATACCCTTCCGCCATGAGTTTCACCGCCTCAGCCCTGCGTTCCCTGTACTCGTTGCCGAGAAAGAGCACAACGGCATCCGCCCTCCGGGGAGCATCGGCATAGAACAGATAATGGGGCGCGTAGACCACGAGGCCGGCAAAAGCAAGGATGACGGCAAGGGCCGCCGCAAGGGTCTTCATCCTCGATCCTTCATCTCTCTGTCGTCGCCCCTTTCCTTTCCCATTTCCATGCGGTCTCGATAATGAAGCCGAGATCGTCGCAGAGCGGGGACCACCCCGTCAGCCTCTTGAGCTTGGAGCTGTCGGCAACGAGCTCCGGGGGATCGCCGGGCCTGCGTCCCGCCAGTTCCACGGGAAAATCCACCCCCGTTACCGCTTTTGCAGTACGAACAACGTCGAGAACGGAGAACCCATGGCCGTATCCGCAGTTCATCACGTCAGAGATGCCCTTTTCCCTCAGGTACATGAGGGCCAGAAGGTGCGCGGCCGCAAGATCCTCGACATGTATGTAGTCCCTCACACAGGTGCCGTCAGCGGTCGGGTAGTCTGTGCCAAAGATAGAGAGCTTTTCCTGTTCCCCCTTTGCCGTCTTGAGAGCCCGCGTGATCAGATGGGTCGCCTCCCGGTAGGCCTGCCCTATCCGGGCCTCCCGGTCTGCACCGGCGACGTTGAAATAACGTAGCGCGATGTACCTGAGATCCCCTTTGGCTGCAATGTCACGAAGTACCGTCTCCACCATGACCTTTGTCATGCCGTAGGGGTTTATCGGAACAAGGGGCGTCTTTTCATCGACGGGGCTTGTCTGCGGGGCACCGTACGTGGCCGCCGTTGAGGAATAGATGAAGTACCCGATCTTAAGCTCGGCGAGCGCCTCGAGAAGATTGATGCTGTTGATGACGTTGTTGCGATAATACAACAGGGGTTCCCGGACCGATTCTTCCACCTGGATGGACGCGGCGAAATGCATGACCGCGTCGGGAGCGTATTCCCTCAGGGTGTCCTTCAGAAACTGCCTGTCAGACAGGTCGCCCCTGACGAGGCGCCCCGCCAGCACGGCCCACTCGTGGCCCGTGGAAAGATTGTCGTAGACGAGAACGTTGTGTCCCTGCTCTCCGAGAAGCTTTACGACGTGGCTGCCGATATAGCCAGCGCCGCCCGTGACAAAAATCTTCATTCATCCCTCCTCTGAGAGGACCTGCCATCGTCTCCCAAGCACCGCCGATACGGCAAAAAGCCGCGGCTGATGGGAGGAACCTGATTGATCTTCCCCCTTTTCGGGTCTTCCGGGCCGCAACGAAGATTGCCGCTGTGAGCGCGCCTCCTTCCCGATATGTGCCCGGTTCCGATATGATCACTATTCTATCATAATTGACGGCGATAAGTAACGCTTTCCCCGCCCCCCCGGCTGCGGGGCATAGACGGGGCGTAAGGCCCGCGCGCGGTTCTGCCGGGAGAGCAGGAACGTCACGGAGCGCGCCATCCCCCGGTTGCGGCCTTTCCCGCGCCGGATAAGGCGTTGAGAGGCTATTGCCTGTCAAGTTCGGCTTTTCAATAGTCCCGTGTTATGTTATACTCATGTATCGCAAAATGCCGGCGACGGTTTGCGCCACGTAGCGCAGAGCAAGGGGGAAGGTAATGAAGAAAGATGTAACGATATGTTTTCGGACCAACGAGGAGTTGAAGCAGACGCTGGAAAAGATAGCGGAGGTCGAGAGACGGTCCCTTTCGTCCATCATAGAGAACATGCTCCACTCACAGGTCAAGGACAAGGTTGAACTGAAGGGCTCCAAAAAGGAGCGCAGGCGGTACGCCCGCAAAGAGGTCTCGTTGCCGGCCTTTGTCTACAAACGGGATGCCAAAGAGTCGACGCTGCAGACAGGTATCGTCATCGATGTCTCGCTGGGGGGACTCAAGATCTCCATACCCCACGACTACGAAGCGGTCAGCGAGGGCGAGTTCGACACGATCTTCACCATTCCCAACGAGAAGACCCCGGTGAAGATGCGCTGCACCATAAAGAGGGTCGCCGAAGGCGAGGAATCAACGAAAGAGCTCGGGGCGGACTTCGTAGACGGCGACTTCCTCAGCTACCAGAAGCTGCACAAGTATCTGTCTTAGATGCAGGTCATAGGTTATGGGTCATGGGCGATAGGGACATCTTCTTGCGAGTCCTTCCCATAACCCATAACCTATGACCCATTACCCCTCTTTTGCGTATTTCTTCAAATAATTGAGGTCTTCTTCCGTGAAGCCTTCCCAGGCGTAGGGGAAGATCGCGTTATTCTGGTAGATGGCGTCGTCGGCGACGGGGAACCTTGCGGAATCCTTGAATCTTTCGAAAAGTGCGGTGTGGGGTATGGGTGTGTATTCGGCGATGGAAGGCGTAACGTCGAGGGCCTTTACGTAATCGATGGCCTCCCTCACCTCCTGCCAGGACTGCCGCGGAAGGCCAGCGAGAATATAGGCCCGGATCTCACCCCTGCCGTATCCCGCCCGCTTGAGGGTGGCCACGGCCTTTTCGAAGACGGCACCCGTCACTTTCCCCCCGGTCCGCGCCTGCCGGTCGGGATCGACGGATTCGAGGCCGATTCGGACCTCGCGAAAGCCCGAGCGGACGAGCAGCGCGGCCGTCTCATCGTCTATAAAGGCGGCGTTGAGGGCATTGGGGTTGTATATGTCGACCGGGAAGGGCAAGGAGGCGATCCTCCGGAGGAGGGGCTTCGCGTGGTGCGAGCTGCCGTAGAGAAAGCTGTCATCATAGATGACGAAACGGCGGACGGCCCTGTCATGCCAGTGGAGTATCTCGTCCACGACGGAATCGACGCCGCGCCGCGCCATCGCCGGGTACATGTAGGACGTGGCGCAGTAGGTGCAGCGGAATGCGCACCCCAGCGATGTCAGAAGGGGAACGAAAGGGATCTCCCGACAGAGGTCGTGGGCGGGATAGGGGAGGATGTCGAGGTTGTCCATAGAGGGCGTGAACGCGAGGTTTCGCCCGGTTCCGGCTTCGATGAACCCGTAGAAGCGTGCCATCTCACCCGAGGAAACAACGAGGTCCGCTGCCGCAAAGCCCACGCTGGCCTGCTCGCGGCACAGCGTGGGATATATGCCGCCGACGGCTATCTTTGAACGGGGGTGGACCTCGCGGGCGAGGTTGACGACCTCCATGGCGCCCACGTACCAGTAGGTCATGATGGAAGTAACGAGGATGATGTCCGGCGGATCCATGGCCTCTAGAAGGGTCCGCAGATCCTCGGGGGGCATCCCGTACCTGCGGAGGGTCTTCCGGACCCCCTTGAGCGTGTTCGGTTTCGGCACACTCTGCTTGACGAAAGGCGCCCGCCCGTCCGGTTTGCGCCCGTCCTCCCTCACGGACATGCAGTCGATGAGATCGACGTGAAACCCGTTGTGCCTCAGAATGCCAGCGATGTAAAGCAGGCCGAGGGGGCTCGACCAGAAATTGTAGGCGGCAAAATCGTAGATGTAGGGATTGATGGCGAGGACCTTCGGTGCTCTCACGGACCGGACGTCCTGACAGCCTTGCGGCCTTTCCCGCGGAAGAGGAAGAGAAGGGCGAAGAGAAGGCCGAAAATAAAGCCGCCCACATGGGCGTACCAGGCGATGCCGTCCACATTGGAGTAGAGGAACTGCATGAAGAACCAGACGGTCAATAGCAGGATGGCAGGGATATCGACCACCTTGATGAAGATCACTATGATGAGAAGGGTCTTTATCCGGGCATGGGGATAGACGAGGAGATAAGCCCCGAGTATCCCGGAGACCGCCCCGCTGGCTCCTATCATGGGAACCTCCGAAGAGGGGTCGTACAGTATCTGGAAGGCCGCCGCGCATACCCCGGAAAGAAGATAGAACAGGAGATACCCCATGTGTCCCAACCTGTCCTCGATGTTGTTCCCGAAGATCCACAGGTAGAGCATGTTGCCGATAATGTGGAGGAAACCACCGTGAAGGAACATGGAGGTGAAGACAGTCATGATGTTGTAGGGCAACAGGTCGTGCCGCGCCGTCAGCGACGCGACAACCTCCCTGGGCACGAGACCGTAAGAGGTGTAGAGCATCGCGCCTGCCGTGGCGTGGAGCGCCAGATGCTGCCACAGGAAAACAATGATATTTACAAAGATCAGGCCCATTGTTATAATGGGGAAGGTGCGGGTTGGGATATTGTCCTTCAGCGGTATCACTGAACTCTTTCTTATCACGCAACAACAGCCATGTCAAAAAACGAAGATCTGGAGTTAAGATATGCCTGAACTGAGAAAAGACCCCATCATAGACAGGTGGGTGATTATTTCTACGGAGAGGGGCAAGCGCCCCGTCTTTTTTGCGGAGGAGGTGCCGCCGACGAAAGCGGCAGTCTGTCCCCTGTGTCCGGGCAACGAGAGCATGACGCCGCCGGAGGTATACGTCGTCCGTCCGCCGGGCTCGACGCCGGGGTCCCCCGACTGGTCGTTGAGGGTGGTTCCCAATAAGTTTCCGGCCCTGAGGATAGAAGGTAACCTCGACCGGGAGGGTATCGGCATCTATGACAAGATAAACGGCATCGGCGCCCACGAGGTCATCGTCGAGACCCCCAATCACGGAGAGACCCTTTCGGACATGCCCGTGGACCGGGTTCAGGGTGTTTTCATAGCATATCGCGAGCGGATGCGGGACCTCATGAGGGACACCCGCTTCAAGTACATAATGGTCTTCAAGAACAGCGGGTCTGTAGCGGGGGCCTCTCTTGACCATGCCCACTCGCAGCTCATCGCCCTGCCCATCGTGCCGAGGCGGGTTTCGGAGGAGATAGGTGGCGGTCTCGCCTATCACAAGTACAAGGAGCGGTGCATCTTTTGCGACATCATCGCCCAGGAGAAAGAGGAGAACAGGCGCATCGTCTGCGAGAACGAGCGGTACATCGGAATATCACCCTACGCCTCGCGTTTTCCCTTCGAAACCTGGATCCTTCCGAAAAGACACAACGCGGTCTTTTCCGAGGAGGACCCGGCCGACAATTATCATTCGCTGGCCGATGTCCTCTCCACGATCCTGAGGAAGTACGTCAAGGTACTCAACAATCCGCCCTACAATTATATTATCCACACGGCCCCAGCCGCGAACATCGGCATCGGGCACTATCACTGGCACATAGAGATCATCCCGCGCCTTACGAAAATGGCCGGCTTCGAATGGGGAACGGGGTTCTACATCAACCCCACGCCCCCCGAGGAAGCCACGACGTACCTGAGAGAAACAGAGATATAAGGGGGTACAATGAAGATACTGGTCGCTTCTCCCGAGATATTTCCCTTTGTGAAGACAGGCGGTCTCGCCGATGTGACCGGGGCCCTGCCTAAGGCCCTGAGGAACCTGGGAGTCGACGTCAGGGTCATTCTCCCCAAGCACAAGGGCATAGAGGACCTCGGTTTTCCCATGAAGTATTCCAACCACAGGATATCATGCCAGGTGTCCCAGTCTTTCGTCGACGCCGAGGTCGTCGAGAGCGAATACGAGGGGATACGGGCCTACCTTGTTGAAAAGGACGAATACTACTATCGCGACTACCTGTACAGCACCCCCGACGGCGACTACCTCGACAATGCCGAGCGCTACAGCTTCTTTGCCAAGAGCATCCTGGAGACGATCAAGGCAACGGGGTTCATTCCCGACGTTCTTCACTGCAACGACTGGGAGACGGCCCTGTCGCCCGTTTTCCTGAAGACTCTCTACCAGGGCGATCCCGACTTAAAGGGCGTGGCCACCCTTCTGACCATCCACAACCTCGGCTACCAGGGGATATTCTGGCACTACGATATGCACCTGCTCAACATCGGCTGGGAGTACTTTACCCCGGAATCCCTGGAGTTCTTTGGCCACATCAACTTCCTCAAGGGTGGAATCATCTTTTCCGATATCCTGAACACCGTGAGCAAGCAGTACAGCAGGGAGATCCAAACCCCTGAGTTCGGATGCGGCCTCGACGGCATTCTCGCGAAGCGACGGGACGACCTCTACGGGATAGTCAACGGCATCGATTACGGGGACTGGAACCCCGGGACGGACGCCTCCCTGCCCGGGCGGTACACCATCGAGGACCGGGCGAACAAGGCCGTCTGCAAGAAGGCCCTTCAGCAGGCCTTTGACCTGCCCGTCAACCCGAACATCCCGCTTCTGGCGACCATCTCGCGGCTTGCCGACCAGAAAGGCTTCGACCTCATCTCCGAGTCCCTGGAAGAGATACACGGCCTCGGGGTGCAGTACGTCATCCTGGGCACGGGGGAGCGCAAATACCATGACCTCTTTACCACCCTCGCGAAGAAGTTTCCCAAATCCTTTTCCATAAAGATAGCCTACGACAACAAGCTGGCGCACCTCATGGAGGCGGGGGCGGACATGTTTCTCATGCCCTCCCTGTACGAACCGTGCGGTCTCAACCAGCTTTACAGCCTGAAGTACGGCACGGTCCCCGTTGTCAGGGGCGTGGGCGGTCTGGAGGACACGATCATCGATTTCACGACCTTTCCCGAAAGCGGAACGGGTTTCAAATTCTACGAATACACGAAAGAGGCCATGCTCGACACCATCGGTCGGGCGCTTTCCCTGTACAGGGACAGGAAGGCCTGGGAGGACCTTGTCACCCGCTGCATGAAGGAAGACTTTTCCTGGGAAAAATCTGCCCGCGAGTACGTGGAGCTTTACAGGAAAGCGATTGCGAAACATGAATCAAGCGGAACTGATCGGTAAGATAATTGAGATCTCGCACTCGAACCTCGAGCTGACGGCGCGGGTCAACGCGATCCTGAACATCATCGCCCACGACCTCGGATTCGACGAGGCCATTGTCTACACCTTCGACAAAGACAAGAGGCTGACCTGCCGCTACGCCAACCAGAAGAGTATGCTTTTCAGGATTTTGAGCCGCTACCGCTGCCACATCGGCGAAGGGATCGTCGGCAGCGTGGCGCAGAGGCGGTTTCCCCAGTTCTTCACCTTCAAGGACATCTCTCCCAGGTTCGGCTGCCTCTTCTATCCCGAGCTGGACGATCACCTGGAAAGGTTCAGGACATTTTCGTTCCTTCCCCTGTCCGACGACAGCTACCTCTTCGGGGTCATCGTCCTGTGTTCGGTCATGCGCGATTCGCTGCAGGACCAGGAGAAGGTCCTCCTCTCCGTCATATCCCGCGAGCTTGGCGGCATCCTGAGGGCCTTCGAGCTGATCCTCTCGTCGAAGAAGCGCATCAGCGAACTGGCAATGCTGTCGGAGCTCGGCAAGATCCTGACGTCCAACGTGGGACCCTACGAGCTTTTGAAAAGCATAGCGCTCATCATCGCAAAGTCGCTCTCCGCCTCCTTCGTGTCCGTCAAGCTCGAATACCCCCTTCTCAAACTGGAGACGCAGCGGTTCACTTATGGCATGATAGACCCCGCGGCGAAGGATTACGTGGATCAGCTGGAAAGGTCGGCCATCAAGCTCCTGCGGCCCGTTTCCCTGAGAAACGGTTCACCGGAGCAACTCGACAACCCTCCGCCCTTCTCTCTGTATTCCGCTCCCATTCTCTCGAAGATGCGGGTCCTCGGCACCATTACCCTCTGTGGCGAGAAGTCCGACCAGCACGGCATCGAGGAGAACGGGCAGTACATTATCAACACCATATCGAACTACATATCGAGCGGACTTGAGAACACCCTGCTCAATGCGCGTCTGAGGAGTGTGGTGCGGGAGCTGACGGATGCCCAGAAGAGGCTGATCGAACAGGAAAAGTTCCGCAGCCTCGGGGAGATGACGGCCAATATCGCCCACGAGATCAAGAACCCTCTTGTCATCATCGGCGGATTCACCAAGCGGTTGGCCAAGAAGATGCAGAACGACCACACGGAGAACCGGTACATCGACATCATCCTCAACGAGGTAACGCGCCTGGAAACCATCCTCAACGAGATACTCCATTACGTCAAGGAGAACCAGCCCTACGAGGAGTTCTGCAGGCTCCAGGACTTCCTCGAGGACATCCTGTACATCGTCTCGTCCGACCCGGCCTGGGAATCCGTCGCCATCGTCAGGGACTTCGATACCGCGCTGGAGCCTGTCCCCTGTGACAGCCAGCAGATCAAGCAGGTGTTCATCAATCTCCTCATGAACGCCTTCGAGGCCATGCGCGGCACCGGCACCATAACCGTGAAGACCCGGAAGGTCGTGTACGACGAACGACCCTTCGTCGCGATTTCGATTACCGACACGGGGGGCGGCATCGACCCCGCCATCATCGATAACATATTCAACCCCTTCTTCACGACGAAGGAGCGCGGCACCGGCCTCGGCCTTGCCATTTCCAACAAGATAGTAACGAACCACAAGGGGCATATAGAGGTGGAGAACGTGGCTGGAAAGGGAGTGACCTTCATCGTTCATCTCCCCATGAAAAATAACATGCTGCAAGAGGAGTTCGCATGAAAAGAGTACGGGTGCTCGTTGTAGACGACGAGGAGAATATCAGGCTTCTGTTCAAGGAGGAACTGGAGGAAGAGGATTACGAGGTGGAAACCGCGTCCAACGGTGTGGAGGCTCTTGAGAAGATCAAGGTCGCCCCCTTCGATGTGGTGGTCCTGGACATCAAAATGCCCGTCATGGACGGGATTCAGACCTTGAATGCCATAAAGAACATCAACAAGGACCAGCCCGTCATCCTCTGCTCGGCTTACGGCGAGTTCAAGCAGGATCTGTCGAGCTGGGTGTCCGACGGATACGTCGTCAAGTCGGCGGATACGCGGGAACTCAAAGAGACAATCAAGGAAATACTGAGCCGGTGAGTCTCTCCTTGCAGAGCCCATGGCGGCCAGCCCGCGGTTGTGCCCACAAAACCCTTGATATGAGGGGTAATATGGACTATGATTATGCCTACCCGGGGGTGTAGCTCAGCGGGAGAGCACCTCGTTCGCAACGAGGGGGCCACGGGTTCAATCCCCGTCACCTCCACCATTCCACAAGATGTCGGGCCCTTCCGGGCGGCACCGCCGCGCTTGGGTTTTTTTCCCATCACCCATAACCCCTCACCCATAACCTGTCCTCTCCCATGAGCCTCTACACCAAGATACTCCTCTTCTTCATCGCCCTGGTGGTCCTTCTTTCCGTGGTCACGACCTATTCGGGGATACACTCCATAGAACGGATAGCTGTGAACGAACTGGAAAAGGGCCTTACTTCGGATATCAATCTGTTCTCCTTTTCCGTTGACAGCGAGTTCTACCGCATGGAAACCCGGATGAGGCTCGTAGCCATTCGCAAGCCTTTGAGGGACGCGATCGCGCGACGGGACATCGGCAGGATCCGGGCGATATTCACGGACCTGCTTCAGAGAGAGAACATCGATGCGCTCCACCTTGTGGACGACAGGAACAGGCCGATCGTCACCTTGCAGAACCGGCACACCGATCCCCCCGTGACGCTGCCGCTGCCCGCCTCCGGAGCGACCACCAGGGGTTTCGTCACCGTCGACAGGAGAGACGGGCTGCGCCCGGCCATATTTCTCTCCATGCCCATCGAGGACCTCAAGGTGGTTCTGAGCGAGATCGTTGTCCTTGACAACGCCAATCACCTCGTCCGGAACTTAAGCGACCTTCTCTCCCGCAAGCGCGGGGAGCCCGTGTATATCTCGCTCTTCAGGGACGACAGGAGAATGTTCAGTACCATTTTCTCCCTGACCGGTACCGATACCCAGGACCTTCCCGAAGAGATCACGGCCACCCTTCACCAGGGGGACAGGACGTACATAGGCAGGACCACGATCGGAAGGTCCCGCTACCATACCATCTATAAGCCCTCACCGTACAACGACGAGGGGTCGGGGAAGTGGGCCTACGGCATCGCCGTGAGCGAGAACATCTTTCTGCCCTTCAAGAAGCGCCTCCTTTTCGTCTTTGTCATGATATCCGTTCTTGCGACATCGGCGGTGATCGTCATAACCTTTGTGATCACGCGGGGTATCGACCCCTCACTTCGGGGCATTCTTGCCATCTGCGGAAGGATCGAGGAAGGAGACACCCTCTCCCGTATCGACACAACGAAGGTGACGACCCGGGAGTTCACTCTCATCGCGTCATCCATGAACAGGATGCTCGATTCCATCTCCGAGCGGGAGAGGACCATAAGCGACAACATGGAGAGGATACGGGCGATCAACGCCGAACTCGAGGAAAAGACGAACACCATCCGGCAGGACAGGATCCGGTTCCTTTCCATCCTGGAGACCGTGGATGAGGGTGTTGTCGCCCTTAACCATGAAGGCGTCATAATCTATTATAACAGGGCCGCGGCGGCCATTACGGGGACGGACCCCGTGGCTGCCCCGGGCGAGACCTGGAAGACCCTCTTTCCCTCGCTCGATATCTCCTGCGACGACGGCCACACCGTCCTCCAGGAGGTCGTCATCCCCCGGGAGGGTTCCGCCGAGCCCGTGTATCTCAAGGTTCTCGTTTCGCCCTGGTCCCTGGAGAGTGCGCCCCAGGGCCGCATCCTGCTGCTTCAGGACATATCCAGGGAAAAAAGGATGGAGGAGTTCAAGGCGGACTTCGTCTCCGCCGTCAACCACGACATTCGCTCCTTCCTCGTCCCTGTCTCGGCGTTCCTCGACAGGATCCTCGGGGGAAAGTACGGTCCTCTCGAAGGCGCTGTCAGGGAAAGATTGCTCAATGTCTCGGACAACATATCGAAGATCCACCACCTTGTGGAAAACTACCTGAACGTGTCCCGGATCGAATCGGGAAAGCTTGACCTTGCCATAGGGCCCGTCGACATGAATGAGATGATACGCGGCGTGGCGAAGTTGTACGGGAACAGGGTTGCCTGCGCCGATGGCGCGGCGCCCCAGGCCCTCGTTCTGGCTGACAGGGACTACATTGAAAGGGTCATCACGAACCTTGTCGTCAACGCTCTGAAATTCTCGCCCGAGGATTCCACGGTCAGGATAGGGGTCCGCGTCGAGGGCGCCACGCTCGTGACTTTCGTGGAGGATAGTGGTGTGGGAATACCGGCCGAGGAGCTCCCCTTCATCTTCGAAAAATACCGCCGCGGGAGCCTGGGAAGGCGGGAAGAAGGAAGCGGGTTGGGCCTGTTCATCGTGAAGTCGGTCGTGGAAGGACACGGAGGGTCTATCGGGGTGGAGAGCACACCCGGGAGGGGAAGCACGTTCTTCTTTTCCCTTCCCCTCTTCAAGGGCGAGATCTAAGGGTTTACAAAGCTCAACATTTAAAGATTTGACTTTTCCCGGTTACATATTTATAATCACTCGATGCGGAAAATTGTAATCGTTTTAATGGTAGTTGTTCTCGCTTCCTGCAGTTACATGCCCTGGGGTAAAAAGAAAGACGAGGATCCCGCCACGACGGCAAAGAAGACCGATTCCTCTGCCCAGAAAAAACCTGCACGGGGTGAGCCGGAGGAAATGAAGGAGCCCGAGCTGGGCGACATCAAGGTCATCGACGGCGTGGAGTACATCTACACCAGGAACCGGAAATACATGCTGACGCCTTACGAGCCGCCCTACGTCTGGGTCCGCAAGGACCAGTACGCGCCGGGCATCGGTGAGGCCCTGTCCTTCGGCGTCGGCGGCAGCGGCCCCAGCAAAAAGGAACGGGATGAGCTGGAGAAGAGGATCGCGAAACTGGAAGAGGAGCTGAAGAAAAAGGGCATCAACCCCCAGATGGCCTATCCGACGCAGATGGGGTACATCCCCGTGGGCTTGGGGTACATGCAGGGTCTCATTTCCTTCGAGTACCCGTCCCCGAAGATGAAACGACGCATCGTGGTACTTCCCGTGACGGACAACAGCAACTACAAATCGGAAGGCCTGGGGGAACTGGCCACCAAACGGCTCATATCGCGCCTTGAGAGCACGGGCACGGTCATCTGTGTCGACCCCAATGCGCTCAACGTCAGGGGGTCATACTTCGATGCCGCCAATGCCAAGAGGATGAACGACGATTTCGGCGTTCAGGCGATCCTGAAGACTACCCTTTCCGATGTCTATACAAGTTCATCGAGGATTGAAGGCAAGGACGAGAAGGAAACGTCCTTTGCCATGTCAAGGCTGGCCATCGACGTCTTCAATACCGAGACGGGCAAGACGATGAAGCAGCTTTCCGGCAGAAACCCCATCTCCCTGTCTCGCGAGAAGGGCGACCTCAGTTCGGAGAAGGCGAAGATAAAGGCGATCGATCTTGCCATAGAGATGATTGCCGAAGACGTTCTGAAGACCGTTCTCTCCATCGACTGGCACTCCCGCGTGGCCTCCGTTGACGGAGCGAAGGTCTACATCAACGCGGGAAGGCTGTCGGGTCTGGAAAAGGGCAGGGTCCTCGAGGTCTACGCCCCCGGCGAGGAGGTCATCGACCCCAGGACGAAGCAGCCACTCGGCAGGAAGAAAGGCTCCTACAAGGGCGAGCTGGAGATCGTGGAGCTCTTCGGCGTTGACGCAAGCTGGGCCAAGACCAACAAAGGCGGCAGCTTTTCCTCCACCGACCTCGTCTACGTGAAACAGCAGTAAAATCAGAAACAGGCAATAGGTTCCGGGTGATGGGTCATGGGGTTGGTGTGTCCGGCGGCCCTGGCTACGGGTCGCCTCTATTCTCTCGGTTCTGTTCTTTTCAAGGGGAGATCGACGGTGATGCGGGTGCCGGCGCCGGCCGATCCGGCGATCTCGATCGTTCCTCCGATGAAAGAGACGCGTTCGCGCATGCCCAGCAGACCCAGGGAGTTTCTATCGGATTTCTGTTTATCCGAGATACCACAGCCGTTGTCCCTCACCAGCAACTGAACGTTGTCTCCCCCGGCTTGCAGGGAAACCTCCACGCGTGTCGCCCCGGCGTGGCGCATCACGTTCGTCAGGGCCTCCTGAAATATCCTGTAGAGCGCCATGCTCCGGTCCTTGTCGACGTCCGTCACGGGGCCGCTGATCACGAGGCTCGTCGTTATTCCCGTCTGGCCGCGGAACTCCTTCAAGGCGTGGTCGACGGCTGCGGGGAGGCCGAAGTCATCGAAGACGACGGGCCTTAAGCCCGACGACACCCTCTGGACAGTCCTCGTCGCCTGCTTAACGAGGGTAAGGGCGGAGGCAACCTTGCCGAGCAGCTCCTTCTCGTGCGCCGGTATCTTCTTGTTGAGCCATCTGAGGTCCATGTTTATCACCGCTAGGATCTGCCCCAATACGTCATGCAGTTCCCGGGCGATGGCGGCACGCTCGTTCTCCCTGACCTCCTCGATGTGGGCGGAGAGTCGGCGCAACTCTTCGTAGGATGACCTGAGCCGCTCTTCGGCCATGCTGTGGTCCGTTATGTCCCGGATAGACTCTATCGCCCCGACCCTGTTGCCGTGCTCGTCGAGCAGGGCCGCCGCAGTTCCCCACAGGCAGGCGCCCTTGCCGCCATAAAGGGCTTCGGTGAACGCCTCGGCGTAGATGGTGTCGCCGTTCCTTCTCACGTATATGTACTTGGAATCATTGTCCTCATCGGTGTCTCCGACCATGTCTATGAGAAGCTTCCTTCGCCTTCCGTAAAAGGGGATGGCGTAGACGTGGTCCGACTTACCGATCATTTCCTTTTTGCTTACACCGCTCATCTCTTCCATGGCCCGGTTCCAGGCGATCACGGTCCCCGTCCTGTCGATGACGAAGGTGGCGTCGGGAAGAAACTCGATGATATCCGAGAGCCTGCGCTCGGATTCGCGGAGTATTCGCTCCATCTTCTTGCGTTCAGTGATGTCCCGGCCTATGAAGAGGACGAATCTCGCGCGGCGCGTATCGATGAGCCTGGCGGAAAAGAGGAGCCTCTTTACGTCTTTGCCCCTCGTCTTCCAGTCGACCTCCATGTCCTCGACGTGCTCCGTCTCGCAGAGCCTCAGTATGATCGCCTCCCTGTCCTGCTCGTTGACCCAGAAACCGAGATCGACGGTGCTCCTTCCCAGAAGCTCCTTCCGGGAATACCCCGACCACGCCTCAAAGGCCTTGTTGACATCGAGAATAACACCGGTATCAGGGTCGGTCACTCCCATTGCATCGGGAGCAAACTCGAAGAAAGAACGATAGAGATCCCGAAATTCCGGCGCGTCCAAGCTTGCGCCCTCGTTCCTTCTTCCCTTTCCCTTTGCCGGGGACTGGACCTCCATGGTCTTCGATGGGATCTTCATTGTGTCTTCCGTCTCACAGGTGATATACGCTCCCCTTCTTTAACCGCAAGAACGACCGGAAACCCGTTGCTCCCCACAATTATCGCATGAATTACGGGCGAGGTTTAGAAAAATCACTTCACGAGGGGCAGGACGGCCTTGAACTCATCGGTGCCCGCCTGGCGGAGTATCTCGTAGATAAACATCTCCATGGAACTTATGACGGCGCCTGCGTCACGCATCCTCTCGAGGGCGATCAACCTGTTGTCAGGCGACCTCGACGAGACGGCATCGGCTATAACATGGACCCGCATGCGGGGCAGGGCGGCGATTGCTGTCTGCGCGACGCATATGTGCGACTCGGCCCCAACAAGGACAAGGGAGCTTCGACCGAGTCGCTCCACCGCATCGCGGAACTCACTGTTCAGGAAGCAGTTGAAGTGGACCTTCTCCACGGCGGAGAAGTCCTGCACCCGATCCTTGACCTCGGGTACCGTCGGCCCCAGCCTTTTCTGCTCCGTGAAGACCACGGGGACCCCGCAAATTTCGCAGAACCTTACCAGCGTCGCGGTATTCGCGATCACCCTTTCGCTCCCGCAGATCGCTGGCATCAACTTTTCCTGCACGTCAATGACGACAAGGACGCAATCTTTCCTGCTAACGAGATCCTGATCAGCCACGATGCTCACCTCCCGGGGTTAATGATTGCTCAAGGGTTCACGGGGAAAGCCGCGTACCCACGCTCACTCTCCGCCCAGACCGATAGTATAAACCAGGTCGGTCGCCCCGGTAAAGACTGTTTCGGGGTCCACGCCTTGCCTTGCTCCGCCTCTGCCGAAAGCCCCATGGGTACGCACCCTGGTGCTGTGAAGAACTTTTGGTATTGACCGGCATCGTGTTTATGGTTTACTGTGTACTAGACATAAGGTTTACACTATGGCGGGAAGAACGAGGAAAAGAGGCGAGGCAGTTCGGGCTTTCATCCTGAAAAACGTGGAAGACCGGTCCGGAGACGTTGTGTCGAGGACGACGACTCAATTCCGCATCAGCCGCCAGGCCGTTCACAAACACCTCAGGTTCCTTGTCGATGCGAACCTGATCTCCCGGACCCGCCTGGCGCGCTACCAGCTGTGCACGGTGGAGGAGCACAAGAAGATACTGCCCGTCACCGACGGGACCCCGGAGGACATCATTTGGCGGAGAGAGATAAGGGACATGCTCGGCCCCCTGCCGGAGAATGCCCTCGACATATGGCGGCAGGGGTTCACGGAGATCTTCAGCAACGTCGCCGCCCACTCGGGAAGCGAAAGCGCCTTCGTGCAGGTGAGGAGAACGGCCGTCACGACGAAAATGACCATATGGGACCGGGGAGTGGGCATTTTCGACAGAATCCTGTCTCGTATTGACCTCATCGACGAGCACCATGCAATCCTCGAGCTCACGAAAGGGAAACTCACCACCGATCCTGCCGCCCATCCCGGTCATGGGATATTTTTCACCGCCCGGATGTTCGACACCTTCAGCATCCTCTCGAAGGGCGTGCTGCTCACCCACACCTCCGGCGACGGCGATGACTGGACGGTAGAGACCCAGCAGGAAGGCCCTGGCACCCTGGTGACAATGACACTCCAGAACGACACATCGCGTCAGATCGGAGACATTTACAGGACATTTTCTTCACAGACCTCTTCCGGTTTTTCCACCACAGTCGTTTATGCGCACCTGGCGCACCACGGAACCGAAAAACTGGTCTCCCGATCGGAGGCGAAACGCCTCCTCGACAGGATCGACCAGTTCAAAGTCGCCCTCATCGATTTCGACAAGGTGGAATCGATAGGCCAGGCCTTCGCCGACGAGATCTTCCGCGTCTACCCTTCGGAGCATCCCGAGGTGGACATCCGGGAGGCACGGACAAACAAGGAGGTTCAGGATATGATCGACGGAGTGAGACAAAAGACAGCTTGAGTGAGCCGTTTCAACCGCTTGAACGTCAGAAGTAAAGCGTTATTACAAAGGTTCCGATCCTGTTGGGGACCGCAGGGGGGGTCATCCCGGTCTCCGTCCTCAACTCCCGTCATCCCGGCGAAGGCCGGGATCCAGAAAAAGCCCTCCCGCAGCAGAAAGCACACAAAAGATAATACCCGAAGAGCGCAATACGAGAGGCGCCGTGGAACTTTTCTCTGTCAGGTGGTCGTTCACTGCCAATCCTTCCTGGGTTCCGGCCTCCGCCGGAATGACGAAAGAACAAGGGCGCCGGAATGACGGGAAAAGAGAAGTGCGGGGAGACCTTCAGGCTGTCCGCCAGGATCGGAGGACCTTTACAAGGGGCAAAGCTCTGTTTTCGTTTCTCCTTTCAAGCGGTTGCAGCTCAAGCGGTTGCTATGATAGAAGTCAACAGTTAATGTCTACCAGCTCTCTTTTTCCTTCACCTCACATCTCTCTCACACGAGGCCGATGACAGATCCACACTGTCGGCGGCCGAAGTGCCCTTCC
>Ga0334885_1000392_pt1 | contig 77890 bp, 57 predicted proteins | sample GraSluR1_MG_8_FD_207233 | JGI IMG/M metagenome (GOLD analysis project Ga0334885, IMG submission 207233) | Sludge microbial communities from methane-producing bioreactor in Wageningen University, Netherlands - Granular Sludge_31_05-R1 | ecosystem: Engineered > Bioreactor > Anaerobic >...
AAATTGTTTAAACTTACCAAGAAACCATAAAAGTTACTCACTTTTTTATTTCATGCAAAAACCGCTCGGATGCCATATTTTCGGCTTTATCCAAGCGGTTTTTCTCTCTCAACTGTCAAAGACAGGAATGCCTTTTGTCCCGAAGCGCAAATGGAAACTATTCGCACCATCAAAAAATCGAATTGAAATCATGGAACAATTGCCGGGCTACCAGCAGCAGGTTTTTTCCCTCATCGGTTCTGAGCTGCCTCTGGTCCAGATCGTTGATCCTGACCCGGTCCAGTCCGTCCGCGTCTTTAAAGATGTCAAAGAGCTCCTGGCTTTCCTGCAGATCCGGGAGAGCATATTGGGGCAGATGCTCCCGGGCCTTTTGATCGTTGATGCAGTGGTTTTCTATGATATAGCGCAGTATTTCCTGGTCAGAGCTTCCCAGCAGGTTTATCAGCCCCATCTCCCGAGCCCTGCGGAAACTCTCCACCCCGTGCCCGGGATCGACATTGTCGTTGATCCGCCCTATATCATGGTACAGGGCAGCGGTGCAGAGTATGTTCAACCGGCGCGGGGAGATATTAAGGCGGGTGCTTAATACTAGATTTAGCATAAGCACCCGGCGGGTATGCATGATGCCATGAGTGCCTTCCGGTCGGTAGAAATATTCTTTCTTCAGCCGCTGCGCATAGTAATGATAGCGCTCAATGACTCCCCGGCGCTCCATTTCGGGCTTCAGGTCAGCAATGCTGAGTAGTTTGACCGGTTCTATGTCTCGAAGCCGGCCGGGATAGACCACTATTTCTTTTTCGTTTTTGCGCTTGATATAAGCGGCGGCATCCTGTTTATCAATCAGGGCTTTGTAGACCCGGGTTTCTCCTCCCTGCTCCACCGCAAAGCGGATGGCGGTATTCAGGTCCACGGTCCAGGAATATTCTCTATGGATGGGGGTGGATCGCGGTTCGGATTGCCCCCGGTATATTTCCAGCCCCGAGTGATCGCCGGGCATTTCCAGGGGACCGGTCCGGAAGCGCTGGATTTCTTCGATATATCCGGGGGGAAAGTCATCCAATCCCAAGCCGCAGCGGGAGTAAATGAACCAGAAATGGTCATATTTGTCCTCATCGGGAATGGAGTCAAAGAGCTCTTCAAAGACCAGCAGGGCTATGCGTTTATCTGCAATGTAAAACACGGTTCTGAAGTCTCCCCGGCTGATGCAGTCTTTGACCCGTTGTTCTTCAAATTCGATTAATTGCATTATCTGAAATGACTCCAGGCCTTCCCGGGTAAAAACGGGAATATCTATCCATACCAGATCCCGGTAGTAGCAGAAGCAAGCAAAGGGATCATCCCGTTTGAAGTAGAAATGGGCCAGTTCCAAACCCGACGCTACGATATATTCGGCTGCTTCCTGGTACTTCAGCTTGTTGAAATACTGCCGCAAATTCTGCAATTCCACCACGGGAATCAAAGCATTTACTGCCGTAAATGACGGGCTGCCTATCCTGTCCCGACCTGTCACCTGCATCTCTCCTTATCTCTCTTTAACAACGTAAGAAACTGTGGATCAGTTACAACCCACCGCGGCAAAAAGACTATTGGTTGCGGTAAAGCCAGCCCAGGTCAAATCCACCCTCCATGGTTGTTGGATTCGCCTTTGATTAACTCGCCATTGCTCCCACGGGTATAACTGTGAAGTTCCCCCAGTATCCAGCCTATGTATTCTCTCCAGCGCTGGGACCGGAAGACCAGTTCCAGTCCTTCCTTGATTTCTACATCTTGGGCCACATTGCTCCTTACGTTTTGTAGCTCTAAATAAAGTATACCCATATATTTACTGTTCTCCATGTTTTCCCGTAATACCTGCACCCGGGCTTGAATAGTTACGGCCAGGTCGCCGCCGCTGATAAATGTGAGGGCTATCCGACCGCTGCGGCAGGCGTTCAGGAAGGTGACAGAACCATTCTGGACCGCCATCAGCATGGTCCCGGGGTCCAGAGCATAAAACATGGACATGGGAGCGCCATGGGGAAAACCCTCCTCGTCCACCGTAGATGCAACTCCGGTCATGGTATTCTCCTGGAAATACCTGTACAGCTTGACCGGCAGTTCTTTTTCCAACGGCCTATCCATATTTTCCTCCCTTTCCGGTATATTATTTCAACATCGCAAACTTAAATTCGCCGCCGTTTTGCCAGTAGGAATCCCACCCTCTTAAGAAACAAAGCACATCTTTTTGCCTCGTCATAACTGGCTTATGGCTTTTTCCAAACTCATCAGGGTGGAGCATTCAAAAACCCGGGTACAGTGTTTCTGATATTCATAGATCCGGCTGTCGCCCACTCCCCATCTCCTTTCGGGTTCCGGGTTAAACCAGAATATCTTGCGCACATTCTTCTTCATTTCCTGCAAGACCCAGCTCTCGTCATTAAACCAGTTATTGCGGGCATCGCCAAAGATCAACACCGTAGTTTTGTGGGTCAGACAGCGGCGGTAGCGCTCATGAAAAGACTTGAATGACATTCCGTAATCAGTATAGCCGCTGGCTCCAACTACCTTGGCGTTCTTCAGCACATGAGTGCGCAGATCCAGGGGATTGCCAGACGTCAGCAGCCTAGTTATTTCGTCTATTTCATCAATAAAGGCGAAGCAATCAATTTTGCGAAAAAACCTTTCCAGTGAAGCGATCAGGGCCAGGGAAAAGCAGCTAAAAGTCATCACCGATCCGGATACGTCGCACAGAGTAAGGATAACGGGTTTTTCCCGGGATTTTGTGATCGTGAACAGGTCTATCGGCACGCCTCCGCTGGACATGCTGCTGCGGATGGTGCGGCGAAAATCGATCATGGCCATATGGTTATGCTTGCGTTTTCGCACCATTTTGGCGGCTAGACGGCGGGCTATGATGGGGAATACTGCTTCCAGCTTGTGAATATCAGCCAGGCTGTCCAGGCTAAAATCCTGGTCCAGGGGATTTTTGCTGGCACCGGGTGATTGAGCGGCTCCTCCTTGGCTGAGAGAATTTCCCATAGCCATCTGTCCCCCGCTGATGGAAATCTGCTCAATGAAATCTTCCGGTCGGTAGACTACCGGAGCAATATTTTCTTTTTCCGGGTGGCGGTGTTCCTTTCCCGGGATAAAATAGCGCTGAAAAACCTGGTCGAAGGTTTCCTGATGGGCAAAGTCTTTTATCAGGGTGCTGAACAGGGCAGAATAGAAGTATTCCTCCCGCTCCCAATCCACTTGCATCACTGCCTGGCAGCAGTCCGTGGCCTGGCTGGGGGTAATGAGAACTCCTTCCCGACGCAATTCTGCAAAAAATCCCTGCAGATTATGAAGTACAGTCATATACTCTCTCCCCGCTCTTTAACGGAATTCCAAGTCCTGACGGATGTGCAGCAGGCGTTCGATTTTCTCCAGATCCTCGTGATGCTTGACCAGGGTATTGAGGGTCTGCAATAGGGTTTCAACATCCACATCGTCTTTCCCCAGCCACATCAGGGAAGCGGCCCAGTCAATACTCTCGGCGATACTAGGCAACTTTTTCATTTCTACTCCCCGCAAGCGGCGTATAATCCCCGCAACTTTCCCGGCCAGCTGTTCAGGTAAATCAGGAACTTTCAGCAGCAGTATCTGTTCCTCCATGTCCCGGGAGGGAAAATCCAGGTACAGGTACAGGCAGCGCCTTTTAAGCGCTTCGGACAATTCCCGGGAAGCATTGGAGGTCAGGAATACATAGGGTATATGCCGGGCTTTGATGGTACCCAGTTCAGGGATGGTTATCTGAAATTCTGACAGCAGCTCCAACAGCAGGGCTTCAAATTCAAAGTCTACTTTGTCTATCTCATCAATGAGCAGCACGGTGGGTGTGTCGACGACTATGCTGTTTAACAGTGGACGGCTGAGCAGGAAAGTTTCCGAGAAGATCTCCTCTTCCACCTGTCGGGGGTCCTGGTTGACAGCGGCCTGTATATGCAGCAGCTGCCTTTTATAGTTCCACTCATACAGGGCTTTGGATTCATCTATCCCTTCATAGCACTGCAGCCGCATGAGAGGAATCCCTTTCATACGGCTGAAAGCCTGAGCTATGGCGGTTTTTCCCACACCTGCCGGCCCCTCTACCAGAATAGGTTTTTGCAGGGCTTCGGCCAGGAATAGTACGATAGCCGTTTTGTCATTACAGATATAATCGGCCTTTTCCATACTGTTTTTCAGCATCTGTATCCTATCCTGCATCTTCCCATCCTCCCACATCAGTTTTTGCCCGCTCGGGATTTGATCAGGCTCATTTATCAGAACCTGATGGCTCCGCCCCAGGACCGATTTGGATCATATCCTGCAGCCATGCTGCCTTTACTTTTTCTACTTCTATTCCGTATTCAATGATCCTGATCCGGTAATAATCTACTCTCTTTTGGATCATCTCTTCCCGTGCCTCTTGGAAACGGCAAAGCCGGTTCAGACTGATGTCCAGCTGACTCTGAAACTTGAGCCTGGCCTTGTCCGGCGGCATATGCCGGTAATAATTGACTTTACTTAAAAAAGGATACTGTTTGAAAAAATCAAACTTGGTATTGTCCTCCTCCTCCAGGCTGGAATCCAACCAGGCCTGGAACTCATCCAGCCCCTGCTCGGTAATATAGATTATCTTTTGGTCCGGCAGGTCATTCTGGACCCGGGTTTTTCTCTCTATCAAGCTGTCTTCTTCCAGTTTGTTGAGGGTGGTATACAGTCGCCCCTGGTTGACCCGCGGGCCGGCCGGGAAAAAATCCATAAAGCATTTTTTGATTAAATCGTAACCATGAGCAGGATTGTCCACGAAATATCCCAGAACAAAATGTTTAAACCCCAAATTCATCACCCGTTATATTAATATTATGGTACCTTAATATTAAGGTATGTATTATTTCAGGTCAAGCAGAAAACAAGGGGACGGTTCTTTTGTTTGCTGGAAGCAAACAAAAGAACCGTCCCCTTGTTTTCTGTCACTTATCTTCCTGCTGATGCTCTTCTTTCATATCCAGGTTTTTTCTGTTCTTACTAAAAAATCGCAACCAATCCTGGGGATATATAATCTTTTTATCCGGATCGGGATAATTTTTTTCGCGCACACCACTACCTCCTTGTCAATATATTAATAGTTCCAACAATTAGTTATGTTTGTAATTTTTCCTGGCCAACCCCAAATTATACCTCAGCAAACAAAAGAACCGTCCCCTTGTTTTCTGTCTGGATTTAGAAGCCCGCCAAGTAGCAGGCATATTCCATAGGGCGGGATACGGCGGCCTGGCGCAAATCCTGGCTGATTTCACGGAAGGATCGGCGGCCGGGTTTAGGATTGGCTTCCAGAAACCATACCTTGCCGCCAGTGTCGACTAGAAAATCCAGTCCCAATTCACCCAGTGTCTGGGCCTTGCTGTCGATGATTTGTGCTATTCTCAAAGCCAGATCCTCCAGGTCGCCTTTGATAGATACCACCTGGCTGGGATCAAACCCCATTGCCAGCAAGGCAGATTCGTGTTCCCGGGCTTTTCCCCCGGCATGAAGGTTGGTGATGATCCGGCCGTTTGCTCCTAATCGGCCCGCTATCCCGGTTACTCCCCACTTGTTATACCGGTTTTTCTGCACCAGGACTCGAAAATCGGTATGCTGTTCATGACCGGCAAACCTGATGCTCTGCTGGATGATAGGCATGCTGCTGTCTATACTGGCCCGAGTTTTTTGCAGAACTTCTTGAGCCGTTCGACAGAAATAACTGCTTCCATCGGCGGTCAGAACCAGATAGGCTTTCTTCTTTCGGCTTACCCGGACGATGCCTTTTCCTTTACACCCGCTGGGGGGTTTCAGATAGACCTCCTGGTGCCTCTTCAACATCCCTGCAAGAACCTTAACGGAATCCATCAACCGAGTTTCGGGCAGGTGGGCAGCCACGTCACTGTTAGGCATCAGCAGCCGGTGTACAGCCCATTTGCTGCCAATGGATTTATTGAAGGTTTTCACCCCATGGCGGGCTAACAAGGCTATACTGTTGTAGGAGCCTGGAGAACCACCCTGGCTGAAATAGCGATTGTAACATACATCGGGAAAGGGAAAATCCATACGTTTCCAGCGCTCGTCGCCTTTCCCGCTCAGGTAGTAGGCATATATGCTTTTACGCTCACTGCTGACATCCGGGGGGCAGAATATGAATCCGGTTCCATGCAGACGATCCAGACTGCCTAACAGACTGCGAAAAAAGCCGTCCTGGCTGCCAAAGGAATTGCGTTCTTTACTGTATCTGCCTGCCAGTACTCCGACTAAAGGACCCAGGCGCAGCATCTTCCCGCTTCTGATAATATTTAAACGAATTCCTGTCGGCAGACCCATAACTGCTCCCAGTTCTTCGCCCACATCAATGGTAAGGCCATCACCACTGCCGTTCCCGGCATCGATTTCCTCCACCCGGATTTTGACCATTCTTCTCCCCGCTGCAATACTGCAGGCTTCTCCGGGAGATAAACCCAAATGTTCCATGGCCTGCCTGGCCAGCAGCAGTTTTAGTAACTTGTTCTTCATTAGGTCCATTTCCTTTATATATGTTTGTAATTATTAATATGAATAATAGCCAATAAAGGTTATCCGGGGACGCGGAACAGGGGGACGTACTTTTTGTTTCCTAGAATTAGGAAACAAAAAGTACGTCCCCCTGTTCCATTGGGGGGTAGGATTATGCAATAATAAGTATAAGGAAGATATATGCTGATATTTGCGGATAACGGGGATATCTGCTCCAGGTATTTTCTACGATGATTATTATTATGTATTTTTTCCATATTATGGTTTGACTTTTGCCCCGTGGGGACGCAAAATGTATACATATCCATGTATGTACTATTATTCACAATTATGGAAGGGAAGTAATTGGATGACTGCTAAAGAAAGAAACTTGATGTTTGATGTATTAAAGGGTCTGGGTATTATCTCGGTGGTCTTCAGCCATGTTTACCGGGGGGGCAAGGACCCGGTGGCTATTTTCATAAGAGAACTGGCTATGTGGTGTGTGCCTATGTTTTTTATGGTTCAGGGCTATTTCATGTACAGCCCTTCCTATAAAACCTGGTTCAAATCCACCTGGAAAAAAATCAAGAAGTCCTACATTCCCTACCTGATCTGGGCACTCTTTTATGGAGGATTTTATTATTATACGGTGGGAAAGGCTTTCACCCTGATGGATCTCATCCTGGGCAAAACTGCTTTGCACCTGTATTTCATGTTCTATTACATTGTTTTTGCCATTTTCATGCCCTTGCTGTATTTCTTGCCCAAGCTATGGCGCAAGTACATACTGATCTTTATGATATTGAGCAATCTCTATGTCACCTTTATGCTGGAAATATCAAAGACCTACCACTTTCACTGGATCAGCTGGCCCTGGCCGATGCCTCCTAAATGGTGGGGATTCGTGGCTATCGGTATGCTGCTGGCCGAGTCCCCCCGGATTAAGGAGTACATAACCCAGCACGCCCGGGCTTTTGCCATTGGAGCTCTGCTGGTGGCCACCATCGGCCTGGTTGAACCCTATTTGAACAATACTGTGGGATACCTGTTCAACAAAGTAGCCCTATTCCCGCTCTCGCTGGGGCTTACCCTTTTCCTGGCCATCTATTACAGTACTTCCAACCCCCTGGGGGAAAAATTCCTGTCCTATGTGGGGCAGCGTTCCTTCGGAATCTATCTTATGCACTTTATTTTTGTGGATTATCTGCGAATCACTTTAATACCCGGGGATCGAACCCTGGTAGCTCTGATTATATTGTTCCTCTGCCTGGCTATACTGGAACTTCAGGATCGGTCCAAACCGCTGTTGCAGAGATTGCGAGCAGGATAGTCCTATGAGATCGGCGCCTGGGACTCATTTTCGCCAAGATAAGTTCCAGGCTGCCACTCTCCCCTTGACCGGCATAAAGCTGCCGGATGGGGCAAAAAACCGGTAACGCTGCCTGAAATCGTATTTATTCTCCAGGATGTTTCTTATCCATTGCAGGAGGTAATCAACCTCATCTTGAGTATTATATCCGGCCAGGCTGACCCGGACCATACCGGGTATTTTATCATTCCGCTTCTGATCATAGAGTTGAACATGCGAGTGATTTTCCTCCAGTTTCAGCAAATTACGGACATAGTTCTGGGCGCAAAAACACCCCGTCCGGGTTCCTATGCCCGCTTCATAACATAGAATAGCTCCCACCAGGGCATGGGGAAGTCCGTTAATATTAAATGAAACGACTCCAATCCGCTGGGCCCTTCCATATACGGTAACCCCGTCAAGGCGGGTCATTTGTTCCAGCAGATAACGGGTAAGACCTTCTTCATGTTCCTGCAGTTTATCCATCCCCAGCTGCTTCAGGTAAGCCAGGGTCCGGGCCAGGGCATAGGTGCCGCTGACATTGGGGGATCCGGCCTCATCCCGATCCGGGGGATCTGCCCAGTATACCCTTTTCTTCATAACTACCTTGACCGTTCCTCCCCCGGTAAAATGGGGCGGACTCCCGGCAAACACCTCCCGGGGACCTATCAATGCTCCGGCGCCATAGGGGGCAAATATTTTGTGGCCGGAAAAGGCGACAAAGTCAATATGCCCCGGATCTGTATGGGCTTTCATATCAAAAGAACAATGCGGTATCAGCTGGGCTCCGTCTACCATGATCCGGGCTCCGTACTCATGAGCCATCTCGGCCAGCCGATGAATATCGTTAACATGCCCGGTAACATTCGAGGCCCCGCAGATGGTCAGCAGCCTGACCCGAGGCCAGCTCCGCTTAAGTATAGCAGCCAGGTGCTCCAGGTCCAGCATCCCATCCTTATCTACCCTGACATATTCTACTACAGCCTTTCCCCGCCAGGGCAGGTCATTGGAATGGTGTTCCATATCACTGCTTATTACCACATCTGAGGGTTTCAGCTGCAAGCAATGTGATAGTTTATTTATGGCTTCGGTGGTATTATTGACTATAATTACGGAATCCCGCTCCGGGTCAGCATTTAGAAACTGCCCGATAATACCATGGCTTTCATCGTATGCCCTGGAACTCAGCATCGATTTGTGCCCGGTTCCCCGATGTACCCCGGAATACCATTCCAAAAATTCACCCAGATCATTTAATACCGATTCCAAGGCCGGGGTGCTGGCAGCATTATCGAAATGGATGTATCTCCTCCTTTTTTTCCTGGTCAGCGGGACCTTAAGATTAATCCCCTTGATGTTCTTTCGCAGCCTCTTTGCTGCCGCCCCGGAATCAGATTTGTTCATAACATAATGCACCCTTTGCTAAACATTTTTAAGCATCGGAAGCACTCAGAGAGCACCACCATTGGGGTTCCCAGGCTCAAAAGTATAAGAAGGAAACTGCGAAACAGTCTCTTCCCCCCGCTGTAACCAGACCGTAAACGCCGTCTCGTTGGTTGTCAGGAACTTAAGCACTTTGACAAGCAGGGGACATATTTTTCGCCTCTTTATATATACTATGTTACCGGGGTGCATGAGTTACAGATTTCTTTCAGCATACTTGTTCATCCCGTTATGCGATAGCCGAAAATGACTTTTGACTGTTTTGGGACAACTCAGATGAAATACTGCGCATTAGCCCTCATGGCATCTTCCAGATAATTGGTAACCTCTGCTGTCTCGATCCCTGGCAGCAGTTCGTCGAGCTCGAATCCCATTATCTCCATAGATAATTTGCAGGCGCAGAACTTAACTCCCTTTTTTCGCGCCCCTTCCAGAAAATCCTTCAAATGCGGAGTTTTCTTATCATCCATCATGTTCAGCAGCATGGCTTTGCCCACTCCGGCAAAATTCATGCGGGACAGCGGCAGTTGCTCGGCCCCGGCCGGAGTAAAGGAGGCAAACATCTTCTCATAGAGATCTTTGTTCTTAATATCCATTTTTTCTGGATCTCTCAGGATCAACAGACCCCAGAAGGCACAAAAAATGGTGACTTGCATTCCCATCCCAGCGGCTCCGTTAGCCAGGATGAAAGCGGCCAGACATTTGTCATAGTCACCGCTGAAAAGGAGGATGTTCAAGTGTTTTTCTTCCATGGTTTATCTCCTTAATTACAATATTTCTTGATTTAGATTGTGCGTTTTTATAGCTTTTAAACCGGTGAAGATGAATAAGCTCTCCTTCCCTCTGGCCTTCAGAATAAAAGCAGGGGGACGGCTGCCCAGCTACACAATACTGTAAGCAAAGCAAACGTCCCCCCTGTTGATCACTGCTCACCACATTCCAACGACAACTGGCTAATCTCTAACCCCTCTGATCATCCCACATTATTACCGGTTAAGTTCCAAATCCTTTGAAAAGCCCCCTTTAATATAATGTCGAATCACCCGGTGCGGCTATCTGCCGCTGGCTGCGATTGGTTTTCAGCCTTGATACTCAGGATCAGTATTTCTATCTCCCGGTTAAGGGCGTAAAAATCCTTTTCAATTCGGGTGGCTCGTTTCAGGTAAGCGTTGATTATCCTGTGCAATGGATCTCCGCCTTCTGACCAATCCCGGGCGTTTTCTGTTTCAATATCTAAACTGCGCATAGATCTACCTCCCATGAGTAGTTACTGAATGATCGTCTGTGACTTTTCAAGTTGTATCATATCTTTGGTTTTTATTTAAACATCTCTGCTCCACAGAGAGCACATGGCTGGTCCGCCGCCCACACAGAGGGATGCCCCGCCGGTTGCAACTCCCATTTTCACCATCTGGTAATAGAGGCTGACCACAATACGTAAAGCTGTACATCCCACCGGGTGCCCCAGGGCGATTCCCGATCCATTAACGTTGCAGCGGTTCATGTCCAGTTCGATCCCGTATTCTTCTTTCAGCATCCGGCCCACTCCCAGGAACTGCGCGGCAAAAGCTTCATTAATTTCCCAGTAATCCACATCTCCGAACTGCATACCGGCCTGCTCCAGACATTTGGGAATGGCTGCAGCCGGTCCCAGTCCCATTACTTTGGGATCCACACCTGCATGGCCTATTTGCAATAATTTCATCAGCGGCTTGATCCCCAGCTGATCAGCCTTTTCCCTGCTCATAATTATCACTGCTGCAGCTCCGTCATTGATGCCGGACGCATTGGCGGCGGTAACAACACCTTCTTTCTTGAAGGCCGGAGGTAATTTGGCCATGGTTTCCAGATTGGCATCGGGTATCATGTGCTCGTCTGTCTCATAGAATTTGCTGCCCTTCTTGCTTTTTAATTCGACGGCTACAATTTCATCCTTGAAGGTGCCGCTCTGTACGGCGGCGGTGGCCCGTTGATGACTCATCAAGGCCAGCTGATCGCATTCTTCTCTGGTAATACCGTATTTTTGAGCTACATTTTCCGCCGTTATCCCCATATGTCCGGGAACCATACTGTCATATAAACCATCATAGATCATGGAGTCTTCCAGGCTGCCTGCATTCATACGATAACCCATCCTGGCTTTCAGGGCCAGGTAAGGGGCATTGGTCATGCTCTCGGCGCCGATAACCAGAGCCACATCATTGTTTCCCACCTGTATATTGCGAGCGGCCACTTCCAATGCTCTCATCCCGGATGCACAGTTTTGGTTCACATTGCAGGCCGTACTGCTGACCGGCAAGCCGCAAGCCATGGCTATTTGCCGGGACACCAGTGATCCCTGACCATGCACATATATCATACCCAGGGTTAATTCCCCTATTATGGCCGGGTCAATGCCGGCCCGATTTATGGCCTCCCGGCCAACAGTTATAGCCAGATCTTTGGCCTGTACATCTTTTAGACTGCCCATAAATCCACCAATAGCTGTCCTGCAAGCACTAACCACTACAATTTCCTTAAGATCCATTCTTACTCCTCCTCCTGTTATTAGGTTACATTAGACATCTGTCTGATTATTGATTCTGTCGTTACCACTATCGCCACCCTTCTTTGGTATATTTACCTGAAATAGTTTTTCTGGATAATAGTTTTAGAAACTCTGTTAGGTTCATAATGTCAATATTCATTGTGCAAATAACATGCCACTCTTTCCGCCGGGCGGTCAGGAACAAAGAAAAGGCTATCCGAAGGGGGTTAACCCTGATAGCCTTTTTATCCCATTATATATTTGCACCTTAAAATGGTGCCAATTTGCTACCCGCCGCAGCATATAAGCGCCGGGCCTTGATTATACGGGTTGCAGAAAGCAACTCCCGGTCTCTTTTTTAACTACCCCAGATTTTATTATTCATAACGATTTGGAGTAAACCTCCTAGTCCATCAGTTCATACTTCTTCAGCTTGCGGTAAAATACTGATTTGTTCAAACCCATAAGCTGAGCGGCCCGGGCTTTATTATTTTCGGTGGCCGAAAGGGCATTTATTATCATCTCTTTCTCCAGTTCTTCAATGGCTTGATTCAGGTTGTAGTCGGATGCTTTTCTTTTAGCGGACAGAGCATCTAGATGGTTCAGTGAGGGGAAATGTTGTATATCCAAAATTCCTTCCCCATTGAAACAGGCCAGATTCGCTGCCCGTTCCAATAAATTTTCCAGCTCGCGAACGTTCCCCGGCCAGGAATACCTGGTCAGCAGAGCCAGTGCCTGCTCGGATACACCTTTCACCTGTGCCCCCAGAGCGGCATTAATCCTTTTCATCAAAACCGTAATAAGCACCGGTATATCCTCCATGCGGTCCCGCAGGGGAGGTAATGACAGCCTTACCACGTTGAGACGATAGTACAGGTCTTCTCTGAACAGCTGCTGCTTAACCAGTTCTTCCAGATCCCGATTGGTAGCCGCTATCACTCTTACGTTGATAGGTATCGGCCGGGTTCCCCCGATCTTTTCAATAACCCGCTCCTGCAGCACGGTGAGCAGCTTGGTCTGCATGTTCAACGGCATATCCCCTATTTCATCCAGAAATATAGTGCCCCCTTTGGCCAGTTCAAACTTGCCCGGTTTCCCGCCTTTCCTGGCCCCGGAAAAGGCACCTTCTTCATAGCCGAACAGCTCTGATTCCAGCAGGCTTTCGGGCAAGGCGGCACAGTTTATCCTCACAAAGGGGAAATGTTCCCGGTTGCTGGCATTATGGATAGCCTGGGCGAACAGTTCTTTGCCGGTACCGCTTTCCCCGGTTATCAGAAGGGTGGAGGTAGTGATGGACAGCTGGTGAGCAATAGATTTTATCAGTAAAAATTCATGGCTTTTGCCTACCAAATCATTGAAATACCACTTGGCTTTATATATCTGCCTGACCTCTTCCTTATACAGGAATAATTCCTGTTCCATATCATGCAGGCGGTTGACCAGCAGTTTGGCTCCTGACATATCTATAAACAGGCTTTGCCCGATGGCACCCACTATCTGCCCATCTCTTATTACCGGAGCCCGGGTTATTATAGTATCCTGTCCATTAACCTCCCATAAATCCACTTCGTGAATCTGCCCGGTTTCGATTACTTCCGGCAGCCGAGACCTGGGGGTTATTTCATGAATATGCTTGCCGATAACGTCCTCCAGTTTCTTGCCCAGCATATCCAGGTAGGTTTGATTCATGAAGGTTATATAGCCGTCTTTATCCACTATCACGTATATCATGTGGGGGCTCTGCACCAGGGCTTCGGACATGGTGTTAAATGTTTCCTGCAGTTTATTCAGCAGGATATGTACGCTGGACATCTCCAGGAACAAGCTCTGGCCGATAGCTCCCACTATTTTGCCGTTTTTGACTATGGGAAGCCGGGTAACGATGGTATCCCTCCCCATAATGGGCCATATATCGGCCTTGTCTACTTTTCCCGTTTTCAAGACCTCGGGCAGCTTGGATTGCGGGGTCACCTCCAGAATATGTTTGCCGATCACATCTTCCTTGTTCAGTTTCAGGATGTTCAGGTAAGTATGGTTCATCATGGTAATGCATCCATCCTGGTCTATTATCACATAAGCCATATATGGACTCTCTATCAGCGCATCGAAAATCAGGCTCAATTCCATGTCAAAGTTTTCCTGCACTTGGTTGTCACCTCCGCCCACGGCTGTAAATGTCTGAAATTCCTCGATATTAATATTTAATATACCATATTTAATCCGGAGAAGTCGCTTTTTGCTCCTCACCGGATCAAGAAGCCAGCAAAATGGACCGTAATTACGGTTTTAACCGGCATCCAGGATGAAACCATCCCCCCGATTGGGTAGGGAAAAAAGCTCTATTATCGAGGGACCAATTTCCCGACTTAGCGCGAAATGGGAGGAATGTTCATTTCTTTTGTCGAAACCAATAGACATGTCTATGTGAGGGAGGAATTTCATGTGAAAAAGGTTAAGCTGCAAACAGGCCTGCTACTGATGCTGACTCTCCTATTCTGTGCGGGAGCCCCGGCTTCTTTATATGCTGCTCCATCCGTATATCTAAACGGTCAGGAGCTCTCTTTCGATGTGCCTCCAACCATCGAGAACGGCCGGACCCTGGTGCCCCTGCGGGCGATTTTTGAAGCTATGGGAGCCAGCGTGAGCTGGGATAACGATACCAGAACAGCTACCGCAGTCAAAGGAGATACTACGGTCAGGATCACCATCGGCTCTACTCGTCCTACCATCAATGGGGTAGTTTGTCAATTGGATGTTCCAGCTCAGATCGTAAATGGCAGAATCCTGGCTCCGCTTCGTTTCGTGGGTGAGGCCTTCGGGGGCAGCGTAGATTGGGATGCAGCAACTGAGACCATCAGCATCTCCACTTTGCCGGATATTTTTATCGAGCCCCCCGGTGAGAACACCATCATCTATCCGCCTGGGACGGATATCTGCATCGAATTCTTGCCTTAATCAACCAGAACATATCCCTAAATATAAATGATAAAATACCATTAGTAATGTCGATCTATTGATAGCTTTGAGGGGTAGAACATGGACAGCACTTACCGGGCTGAAACATTAAAGCTGCTTAAAAGACTCCGGCCGGCTGGTATTATCATTACTGCCTTGCTGGGAGCTCTGCTGGCTCTCTATGTGCTGGGACCGACCAGTTATACCCTGAATGGCCTCACTTTCTCGGTATCCGCACTACCTTCCCGGGTCGGCAGCACTACCATAGATCTCTCTCCACTGGGCAGTGTTTCTGCTTCAACCCATGAGCAGCCGCTGGCGGTTAAAATTCGTTTGACCTATATTGGCACCGGATCCGATAGTGACACGGCCCGAGAAGCCGTAAGTTCCATCCAGGGCTGGAACAATATGTACCAGGGGCTGATCAGCCATGTAAAACCGTTCATAAGCCGGCAGCTGATAGTAGTATTTGGCGGAGCTTTTCTGTTTGTGCTGCTATTATGGCGCAGCCGCGTGAGTACCGCATTTATGTCCGGACTGTTGTGCAGCGCTCTTATGGCCCTGCTCCTGTTCAGTACTGCTCATAATTATAATGTCCAGGCTTTCAGGGAACCAGTGTACTGTGGAGTCATTGCTCTCGCGCCCCAGCTGATCCCGGAACCTGGTGAATTTATGGATCGTCTGGAACAACTTCAAGATGATACCCGCAAAGTAGTTGGCAGCATAAGTGTTTTAATGAGCAATTCCAACGGTCTGTCCTTCTTTTCCAGTCCCATGGAAAATGGAGCCTTTAAAAAAGTTCTGCTGATAAGCGACCTGCACAACAATCCTCTGGGAGTCGAGTTTGTTAATGCCATCGCCGCTGCTTTCCAGGTAGACCTGATCCTGGATGCCGGAGACCTGACGGATCTGGGAACCTCTCTGGAAGCTGAGTATGCTGCCCGGATAGGGAATATCCAGGCCCCCTATGTATTCTGCCCGGGCAATCATGACACACCGGAAATTATTGATTTGGTAAGAAATCTTGAGCATGGCGTAGTTCTGTCTGGAACCGCAGTAGAAGTATCGGGAGTTAGGATACTGGGGTCGCCTGACCCTCTGGCCGGGAATTTTGAGGTGGAAATGAATGATTCCCAGGCCTGGGCAAGTCTAATGCAGGAACAGGGTTCACTGTTGCTTAAGGCGGCGGAAGAAGATGAAGGGGGTCTGCCGGATATTGTAGTGGTTCATAATCCCCAAGCCGCCCAAAAACTCTCCGGGGTTTTGCCTCTAATAGTATACGGACATACCCACCGACAATCCATAATCATTAATGAAGGCAGTATTGAACTCAATCCTGGAACCGCCGGGGCGGCTGGACTTAGGGGCCTGTACGCCAATCAGGCCGTACCTTATTCGGCCATGGTCCTTTACCTGACTGGGGATGGCCTGGCTGCGGCGGTGGATACGGTAAAATATGAACCATTCTCCGATCGTTTTTACATTGAACGCAAACTGCTGCACTCGGACTGGAGAAAACAGCAGCTGGTGATTAATGAAGATACCCTGGCCGAAGATTACCAAGATGACTCCCTTTCTCCACCGGAAGAAAGCCAGTGATGGCAGGGCCTTCCAGATCAAATCAGGGTTTGGGATCAATTCCTGCGGGCCGGACCTCAGGTTGACAGCCTTTGCTTATTCACCTATAGTAGGGGAAAACTGCATCAATTCAGCTGCTGTATGGCAGAAGCACAGGCTGGCTTTATCGAAGCCGGCTCAGGCTGCACAATTATTATGGAGCGGGGGATAATCACTTGACTCGGAATGAAGAACTGCTCAGTTATTGGGTCAACCCGGAAGACAATTACACTTACCTGCGGGAGGTAATGAAAACCCATTTCAAGCTTTCGCATTCCCTCTTGACCAAACTTAAACAGCAGAATAAGATCCAGGTCAACGGCCAGATCACTCTAACTGATTACCGGTTGCAGCCCGGCGATCAGGTCACGGTAGACATCGCCCTGGAGGAATACAATCCTATTGCACCGGAAGCTATCCCCCTGGATATAGTCTATGAAGACCCGGATTTGTTGGTCATTAATAAGCCGGCCGGTCTGGCAGTCCATCCGGTGAAAAGAATTCCGGGAGGGACCCTGGCCAATGCGGTGACCCATTACTGGGTGCAGCAGGGCAAATCGATATTATTCCGTCCTATCAATCGCCTGGATAAAGACACCTCGGGACTGATGCTGATCGGCAAGAGCCAGTATGCTCATCAGGCAGTATTTCGCCAGCAGCAGCAGGGACTTATTCACCGCCAGTACCAGGCCCTGGTGGAAGGCAGAGTGTCCGGGGAAAGCGGCATCATCGACCTGCCCATAGCTCATCCTGATCCCCGCTTATGCACCCGGGCTGTTGATCCAGCAGGGCGGCCAGCGGTAACCTGCTACCAGGTCATAAAGCGTTTCCCATCATGCACCCTGCTGGCGCTGACTCTGGAAACCGGCCGCACCCATCAGATACGGGTTCACCTCCGTCAAATCGGCCATCCCATCTACTCAGACAGCTTATACGGACAGCCATCCCCCCTCATCCCACGCCAGGCTCTGCACGCCGCCCAGCTTACCCTGCAGCAGCCCCGCACCGGAATCCGGCTTCAGTTTAAGACCCCGCTGCCGGAAGATATGGGCCGATTATTGGAATACCTGAGCTGATCCCAGCAGCAAAAGCATTGATTCCGCTTAATGCATACTCCAGGCCGGAACCCTCTTGACTTCACCATTTTCCTTCCCTGGCAGCAGCCGGTCAGATTTTTTATAGATTCTTGGTACATGGGGGCGGTCTGCCTTTAGGCGGTGCTTTGCTCCAGAGGGTAATATAGTTCACCCAAATTCATGGTTTATCAAACCAAAAAAAGGGCGGTTACTTTACTAACCGCCCTCTAACATGCCTTAGTACTGCAGCCGTCTGATACGCTCATCCAAGTCCGGATGAGTTGAGAGCAACTGCCGCAGGCCCATTTTCTTCTCGCCAGCGATCTTGAAGGAAGCCAAGGCTTCCTGGCTGTTATCTACCAGGTGTACACTGTTCTTCAGAGAAGTCAGAGCCGTGATCATCTTGGTCTTCCCTACCAATTCTGCTCCCCCGCTGTCCGCCGCGAACTCCCGGTGCCTTGAATAGGCCATAACCGCGATGCTGGCCAGGATGGACAGCAGTATCTGGAATACCAAAATACTGATAAAATGCACAATGCCGCGAGCTTCTTCCCGCACAAAACCAGAGACAACATAAGCAATAATACGAGACAGGAACACCACAAAGGTATTTACTACTCCCTGTATTAAGGTCATGGTTACCATATCACCATTAGCGATGTGAGCAACTTCATGAGCCAGGACTCCTTCCACCGCATCGGTACTCATGCGGTTCAGCAGCCCGCTGGAAACTGCCACCATGGAATTGTTCCTGGAAGGGCCGGTGGCAAAAGCATTTACTTCATCCGAGGAATATATACCTACTTCCGGAGTCTTCTGCAGACCGGCTTTTTTAGCCAGGTTATCCACCATGCTGAGCAGCTGCCGCTCTCTGGAACCCAGGCTGCTGTTGGGGTCCAGCATCTTTACATTCATCATGTGTTTGGCCATCCATTTGGACAGGAGCAGGGAGATAATTGACCCGCTGAAACCTATGACCGCCGCAAAGATAAACAAACTGTAGTAATCAATCCCGCTGGAAGTAATATAGTTATTAACCCCCAGGATCGAAGTCACGATAAGTATAGTGGTCAAAACCAGTACATTGACCAGTACAAACATTCCTATTCTTTTCATTTTTCACTCTCCTCCCAAAACAAAACAAGGGGACGGTTCTTTTCTTTGCTTGCAGACAAACAATCCAGCCGCAGGAAGTAAGCCATATTGGCAAGGAACCCCTGCCTCGGATCAAGCATAAGGAATCATCCTCTGATACCGAACCTCTTATTTGCTTTTATGCCTTGAATACAATATTTAGACCAACTCCGGTGATCTTGGCTACCTGTCTCATGGTGGTTCCTTCTATCTGTTTTATCCGGTGCAATATTTCATCGCGTTCCTTTCTAGCCATAAGATGAAGCTCGCTCAGTGGCCTGTTATTCATTATCTGCAATATTTTCGCCTGCAATACCTCATCCTTGATCCGGGTCCGGCCTTTATCCTCCAGGCATGTATCTTCATTGCTTGCTTCCATAAATTCACGCATACTGTCCCGGGCTTTTACCTTATCCGGGCTGAACATTTCCAGTATCAGACTACTTTCAACCAGATCTGTGAAAACTTCGGCGCTCCCATAGTATGATCCGCAGCTGCTCCATAAATACCGGTCCGGTCTGTCTGTCATACCAGCTTTGACCGGGTTTTGATGAATATACCTCATAACCGTTAATAAATACTGATCGTCCTCTACACATTCACTTCTATAGCGATCCTGGAAGACATGCCCGGAACGCTGATACTTGCTGTTGTAATACCAGGCGTAACTGGTGCCCAGCTTTTTCATCACCTGAGATATCTTCTCTTCCCCTTCTTGCAACAATAAATGGACATGGTTCACCATCAAGCAATAGGCCAACACCCGGGAATCACTGTCTTTCTTGACCCGCTGCAGAATCCCTAAAAACCTTCTGCAGTCTTCGTCATCATGAAATATTTGCTGACGGTTTATCCCTCTGACCATTACATGATAAACCCCGGTTTTGCTTTTTTGCCTGGCTTGCCTGGACATCCTTATCTCTCTTTCTTTTTTCTTTAGATAATACCATCCCCGCCCCCAGAAAACAAGGGGACGGTTCTTTTGTTTTCTGGCCAACAGACAAATTTGCTTTAGATACATTGCTTCTGCCCGCTTCAGGCTTGCTTATGATCTTATCCTGGTTAAAGTCTCTAATATTAAGAGCCCACTAGAGAACCTTCTTTCTTGATAATGAGTTCCCGGTACAGCCAGACCCCGGAAATGAGGGCTGAACCCAGGTCGGCGAATGGGGCGGTTATCCATATCCCATTAAGGCCCAAGAAGCAGGGAAAAATCAGCAAGGCTGGAATAAACAGCAGGACCTGCCTGGATAAACTCAAAACCAAAGCCTGCCGATATTTGCCTACAGCTTGAAAATATCCTGATCCCACTATTTGAATCCCAACTACCGGAATCAACAGGGTAAAGATAGTCAGACCATAAGCCCCCACCTTCAGAAGTTCGTAATCAGTCTGGTTGAAAAGAGCAATTATCGGACCCGGGAAGAACCGGGTCAGGAGAAAACCAATGATCAGGATAGTGGTTGCTGCCATTAGGGCAGTTTTTACCGCTTCTTTCACCCGGTCATACTGCCTGGCTCCGTAATTATATCCAATGATCGGCTGGGCTCCCTGATTAATGCCAACAATAGGCATAACCACCAGGGTTACAATACTGAAGATTATACCCATGGCAGCTATGGCCGTATCCCCTCCATAGAAACCCAGACTCTTGTTCAGAATCAGCTGCTGCAAGCTGTTGGTAAGCTGCAATACAAACATGGGCATGCCTACGGCCATAATAGTTTTTACTACTCCCGGCTCCAGCCTCAAGTTAGAAACCCGAATCTTAATCAGACTATGGCCAGACCAGTAATAGTACAACACCCACAAGGCCGAAACACCCTGGGAAATGACAGTGGCCGCTGCCGCTCCTCGAATGCCCATACCCAGGGGAAAAATGAATATGTAATCCAGTATAATGTTAACTATAGCACCGATTATCATGGTATACATAGCCATCTTCGGATTGCCTTCAGCCCGGATAAAGTTGTTCATACCCATGCCTATCCCTGCGACTACCGTTCCCAGCAGGACAATGCTCATATATTCTGCCGCGTATGGCAATACCTGTGGACTGGCCCCTAACAGCTTGAGCATAGGGTAAAGGAATATCAAGCCCAGTGCTGATATCACAATAGAAATTATTAGCAGCAATACCGTAGCGTTCCCCGCTATCAGTTCGGCTTCTTCTTGCTTTTGCTCTCCCAGTCGTATGGATATAAGGGAGGTAGCACCCATTCCGATAAGCATAGCAAAAGCAATAGTAATCAGCATTATAGGAAACCCGATAGTTATTCCGGCAATAGCTAGAGAGTCAACTCCCCGGCCGACAAATATTCGGTCTACTATGTTGTACAAGGAATTTACCAGCATTCCCACCACGGCCGGTACAGAAAATTTAATCAATAGTTTAGTAATGCTCTCTTGACCTAACTGCTTGGCATGATCCATTAACCTTACCTCTTCTCCTGCTATAATTTTTTCAAGAAATCCACTACCTCTTTAAGACTGTGATTGAATCTCTCTATCTCGTCAGCCGGTTGCTCGGCCAGGATTTCTGTCAGATGCTTACGGTAGGAGGCTGCCATATTAGCAAAATACTGCTCGCCCTGTGGAGTAAGAACCAGCAAAGTCTTACGTCGATCAGTTGCATGAGGTTCGCGTAAAACCAGGTTTTTCTCCTGCAATCCGTCTATGAGAGAAGTCAAACTGCCCTTTTCCATGTCCAGCTGTTTACCCAGATGGGTGGCGGTAATTTTGCCCTGCCTCTTAATCATGTGAATCGCTCTATTCTGATTTTTATTACAATTTAGATTCAGATGGTCGGCCCTCTTGAAAATAATACCCAGTTTCTCAAAGTACAGAGGGATCAGTTCAAACAGCAGCTCATGGGTGAAAACAGTATTTTCCTCCAAACCAGCACCCTCCTTTTTTTAATTAGATTGCTTACTGTTAGATTTCTAACCTAATCAATTCTACGACATATCCCGACTGAAAACAAGCATTTTCCGACCAGCTGGGTAGGGCAACCGCAGACGCAACTGCTGTGCTTTAGGGTAGGTACAGTATATGCCAGCATATATACCAGCCCATTCGCTTATATGGTTTGTGTACAAGCAAACAAAAGAACCGTCCCCTTGTTTTCTGGGGGAGTTGGGGAAAGCTATGTAGTAAGGAAAATCGGTACAGGAGGGAGAGTATAGTGGCAGTAAATAAGGAAAAGGAATTCCATTGCTTGGATAAACATTTGCTGGAGGATGAAAAGCCTTCGGTTTATCTCAGGGATATTGGACGGAGCAGGTGGTTTATGGAAAGCTATCCTTTCACCCTGCTGGGTGACTTAAAGCGGGTGGAACAGTCCCCGGTTCACCATCCTGAAGGCAGCGTGTGGAAGCATACTCTGCTGGTAGCAGACCTGGCCGCGGAGGGACGACATCTAAGCGAAAACCCCCGGGTCTTCATGTGGGCGGCTCTCTTGCATGACCTGGGCAAAGCTCATACCACCAGAATCCGGCGGGGCAAAATCACTGCCTATGATCATGATAAGCACGGGGCGGTGCTGGCAGCCGCCTTTCTGCAAGAGTTTACTGATGATCATGAGTTTATCCGGCAGGTATCACGGCTGGTTAGATGGCATATGCAGATTCTGTTCGTGGTAAAGAAGCTGCCCTTCGCTGAACTGGATAAACTGGTCCAGGAAGTATCTCCCGGAGAGATAGCTCTGCTGTCTATGTGCGACCGCCTGGGCCGGGGTGATATGACTGAAGAGATGCGTCAAACAGAACTGGAAAATATGAAATATTTCATCGGGGAGTGTCGGCAGCATCAGACTAATATGTTATACCTTTAGTTAGAGTCAGCAGAATAGGCTGGAGGATATCTCCCTTTATTGCCACCCGAGACACGGTACCAAAGTCCGTGTCCCCTGCTGGATCAAGGGCATCAACTTAAAACCGCAGGCTGCTCTATTTCTTTCTTAAACAATTTTCAAGTCAAAACCCTCACACAGGGTGAGGGTCCATAACCAATATTTAATTATCATAAATGATCGGAAAACCTGTCTTACTCTATTTTGATGAGGAGTTCTCCGTTTTTGACCTGCTGGCCTTCCTCTACCATGATGCTAACTATTTTGCCGTTTAGCGGCGCGCTGATATGGGTTTCCATTTTCATGGCTTCGATAATCATCAGACTCTGGCCCTGCTTAACTTCATCACCGGGTTCAACCAGTATCCTGCTTACAGTACCGGGGATGCTGGCTCCTATCTCGTGCGGGTTCCCGGGATTTGCCAACAGGGTAGTCTCGGCTGGTTTCCCGCTCTGGTACTGCTGATCCAATATGATAATTTCCCGGGTATTGCCATTTACTTCAAAATCAACTCGACGCACTCCATCTTTGCTGACTTTTCCTATCTCTACCAGTTTAATAATAAAGACTTTGCCTTCACTGACTTCAACTTCGCAGACTTCGCCTTCGCTGATGCCGTCAAAGAACACCGGGCTGTTCATACGGCTTAGGTCACCATAGGTCTTTTTGAAACTCATATACTCTGCAAAAACCCGCGGGTAAAGGGCATAACTCAAAATGTCCTGCCGGCTGGCCTGCAGCTGGTACTCCTCCTCCAGGTGTTTGCTAATGGCATCAAAGTCGGCTGGTTCCAGCAGTTCCCCGGGACGTCCGCTAACCGGCTTTCTGCCTTTTAATACTATTTCCTGCAATTCCCGAGGGAATCCTCCCAGAGGCTGACCCATCATACCCTCGAAGTAGGATACCGAGGAGTCAGGAAAAGCCAGGTCCTTCCCTTTTTCCACAATGTTATTCGGAGTCAGATCATTCCGCACCATGAAAATAGCCAGATCCCCCACCAGCTTGGATGAGGGCGTGACCTTCACGATGTCACCCAGCATCTCATTTACGGCTTTGTACATTTCCTTCACTTCTTTGAATTTATGCCCCAGGCCAAAACTCTCCACCTGCGGTTTCAGGTTGGAATACTGTCCGCCGGGAATCTCATATTTATACACCTCAGCGGTGCCTGATTTCAAACCAGACTCAAACTGGCTGTATATAGGCCTGATATCGCTCCAATAATCGGAAATCTCCTGGATGTCGTCCAAGTTAATACCGGTATCCCGGTCAGTGTTTTCCAGGGCAGCTACTACTGAGTTCAGGGCTGGCTGGCTGGTTAAACCGGACATACTGTTGAAAGCAGTATCAGCTATATCGACGCCGGCTTCGGCAGCCATAAGTACGGTGGCCACTCCATTGCCGCTGCTGTCATGGGTATGCAGGTGGATGGGGATGGATATCTCGTTTTTCAGAGCCCGGATAAGTTTGTCGGCGGCATAGGGCTTCAGCAGACCCGACATATCTTTGATGCCCAGGATATGGGCCCCCATCTTTTCTATTTCTTTAGCCGTATCCACATAGTATTGCAGGGAATATTTGTCCCGAGACTGATCCAGTATGTCGCCGGTGTAGCAAATACAGGCTTCGGCGATTTTACCGGTTTTCAAGGTTTCATCAATGGCAATCTCCATCCCCTTCAGCCAGTTGAGGGAATCGAATATCCGGAAAATATCGATGCCGGCCCGGGCCGACTCCTGAATAAATGCTCGTACCACGTTATCCGGATAGTTGGTATATCCAACCGCATTGGCGCCCCGGATCAGCATTTGGAACATAATATTAGGAATCTTTTCCCGCAGTTCTGCCAGTCTCTGCCAGGGAGATTCTTTCAAAAACCGGTAGGCTACATCGAAAGTAGCCCCGCCCCACATTTCCAGTGAAAACAGGTCCCGACCCAGATATGCTGTAGCTTCGGCTATTCTCACCATGTCAACTGTTCTGACCCGGGTAGCCATCAAAGATTGATGCGCATCCCGCATGCTGGTATCGGTAAGCAGCAGCTGTTTCTGAGCTTTTATCCAGTCCACCACCCCCTGGGGCCCTTTGCGGTCCAAAAGCTGCTTGGTGCCGGAAAGCTTTCTCTGGTGGTTAAACCGGGGCACTCTGGGCACATCGTATTCATGTCTGACCCCTTTGCTCTCATTGACTACCTTTTCCCCGATATATTTTAGTATGGCAGCTTCCTGGTCTTCCCGCGGGGTTATATCAAACAGTTTGGGGGTTGAATCGATAAAGCCGGTATCACACTCCCCCCGAATAAAGGTAGGGTGGGACAAGACATTGAGTAAAAAGGCTTCATTGGTTTCCACTCCGCTAATGGTAGTCTCCCGAATGGAACGCTGGCATTTGCTGATAGCATCCTCAAAGGTCCTGGACCAGGCTATAATCTTAACCAGCAGGCTGTCATAATAGGGGCTGATCATGGATCCGGTATATCCGTTGCCTCCATCCAGGCGGATACCGAAGCCGGAACTGGTACGGTAAACATCTATTTTACCGGTATCGGGGGCAAAGTTATTGGTGGGGTCCTCAGTAGTCACCCGGCATTGTATGGCATATCCCCTTACCTTCACCGCTCTCTGGCTGGGAAGCCCGATTTCCTTGGATTTCAGCCGGTAACCCTGGGCAATGAGTATCTGGCTCTGCACGATATCAATGCCGGTGACCATCTCGCTAACTGTATGTTCCACCTGAATACGGGGATTCATTTCGATAAAATAGTGATTCCCCTCCCGATCCAGCAGGAATTCTACCGTACCGGCATTCCGATAGTGAACCTCCCGGGCTATTTTAACAGCGTCCGCACAGATCTCTTCCCTTTTTTCCCGAGAAAGAGCCAGGGCCGGGGTAAATTCGATAACCTTCTGGTGGCGTCTCTGGATGGAGCAATCTCTTTCATATAAATGAACTATATTGCCGTAATTATCACCCAGAATCTGAACCTCAATATGCTTGGGGTTCTCCAGGTATTTTTCGATAAATATCTCGTCGCTGCCGAAAGCCTTTCGGGCTTCGCTGCGGGCACTATGAAATTCCTGCAGCAAATCGTTTTCGTTTCTTACGATCCGCATACCACGTCCCCCGCCCCCGGCTGATGCTTTAAGCATTATCGGGTAGCCGCATTTTGCAGCAAATTCCACTGCTTTTTTATCTGACTTGATGGGCTTCTCTACTCCCGGGATGGTAGGCACCCCCACTCTCTGGGCCAGCAGTTTGGACTTTATCTTATCCCCCAACTGATCCATCATTTCCGGAGTCGGGCCAATAAATTCTATCCCGGACTCGATACATTTTTGAGCGAATTCCGGGTTTTCGGCCAGAAAACCATAACCAGGATGAATGGCATCCACACCTTTTTTCAGAGCCAGGCTGATTATCTCCTCTATATTCAGATAAGTTTCCACCGGCCCCTTATTGTAGCCTATTAAATAGGACTCATCCGCCTTGGTCCGGAACAGGGCCAGTTTGTCTTCCTTGGAGTATACAGCCACGGTCCTGATATCAAGTTCTTTACAGGCCCTGATTATCCTTATGGCTATTTCTCCCCGATTAGCAATCAATATCTTCTTGAAGTTTCTCATCAGCAACCCCGCCTTGCCTGCGTTTTTTACATAACATTTCAGCTTGGTGTCTCCCAGATCAGAATTCCACTCCGTCGGTAATACTGAATATGGATGAGCGTGATTTTACCATGTTATCAAACATTCGATTGACATCTCTCAGACCGTCAGCATCCTTGACCATAACATGGGCCGCGATATTCTCCACAAATTGGTTTACATTATCAGCCCGCTTAAATGTAACCAGATCCAGTCCATAGACAACCGACAGCTCAAATTGTGAGGTGCTGGTGAACAGACTGCCTTCCACATTCACCCCCCATCCGCCTCCTTTGGCGCCAGCCTCGAATTTCTTATATTTCTTGGTTGTAAAGTACTTCTGTACGGCTCCGGTAACAACCGATATGGTTCCCACCGATGGGTCATTGATTAAATTCTGGCATATGCTGTTATTCAGCCACTTGGCAATAGCCGTATCCCATTCATCGCCTTTATCCACCACTCGGGCCACCGCGTTGTTAATCACCCGGACTTCAAGCAGTTCGTCTGCGGCAAGCTCAGCAGAAAGGAAGGCCAGGGCTTCGGCTTTGGCCTTGATCTTCGAATCAACAATAAGCTCAGAAACTGTCTGGGGAGCCGATAGCCTGGAATTCGGATCAACTGCGGCCGCGATTGAGATAATGAAGGGTATCAGGGTATCGCTGCCCATCTTCTCATAATACACCCGTCCCAGGATGGCACTTATATCCGCAACATAGGTGTCGTTTTTTATGTAGCGCAAAGCATCCCGCATAGGAACAGCCTGGTTCAGATCGTCAATGGTGGCAATGGGCCGCGCTTCGGCCACTTCCGTATTCATCGCTTCATTAATGTGGGTGGTGGTCATGCTTTTTCCCATAGTATCATCTCCTTTAGATATCATTATAAAGGGTGATTAATAAATAGTGTATCAGAATCAGTCGTAATCATAACACCCTTTTTAAGGGCTGTCTGCTCCCTTCCCCGATAATCCTGCCCCATTTAATAAATTCCTTCATGTCCAGGGCTTAACAATAGAAAACAGCCCCTCCAATATGGAGAGGCTGTTTGAGTTTGCATCATCGGTTCTGTTTGGGTATACCCTATATATCGCCCCAATCCAGAATCGGATAATAGATTTGGGTCCAGATTTCGAAGTCAGCAGAGGTTTCACGAGTATACAGGTGGCTGTTTATTGCTTCCTGCATGGCTTCGTAATACCAGCTGCCTGCTTTAAGATCCGGGAACTGCCTGGCGTCGGGCAGGATGTTTTCCTCCAAGACTCTTCTTGCCAGGACATTGTTGACCAGAGTAACAAATTCGGCTCTGGTAATGGCCTGATCCGGTTTAAAGGTTCCGTCCGGATAGCCGTTTACCCAACCCTTCTGGGCTGCCGAGTTGATGTACTTGTTGGCCCAATGTCCAAAAATGTCCGAGAAGCTGTTGGCTTCAAAGGGGAACAGTTCGTCGAACCTGGAGGCTATGGTGGCCAATTCGGCCCTGGTCACACTGTTTTGCGGCCTGAAGGTTCCATCCGGGTAACCCTCAAGAATACCAACCTTGGCCAGGGTTCCAATGTGCTTGGATGACCATCTGTCCAATCCCACGTCCGGGAAGTTGTTGTAGCTGGTCTTGACTCCATCTCTATACTCTGCGTCCAGGAGACGGTAGAAGACTGCAGCAACTTCTTCTCTGCTAATATAGCCCTGGGGCCTGACCGTATTGTCAGGATAACCCTGGACGTAAGCAAAGTGATCTTCCCGGTTCAGCGGTACCGTAGGTTCCGGCTCGGGAACTACGATGGGTTCCGGATCGGAACCTCCTCCTCCGCCTCCGCCGGATTCACTGTTAACTCTCAGCAGACCATTAACATATTTAATAGCGTAGTTGCCGGTCACATCCTCTTGGGCTGCGTTCCTGATTACGGCTGCGCTGACTACATTGGCACTGCTGCCAACCTGAGTCTGTGAGCCTTTTACCGATACGCTTTCTATGCTGTCTCCTGCTGCCAAATCATTGTTGGTATATTCGTTCTTGATCAGCGGGTTGCCGTCATAAATCTTGCTGGCACTTGCTGCCGTAATCGTTATCGGCTTGGCGGTTATGGTTACAGTGCCGGTTCCGTTACGGTCGTCATAGTTCTGGTTGACAACTTTCACGTACACTGTGGTTTCAGCCGTCACATCGGTGAACATGGGGAGTTCTGTACTCCAGTCTTCTCCGTTGTTGGTCAGGCTGTAATACACGGTGTCCCCTTCTATCAGGTTGTTCACCTGAATGCTGTGATCGTCTGCGTCATATACTCCGCTGTAGTTTGTGATATAAAGTTCTTCTCCAGTGGCTGCGGTGATGGTCATGGTTCCCTTAATATAAGTGATAGCGTAGTTGCTCAGACCGTTGCCAATTGCTCCGCTTATCTCGATATCGTAGCTGTCAACTGCTGCTGAGGCTGCCGCACCGTCACTGGTTAGGGTTGCTTCCGTTACACTGTCGCCAGCTTCCAAGCCGATTACGCTGTATTCAGTTCCCGCAAAGGTGAATGCAGTACCGTAAGTCTTGCTCTGGTCGTTGGCGGTGATGGTCAGGGCCTTCTGGTTCACCGTCAGCAGTCCATTAACGTAGCTTATATCATACATATAAGTTACATCAGTGCTGTCGTCCATTATTATTACCGGAGTCCCGGTGAAGGTTACTGGATAGGTTCCTACATTGGTCCCGCTGCCGGATGCGGTAACTCCGATAACTGTATGACCCTCCAGAAGTCCGGTCGGAGTAAATCCGCTGACTGTCTTAAGGGTGCCGTCATAAGTTTCGGTACCGCTGTTGGCGGTCAGGGTTAAGTTAATGATTTCTGTCCACTGGGCATAAACGATAATGTCGGCTGAAACAACAGTACTGGCATCAAATGATGCTCCGCTTCCATTAGCCGCAGTGTTCCATCCTGCAAAGATATGGCCTGATCTAGTCGGATCGTCAGGCATCTGGGTTCCTAATGATGTATCTTTCTGGGTCGTCCGATCATATGGATCTGGGGCGCCAGAATAATTTTCATCAAAAGTAACCGTAACATCCGTTATCTCCTTGTAGCCAAACCATACAATCTGGGTAGGTGCTGATGATTGCAGGAAGACATCAAGCGTTTCAGCAGTTCCGCTTGCTTCATTCCAGACATATTTGACATATTGATAGCCAGTTACTCCAGGTTGTGTAACCTGATAGGTCTGGTTATATGACAATGGACTATCTGAGTAGGTGGTGTCATACAACCTTTGGGCCTGGTCTGGTCGGTCAACCACTACCCCCGATGAATTAACCGGCTGACCGTCTTCATTTACCCGATAGCCCTTCATGAGGATGCTGCCGCCGCCGATAGATACTTGCGGTATCTCAAAATTATTTGATGCGGGCTCCCCGTAAACATCGGTATAGCTGAAGGTGGTGGTCTGATTGGTGGGATAGTTGATATTGGCATCGGCCCCGTCTTTTATCTGTATGATATAAGTCATGGTGGCCGGGGTGCCTTCAACAATGTTGCCTACATTCCAGTTAATGGTATTGGCCGGGTCAATAGTAACCGATCCCTGAGAAACCGTAATTTGGGATACATTGCTGACCAAGTCAAACATTGCTCCCATGGGGTCTGTTACCGTTCCATTGCTGGCCGCATACGCAATTTGGCCGGCAATCTCTCCGAACACCCCACTTAGGCCGCTCAAATCAGAGCTGTTAAGTGGATAGTAGCCGCTGTCCTGGCATGCATTCAAAACAGTATTCCCGTTGGTCCCTGCCTCCAGGGCAACAGAATAAATTTTGGTGCCTGCATCCTTGGCCAGGCCGGCTTCATAAATGGTAGGAATACCATTATTGGCCGGGAATTCCGTTGCATGACTTCCATGGGTTGGACAGGGTATTTGATAGCGATAAGTCTCACTGAGGTTGTAAGAGCCTCCGCTCCCCACCCTTTCACTGTAATTGATAGCGGTTATCTGGGGATTGTCATAGCTGATTACTGGAGTCTGGTCCCACCAACCCGTATGTCCAGTCAAGGTAATCCCGCTGGCATCGCTGACCCGGAAGCTGTAAGTGGGTTCACCATCACCCAGTAAAACCATGATTTTATTGGTAGCCGATGAAGCTGCTAATAATATCTGGGCCTGATGGATGCCGGCTTGTATGTTGGTTCCTCCATTGGCTGAAATACCGTCTATAGCCGTTTTCAATCCTGCTTTGCCGGTATAGTCGGTAAAATCAGCAACCAGATGCTGATCGCCATCGAAGGAAACCACAGCGATACGAGTAGCTCCATCTGACAGCAATAGCTGATCAACAAATTCCTTGGCGGCCAGTTTGGTGTTGGTCATCCTGCTGCCCTTCATACTGCCGGATTTATCGATTACCAGCACCACATCACTGGTAGTTTGTATGTTCTTGCCCTCGATGGTTAAGGTCATCTGCCACTGGGTTTCTGAGCCCGGAACCGGCTGGGCGGTTTTAGTCAGGTTGATCGCTCCCGGATTGGGCCAGGTCAAGTCACCGGTACTGTTCAGCATCATTGACTTCATCATCCTTAATGATGGGGGATAATAGAAGTCGGCTGCTTTGGTTATACCGGTGGAAAACTCAGTCAAACCATCCGGGTTGTCTTGGATGATCTCTTGTTCTTTTTCCTGATAGTACAGGTCAATATGGTTTTCTTCCTTGTCCAGGGTAATTTCTTCAGGATCGCTGCCGACGAATGCCAAAGAGTCATAGTCCTTGACAAAATCTTTTCCGGTATATCTCGTTCCTCTATTCAGATCTTCTATAATTTCTGTATCTATGAGTTCTTCGCTTCCATCATCTGAAACCAGGACATGTTTTACCGTTAAGCTTGCCTGATCGGCTGAAACTGTCGGTAGCGCTTCAGATGCCTGATAATAGATAATTACCTGGTTCTGCTCCGCATCTTCGCTGATTACCATCTCTGCTGCTTGATCGTCCACAACCTGGTAACCCTCTGCTTGTGGATACGGAATGATTACTGTACTGCCGATCTCGGCAGAACCACTAATTGATTCCGATCCTGGAACCGGCTGGTCAGTATCCTGCAGCAAATATTGAATCTGGTAAGTTTGCTGCTCTATGGTGGATGCTGGTTCCTCTTGGTCTTCGCAAGCCGCGTAATAGACTGCGACCTGGTTTAATTCAGGATCATCACTAATCAATAGTTCTTCGGGCTGTTGGTCCAATACCTGGTATCCTTCTGCCGCTGGATGCGGTACGGTGACAGTAGTACCGACATCAGCATAAGCTGTTATTGGACTCAGGCCCGGAACCGGCTCGTCAGTATCCTGCAGTAAGTATTGTATTTCATAGACTTGCTGATCCGGCCCCGTGTCTTCATACAATTGTGTCTGCCCACCAGCTTCTTCAGCAAAACTGTAGCCCGGGAAGACACTGAACAAAAGCATCAAAGCCGTCACTAATGCCAAATACTTTCTGCCCTTACGCTTCATCTCCTCACCCCTTTGCTCTTTTTTCGAAAATGAATGATTGCCTCATTCCAGCTATTCACAGCAGTTCTTACCACCTCCTTAAGATTGGTATAAATATAAAAGCCTGTCCACCTGCTGGAAGCGGCCCAGGAGGTTCACCTCCTTTCAAGATATTTATTACTTGCTTACATTGGATCAGCATTATCCGAGCAAAGCCCCCGAATGCTGCTCCGATTGGTCCTGATGTTGTCAGGCCCTTTGACCCAGTTTAATCAATGGCAATCACAAATGAGTCACGTTTGGCTTTTTGGAAAAAATAAAAGACCGCTACATTAGCAGCGGCCGGTTGCGTCTCCAGCTAACCATGGGTAAGACGCCCACTATAAAACCCATGGGTTATGGCTTCCGCGATAAGTCCAATAGGACTCTTGGGTAATATTGTCAGTTCTTAGGTCGGGATATTTGTCTCTCCATTATACAATAGTTTTGGGTGGCATAGCATGACAAAATCCCTATTGATTAGCTTTTTTTATATTATTATCCTTTCCTTTTTTCGGGATCTTCCTACCAACCGTTAACTGCACTCAGGGATTATGAAATGTCCTCAAACACATCCTAGCCGTCATCCAGGGCTTCCTGCAGTATGCTGTACTCGGTTATGCTCCCCTTGTGCTCTCTGCAGTTTTTACCCTTCAGCAGTCTTCCCATCCCTGGCTCAATCAGGATAATTATCAGCTGCCCACCGAGTTTAATTTCCTCTCTAAACAGCAGTATACAAAACACCAGTGACATGACATTGTCACTGGTGTTGGCAATTATTATTTTTTTTAAAGGAACTCCATCCGCGGCTTATTGTTGCGCTTTTTGGTAAGAAGTCGGTTTCCTGCCCAGAACCCAGAGGCAGCATTCCAAGCCAATCAATGCCAGCGCTGATTGAACTTTTCTACTACCTCCTGCAGCCCTGCATCAAGAAGATGCCAGGCCTGCTTCACTATAGGTTTCGGTATATCCCGGTAAAAGGCCTGAGCGATGCCTCCGGCTATGCAGGCCATGGTGTCGCTGTCACCCCCCAGGGATATGGCGTTGCGCACCGCATCCTCATAGTCTTCAGACTCCAGAAAGGCAATAATAGACTCCGGAACTGACCCCTGGCAGCTTACATCAAAGCTGTAATGAGGGCGAATTTCATCCAGAGTGCGGCTCAGATTATAATCGAAACGGGTTTCTATCTGTTTCTTTATTTCCGGCTTACTCTCGCCCTGTCGAGCCATCCAAATAGCCAGGGCGGTGGCCTGGGCACCTTTGATCCCCTCCGGATGATTATGGGTTATCTGGGCTGTGCGGGCCGCTTCGGACAGAACCCGGTCCTGACTGTCAAAGGCAAAACCCACCGGGCTGACCCGCATGGCAGACCCGTTGCCAAAGCTGCCATAAGGCTGCAGATCGCCGCTTCTCAGCCATTGAGCAAAGGAAGCTCCGTATCCGGCCTGGGGATATCTGCGGCCATATTCCCATATAGTGCGGGCATAGTCTTTCCGGTGCAAAATAGCATCCGCTACCGCCACAGTCAGAACCGTATCATCTGTGAATCTGGCCTGGGGCGAAAAGAGCGGAAAATTATGGCTTTTCACCGGATTCCATTCATAAACCGATCCGATAATATCCCCGATAATTGCTCCCAGCATATTTGTCCCTCCTTGGAGAAACAGGCCGCTACATATGCAGCGGCCGGTTGCGTCTCAGCTACTATGGGCAAGACGCCCATTTTTCAAACCCATGGATTATAGCTTCCTCGGATAATAATATCTAGACTTTCCGCCTAGTGCTTTTAGGCATTTGTCCTGGTTTTTCTATTATACAACAAGATAGAATGGAATATAATCCATAAATTTGCAATAAATCCATTTATAATAGCAGCTGCTGCTTCCATGCTTCCAGGATGGAATTTATCGGGTATGAAAGGGGCGCAGGCAATAATAACAGCCGTCATAGCCTTGATCCAGGGCTTCCTGCAAGCTGCGGTATTCAATTCGGTTAGCCGGGGCAATATGTCTAACCCGGCTGCAGTTGACGGTGTGTACTTCCATTTTGCTGGGAGATTGGTTAGCGACATACCTCTTCTTATCCGGCCGGGCGATCTCAGTGCTGCCCAGTTCCGGGGGCAATGGCTGGTTTTCCGATTCCAAAGGGACTGAGTAATGTTTAAAATACAAGTCGTCATCCCCGCTTCCCACATTATCGATCATAAGCAGGTGAACCTGCCCTTGGATGCCAGGTGCAATTCCACCATCCAAATCCAGCACGGTTATGCCTTCCAGTTCTTCCCGGGTATAACCCAACAGCGAAGGATCATAATCCACCGGTATCCGGCTCACTCGTTTGCCGGTGGCCGGGTTGATTACCATAATTCCCCCGTTTTCATCGGTGTCAGATACCAGGTATAACAGCCCGGTACGTTGGGAAAACGCCCCTCCTTGGAGCCGTTGCAGCTGCAGGGGCTGCCCTTTCTCATCATACAGTGGCAGGTGGTGGGAAAAAGGCATGGTCAAGTACAGTCCGTTAACGATCTCGGGAGCGTATACCTGCAGGCTTTCTACATTATTAAAAGCTGAACTCAATAGCAGCCCGCTGCGTGAATCAATAGCGCACCAGGGTCCCTTGGGGCTGTTCAAATAATTGTAGCTTACCAGTTCCAGGGTGTCAGCTCGATACATGGCCACCCGGGCCCGGAACAGGTTGTTGGCCGGTTCTACCGGCACAAATACAAAGCCATTGTAGTAATCCAGATCACCCATGTGGTTATAGGCACCCTTCATGGCCAGGTATCCATCCAGCTGGGTCATCAGGATGCCCCGCTCTGGATCAGCCCTGGTTATTTCCTTATTTAGATCATGGCTCAAGGGGAATTTCCACAGTTTATTCTTCTGGGCAAAATACCAATTCTGCCCATCGCTGCATACGCCCTGTAATTCCTCACTCCAGCCATTTTCCCTGTCTTTGGGGTAATTACCCAGATAATTGTGTGTAAACAAACCCTTTTCCCCTTTCTTAGGAAACAGGGGGACGCACTTTTGGTTCCCTTCCGACTTCCTTATTTAAGGGAACAAAAAGTGCGTCCCCCTGTTTCCCCTGGAATTTTAGCTTAAATTCGGTTCTTACCTTTGCTTCGCTTTCAACTGTAATATCTATATCATGACGGTCGGCTATCTGTTTGGCTATGGCCAGCCCCAGCCCGGTTCCGGTTTTGTTATGCTCGGAACGAGATTTGTAAAAACGCTCAAATATGTACGGCAGGTTGTGGGCTTCTATCCCTTCCCCCCGGTCAATGACACTAATTACCTTTTCTTTCAGGATCAGGCTTACCTCAGCATCCGGGGGTGAGAATTTAATGGCGTTGTCCAGAATGATCATCAGCATCTGCCGGATTCGGCCGTAGTCACCCCGGTAATGATCCAGGCTGTCATCTTTGCTTGCTTCCAGGCGTACTCCGCGGTCAGCAGCGATTGGGGCCATACTGCGGACAACATCATCTATAATATCAGCCAGATTAATATCCTGGCTCTCTATGGCAAAATCCATGTTCTGCAGCTGGGCTAAATCCATCAGGTCTCCTACCAGCCTTTGCAGGAAACGAGTTTCAAATAGTATCTGCTCCTGATAGCTGCGGACCTGTTCCGGTTCACTTACCACTCCGTCATGAAGGGCCTCCAAAGAGCCGCGGATAACCGTAATGGGGGTTCGCAGCTCATGGGATATGTTGGCTATGAAATCGCTTCTTAGCTTTTCCAGCTGCACTCTATCCTGCCGGGCCTCTTCCAGGCGATCACTCAATATATCCAGGGCTGTGGCCAGTTCACCCAGTTCGTCCTTTTGTCTGATATGGGTTTGAACCGAATAATCTCCTTCGGCCAGCAGCAGGGCGGTGTTCCTCATCCGGTTCAGAGGCCGGGTAAAGCTGATGGAAAACAGGATTGACAGCAGCAGAGCAAGCAAAAGAGCAACCAGAATGCTCAGGGCCAGCAGGCCAAAGCTATCATCGGCAACCTGCACTATCCCCTCCACTGGCGAGTGGAGCAGAACCACGCCGATTACTTTCCCACCGGGGTCGGTAATAGGAGTACCAACCGTCAGGGTAGGCGAGTTGAGCAGTGGGCTGAAATCCTGGCTGAATGCGGTCTGGCCGGAAAATACCTGGGCAACTACCTGGTCAGCGTTAGCAGGTAGATCCGAGTATTTATAATCCATACCCCTCCCGCCGGCTCCCTGCCCCCTGGTCAAAAGGTTCAAATCCTGATCTACAATCCATACATCAGCCATGGCTATATCGTCGATAAACCTCAGATATGCCCCGTATCCGGACTGCCTGCCGTATCCGCCTGCAGGCATCAATTCCGACAAGCTCTCGGCTATACCAGCGGCCCTTTTTCCCAGCTCTTCCTCATGCAGCTGCATGGTATAGTTTCTGAACAGCACCGAAAACACACCGCCGATCACCAGGGAAAAGGCCAGCAGGGCCATAGCAAAATATATGAACAATCTGACTGCAATCCGGTTCTTAATTCTTAACCTCAAATTTATAGCCAACTCCCCATATAGTTTTAATCTCCCAGTGAGGATGAGGCAGTACATCCAGCTTGGAACGAAGCCTTTTAATGTGGGAGTCAACCGTGCGGCTGTCACCGTAATAGTCTTGCCCCCACAGACTGTCCAGGAGGTTGTCCCGGGAGAACACCTTGTTCTTATGACTAGCCAGGGCCCATAGCAATTCAAATTCTTTTTTGGTCAAAGATATACTGATATTGTTGATAGTCACGGTATAATCTTCCAGGTTTATAACCAGATTTTCCAGGCTCAGAATATGATGGTCGCCGGAATCTTCTCTTTCTATCCGACGCAGAATGGCCCTGACCCGGGCCATAACTTCAGGCGGGGAAAAGGGTTTGACAATATAATCATCAGCCCCTATATCCAATCCCATAATTTTATCATAATCCTCCCCCCGGGCAGTCACCATAATAATGGGAACATTGGAAGTTCTGCGAATTTCCCGGCATATTTGGAAGCCGTCTATTCCCGGCATCATAACGTCCAGCAGTATTAGATCAGGTTTATTTTCCCTGAATTCCTGCAGGGCTTTTATGCCATCCAGAGCCACTATCACCTGGTATCCTTCCTTTTTCGCATAGCCTTCCAGGATCGAAGTGATCTGCTGATTGTCATCTGCTATCAGTATAATAGGCACAGCTTCCACCTCCATTTATTAAATTATATAGATTTTCAGCCCTCATGTCTTGCCGCCACAAAATCATCATATCCTGAACACAATTTTGCCATATTTAAGGTTTATTATTTAAACACAGGTTAACTAATCTGTAGAACAGTAAAGTAGATTCTATTCTTCAAAAAAGGAGGGAGGTAATGAATACCATGAAAAGATTCATCGCAGCGGGAACAATAATTTTGACCATCGGTGCAGTATCAGCATCAGCCCTGGGCGCATCTGCCTACAATAACCCGGCAGAAGCGGTGGCGGGATTAACCGGCAGAACCCTGGAGAGCGTGACCCAGGAAAGAGCCGAAACGGGCAATACCTATGGCACTATAGCTAACCAAGCTGGGGTTCTGACTGAATTCCAGGCTGAAGTCCTGGAGATCAAAAAAGACCGGCTGCAAAGCAGGGTCGAGGCTGGGACTATGACCCAGGAACGAGCTGATGCAATTATCGAAGCGGCAGAGGAAAACCAGGCCAACTGTGACGGTAGCGGATCAGCCCGGATAGGCCAGAATCAAGGTGCGGGTTTCGGTGCTGGCAGCGGAATGGGCCAGGGCCATGGTGCAAGTCAAAGGCTGGGTAAAGGTTCCGGCCAGGGCAATGGTGCTGGAGCCGGACTCGGCCAGGGTGGTAATGGTATGGGGCTGCGCGATGGTTCCTGCCTCAACCGCTAACTTTAAATACCGCAGATGGTAATCCACGGGGACAGTGCCTGGCCCGCTTTCAAAAGAGCCAGGAAACCTGTCCCCGAGGGTTGATCACCCCACTAGAAGTCTCTCCTGCTATATATGCGCACTGCCAGCAGATAGGATAACAGCAGCAACACCAGTAATGTGACTAAAGAAGATACCGCCAACAGCCAGGGGTTCTGCTGGGCTAAATCAATCAATTTCTGCAGCCCGGGTTGATGCTGATTTTCCAAGACATAGCGGGCGATCTGAGCCGGCGCAAAGAAGATCAGCATGAATACAATGATATTTATCACCCGAAGCCACTGGGCTCCAGTCTTGAAATATGCCGGAAGTGATACCGCCGAAAGTAATAGGACCGAAATCAGAGTAATTAGTATATCATTGATGTTGATCAATCTATGCTCAAAAGGAAGCGGAGCCAGGTGAAAAAACAGCCCTATGATGGCAACTATTAGCAGCGCTATGCCTGCGAAGACAAATATTGTCAGGTATTTGGACAATACGATTTCCCTTCTGCTTATTGGCAAGCTGTTGAGAACAATATCGGAATTATTTTTGTACTCAGTCTGTATTGCGCCAATTATGGCAATGTAAGAAATACCGAAAGCCGTCATAATGTATACAAAATCTCTAAAAATCGGGTTGGAAAATACCATGAATAAGAAAATGCTATATGCAAATCCAAACCACAATATTTTTTTCTGCAGCATTATTTCCTTCCTAATTAGATGAGTCATGTCTATCCCTCCTTACTGTATAGAGCATTATCTGATCCAGGCCGGGTTTTTCATAAACAACCTGATTCCCCAGTAATTTATGCATTTGACCCGGTTGATTGGTTAGCCCTTCGAAACCAAAATCACTTGCTCGAAATCCCAGCAGCAAACGGCGCACGTTTTCGTTTAAAAGCTCCTTCGCTCCTTTAACCAACAGATGGGTATTTATGATTTCCTCTCGTGTTGCAGATAGAATGATATGTCCTTGGTTTATAAAACATATATAATCCGCTATTTTTTCAAGGTCGGACGTAATATGGGTAGAAAAGAGAATCCCCTTCTTGTCGTCCTTCATCTCCGTCTGGAGTATATCCAGGAGTTCACTGCGAAAAACTGGATCCAGTCCGGAAGTTGGTTCATCCATAATAATTAATTCCGCCTGGTGAGATAAGGCCAAAGCCAATGAAAACTTGGTTTTCATTCCCCGGGACAGGTCTTTAATCTTCCTGCGCGGTGGCAACTCAAAGTCTGCCCGGTATTTGCGGTAAAGCTTTTCGTCCCAGTTTCGGTAGAAAGGTGCTATGATGCTCTTCATTTCCTCTACAGTTAAGTCTTCATAAAAGTAGTTTTCATCATAAACAAACCCTATTTTTTGTTTGATTTCTCTGTGGTTATTTAGGTTATCCTGACCCAAAATATTTATCTTTCCGCTGTCACGTTTTATCAAGTTCATTATGAGTTTGATGGTAGTCGTCTTTCCTGCTCCGTTAGGACCGATAAAACCCATTATATAACCCCGGGGTAAGGTAAACGAAATCCGATCTAATTTAAAATCGCCCAATGATCTGCTTACTTCCTGCAGCTCTAGAATACTAGACATAATATTTAAACCTCCTTGTATAACAGAATCAACATTTCCTGGAGTTCCTCCAGGCTGATATCCAGGATTTTGCTTTCGGCAACTAGGTCCATAAGACTTCTTTCTATTAAACTCATTCTTTTCTCTCTTAGCAGTTCAGGTTTTTGCGGTGCCACAAAAGATCCCTTTCCTGACACGGTTTCTATGAAACCATCCCTTTCCAGCTCTTCATAGGCCCTTTTGGTGGTAATAACACTGATTTGCAGCTGCTGAGCCAGATGTCGAATAGAAGGCAACGGCTCTCCTGGTTCAATTTCTCCTCTTAATATATGGCTCCGGATCTGCTGACGAATCTGTTCATAAATTGGATCCGGGGAAGCATTGGAGATGATAATATTCATTAGCAATCCTCCCTAAGCATAAACCTTAATAATTTATTTAGTTTTGAAACCGGGGATATACTCTTGGCTGCTGCCCCCCAGACAAACAAGAGCAGACAGCAGGAGCCTTTGGCATCCCGGGAGAGTATATAGCATATATACCGTATATATTTGTTATATACAGTATATATGTTCTTGTATGCACCGTCAAGACTTTGGGGAACAGTCTGAATGTATACATTCAGACTGGTATTTTTTGTGGTAGAATTAATTTTTGGTAGAGGCTAAATATTAATAACAACGTTGAAATAAGGAAACATTAATACCAATGGGGGTAGAATATGCCAAAGAGAACTGATATTAAAAAAATCCTGATCATTGGATCAGGTCCGATTGTGATCGGACAGGCCTGTGAATTTGATTATTCGGGCACCCAGGCCTGCAAAGCCCTGCGAAATCTGGGGTACGAAATCGTCCTGGTCAATTCCAATCCTGCCACTATTATGACCGACCCCGGCATTGCTGATGTTACCTACATTGAACCCCTCAATCTGAAAAGTTTATCCGACATTATAGCTAAAGAAAAACCCGATGCCCTGTTGCCCAACCTGGGCGGCCAGTCGGCCCTAAACCTTAGCTCGGAGCTATACAAGAGGGGGGTCCTTGATCAGCATGGGGTTAAGGTAATAGGGGTGCAGGTAGATGCCATTGAACGAGGGGAAGACCGTATTGCCTTCAAAGAAACCATGAATCGTCTGGGCATCGAAATGCCTCGCAGCCAGCCTGCCTACTCGGTCGAGGAGGCGGAAGCTATTGCCGCTGAATTAGGATATCCGGTAGTAATTCGCCCGGCCTATACTATGGGAGGCACCGGCGGCGGCCTGGTCTACAATATTGAGGAGTTAAGAACTATTGCCAACCGCGGTATTGCCGCCAGCCTGGTAGGGCAGATCCTGGTAGAGGAATCCGTACTGGGCTGGGAAGAGCTGGAGTTGGAAGTGGTACGGGACGCCAAAAACCAGAAAATTACGGTTTGCTTTATTGAGAACATTGATCCCATGGGAGTTCATACCGGGGACTCCTTCTGTTCCGCCCCCATGCTGACTATAAGCCCCGAACTGCAGCAGCGCTTACAGAAGTATTCTTATGATGTAGTGGATGCTATCGAGGTAGTAGGGGGAACCAACGTCCAATTTGCTCACGATCCTAAAACCGGTCGGGTGGTTATCATAGAGATAAATCCCCGCACCTCGCGTTCCTCGGCTCTGGCCTCCAAGGCTACCGGTTTTCCCATTGCCCTGGTATCAACCATGCTGGCCGCAGGATTGACCCTGGATGAGATACCCTACTGGCGGGATGGAACCCTGGATAAATACACTCCTTCCGGAGACTATGTGGTAATTAAATTCGCTCGCTGGGCTTTCGAAAAATTCCCTGGTTCCCATGATCGCCTGGGTACCCAAATGCGGGCAGTGGGTGAAGTTATGAGTATCGGCAAAAACTATAAGGAGGCTTTTCAAAAAGCCATTCGCTCCCTGGAGATCGGTCGATATGGACTGGGATTCGCCAGTGATTTTAACCAGCGCTCCCTGGAGGATCTGCTTTCCATGCTAATAGAACCCAGCAGTGAACGTCAGTTTATCATGTATGAGGCTTTGCGCAAAGGCGCCGAGGCAGATCATCTTTTTGCCCTCACCCATATCAAGCCCTGGTTTATCGATCAGATGAAGGAATTGGTAATGGTGGAAGAAGAGATCCTCAAGTACCGGCACCAAGGCCTGCCGGATGATCTGCTGTCCCAGGCAAAAAAAGATGGTTTTGCCGATCGTTACCTGGCCATGCTTTTGGATCTGCCCGAGGAAGAAATTCGTCAGCAGCGTACCCGGCTGGGGATAGTGGAGGGATGGGAAGCGGTCCCGGTAAGCGGGGTAGAAGATGCCTCCTATTATTTCTCTACTTATAATGCCGCCGACCAGACTTCAGCCAGTGACCGGCCCAAAGTGATGATCCTGGGCGGAGGACCCAACCGTATCGGCCAGGGGATTGAGTTTGACTATTGCTGCGTACATACTGCTTTTGCCCTGCGTGATTTGGGATATGAAACGGTCATCGTTAATTGCAACCCGGAAACTGTTTCTACCGATTACGACACCTCGGACAAACTGTATTTCGAACCCCTTACCACGGAAGATGTTTTGAGCATTTACGAAAAGGAAAAGCCTTTGGGGATAATCGTGCAGTTTGGCGGGCAGACTCCTTTAAATATTGCATCCGAGCTGGAAAAGGCGGGAGTAAAAATCCTGGGCACCACCCCCAATACCATCGACCTGGCCGAAGATAGGGACCGCTTCCGTCAGATCATGGATAAACTGGATATTCCCATGCCCGAGTCAGGCATGGCAGCAGATCTGGAAGAGGCCCTGACTGTCGCTGACAGAATCGGTTATCCTTTAATGGTACGCCCTTCCTATGTCCTGGGAGGACGGGGCATGGAAGTAGTGCATGATGAGGAAATGCTGCGGCAGTATGTGGAAGCAGCCGTAGGAGTTACGCCGGAAAAACCTATTCTGATTGATCGTTTTCTTAATAATGCCATCGAAGCCGAAGCAGATGCCATAGCAGATGGTAACAATGCTTTTGTGCCTACGGTTATGGAACACATTGAATTAGCCGGTATCCACTCAGGAGATTCCGCCTGCGTGATCCCCCCCATAAGCATTCCAGACCGACATATTGCCACTATTGAAGAATACACCCGCAGAATCGCTAAAGAACTTAATGTTGTGGGATTGATGAATATGCAGTACGCTATCGCAGATGACAAGGTTTATGTACTGGAAGCCAATCCCCGTGCTTCCCGTACCGTTCCCTTGGTATCCAAGGTCTGCAATATCTCCATGGCCCGTATTGCCACGGAAATCATGATGGCGGCCCATAGCGGTCAGGAGTACTCATTAAACGGCCTGGTTTCCAAAAAGATTCCCCATTTCGGAGTAAAAGAAGCAGTGTTCCCCTTCAATATGTTCCAGGAGGTAGATCCCATATTAGGACCCGAAATGCGTTCCACGGGTGAAGTGCTGGGAATAGCTGATTCCTTTGGATTAGCCTATTATAAGGCCCAGGAAGCCACCCAATCTTCTCTGCCCTTATCCGGGACGGTACTCATAAGCGTCAACGACCAGGATAAACCGGCTGCCCTGGAAACTGCCCGGGAATTCGAGAAAATAGGCTTTGAAATCCAAGCCACCGGGGGAACGTATAAATACCTGCAAGAAAACGGAGTAAAAGTCAAAAAGATCAAAAAATTATTTGAAGGCCGTCCCAATATAGTCGACGGCGTAACCAACAAGGAACTCAACCTGGTTATCAATACCCCTTCAGGTAAACGCAGCCAGCATGATGACTCATATATTCGCAAGACCGCCATCAAGTACAAGGTACCATATATAACTACCATGGCCGCTGCCCTGGCCAGTGCAAAAGGCATTGCGGCTTACCTGAGCGATCCCCGAGAAACTCGTTTGAAATCTCTGCAGGAATATCATGGGGATATCGAGGGTCTTAACTAATACTATGTAACAAGAGGGGATGGTTCTTCCATATCAGAAGAACCATCCCCTTGTTTCATCTCGTTTTTGAAGCTTACGCTTGGGGCCGGCAGAATTTAAGGGTCTTGGTCATCGAGCCTCGAATGAGCGGATGTGGATTTTTCAATCCCGGAACCTCTTATATAATAGACGCTGCTACTCTTGTGTATTCTCCTCTTCACCAGCGTCTTCCGCTTCTTCATCATCTGCTGCTTCTTCGTCTGCTGTTTCTTCGTCTGCTGCTTCTTCGTCTGCTGTCTCTTCATCGGCGTTTTCATCTATTGCTTCATCGCCGGCAGCATCTTCAGCAACTGCAGTACTAATTAATACGGAATAGGTTGCGCCGTCCCAGTTAACGGTTGCGCCTAGAGCCTCAGCTGCATAGCGGATAGGAATACAGGTTCTGTTTCCGGTCAGAACTGCCTGGGTATCCATTTCTTTTTCCACCCCATTGATGGTATAGGTAGTACTGCCGATAGTAAACACTACTATGATTTCACCTTTTTCAAAGGTCGCCTGCTTTTTGTCCTGATCCCAGCTGACTGTTGCGCCCATGGCTTCCATTGGTGCTCTCATGGGAACCAGGGTCCTGCTGTTGCTGTCTATGTACGGCTGCTGATCCACAAAGACTACAGCCTGTTCGTCAATAACTACCTGTACATCTGCTGCTGATGCAGGTATAATACACAAACTTAACATCATCAAAGCCAATAAAACAATAAATCCTTTTCTCTTCATGAAAACCTCCTTAATACTGTTCAGACCCTCTCAAATCCAGCCCGCGTCAGCTTAAAATCATATCAGCAGCCATCAGCCTTAATCCCAGCCAAGATGCAGCCTATTTACTGCTTGCTTGACCAGAATATTCGGTTTTTTTCTGCTAATTCTGCCTGCTGCCGCAGCAGAATACCATCCCGCTCAGGTATATAAACAATATATACTATTGGTATATTTTGTTCAATACTGGATATTATGACCCAGGGGGCGGAGGTTGTTTATGAAGCGGTTTACTTTTTCAGGGTTTTTGCGGCCCGGATGGTCTTCCACCCCGGTCAGCACATCAACCGCATAGGGGTTCACGTTTTCCACTATTGCTCGAATATTATCCGGGTTTAGACCTCCGGCCAGGATAAGGGGAAGACGGCTGACTCGATCAATGGCGGAAAAGGTCTTCAGGTCGACTTTTACTCCGGTTCCTCCTGCCAAGGTCGAGGTATAGGAATCCACCAGTAAGGCTGCTATGCCCGCAGAATGCAAGGCTTGAGCTGCAGTAGCCGGATCAGGGATTTCAAAAGCACACCTGCCCTCTTCATCTATACGCAGGGCTTTGATAGTCTTGATACCCTGGCGGCGCAGCCTTACGGCAATTTTAGCTGTTTCGTCCAGGGTTTCCCGGTGATGGAGCTGTATTATGTCGGGACGAGCAGCTTGGGCTACTGCTATAATTTTTTCTGCGCTTCCCCCGGTTACCACACAGGAGCAGACCATGGGAGGTACGGCTGCTATGAGTTGCCGGGCCTGAGCTGGGCTCAGGTTCCAGGGTACCCACTCGGGATAATCGACTACGAATCCCAGGGTATGTACCCCGGCCTTAACACAGAGGTTCAGATCTTGGCGGTTCATAATACCGCATATCTTGACCCTGGTCACAGACCTGTCCCTCGGGATATGGTTAAACGACAATACATTTGAGCCGGGTCCGGGGCCTGAAGAATAGCAGTTCCCACCAGTACGGCCTGAGCTCCGGCCCTGGCTGCTTTTTCCACCTCGACCGGGGAGGAAAGTGAACTCTCACTGATTACCAGACTACCGGGCTGAATGAGACGAGCCAGTTCTTCAGTGGTGTCTACGTTGCCTCCGTCCATCTCCAGGTTTACTATGTCACGGTTATTTATTCCTATCATGTCCAGTTTCAACTCCCGGACCGCATCTATTTCTTCCCGGCGGTGGGTTTCTACCAGGGGTTCCAACCCCAGCCGGCAAGCCTCTTCAATCAGCTCCAACAAGCGGGCCTTTTCCAACATGGAAGCAATAAGCAGTACTGCGCTGGCACCCAGTTCCAGGCTCTCCTGCAACTGATGAGGACTGTTGATGAAATCCTTGCGCAAGACGGGCAGCTTGGTGGCCTGCACCACTTTCTGCAGCAGCATGGCTGAACCGCCGAAATGAATCGGCTCGGTCACCACTGAAATAACCGGCGCCCCTGCATCTGCCAGAGCTCGGGCTATTTCCGCCGGATCACGTCCCTGCAACAGGTCTCCGGCCTGAGGCGACCGGGGCTTGATGTCAGGAATGACCGGAATATGTCCCCTATGGTATTTATTCCACAGAGCCCTGGAAAACCTTTTCTCCCAACTGCTCATGATACCCTCCCTGCCCCGACCGACTAGACCAGATTTTGATATTTCCGAGACACTTCTATAAGCTGGCCGAGCTTATCCATTGCTGCTCCGCTGTCGATAATTTCAGCCGCCAACTTTACGCCCTCTGCGAAGGAAGCTGCTTTATCTCCAACATACAGCGCCCCCGCCGCATTAATTATCACTGCCTCCCGGCGCGGCCCCCGATTTTGACCGGAGAAAACATCAAGTATAACTCCGGCATTTTGCTCCGGGGTTCCGGTATATATTTCCTGCAGAGTACAACGGGTAAGACCATAATCTTCGGGAGAAATCTCATAAGTTTTTACTGATCCGTTATTAATTTCATTGATCCGGGTTTTACCCAGGAGAGATATCTCATCCAATCCATCCAATCCATGAACAAAAAGGGCGTGCTGGTAATCCAAGGATAGTGCTACTTCGGACACCACGTCTAGCAGTTCAGGCTTATATACCCCCAATATGTGGCGATTGGCCCGGGCGGGATTGATTAAGGGGCCGATTATGGTATAGAAGATGGTCTTAATACCCAGCTCCTGTTCCGGGGGCAATACCTTGTGCATAACCGGATGGAACAGCGGAGCATAAATAAAGCATATACCGGCTTCTTCGATGATCCTTTCTACCGCCCGGGGGGATAGATTTATTTCCACCCCCAGTGCTTCCAATACATCGGCACTGCCGGATAAACTGGAGATGGAACGGCTGCCGTGCTTGGCTACCGGAATACCAGCGGCAGCTGCTACCAGAGCCACGGCGGTAGAAATATTAAAGGTACTTAATCCTCCTCCGGTACCGCAGGTGTCCATCAGATCCCCCTCCACCCGGGGAGAGATGGATTCGCAATTGTCTCGCATAGCCCGGGCAATAGCGCTTATTTCCGTAATGGTGGGTCCCTTCATTAACAAGGCCACCTGGAAACCGGCAATCTGCACATCACTTAATTCATCATTTTTAATGGCCAGTATCAGGCTGTAGGCCTCTTCGAAGGTCAAATCCTCTCTTGCGGTCAGTTTTCTTAATACGCTGGCTACCAACTTGCTCACTCCTCCATTCTGATATGTGGATAATGGCTGATATTTTCCCGGCTGTTGAGCCGGGAAAGGTACATATAGAGAGAAACGAGCCATTGGGATTCAGAAATTATAAAAGGACCAGGCTTAAGCAGCCCTGGTCCAGCATATGCATGACTTAGCTCAACTCACAGCTAATCTCAAACTCATCTCATCTCGTCTCATCTCTGCTCTTATTTAATTATTATTAAGCTTACTTCAGGCCTCCTTTTCTGTCAACTGCTTTTCTTAAGCCTTTAGATTGTTAAGATTTCTTGATAAAAACTTCAGGCCATCTTGACGACTTGTATCATATAATTGTCTACAATATTAGTTAACCAGGTTAAAATGGGGTATATCCTGCAAAAACCCGGGGAATTCAAGGAAGATTTACTATCATAAACTGGAAAGGACAGGTGATGCTGATGAGGAGCAAGAGATTATTATCAGTTTTTATCTGCATTTGTCTGGCCGCAGCCTTCTGGCCGGTGGGACAGATAACCGCATTAGCGGGGAATAGCTCGGAAACAGTGATCCGTTTGGCCGATGACGGCATAACTGTAGATGGAGCAGCCATCTCCTCTGATCCAAATGCCGCAGTTCATACCGCTGCGGATATCGTATATTACCAGTCGGGGTACGATAGTTCTTACGGTGAAGGCACTACAGTTGACGAGCATAGCGCTCAGGAAGCCCAGCGGCATACCGTGGTTACCATCACCCAAGCCGGCAGTTATCGTATAAGCGGCGCTCTTTCCGCCGGTCAGCTGGCTATTGACCTGGGCTCCGAAGCCAGGACAGATCCCAGTGCAACGGTGGAAATCATTTTGGATGGAGCAGATATAAGCTGCACAGTGGCTCCTGCAGTCATTTTCTATAATGTGTGGGAATCTGGCAGCAGCGAAACTGCCGGAGCCATTGTAACCCTGGCCGATGGGTCTTTTAACCGGATCAAGGGGTCCTATGTTGCCCGCATTTATAAACCAGGAAGCACCAGCAAGCTGCACAAGTATGATGGCGCCTTCTACAGTAAACAGTCCATGCTGGTACAGGCTGGGCAGGCCGGTACCGGCAAGCTGATTATTGAAGCAGATAATGAAGGATTGGACAGCGAAATGCATTTAACCATTAATGGCGGAAACTTCTGGATCACTGCTCAAAATGATGGTCTTAACGCTAATGAAGATGAGGTGAGCATTATAACCATCAACGGAGGATATATGTATGTCAATGCCGGAAACGGGGTTGAAGGTGACGGAATCGACTCCAACGGCTATCTATATATCAATGGCGGAACTCTGATTTCTCTGGCCAATCCCATAAGTGGTGACGGCGGCATTGATGCCGATATGGGCATCAGGATCAACGGCGGTACAGTAATTGCACTAGGGAGCCGCAATGACGCAGTCAGTTCTGAATCCTCCCAGCCCTTTATGGAATTAAGCTACGCAGCCACCCAGGCTGCCTATACTATAGTCCGCATCACTGATGCAACCGGCAGTGAGATCCTCACCTTCCAACCGGACAAAGCCTACCAGAGCCTAACCTTCAGTTCTCCCGCTCTTAGCCTGGATACCGTCTATTATGTCTATTACGGGGGTGAAGTCAGCGGACCTGCTGCATTTGATGGATTATATCAAGCAGGAGGTATTTACCTGGGGGGAACGCAACAGCAATACAGTGGCAGCTCTGGTTTTGGCCGGCCTATGGGTGGCGGAATGGGACCCCAAGGGGGGACTGACCCGTTCCAAATCCCGTCCGGCCTTGACCAATGGCTGGCCAGCGCGGACGTCCCTGCAGATATTAAGGTTTGGATCGAAAATGCCCGGGAGGCCGGAAACCGATCCCCAATGGAGCCGGAGGCAGGAGCCGTTAATAATCCTCCAGATATAGATAACAACCTAAATATAGCTGTGCCTGACGGATTGGAACAGTGGCTGGCGGACGCGGATATTCCCACTGACATAAAAACCTGGATTGAAAACATCCGGGATGCCAGGTCACGTATGCCGGAAGCACGAGACAGAGCTGACCTGGATGGGCCTGCTGGTATGGAAGGGGACCGGATGCCCGGCATGGATGCTAATCGGATGCCTTCCGGCATGACTGGCAATCAATCTGATATACAGGCTTCGATCGATTTTATCATCAGCCAAGACCTTCACAGCTTTGGCAATGTAACGGACTTTGTTCAGGGGCAGTCCAACCTCAGGGAAGAGAGTCAAATATTATGGCCTTTCAGCGATGTAATGGAGAGCGACAGTGTAAACTGGTATTACAGTGCAGTAAAATATGCTTATGAAAATAGCTTAATGAAGGGTCTGGACAGCCAGACTTTTGCCCCCGATGAGCCGCTAAGCCGGGCAATGCTCAGCACTATCCTGGGCCGAATGGCAGAGGCCGAAGTAAGGGGAAAACAGGCATCTTTTGCTGATGTGACCGAAGATGGCTGGTCCAGTGGCTATATAGCCTGGGCCGCCGAAAATAACATCATGTCCGGATACGCCGAATCTCTTTTCGGACAATATGATCCGGTCACCAGGGAGCAAGCTTGCCTGATACTGGTCAACTACGCCAGCTTCTTGGGTATGGAGCTGCCAGCCATCACAGATGCTGTCAACTTTGCTGACAGCTCTCAGATAAGTGAATGGGCCGCCGAAGCAGTTGAGGTATGTCAGCGGGCTGGTCTGATAGAGGGTTTGCCCGGCAATCGTGTCGATCCCCAGGGGATCCTCAGCCGGGCAGAAGCTGCATCCCTTCTCATGCGGCTGGTTCAAAACCATATTGATTAGACCTAATTAGAATACCGGGTATGTCTCGTCACACGAGGTATACCCATTTATCTAAAGGATATCAGGAAAACTCGATACGGTTAATTGAAATTGGAGGTAGGCAAAATACTGATTTCAATAACATCCTATTAATTTAGTGGGAATCTTAATTGCCTCCAGGTCTTTCCCTCAAGATATCCTGCGGGGCAGGATGATTCCCTCCTGCCCCGGATTGCCATGAATTGACGTTATGGAAAGTACAGAAGCCGAGGTTCCCCTCGGCTTCTGTATAGGTGATCAGATTATGTATCTGGCTATAGCTTAATAGCTTATCTATTGATTCTTCTGATAATCAGCCCGCTGGCGGCCAGGATAAGCCCTATTCCGCTGCTGATAGGAGCCGCAGCGCCAGTTTGGGGCAGTTCCGGAGCGGGTTCAACTACTTCCATAATCTCTGCCGGGAGTTCTTCCAGCAGCTCTGGTGCTGCAGCCATTACTTCTTTTTCCTCAGAAGTATTGACAACTTCCTCTTCCCCTACTTCGTCAACGGTGGATTCATAGGTTTCACTGGTAATGTCGTTTATACCGGTTTCGCTGCCTGGGCTGCTTCCTCCGCTGCCCTGGTTGCTTCCTTCATCATACAGATCATTTCCTTCGTCATCCTGGTTGTTTCCTTCGTCATCCTGGTTGTTTTCTTCGTCATCCTGGTTGTTTTCTTCGTCATCCTGGTTGTTTTCTTCGTCATCCTGGTTGTTATCATTCTGTCCATGATTGCATCCGTTGTGATTATCATGCTTGTCTTTTTTACCGGGTTTGTTGTGGTCTTTATCTTTGTCATGCTTATCATTCTTGTCGTTATTGTCGCAGTTGCCGCCGTTGTGGTCATTACTGTTGTTCTGGCCCTGGTTCTGGCCCTGGTTTTGGCCCTGGTTCTGACCCTGGTTCTGACCCTGGTTCTGACCCTGATTCTGGCCCTGGTTCTGACCCTGGTTCTGACCCTGGTTCTGACCCTGATTCTGGCCCTGGTTCTGGCCCTGGTTCTGACCCTGGTTCTGGCCCTGGTTCTGACCCTGATTCTGGCCTTGGTTCTGACCCTGGTTCTGGCCCTGGTTCTGACCCTGGTTCTGGCCCTGGTTCTGGCCCTGGTTCTGGCCCTGGTTCTGACCCTGGTTCTGGCCCTGGTTCTGGCCCTGGTTCTGACCCTGATTCTGGCCCTGGTTCTGACCCTGGTTCTGGCCCTGGTTCTGACCCTGATTCTGGCCCTGGTTCTGACCCTGATTCTGGCCCTGGTTCTGGCCCTGGTTCTGGCCCTGGTTCTGGCCCTGGTTCGGTACCGCAGCTGCCATACTTACACTAAACACCATACATATCGACATCATCAGGGCAAAAATCAGCAAGAATTTACGCGACTTTTGTATTCTCATTATTGTACCTCCTCTAATTTGTTAATTTCTTCTAATTATTATATTGGGGTTCAAGTTTCGTCTTTCTGTCCGCCTGACATGCTGATGCTTTTTTCGTCCCATGCCTTTTGCAGCAAATTCATCATTTCCAACACGCTGGTAAATGAACTGTATTTCTTGTTCTCCAGCCAATGGATACGTCCCTGCCAGGTAGCATTCTGGCGAAATTGCACCCTAACTAAAAAGGTAGCGATGGCTGCCGGTTGGGAAGATGGCTCGGCAATCGGCCTCCTGCTCCCTCCCTGCTCTATAATTATCTGGATTCCCTCCTTTCTCAATGCTGGCTGCACACGCTGCATCCAACAGCTTAATGCTATATTAGTAAACGGCAGTTACAAATGAGTTACAAATAAACTTTTATTAGCAATTTATAGAAAAATATTTATTTTGGGCCAGAACGGAAATGTTCTGCCAATAAATTGTGGGTATTAGTGCTGCAGTAAGGAGGTTGAAAATGTACTCGAATAACAAGATTCTGGGGCTAAAGAAATGAGATAAGGAAGAAAATGATCCGAAGAAGGCAACGGTAGCCTGCATATGGTTTTGCATTCAGCAGATAATCGTTTTTCGGAAATTAAAAAACCTGCCGTTAAACCGGCAGGTTCCCAAATTTCAAATATTATTCACAGGAAGAACAGGAGTCACAGCCTCCGCTGAATGGCACCTGTTTTTCACCCTTCAGTTGTAGGAATACTTGAGATCCACTTTTAAATGACGTAAGTACGAAAGGTCCAAACCTGTCAAACAATATATTTTCTACAGCAAATCTGATACCATCGTGTTCTTCTACCCGGTCACCTTCTGCTGGTCCATCCAGGACCAGATTAAATGACATGCCCCCTCAGCCTATTTTGGCTGTAATACGCAGATCGTTAGTGTTGATGTTCTGTTCTGCCATCACCTGTCTCAAATCTTCAATGGTTGACGATGCAGTTTTGATGATTTCCATGCTATTACCTCCTTCGCTTATACACACCTTGGCAAATATATAACCCTATAATTTAAACATGGTATTTGTTGAGAATTGATACAAACACCTGTCAATATATATTGCCCTATCCAACTGCTTAAAAAGTCACGGTTAATTCTAACATTCTTTCCATATATAAATAAGGTCTAACGAGCGGGTATAATATTATGGAAAACTTATTATAACCACAGACCATAAGGGGGGGAGGTTCTCCTGAGGCATAAGCAAATCTTATGCCTCAGGAGAACCTCCCCCCCTTGTTGCGTCAAGCTTATTTAAGCATATTAGCTATAACGGTTACGGCTTGGGCCCGGGTAGCATTACCCTGGGGCTGGAAACTGTTGTCGGGGTAACCGCTTATAATGCCGTTATTTACCGCTGCCGTTACGCTGCTTTGAGCCCAGCTGGAAATTTGGGCATCATCCTTAAAGGAAGTTGGCCCTGAAACCTGGCCGATCTGCAGTGCCTTGGAGGCCATTACCGCCATCTGTTCCCGGGTAATGTTGTCTTCCGGGCCAAAGTGCTCTTGGTCATAACCGCTGACTATGCCCCAGGACTGGGCAGCAGCTATGCTGTCCTCTGCCCAGTGGCCGGCAGTATCGCTGAAAACCTTTCCATTATTGCCGGCATTCTTCAGATTCAAGGCTTTAACCAGTATGGCGGCAAACTCAGCCCGGGTTATCGACTGTTCCGGCCTAAAAGACCCATCCGGATATCCGGAAACTGATCCTTGGGCTACCAGCTTCTCGATCTGTTCCCGGGCCCAGTGGTGGGAAATATCATTCAACTCCGTCTTTTTCCCTTCCGGGGCTGCCGGATTTTCCAGCATGGCCATAAGGGCAAACACGGTAAAATGATCTACTGTTACGCTGATAGTGTTGCCTGATACGGTTCCCGGCAGTTCAACCCACCGGGATTCGGCGGCATCATAGTAATATACTGATGGACTGACTCCAGCGGGAAGCTGCAGAGGATCAAAGCTGAAAGTCAGCGTAACCGGTTTATTAAAGGTGTAGGAGCTTTGGCCTCCTACGGTCATTTCGTATACCTGGCCCAGCAGCATAAAGCCGGAAGGTTGGATCGGAGCAGTATCGGTTTTAGTTATTTTAACCGTAACTCTGGAATTGCCTTGCAGGGCTGAAGCCGGTATATTGATTGCTGCTTCGCTGCCCAGACTGATTACCCCACCGGCACTGGGAGTCACCGAAGCTTCTCCACTGGAACTTACTGCCGGGGATGGAGCCAGGGCAGAACCGCCGCCGCCGCCTGCAGGGGTGCTGCTGCCGGAATTGGTAAAGCTGACCAATACCTCCTCATCCGAGGCCAGGCTGTCAATGATAAAGGTCAATTTATTATCGGCCAGAGTTCCATTGACCACTCCGCTCCAAGCCTGAACTATCTTACCGGAATCGGGCTGAGCGGTAAACACCACCCGGCTGCCGGCCGGGACCCATGCCCCGCTGCTGATTACCTGGCCATCGGCCTTGGCGCTGATATTGCCGCCATTTCCGGCCGAGAAGGATACCAGGTATTCAAGGGGTTCATCAGGAATTTCTTCAAAGTATACCCGTATATACTCAGGCTGGCTGAGGGCCGGGATAGTATAAGTCTCATCCATACCGCCGTTGATCTTCTCACCCCTTACCTGCTCCAGTCCTCTGTACCAGGCCTTTACCCGGAAGCCCTCTTCCGGTTGGGCCTGGAAAATCAGTTCACAACCCCCGGGCTGGTCGGTTCCAGAGCTTATCTGGCTTCCGTCTGCTGTGGCTTTTATGCTGCCATGGCTGTCGGCGGTAAAAGTAAGCGAATAATATTGCAGCTGGAATTGAGCGGTAATCTCGGTATCCTGTTCCATTACCAAGGTGTAGGAATCACCCTGTTCTCCATCAATGAGCGCTCCATCCCGATACCAGGCATGGAGCAAATAACCTGCAGGCGGGACCGCAGTCACAGTTACGGTTTTGTCACCCTGGACGGAACTGCCCTGCAGATCATACCCTTCCACACTGGCCAAGAGGTTTTCTCCCAGAATTAGAGTATAGTATTCCCGTTCAAATTCTACTTCTACATAACCACCGTTATTTGCGATCAGAGTATAGGAATTGCTATTGTCCTCTGCCCATTCTCCGTTGAGCCGCCATTCCCGAACCTGAAAACCTGACTCAGGAATAGCTGTAAATGTAACCTGGGTGCCATCAGCAACCGGGGTGCCGCTGATTATATCCCCGTCTCCGGTTTCAGCATTGACGCTGCCATTTCCTACTGCCGCAAAGCTTAAAGGATTATCTCCGGGAGCAAATTCTACCGTTATTTCATAGTTAGCCTGGACGGATTCAATGGTATAAACTGCATCTGTACCAGTAATTGCTGTGCCATCGACAGTCCAGGCCGAAACCGTGTAGCCGGCATCAGGTATGGCGGTTAAAACTAGCTTGCTGCCCGCTATAATGTCATCTCCGCTGCTGTAGTCGCTGCTGGCCCCACTATAAATCATCCGGGCCTTCAGGTCCCCATTTTCACCTTCAGCCGTTTCCGCTACCCGATAATCAACCTGATAGGTATCAGTGGATTCGAATGCTACTGTAACAGTAACACTGGCTTTGAGTTCTTCCAGGGTATAGCTGGTACTGCTCAAAGGAAGTCCTTGCTCATCCTGAATTACCGTGGAGCCCAGTTTCCACTGCTTAACCCGGCAGCCTTCGGGAGGATAAGCGGTAAAATTAATATCTGAATAGCCCTTGACCTGATCACCGCTTTTAATCTCTACCCCATCCACCTGAGCGGACAGAACTCCTTCTCCATATCCTATGGCCCCGAATTCCACTTTGTAGGTAATGGCATCAATAAAGACTACCTGTACCTCCAATGCTTCCTGAATGTTTCGAGCGGTATATACCCGGCTGTTGCCCTGCACCACCTGCCCATTGACTATCCACTCTTTGATCATGGAATTGTCATCCTGGGGAACCGCAGTAAATATCACCTCGCTGCCTTTTAACAGCAGGCAGCCGTTATCCAGGGCTGATCCGTCAGGGTTTTCGGCCGCAACCTGGCCATTACCCACGGCCGAGTAGTTCAAAGCCACATATTCCGCCGGGGTAAAGAATACTTTGATGTCCGTATTCTGAGTAACCGTATGATAATAAGTAGGGCTGCTGTTATCACTTACGGGAGCATTATTCACTTTCCACTCTTTGACCATATACCCTTGGTCGGGCTGAGCCTGAAAACTCACCACGGTCTGGGATGGCAGCACTGCTCCCGAACCAATCTCCACGTTGCCTACCCGGCCTTGCAGGGTACCGTTATCACCTGAGCTGAAGCTTATTTCGCACAGATCGGGCACAAAGAAAACCTCTGCCGTTATATGGGCTCCCAGGCTGGCGATGGTGCTGTACAATGAGGTATCATATTCACTCTCGCTGCCTTCTTTCATCTTGGTAAAACCATTTATTACCCATTTTTCCACCCGGTAACCCGGATCAGGAATAGCATTAAAACGAATACTGGCTCCTTGAGCTATGTCATATCCGGTGCTGAAATTTTCATCCTTCATATTCCATCCATTGACCAGGGCAGTAACCTTGCCATTGGAAACACCATGGAATTTCACATTATATTTGGGTCCTTCAACTATCACTCTGCCGTTTTCCATCTCCAGTATTTCATAGTTGCCCAGGGAGGCCCCGCTGATACCGGTAACAAATATATTGTAATTACCGGGCAGGGAATTTTCATCTGCTGTGCATTCATATTCAACCTGAAAGCTGCTGTTCAGGCTATCGTCCAGTTTCATTTCTCCGGCGCTAAGTTCCAGTTCAAAGGGCTGGGGAGGGTTGCCCTGGTATATCACCTGCTCCTTTACCGCCAGGGATATCTGAGCTGGGTAAACTTCAATGTTTTTGCTGACCTGCAGGGATGGAACCCCGGTATTTCTAGCCACCAATGTATAACTGCCCGCTTTTTGAGCCGTTAAAAGCCATTTGGGACTACTGCCGCTGCTCTTGCTTACCAACAAGCCTTCCGGGTCCGATACCGTAAATTCCACTTCATCAGCTAGCAGGGAATCTACCTGCCCGTTCCTAAAAACACTGGCCCCCAGTATAACTTCATCTCCATATGTCAGGGTGTTATTCTCAATGCCGGTGATTCTCAAACCGACCGCAGAGGCAGAAGAACTGTCAGCACAGGTGAAGCCTCTGGTAGCCGAGATACTCTTGTGGTAATTATCATCACCCAGGTATACCGCGGTTATATCATAACTCCCATATCCGGCCGGAGTCCAGTTTGGCACTTGGGCCAATTTATTTCCAATCAGGGGCACTTCTTCGGTGGTAAACACCGGCTCCCGATAGCTGAACGGATCACCTTCATTTTCCCCTTCCAGGGGTTCCGCATAATAAGTGATCAGGAAGTTTACCTTTCCGGTGGGGGAAATGACCATATCCGCATTATTCAACTCTGCCTTCAGAGCCAGCTGGGTCCCCATATCACCATGATCTATTACCGGGTCCAGGCTAAGCTTAACCTCCAGGTTGTTTTTATCCACCTTGAGATTCACCGGATTGGAATAAACAGTTATGGGCGCGCTGCCTACATATTGAGAAACTGCACAGCGATATCTTCCGGCATCCCCTTCTTTAACCCCAGTAATGCTCCATAAACTATCTGAGGCATCTTGAACCAGTTGCCATTTGCCATCAACATAACGCTGCCAGCGGTAAAATATCCGATCAGCAACGGATGCATTGGGGGCTGGTTGAGCAATAACCTGAAAAACTGCGGTGCTGCCTGCAGCCACTTCCACCGACTCAGGCTGCTGCACGATTACCGGGGCATCAGAAACCGGATTGGTACGAGCGGTAAGGGCAGGTCCCAGTACACTTGCAGTTTGCCCCCACCCATAGGGTTTGCCTACCGACTGAATTCTGTAGGTGTAATGGGTGTAGGGTTGTAAATCCGTATCAGTATAAGTGGTGGTACCCACCGGCAATACATCTCCGACCTTGTAATACCCGGCCAGGTCTCCTTCGAAATCATAATAGCGGTAGAGCTGAAAACCGCTGACATTAGGATCAACATTTTCCCAGCTTAAAGTAATACTGTTCTCAGTGGAGTTTTGCATCTCAAAATTTTGTGGCAGAAGAGGAGGCCTGCGCACTTCCTGCACTGCGTAATACACCACCGGGAAGTTCTGAGAGACACTCTCATAGGGGTAGGCGGCCAGCTTATAGGCATAGCTGTATCCATAATCTTCGGCTTCCCCGGGCATATTAAGGATGGTGCCGGTATAGCCTACATTGTTTATGGTGGTAGTGGCCCAGCCACCACCTCCGCCGATTTCAAAAATAAAACCAGCGGTGGCCCCGGCTACTCCGCCTCCCGCTCTCCAGGCCAGCGAAGCCGAAAAGGTATGGGAGTTGGTCTCCGATTCACTTATTTCTATGCTTTGGGCAGTATAAGCATCACCGTAGCCCACCGTGGTAAACAGATCATACTCCACCAGATCCTGGACATTAAACATTTCTTCACTGCTACCGGGGTAGGTTTCCGGTTGGCCCAGGGTATGGGTAAAAAGCTCTCCCCCGATCCGGGGCAGACCATGTTCCCGGCTGGCAATATGGTTGTATTTATCGGCTGAAATAACTACATAGGCAACCGGGTAGGGGAAACAGTGGTTCATAGGCTGCCAGCTCCCACTGGCTCCTTCTTTGCCGGGAACCCATATCTGATATTTATACACATCCATAGGGATAGTATAGACAGCTACACTGTCCTGTCCCCCGAAGGTACCGTAGGTTATAGCGGTGGACACTTCCTTTTCCCGGGAGTAGTCCCAGGCATAGCTGGCAGTCAATTCCTGGGAGGCTTCAACTTGACTCCAATTGAAGATTATATTGATTTCCTGCTGCAGGCTGATATAGGCGCCTGCGGTAACGGTAACATTGCCATGAACTTCCGAAGAGCTGCCCTCTCCGGAGGTGATTTCGGTGGCACTGCATCCGATATAGCTGTCCCCTCCGTCCAGGTGGGCCAAATCCTCAAAATAGGGCGGGGAGGCTAAAGCGGCCAGGATAGTAGGATAGGAGTACTGCAAATCGTGGCCCAGGTATTTTATGATAATGGTATCCTCATCCATATTGGGAGTTGCCATGGCCGCACAGCTGGTATCTCTGCCGTAATAGTCATCAGAATTAAAATTACCATAAACTACTGTACCCGAATTAGTAAGACCATCGGTATTGAGCAAATTGCCCGGAGCCAGAGCAAGCGAATAGGAATGAATCCTGCTGCTCACCCACTCATTGTGATAATTATAGTTTCCGGTATCAACCAGCACTCGGAAGGTTTCCTGCCCTTTGGCATGGCCGATAAAATTACCTGCCACCACCCCGGTTATCTTGCCAAAGCCCCTGCTGTTCAAATAACAGTCGCCTGGCTCACCATATCCGGCACCTCCTACCGGCTTCCATACGTAACCATCGAAGAATATCCAGTCGCCTCCAATGGATTCATAACCAATCGGGTAATCCCCAGGTTCACCAGCACTTAACCTGCCGCACTCCAGAACCGGCAACTGGCTGTAATTATACTGTCCCGGGGAAGGAATGCTGAAGCCTTCTCCCAGCACGTTTTCAAAAGTTTCTCCATTGTATGCGCTGTACCAGTAGCGGGCATAGGGTTCAGAAGAACCGCTTTCCGGCGGAAACCCGCTTTCCTCTGCTTCGGTGAATCCGCCGATAACCAATTGCCTGTGCCCGTTATCAAATAAATCCCCTATGGCTACGGCCACATTCTCTATTTCACCACCGTACTGTACCGCCTGGGGTTGGGCCAGGCTAAAGCCTCCGTCCTGCCCTTTAAAGACCAGTACTTCACCCCGGCAGCTTACTATCAGATCATCAATATTGTCACCGGTTAAATCCCCGGCTTTCATGGACAGGAAGGTGGAGGGAACTGCATCATCTCCCAGTACATATATCTGGGGGTCGTTTATTATGATTCCATCCTGGATTTGGTATAGGGCAATATGGGGATGGCCCGACTGGGGAATATAGACGGCCAACTCGCTGTAGCCATCGTTGTCAAAATCCCCGGCAACCATAGTCATATAACTGTGTTGGTCAGCATAGGTGGTAATCAGGGCATTCTTGGTGTTGCCCGGCCACTGATAAGTCTCGCTGAAGATGGGAATAACCGGCAGGCCTTCTGAGCCGCCGCTGAAATCCGGAAAATCATTAAACTGGGTGGCTACATCCAGCAGGGACAGGTACAGGCTGCTGGTGGTATGAAGATGATTTGCCCCTTCTTCCAGTCCTGTTTCTTCAACGTAATACATCTCAACTACGGCATGCTTTTTGCCGGCATCCACCGCATCCACCGCTACGGTCTGTACATAAAGTACATCGGCCTCGGTTTTAGCGGAATAATACTGGTCTCTCAAGTTCTCATCGCTAACTCCGTTATTATCGCCATAAACGCTTCTCTGTAAATAGGTCTTATCCTTGATTGTTCCCTGTTCGCTAACCTGCTGGGTTATAACATGCAGCATATAACTCTCGGGAATCGAGTTTATTTCTACAGTTCTACTGCCATAAGGATGTTTTTCCGAACGCTCTTCATAGTTCTGTAGATCTTCACCACTGGTACTGAATCCTAAATCGGTGAACACATCAGCGTTGGCTGCCGGTGTTGACCCCCAGGATAGGCCGGCCAGTATCATGAATATGGCCAGAACTACTGCATAAATCGACTTTTTCATCTATTCTCCCGCCCTCTCGATAAATTGCCCTGAATAAACTTTCTGCCGTATGGCATAAATATGGTAATTATAAGCATAGCAAAGCCATCTTAAATTTTCTTAATTGCGGGAAATGGGTAATTAATTGCATTAATTGGGATTATACCGGACATTAGGAACCCTGGTTCCTTGCCGCTGACTACCGTCATTTTTTTCAATTGCCGGTAAATTTCCTACAATTAACTGCATGAATAGCCCGGGAAGCTTTCTTTTTACTGTTCCGGGAGACCTGGCTGAAGGCCAATAAATTCCCCTTACAGTCAAATCATCATGTAAATCTCCTACTTTAATCCCACAGGACTATAGTATTATTTTCTCCGAATGGTGTTGTAATAGCGAGTATATTGGGGGGGAGGGGGTTCATCCAGCTCACTCTTGAGCATGCGGGAATATTGTCGATAAACCAAGATAAACTCTTCCTTCTGCTTGTTTCTTATATACAGGTCCAGGAGGCCGGTGTGGCCCTCATCCGACAGAGGGTTGCGGGAGATAAGATCAAGCAAGACCTTTTCCGCATCCCTATATCGTCCACTGCTGTTATACACTACCGCCAGCCCCAAAGCTATACGTTGGTATTCCAAATCCACTGCAGCCGAACTCTGCTCTGCCCACGGCCTGGCCACATCCTGCAGGTAGCGGCCCTTGCTCAAGCCCAGTGCCGCTTCAGCTTCCCCGGCATTAGCAGAGTTTATCAATGGATTCTGCCGGGCAAAATTCATAAAATCTATATAGTCGCAGATGCCCGGGGTTATTTCCAGTGCCAGGTCATTCTTAAGAATTAACCATTCGCCGGCAGGATCGATAGATTGCAGCAATTGACGCAGTTTATGGATAGTTACATATAGATTGTTGGCGGTCTTCCTATCATCTTTTCCCTCAAACAGGGCTGCCAGCAATTCATGGTGAGTTATGGATTCACCGCAGCGGTCAATTAAATACATTAATAACTCTTTTACCCGGCGGGTTCCCCATTTGATGGTTTCCTTCCGCTCTGAAACGCTCAGCTGAAATCGCCCGAAGCATTGAATATGGACGGTATTTTTTTTCACCGGCGGTTTTTCCTGAAGCAGGTGAAGCTGCTCCCGCAGCTGTTTCAGCGTGCTGTCCAAACGAAATTCTTTTAGGGGTTTCAACAGGTAATCCAGGGGATGGACCTGAAAAGAATCCAGGGCGTAGGAGCTGTAGGCAGTAAGAAAGACAATCTCCAGTTCCGGCTTTAGAGCCAGCAATCTCACAGCGGTTTCGATTCCATTGAGTTTCGGCATGTCCATATCCAGAAAAACCGCCTCCGGAATGGACTCCCTGTCGGCCAGGCGCATTTCCATATACTCAATGGCCTGGATAGGATGGAGAAATGCCGCCAGCACCTCTACATCAGGGTATCTGCTCAGCATATAGCCCATTTCATCCAGTACGTGTTGTTCATCATCAACCAGCATGATTTTCATGGTTGGTCACCTCCTTGAAGGGAATCTCCAGGTATACTTCACAACCACCGCCGGCCGGAAAATAATATTTTAAGCCTGTGCCGTAGAGTTTGGCCAGACGCCGGTTTATATTTTCGATAGCTATTCCCAGACCAACCTTGTCCTGGTGGTTTCCTGGTTTAAAACCCAGACCGTTATCTGTCACCCCTATTCTCACCATCCTATTCCTGCGTCTGGTATATACTGTGACCCTGCCCCCTTCTTCCTTGCCTCGCAGCCCGTGGACCAGAGCATTTTCCACCAGGGGCTGCAGGGTAAGAGGAGGAATCAGGAAATGGTCGGCTTCCAGCTGGTACTGTACCTGAATCCTTTCCCCAAATCGCGCTTGCTCCAGTTTAACATAGGTCTGTACTATTTCCATTTCCTGTTCTATAGAAATGAAATCCATATCGCTATAAGAATATCGTCCCCGCAGGTAATCACTGAAGTCAATCAGCAATTCACGGGACTGCTCGGGATCATGGCGTGAAGTGGAGATTATTGCCGACAAGGCGTTATGAATGAAATGAGGGCGAATCTGACCCTTCAAAGCGGCCATCTCCACTTGCTGGGCTGACTTATATTCCCGGGCTAGAATCGTACACTGCACCAGAATCAATATCCCAAAACCCAGTCCGCTGCCGGCAAATATATAATAGAAAGGCAATATCTGACCACTGAAATAACTGACTGGAATCAGAGCTATAACACAGCTCAGAAGCAAGAGCAGCACCCCAGATCCGGGGCGTTTTTCCAACACTGCTTGCAACAGCATTATAGCCGTGGCAACAATAATCAACACCATAATCCCATCCAAAATATAGGCCAGCTCAGATACATAATCCGGAGCAATCCATACCGCTGCTATAAGACCCAGGCTGTAGATGAGCAAGGAAGGCAGGAACCAGCGCGGAAAGGAAGCCGGATAGAGTGCAGCTATGGAAGCAGGAACCAGAAACTGTATCCCGTAGGCGGCAGAATAATCAAGCTGATTAAGAACTCTCACCGGTAATTGCGGCCAAAGATCGGCTACCAGGATCTCTTGAACAATCAGCACCCGAATCAAGGTAAAAATACCGAAAACACATAAAATCAACAAGGCTTTTTCCCGGGGCAGAATTAACCAGAAAATCAGCAGAAGCAGACTGAGAGCCAGCAGTGCCCCGACAGAAAGATGATTAATTATGGAGACAAGGCCCTCGAAACGATCCAGGGCTTCATAATTACCCAATACCACCGGCCATTGTGCCAGGCCCCGGTCATCGTAAATATTGGAAGTCTGCAGAATAATCTCGAAGCTGCTTTGATCATTGTTTATAGGCGAGGTCTGAAATCGGTAATTTGCTATAGCCGCCCATTCATTGTCCCCTGCTTGCCCATTGGCGGCAATGAGGCGGCCGTCCGCATAAAGACGGTAAGCTGAATCCAGCTTGCCCACCCGGATGCCTAAATCCTCTTCACCAGGAGCATTAAGCACCTTAATCCTGTAGGTAGCAAGATTCCATGCCGAGGGGGGCTGACCTTCAACATCCTTATTATAGGAATGGGATGGCAAGGTAATCATCTGCCCTTTATCCGAAATGCTGTTTATGTCTTCTGCGTCTATCAACCTGTCGGGATATATTTCCCAGTCACCCATCATTTGAAACCAGGGATAGGTCTCTTCATCCCAATCCTGGAGATCCAAAACCCCATCAACTACTGCTGGTGCCGAATATTGGGCAGATTTTAAACCCAGGAGTAATAATATAAGCACCGCCGGAAGCAGCAATAATATAATCCTTAAGCTCCGATCTTGATTCATATCTTCAGCCCCGTTCTGCCTTCAATACCATATTTATCTGATTTTTCGACTCTGCTGCCTGATAATCCTGTAATACAGGTGTTTTTCTTATGACAAACAGCAGAAGATTCTTGTTCTCTTGATTTGCATGAAAAAACCCCGCCATTAATGTCTTTAATTAAACGGGGTTTTGAAATAACTCAAGTATGATCTTTTTATATGGAATGGCATCTGCCTGTCATTTCCTTTATCAATACCTATATATCATCGCTTCTTAGATATGCCAGGGATAGCCCCCGGGTTTATAGCTTCCACTAATATTGTTTTTTACAGCATCATGTCCCGGCCGATCTATTCAACCACGGCTTTTAGGAGCAAGCTGCTGGAAAAGCCATCCCCGGTCAGTATCTCCAGTTGATTTACTCCGCTTATATCAAAGGTGAATTCTTTGGTCTTATCCTGAGCGGTAAGGTTGGTAGTCTTTCCTATGGATTTGCCGTCAGCCATAACACTTAGGGCTCCGCCTCTTTCAGCACCGATCAAAGTCTGATCATAACCGGCAGTGATGGTAAGCTTGGTGTATTTACCCTGCAAATCCCACTTGGCCCAGGCGGTATCTCTGAACCACAGGGCGTCGGTATACTCAATCCGATCAATAATGGGAGACTTTTTCTCTATATTATAGGTAGTAATTGGAGTAACTTTAGTTAAATCAACTATTACAGCTCCGATATATATGGAGTTGGTAGCTCCATCCCAGGTTACGGGTTGGCCCAGAGACTCAGTCAGCCAGCGCAGGGGAACATAAGTGCTGCCGTTGACAATAAAGCCCTGCTGATCAGCCGGCGGTGATTGTTTTATTCCATTAAAATAGTAATTCAGCTGTACCCGGCTGATTACTTCATTAGCCGCCACAGCTACCCCGGAGAACAACACCGCTCCAATAATAAAACCGGCAATAAAAGATTGATACTTTTTCATTTCCAACTCCTCCTCATGTGCTAAGCATTTTATTTGCTAAGACCTTCTGATTAGAAATCCGACAAAGAAACTAAGCGAAAATACTCTTCCAATTATTTCTATTTTCGCTATGAGATTCTCCTTTTATATCTAGATTTCCTGCTTTTTACTTTTGATTTTTAATTTTTAACTTACAAAACCCAGCAGCCAATCAATGAGAAAGGTCAATCCCAAAAACCATAGCACTTTTTTTCGATTTATTCTCATACTCATCCCCCCAGATCCCTTGTCACTATCAACAGAAGGCATTAATTATCTGTACTAATAATATTAATACAGATAATACAAGCGGTCAAGAGAAGGGTGGGCATATTATAGAAGGTCCTGCCACATTACTTGATTTCTTCCCTGGTTTTTGGCCTGGTAAAGCATCTGGTCGGCATATTCGTAAAATTTTTCTGCCGAGTCTAAGTCTGAAGGAATAAATGAAACTCCGCCAATGCTTACTGTTAGCACGTTAGTGTCTGCGGGAGAATAGCGGTGTTCTATGGCCAGACCGGATGCGGCGGCCCGGATGTTTTCTGCCAGCTGATATGCTCCCTGGGCTGAAGTTTCCGGAAAAATGATGGCAAATTCCTCTCCTCCTACCCGGGCAGCAAAATCCGTCGACCTTTTTATCTTTTCACTGAGTGCCACTGCCAGCTTTTTTAAGACTATATCTCCCATGGCATGCCCGTAATTATCGTTGTATTGTTTGAAAAAGTCCACATCAAGAATTGCCAGCGATAGGGGAGTTCTGTCACGAATCGCTCTCCTGAATTCCAGCTTCCAGCGTTCGCTGAAACTTCGCCGGTTGGGTATTTCAGTCAACCCATCCAAAAGTGCGTATTTTTCCAGCAGTTTCCGCTGACGAACCAGTTTCATATGATTTCTTACCCGGGCTTTGACAATGGCTGGATTAAAGGGTTTGGATATGTAGTCAACCGCTCCCAGCAGCAGGCCCTTTTCCTCATCTTCCAACTTGCTGAGAGCAGAAACGAATATTACCGGTATATCTTTTAATTGTTCATCGTTTTTCAATAAATTCATCAACTCATAACCGTTGATATCCGGCATCATCACATCCAGCAAGATCAGGTCCGGCATTTGCTGCACAGCTCGCTGCAGGGCTTGGCTGCCATTTTTGGCAAACAACAGGGTATAATCGGTCTTGAGTATGCTGGCCAAAATACTGATATTGATATGCTCATCATCTACAATAAGGATTTTCTCTGCTTCTCTTATACTCATCTTGCACTCCTTTAGTATATTATTGGACAATTCTTCACTCTATTATCTGTTCCAGGGTATCCAGGGCTTCTTCAAAATCATATTTTTGTATGTGTTCAATCAATTTTGTGACCAGGCCAAGATTATCCCCTGTCGGCAGAGTGCTTCTTATCAAAGGAATAAGATCTTCTGCCTCAATGTTGCCGGCCTCAAGCAATTCTTTCAAGCTCCGGCATAGTTCCATAACTTTAACTTCAGCGGCAGTTTCCAGGGTTTTCAATTCCCCGGCTGCAGCATTCGAATAAAGCGGACGCAGTTCATCCAGAACCCAGGTCAATTCCTTAAGCAGCGTTTCATAAAACGAGCTGATAGCTTCAGGATCTTTGTTCCCGGCCAGGCTGTTTTCCAACTCCCCGGCCGCCTGGTATAAAGAGGCTGCTCCAATATTACCGGCAGTTCCTTTTATAGCATGGACCATAAACTTAAGCCCAGTATATTCCTTCCAGATAAACTTACTTTCCAGTTCTGGCAACACTTGCTGATAATTCAGATAGAAATCGGCCAGGATTTTGCTGTACAGCTTTTCGTTCCCTCCCACTCTCTTTAGCCCTTCAAGGGTATTTATACTCTTAAGGTCCAGTGGGGACTCTGTCATTTCCTGTTGGTAAAGGCCGGACTTGCATGCTGCAGCTCTGCTGTCCAGATTAAGCCAGTGTTTGATGGTTTGTATGAAATGGAGCGGATCTATGGGCTTGCTTATATGATCATTCATTCCTGCCGCCAGGCTCTTCTCGCGGTCAGCTGGCATTGCATGGGCAGTCATAGCTATAACCGGCATATTATCCAAGCGCTGTTGCTGCCTAATTCTTCTAGCTGCTTCCAGACCATCCATCTCCGGCATTTGAATATCCATCAATACCAGATCATACATCTTGCGGTCCAGAGCGGCAATAGCTTCCAATCCGTTTTCTGCCAGATCAACCTTTGCCCCCACCTGTTTCAGTAGCTCCATTGCCACCTGTTGATTGATCTTATTATCCTCTACCAGCAGAATACTGGTTCCGACCAGATCTTCGACCTTTTCCATCCGAGGAACTTTCAGAGAGTCCCAGGTTTGGCCTTTGCTTTCGTCCAGTAAATTAATGACCGCCTGTAACAGTGAGGATTGATTTACTGGTTTATTCAGGAACCCATCAATATCATTAATCAGTTCATTGTTCCTTAATTCTTCAGTATCAAACCCACTGATCAGGAGGACAGACTGCACCCCGTACAGGTCTGGATTAGACTTGATAATATGTGCGGTATCCATACCATCCAACCCCGGCATCTTCCAATCAATTATAATTAAATCAAAAGGATTATTTTGTTCAGCCCTTTTGCCCATTACCTCCAAAGCTTCTTCCCCCGAGGCAGCTGTACTGGCAGCCATGGAAAACGAGGTAATCATTGAACTGATTACTTCTCGAGCTGAATCGTTATCATCCACAACCCGCACCTTGGTTCCCCTCAAGTCCGGTAAAATACGAGCTTCTGTCTCAGCAGATTCCTGTCCCCAGCCGAAACTGGCAGTGAAATGGAAACTGCTTCCTCGATCGGGTATGCTCTCCATCCAGATCTTTCCTCCCATCATTTGCACCAAATGCTTGCAAATCGCCAGACCCAGACCCGTACCTCCGTATTTTCTGGTGGTGGTTTCATCAGCCTGATTAAAGGGTTCAAAGAGTCTGGCTATTTGCTCATCATGAATACCTATACCTGTATCGCTTACGGTAAATTTCAGTGTGACTTGCTGCTCATCCTGATTATCTAGAGTAACTCGCAAACTTATTTCTCCGCCATCGGTAAACTTGATTGAATTGCTCAACAGATTGGTCAAAACCTGATTCAGCCTAAGGGGATCCCCAACAAGATCAACCGGAAGCTCAGGATCGACAAAGTATATTAGCTCGATAGATTTCTCCTGGGCATGGATTGCAAATAGATCTGAGAGGGTTTCCAGAATATCAATCAGTTCAAAATTGATTTCCTCCAGGCTGATTTTGCCTGCCTCGGCTTTGGAGTAATCCAGAATATCATTTATCAACTCCAGCAGAGCACCGGCAGCACTATCTATTTTCATGCTGTAATCGGCCTGTTTGGGGGATAATTCGGTGTTCTGCAACAGATGATTCATCCCAATAATGGCATTCATGGGAGTTCTTATTTCGTGGCTCATACGGGCCATAAAATCGCTCTTGGCCCTGCTGGCTTCTTCTGCATCTTCACGGGCTTTGCTCAGTTCCTGGTTGGACTTAGTAAGAGAAAGAGTATATTCATCTATTTTTTCTTGATTCCTGGCCAGGGTTTCAGTCATTTCATTAAAGGATCGAAGCAGGGTTCCGATTTCGTTGTCTTCTCCCTCTATCACCCGACTGGAAAAATCTCCCGCGGTTATCTTTTTCATTTGCAATGAAACCGAGTTGAGAGGACTGACCAATTTGTGACTGAGATAAGCTATAAGGCCGACATACAAGAAGATACTAAGGATTGATAAAGCCAGGGTGCTGGCCTGCAAACTCCTGGTATGCTGATATACATCATCATAAGATATATATGCGGCCAGATATAAGTCGGAGTTTTCCCCAGGTATTGTTCCCCCATATTCATCCTCCCATATACTGGGATTATCAGTATCAGCATTAATATTCAATCCTTTAACATCAATTACTGGTCTATAGGCAACAAAACCGTTAATTTCTCCATAAAATACCATATTTTCAGATAACGATAGGTCCTCAAACAAAAAATCCAGGTGTTCATTTTCTTTGCTTTCAGCACCGAATATGGTTTTTGAATGCTTATTTATCAAGAATAGGTCCGCACTCGGTAAACCCCGTTTTTTTAAATTGTTTTCTATATATGCCATCTGAATATCTAACTCCGACCAGTCACAAACAGCTAATAGATATCCGACCGGATTATGCTGCTCGCTTAAAAGGGGCCGGGCAAAAACGAAGGCTCCCGATCCAATAAACGGTTCGCTATTTACCATCACTTCATCCAGGGAAAATACTATATAGGGCAGATTATCCAGGTCGCTGTTTGAGGGCCGGGGAAAAATCTCTCCTGGATATGGCGATTCACTGCCGGATTTAATGCTCTTATCACCTGGGGCCTGCATGGCAGCACTATTGGAATCGATGGAATTTTTCCAGTCATAATATTTAATCATTAATTCCTTAAGATAATCCTCTGGCAACAAGGTCTGCCCTATAATTTCCTCGGGCTGGGAATCAGCCAGGATCTTGCTGCTTTTGCTGAATATCACCTTTCCGTCTTCATCAGTAAGAATCAACCGAGAAAAACCCCGATTGCTGTTCATAATATGGTCCAATTCATAATCCATATCAGAGTAATCTACTGCATTTGTTTGTCTGGCAACAAACACTGTCAGCATTCTGAAAGTGTCATCTTTCAGCAGCAGGTACTGATTGAAATCCATGCTGCCTTTTTCCAGTGCTACGGAGGTTATGTCCAGTAATTGCTGCTCTAAATTGTTCCTCTGGTATGAATAACTTATAAAGCCTAATAACAGCAATGAGATTAAAACCGGAGCTATCCATAACATGATTTTATTGCGTAGTTTCATTATTTACCTCAATTAAGTGATTTTGTCTGCTCGCAGTATTCTATATACATATCGATAATTGCCGGGAGTTGCAACAGGGGTTTATTGGAAAGATGGCTGTAATCTGGGAAAACCTATGGAATTCTTGTGATATGATGTAGTATGATGGCGTTGAATGATGATTTAAATTAGTCTGGCCTGTCCTAAAGACAGAGGCCACAGGAGGAGCAAATGACCATACTATCTTTTGATGATTTTGCCGAATTGCTGGATAAAGCGGTGAATCGTATTCCACCCAGGTTTTGCCGTGGATTGACCGGTGGTTTTAATGTCCAGAAACCAAAAAAGCGCGATGGCCAGTATTATGTGCTGGGTGAATATATAGAGGGTGATCACCTGGGCAGTTTCATCGTGTTCTATTACGGCTCCTTCGTCGAGGTGCTGGAGGATGAACCCCTGGAAGTATGGGAAGCAGAAATCATTGACACGCTTCTGCATGAATTGCAGCATCACCTGGAATCCCTGGCCGGAAGAGAAGATTTAGCCCGCAGCGAAATGGAAGAACTAGCCCGAGCCCTGCGACAGGCCTGAAAAAGCAATAAAATCACCCGGGTCAGGCTTTCTGGTAGTACACGACTCCATTTTTCAGGCGGTTGGTTACCATTCCTGTGAACAGCAGGTGGGTAAGGTGGGATAAAGCTTCTCCCGAAGCAAAGATTTTTTGCGCCATAGGGAATTGCTCCCAGGTCTTGACATCAATGTCCCATTTCATTTGACTGGCTACTTCCGCTCCGCTCATGGATTCGCTGCCCAGGATATCAAGAATATTCTGCAAACGATTATGGTGATGCCTTCTTAATTCCGTAATTCTCCGGTAACAATCCCTCACCAGTTCCCGGTGACCGGGCAGAGTTAGTTCAATATCCAGTTGGTTGATGATATCCAGGCTCTTGAAGTATTCAGCCAGATAATCAACCTGGATCTGCCAGGGTACCCCCCAGATAGTATTGTTGGGAGTGATTTTGCCCAGGATATGGTCGCCGCTGAATAATATTTTGTGCTTCTTATCGTAAAGACACATATGGTCGGGAGCATGGCCGGTAGTGTTGATGCACTGCAGCGAATAGTCCCCTGCCGATATTATATCTCCATCCCGAACTACTGCAACGTTGCTGATAGCTACGGTCCGGAACTTGTATCCCGGATGGATGGAAACATCGGTGCTAAGCCCCATATCCAGAAGACCACTCTGCTTGATTAATTCTTCAAAATAAGCCATGGTATTGGGATTGCATAGTCCATCCCGGGTGTATTCCCCGGTATAAACCTGCCTGCCGGGTCGGGTCAGGTATCCTGCCAGACCGGAATGATCGGAATGTATATGAGTAATAAAAATATCGGTTTTGTCCAGGGATATATCCATATCTATAATGGCCTGATCCATGGCATCCCGGCATTCATCCCGGTTGAAACCGGTGTCAATCATCAGATTTCTCTCCCGGCCCCGTATAAAATAAGAATTCAATGCCCGAAGAGGGTTCTGGGGCAATGGGATTTCAATCCGGTATATATCCTTCATTATTTGTTCGATCATATTCGGACCCCTTTACAAATATTTTTAAGCATCGGATGCACTCTTCGAGCACTACCATTTGGCTTCGCTGGCTCAAAATTATAAACCTATTTTATTTTATCATAGTAATTTTTGTGGACGCAATATTTTGCTGCTGTGCTACCAGCTGTTTCACAACGATTTTCAAGCCGCTGACGCAAATCTCCGGCTCCCCGGAAACACAGCCTTAGGGCAGGCAACGATTGTATTATGTCAGTATTTAAGATAGGATTCAATAAAAGGATAATCTTGGATGACCAACCATCCGCCAATATACTTGGTCATCAAACATTGCCAGTTATTCAGCTTTCCATATTTATTGAGACAACATTGATGATTCTATTACAGCGCGCGGATATACTCTTAAAGGATCTGCTTCTGAGGATGCCAGGATCAATTCATGAATAAGATAGAAGCGAGCAGAAAATAGGTTTTTCGGATCCGTTGTCAGAGGAGGAATTCGTTTTGAACCCTCATAGCACCAGTATTGAGCAGATACTGGCTAAGTTTCAGGTTGAATCAGATAGTGGCTTGAGTTCAGCCGAGGCTGCCAGGCGATTGGCCCAATATGGCCTTAATCATCTGCAGACCAGGAAGAAGAAAAGCATATTACAACGATTTCTCGATCAGTTCAAGGATTTTATGATCATCATACTTATTATTGCGGCCGGGATATCTTTTGCCGTGGCTTTTCACGAAGGCGAAGATTTTATCGAGCCGGTACTGATTGTTCTGATAGTTGCATTCAATGCCATAATGGGTGTTATGCAGGAAAGCAAAGCCGAGCAAGCTCTGGAAGCACTGCGAAAGCTTTCATCCCCCCATGTCCGAGTAATGCGGGAGGGGAAAGATGCCATTATTCCCTCCTCGCAGTTGGTACCAGGCGATATCATCAAAGTAGAAGCCGGCGACTACATACCGGCGGATGCAAGACTAATTGAAGAATCCAATCTAACGGTCGAGGAAGCATCTCTGACAGGTGAATCGGTCCCCAGCAAAAAAGATGCCCGGGCCAAAATAGAGCTTGATGCACCTTTAGGAGACCGCTTCAATATGCTATACTCCGGTTGCAGCATAAGTTATGGAACCGGCATGGCAGTAGTAACCGCAACCGGCATGGCTACCGAAATGGGTAGAATCGCTGATTTGCTGGAATCAGAACCCGAGGCCCCAACCCCCTTGCAAGATAAACTGCATGTTCTGGGTAAATACCTGGGGGTTTTGGCCTTGGCGGTCTGTACCGTTATTTTTCTTATCGGTCTGCTCTCCGGCATGCACCTGGCAGAAATTTTCATGATAGCTGTTGCATTGGCAGTTTCGGCAATTCCGGAGGGACTGCCGGCCATCGTTACTATTATACTGGCTGTTGGAGTACAGCGAATGGCCAAACGCAACGCTATTATCAGGAAACTCTCAGCAGTAGAGACTCTGGGCAGTGCTTCGATCATTTGCACGGACAAAACCGGTACCCTGACTAAGAACCAGATGACTTTGGTAAAAGCGTACCATGCGGGGGCCTGGCTGGAGGAAGATATTAGCGAGCATAACTCAGATCCTATCAGAGAACTTCTGCAATATGCCGCCCTGTGCTCCAATGGGGTGGTTGAGGTTGAGGATGGCCAGGTAATTCATATCGGTGATCCTACCGAAACCTCCATAGTCCTGGCTGCATACAGGAATGGTATGTCCCGGGATGAATTAAACCGAGTTTATCCCCGCTTAGCCGAATTGCCCTTCGATTCTGAACGAAAGCTTATGACTACTGTCAACGCTATTGATGGAAAGAATGTAGTTATAGTTAAAGGAGCCTTCGGGGCCCTGGCGGAAAAGTGCATAGCCGGCGATGTAGAGGCCGGGCGGCAATATACCGAGGATTTCAGCCGAAAAGCCCTGCGGGTCCTGGCCCTGGCCTATAAGAAAATTGACGCGTTGCCGGACCCTCCCGGCAGTAATGAACTAGAAAACCATCTCACTTTCATGGGAGTGCTGGCCATGATCGATCCCCCCCGGCCCGAGGCCCGGGAAGCAGTATCAACCTGCTGGCAGGCGGGAATCAAACCGGTCATGATCACCGGAGATCACCTGATGACCGCCTCGGCCATAGCTAGCGAGCTGGGTATATTGCGGGAGGATGATGACGCCATCACCGGCAGCGAACTGGCCTTGATGTCAGAAGCGGACCTGGCAGATAGGGTAGCTAATATCGCTGTGTATGCACGGGTGGCTCCGGAAGACAAGATCCGTATTGTTCGAGCCTGGCAGCACCGGGGGGAAGTGGTAGCCATGACGGGAGATGGAGTCAATGATGCTCCGGCCCTGAAAGCGGCCGACATCGGCTGCGCCATGGGCATAACCGGTACCGATACCGCCCGGGAGGCCGCCGATATGGTTTTAACCGACGACAATTTTGCCACTATTGTGGATGCGGTACAGGAAGGCCGATCCATCTATGACAATATCAAGAAGACGGTAGGATTTCTGCTGGGAACCAACATCGGAGAAGTGCTGGCGGTATTTGCAGCTATGCTTTTGTGGAAAGTATCGCCCCTTATCGCCGTTCAGCTCCTGTGGATAAACCTGATCACTGATAGCTTTCCGGCTATAGCCCTGAGCATGGAAAGGGGCGAAAAAGATATCATGCACCGCCGGCCCCGCCCCCGGGGAGAAAGTATCTTTGCTCAGGGCTTGGGAATCCGCATCATATTGCAGGGAACTTTATTTGCCATATTAACCCTTACCGGCTTCTTTACCGTTTGGAAGAACACCGGGGATATACAGGCCGGACGGACTATGGCCTTCCTAGTTCTAGCCTTATCCCAAGTTTTGCATTCTTTTAATATGCGTTCCAACCACTCCTTATTCTCAATTGGTTTTTTTAGCAACAAATATCTGAATGCCGCAGCCTTCATCTCTGTAACCCTTACTATTATGGCCGCATTCATTCCGCCAGCGGCCGCCGCCTTCGGAATGGTAAGACTTCCGGTTAATTTTTACCTGCTGGCCCTTGGCCTGGCAGCGCTGCCCATAGCAGTCCTGGAACTGTCCAAAGCCATGGGCTGGCTGCAGCATCAGGCTGAGTAGATACCGGCTGGAATACGGTGTAAATGAAGCTGGGGCCATCCTTTTTCCTTTCTTATATTTGGGTTCACGAAAATACTTCTGGCTGCAAAGGTCTGGATAGTCGGGATAAAACAGATTTCCGGTAATAAAATTAGGCAGTTCCGCAAAGAATAAATTTATTCCTGATACGAAAGCAAGGTATTATCAATGATTCTGGTGATTATCCGAACCCTAATATTATATCTCACTACCGTTATCGCCCTTAGAATCATGGGCAAAAAGCAGATTGGCCAGCTGCAACCTTATGAACTGGTAGTAATAATAATGATTGCCGAGTTGGCTGCCATACCTATGCAAAACACCAATATTCCTTTAATCAATGGCATTATTCCGATTTTCATATTGTTTGCCGCTGAAATCACTCTGTCTTATATCTCCTTGAAAAGTGAAAAAGCCCGGGGGGTGATCTGCGGCCGGCCCAGCATCCTGATAAAAAACTCTCAAATAATGGATGATGAGATGCGGCGTCTGCGTTATAACATCAATGACTTGCTGGAGCAGCTGCGGCAAAAGAATGTGACTAACATTTCCGAAGTAGCTTTTGCTATCCTGGAAACCAGCGGACAGCTAAGCGTTATACTCAAATCAACCCACCGGCCGCTGCAGCCCAGAGATATGAATATCTTTCCTCCCCCGGAACTGCTGCCAATCACCCTGATTATCGATGGTGAAGTTATCAGCGAAAACCTTCATAAACTGGATCTGAGCCTGGACTGGCTCCAGGGAGCATTAGCCAAGGATCAGATCTCAAACCCTAAACAGATACTATTCGCCTGTCTGGATAGCCAGGGCGAATTTTTCTATCAAATCAAATCATAAAGCAAGGGAGTCTTGGACATGCGTTTGTTGATATCATTGCTGATAATCTTAAGCTTTATTGTGGGCCTGGGATTCTGGGCCAATAATTCTTTGCAAGCATCGACCCAGCAGTTAACCGAACAGATTGAGACAGTAATACTGGAAATAAAGGATAGCAACTGGGAAGCAGCCGCCCGGGAAACCGCAGAATTGGAATCAGGTTGGGATAAATCAGCCCGATGGTGGCCGGTTTTCCTGGATCATCAGGAAATGGATAATATCGAGTTTTCCCTAGCCAGGGTCAAGGCTTATGTCAACAGCCGCGACAGCGCCCTGGCCCTGGGGCAGTTGGAGGAGCTGAGTCTGATGCTAAAACATATCCCGGAAAAAGAAGCCTTGAGCATAAAAAATATTTTATGATTTTTTCAAATAGCCCAGCTTATCCCATCATTAATATACCAATCTTAACATGTAGGGGCCGGGGAAGAATATAAGAGACTAATTAAAAGGGAAAAGATTATCCAGAAAGCAGCGAAGAGCAAAAACTTAGATTGCGCAAAGAAGAATTGGATCTGGCTAAGAACAAAGTCCACATCGGCAAGGTAGAATTCGGCAAGGAAATAGTACTGGTTATTGATTATCTGACCAGCTTGGATTGGGAGAAGTCCAAGCGGTAAAAAAAGGCTGCTTTTTCAGTGGTCTCGGACCGTCCCCTTATTTGGTTTTTGTTTTTACATAATAAAAGCAGATGCGGTTAATTATAAGCTATATATAGGTAATACGAAACATGCCAGGAGGACGCAAAATGGCAAGGAAATATAACCATATCCCATTATGGCAAGATGTTACTGAATCAGAGTGGAATGATTGGAAATGGCAGGTAAGCAACCGCATAACTGCAGTGGAGGAATTGAAACATGTCATCATGCTCAGTGAAGAGGAAGAGGCAGGCATAAAAAGCAGCCTGGAAAACCTGCGAATGTCTATCACCCCTTACTATGTCAGTCTAATGAATCCTCGTGATCCCAATGATCCCATCAGGAAGCAGGCCATCCCGATTCCCATGGAAGCAAAGCAAGCCAGTTGTGATCTGGAAGATCCCCTGGAAGAAGACAAAGACAAGCCGGTAAAAGGAATTACCCACAGATATCCGGATCGGGTATTATTCTTGATCACCGATCAATGCGCTATGTACTGCCGGCACTGTACCCGGCGCAGGATGGCCGGCGTTACTGACCAGACCATGCCCCGGGAGGACCTGGAGAATGCCCTGGATTATATCGCTCAAACCCGGCAGATCAGGGATGTACTTATATCCGGGGGGGACAGCCTGCTGGTCCGGGATGAGATTATAGCCCACATATTAGAAAGACTGCGGAAGATAGAACATGTACAGGTGATCCGATTCGGTTCCCGCACTCCGGTTGTATTACCTCAGAGAATCACCGACGATCTTTGTGATATTCTCAAAAAACATCATCCGGTCTGGTTCAATACCCATTTCAATCATCCTTATGAAATTACTCCGGAATCCAAAGAAGCCTGCAGGAAATTAGCTGACGCTGGCGTTCCGCTGGGAAATCAGACTGTATTGTTAAAGGGAATCAATGACTGTCCCTATATCATAAGAAAACTAATGCATGAACTGGTTAATATGAGGGTTCGGCCTTACTACCTCTATCAATGCGATCTCTCCACCGGTATAGAACATTTCCGCACCCCGGTGAGCAAGGGCATTGAGATTATGGAATTGCTGCGAGGGCATACCTCTGGCCTGGCCGTACCCACTTACGTCCTGGACGCGCCGGGTGGAGGAGGTAAAATTCCGGTTGCCCCTCAATACCTGATCTCTCAGTCCAATGATAAGATCATCCTTAGAAACTATGAGGGGATCATCTGTGCCTATGCGGAGCCTGAGGATAAAAGCAGTTCATGCCAGAACTGTGGTTTTTGTGATGAATACAAACAAGACCCCGCTAGGGGAATAGAAAAATTATTCCTGGAGGATAGGATAAACCTGGTGCCTAGAAGTAATATCCGCATGCAGCAGCGGGAACTGATGGAGGTTACTTGATTTTGCATTTAGATTATTGTGATAAAAAGGAAGCCACAGCAGTAAGCCATCACCTCGAGTACCTATCTGATTATTATAGCAATAGAATTTTCCTGCTGGATAGAAGGGGTGATATTGATCAAATCATTCAAAGACTGAAGACTATTTCCTATAAAGAGAAAGCCGGTAAGATTATAGCTTATGCTCGAGAACAGGAGACAAGCGCTTTTAAGAAACATGGCTTTGTCCGGGAAGGAACTATTTCCGGTTATTTCCGGGGGGAAGATGCTTTCTGTTATTCATACTTCAGCGATCCATGCCGAAGTTTCAGTGCCCGAATAATCAAAGAGGAGCGAATAATAAGAGAGGCCCTGACCGCGGTCTGCAAAGACCTTCCCGTATCTGGGTTCAAGGACTATGTTATAAGGACTGCATCAGAATCCGACGCAGAGGCCTTGGCAAATTTCCTGGGAGATAACTTTACTACCTATCCGACCCCGGTACATCATGCCGATTATATCAAGGCGATAATAAAGGAAAAAGCCCTATTTAAAATCGCCCTGCACCATGGGCAGATCATATGTGCAGCCTCAGCAGACAGAGATTCAGGCTTCCTCAATGCCGAGATCACTGACTGCATAACCCATCCCGAGTACCGGGGCAAGGGCTTGAGCTCTTATCTTATTCATCTATTGGAGCAGGATCTGCAGGCTGCTGGATATATATCACTCTACAGTTTGGCCCGAGCCATATCTCCCGCCATAAACCGGGCTCTAAGAAGAAACGCTTATGAATACGGGGGACGCCTGATAAACAACTGCTGTATCATGGGCAACATTGAGGATATGAATATCTGGCACAAAACTATCCATAATAATTAAAACTCAGATTTAAATCCACTTTATGTTCATTCGAAGATCTAATTCCCTAAAAGATCCCCGGGAAAAAACCTGCCTTTTGGTTACAGATTAACCGATAACCATCCCAGCTCTTCCATTGGTCCCTTGATCGGAACGAGAGCCCAGAAGCCTTTGCTTATGTATCAGTACAACCGTCCCCTGTTACGTTGGGAGGTTTTACAGTGAATTAGAAAAAAGTTCGTGAGAACCTCCGATCTGGTATCGGGGCCATGTCTCCCGCCAGATGGTCTTTTCCCATCCTTTTTCGGCCATCTTGAATTACCTTCCAGCCAGTGGTATGATTTGCCTAAGCGATTTTAATCCCATCCGGCTTCCAGGCCTGGATATCAGTTTATTAAAGAGAGGTTTGGTATTTATGATAGCAAAACAAATGCAGGAGCAGGTTAAAAATAGTTCGGTGATCAGGGCCATGTTTGAAGAGGGCAAAAGACTCTCCGAGATTTATGGGGCGGAAAATGTATTTGATTTCAGTCTGGGCAACCCCAATGTCCCGGCTCCGGAAGCAGTAAAACAGGCCATTTTGGATATTGTAAACCAGGAAGATGCCATGAGCATCCATGGTTATATGAATAACTCCGGTTATGAAGAGGTGAGAACTGCCATAGCCGAATCGATCAACCAAAAATTTGGCACAGCTTTTTCCCAGGACAATATTATTATGACTGTGGGTGCTGCTGGTGGATTAAATGTTATTTTCAAAACTCTGCTCAATCCTGAAGATGAAGTTATTGCCTTTGCACCCTTTTTCGGGGAATACCGCAATTATGTATCTAACTACGACGGCCG
>Ga0334885_1000393_pt1 | contig 77793 bp, 59 predicted proteins | sample GraSluR1_MG_8_FD_207233 | JGI IMG/M metagenome (GOLD analysis project Ga0334885, IMG submission 207233) | Sludge microbial communities from methane-producing bioreactor in Wageningen University, Netherlands - Granular Sludge_31_05-R1 | ecosystem: Engineered > Bioreactor > Anaerobic >...
TACTTAACTTAGATTACTTAACTTAGATTACTTAACTTAGATTACTTAACTTAGATTACTTAACTTAGATTACTTAACTTAGATTACTTAACTTAGATTACTTAACTTAGATTACTTAACTTAGTGAGGCAATGTGCGCAATCTTACTTTGGTATACTAGATTATGTTGCCTCTAGTGAAAGTCTAAAAAACATAATTATTATGAAATAGACGCCTTTCAAAGCCCATATTTCAACACAAAAGCTTTAAAAAGGCAATACCATCTCCCAAATATTATGCCCCTAAAGAAAAAATCAAATGAAATCATTGAAAATACAACTGGATTATCACAAAATGATAACCATAGTTTAAACACTACTAAATCAACGAAATCAATTGTTAATCGAGAAATTCAAGAAACTAATTTAAATAAAAATAAAGAAAAAACTTACTTTTACCAAATCAAAATTCCAAAGGCCAGAATCGCTCCATTAATTGGAAAAAGTGGTATTACAAAAAACAAGCTTTCTAAACGCTCAGGATGTGAAATAGAAATAGATTCCGAAGAAGGGGAAGTAAAAATATCCGGAAAAGATCCTTTAAAACTTTTTGATTTAAAGAACATTGTCACATCAATCGGGAGAGGGGTAAATCCGGAGATTGCCCAAGCTCTTTTTGATAAAGAAAACTTCTTAGAAATAATAAACATTCCTGATTTTGCAGGAACAAAAAAAAGCATGGTTAGACTTAGAGGAAGAGTGATTGGAGACCAAGGGAAAGCCAGAAAAACAATAGAGCAACTAACCCAGACAAAAATATGTGTCTTTGGGAAAACTGTTGCAATCATCGGCAAGGTTTTTGATGTAAAAAATGCAAAGGATGCGATGATCTCATTACTTCAGGGAAGTCAGCATGCTAATGTTTATTCATATCTTGAGCGAAAAAGAAAAGTAAGAAGAGAAGAAGACTACATTGATGAATCTCAAATCAAATTTAAAGACGACAACGAAAAAGAATTCTTGCGAAATAGTTACTAAAATTCAAAATAATTCTAACAAATAAATCATGCAATCAATCTTTATAATTAAATCTGTTCTTAATTTAAATATTAAACCAACAATAATTTTAACAAAATTCTCTTCAATTTAGATATAAACAATATAAGAAATAATAAAGACAACAAAATAAAATAATTCTTTACTATACCTCACTTTAATTAATTTCATTAATAGAAAAGCATACCTCGTGTTTTTACATGAGAACTCGGTACGCTTTTTTGTAATCTACAACCTCGCTTGAACGTAGCGCATGCTTTTATATTACCAACATACCTCGCCCTTTAGGGCGAGATTGTTGATTTAGTGAAGTCTCATTCATTCGCACACTTTGCTTTTTCAAGCCGAAAGTTTGAATAGACATTCACATAACCATTACCCTCGAATATCAGCGTGATGCCTTCAAGCATTTCTGCAGAGATTTTTCATTTTAACTTACAGATTTATCAATTTCAAAAGTTTTTTAAATAAAGCAATTTTTTTAGAAATCACACTTGAAAATTAATTAAAAATAAAATGATTATTAAACATCTTTTAATAATTTGTTTTTAAATTTTTTTAAAATAGAGGGGTATTAAATGGATAACAATTCAACTCTTTTAAGCTTTGGAAAAGAAAAACTTGATAATACAAAAGAATCAAATAAACAAGATACTAAAGATTTAATAGAATCAGATAAGACTTTAGTTAGTGATTTAGACTCGAAAAAACCAAAACCAAAAACTCAAGCACATAAAAGAACAGCTGAAGAACTTGCTAAAGCACAACGAGAAATTTCAATAGCTGAATTCTTTGAAAAAAACAGACATCTTTTAGGGTTTGATAACCCCAGAAAAGCACTTCTCACAGCAGTTAAAGAAGCAGTAGATAACTCACTTGATGCTTGTGAAGAAGCAGGTATACTGCCTGAATTATATATTGAAATAATTGCCATGAGTGATGATAGATATAGAATAATAATAGAAGATAATGGTCCAGGGATTGTAAAAGAACAGGTTCCAAAGATTTTTGCAAAACTGTTGTACGGCTCTAAATTCCATGCAATGAAACAAAGCAGGGGTCAACAAGGAATAGGAATCTCTGCTGCAGGATTATATGCCCAACTTACTACAGGAAAACCAATTAGGATTATATCAAAAACCTCTCAAAACAAACCAGCATACTATTGTGAGTTGTTAATTGATACACAAAGAAATATCCCTGTGATTCAAAAGGAAGAAAATCCTGAATGGGAGAAAGAAAATGGTACAAAAATTGAACTTGACCTTGAAGCGAATTATTACAAGGGAAGTCAATCTGTTGATGAATATCTTAAACAAGTGGCGATTGTAAATCCCCATGCAACCATTGTTTATACAAACCCAAAAGCAGAGCAAACAATATATGCAAGAGCTGTTGAAGAAATGCCTAAGGAGGCTAAATCAATAAAACCCCATCCCTATGGTGTGGAATTAGGGGCTTTAATTAAAATGCTTAAATTAACAACTCAAAAAACCTCACACTCATTTCTCACAAGTGAATTTTCAAGGGTAAGTACTACAGTTGCAACAGAGATACTAGAACTCGCAGGAATATCACCAACCCACAAACCAAAAGATATAGACAGGAATCAAGCTGAACATATAATAAATGCAATAAAAAAAGTTAAGATTATGAATCCTCCGGTAGATTGTTTATCTCCGATTGGTGAAGAACAGCTTGAAAAAGGTATTAAAAAAGAGGTCAATGCAGAATTCTACAAAACCATTTCAAGACCTCCTGCAGTATATAGAGGAAACCCATTTGTAATAGAGGCATCTATTGCATATGGAGGAAATATCTCAGGTGATCAACCTGCAACAATTCTTAGATTTGCTAATAGGGTTCCATTGCTCTATCAGGCAGGAGCATGTGCCTTTACAAAATCTGTAATCGCAACCTCTTGGAAAAGTTATGGATTAAACCAATCAAGAGGCTCATTACCAATAGGTCCATTACTTATAGTTCTTCACATGGCTTCTGTATGGACTCCTTACACAAGTGAAGCAAAAGAAGCAATAGCAAGCTATCCAGAGATTATTAAAGAAATAAAATTAGCTCTTCAACAGGTTGGCAGAGAGCTTCAGAAATATGTATCCAAAAAAGGCAGAGTCAAAGATGAATTCAAAAAAAGGTCATATATATCAAAATTTATTCCTCATATTGCCCAATCTGTTGCAGAGATGTTAAGCCAAAGTGAGGATGTAAAAAAAGAGCTAGAATCAAAACTCATTACGATTTTAGAGCAAAAAAGAGGAAAGCTTGAAAAGCTTGAGTTTGATGCATCAGCAAACGAGGAATTTGATGAATCTATGGCCTTAGGCATAAGTGGAGGGCTTTTAGAAGATGATATCCTGCAGGATGCAAATTCAACTGAGTCCACAAAAAAAACAAAGAAAAATAAAAAAACCTCCAAAAAAGATGAAAACGATGAGTCCAGTGAGGATTATGATTATAAAGAAGAAGATTATGATAATCTAGGAGCTGATATGGAATGAGTAAAGAGGTCAATCAAAAAATAATTGATGTAGTATCAGATATAAAAAAAGATATTGAGTTATTAAAATCACCCGAACTAAAAATTCCGTTAAGGTCACTTTCTAATGTTGCATATGATGATAAAGATGGATATTTCAGGTTAAATAGGATTCTTAAAAACAGGACTCTCACAGCTGCAACATCTAGGTCTTTTGCCCAAACCCTTAGGATGATGCAGTTATCAAAAAGTCTTTTAGACACAAATGATATTGCAACCAAAAGAGAAGCTTACTATACAGCATACAATTGGGAAGAAGCAAGATTTAACAATCAACCTGAATCAGATACTGTAATGGATGATGTTGAAGCAATGCTTTATGTAAATAGGGAACAATTAGGATTCATTCCTGAAGAAAGAGGTGGGGATGTTGCAGGAGACCTTGTAGTAATTGATAGGGATCCAGATACAAAAGAAAAAATAAGGGTTGATTGTAAAAAGATGGGGAGTGGAGCTTACTCAATCCCAAGCTCTGTAGAGCATCTAGAATTTGAAACAACTGCTAAATTTGTGCTTGCTGTTGAAACAGGTGGTGCGTTTCAAAGATTAGTAAAGCACAAATACTGGGATAAGGCTAAATGTATTTTGGTATCAATGGGTGGTGTTCCAACAAGGGCATGTAGAAGATTTATAAGAAGACTATCTGATTCAAAAAAACTTCCGGTCTATGTATTTACAGATGGAGATTTTTATGGTTACATGAACATATATAGAACCCTTAAGGTAGGCTCAGGAAACGCAGCACACATAAATGAATTTTTTTGCGTTCCAGTTGCAAGATTTATCGGAGTAACACCACAGGACATAGTTGATTATAAGCTTCCAACACATAATCTTAAAGAGGTTGACATTAAAAGGGGAAAAGATGCAATCAAAAACGATCCATTTGTAAAGCATCATAAAGAATGGCAACAGGCAATAAAGATGCAGATTGATATGGGCAAAAGAGCAGAGCAACAGGCGTTTGCAAAATATGATTTAAATTTTGTAATGACAAAATACCTTCCTGATAAGATAAACAATCCCAAGTCTTGGCTTCCATAAATCTTTTTAGATTTTAACCTTCCCACATTTTTTGAATTATTTCCTTCTTATTTCCTTCTTATTTCCTTCTTATTTCCTTCTTATTTCCTTCTTATTTCCTTCTTATTTCCTTCTTATTTCCTTCTTATTTCCTTCTTATTTCCTTCTTATTTCCTTCTTATTTCCTTCTTATACGTTATTAGATTTCAACTTCTGTTTAGTTTGCTTAAATTCGCAAATATTTTATTTTTACATTATTTTATTTTTACATTATTTTATTTTTACATTATTTTATTTTTACATTATTTTATTTTTACATTATTTTATTTTTACATTATTTTATTTTTACATTATTTTATTTTTACATTATTAAGACTGGTTAATTTTATTAAATTATGTCTATGTTCTTTATGTTCAATTAATAATTTAATTTTAATTTTTGTTGTAGAAATTTAAAATAAGATTTTTTTTAGAAAATTTTTTATATTTAAATAAATTAATAAAATTAATAAAATTAATAAAATTAATAAAATTAATAAAATTAATAAAAATAATAAAATTAATAAAATTAATAAAATTAATTAAGAATCAGTATATATTTTATGAGTTAGTAAAAAAATCTTTGATCTTATACAGAAAAAAACATAAAAAAGGTGGTATCATGGGTTCAGGCGCTCTTTCAGAAGATATATTAATTAGTTCAACAGCACTTCCTAATTTCTTTCTGGCTGTAATTTTAGCAATCTGGCTTGTAGTAGGGTTGTCAGTTTATATATACATCTCTTTTGCATATTCTCAAATAGGTAAAAAGGCAAAACTAAAAAATCCAAACCTTGCATGGATACCATTTTTGGGTCCATTAATTATCTCAAGCAGTATTGCAAAGATGTCAATTTATCCATTATTTCTTTTGTTCTCTCCATTAATTTTTTTATTTGAGTTTTCAAAGAGTCGCCCTCTTTTTGTTTTTTTATCGGTTTTGTTTGTAATTATTTCCATTTTGGGCTTTGTAGTATTTAGAACAATTTGGCATTGGAAGATGTATAAAGCTCTTAAAAGACCTGGATGGTGGGCTTTACTTAGATTCTTGCCTTACCTAGGTACGCTTGTAGATTTAATTATCCTTGGAATTGTTGCTTGGACTGATGTTAAATAGCAATTATTTACCAAAAACTATTTTTGTATTATTTAGTTTTAAAAAGTGGGTGCTAAGTATATAAAATATTATAAAGAGATTTAATTTTTAATTCTTAAAAATCGCTTAAATTAAATAGGCTTATTAAGAAATAGCTAACAATTGTTAAAGATTTATTTAACAGTTTTTTTAATTGCTCAAAAAAACAATAATAATCCAACACAATATATCTATTCATAAAGTAGGAATAAATGGTGTTTTTCAAATGAAAAAAATAAGATATAGGCATGATTCAAACGGAATATTAAGCAGTGTTTTTCACATGGCAGGGGTATTGTTAGGGATTACAGCTCTTGTGTTGCTTGTTGTCTTTTCAGCAATCAAAGGCAAGCCTTTACACATAATCACATTTGCAATATATGGAACAACATTAATACTTTTATACCTTGCAAGCTCAATAATGCACACTTTTGCGATATTTAGAAACCCTCCAAAAATTCTTAAAATATTTGATTTTTCAGCAATCTATCTTTTAATAGCAGGAACTTATACACCTATGTGTCTTGTAGTTATAGGAGGATGGCTTGGTTGGACGCTTTTTGGGATCATCTGGGGGATAGCACTTTTAGGAATAATATTTTTTGCAATACCTCAAAAAAATTCAGATAAAAAATCTGCTCTCATATATGTAATTATGGGGTGGATTTCTGTATTAGGCGTTCCAAAGATATATGAAGTGCTTGGTTTTAAGGGGTTATTATGGCTTGGTCTTGGTGGGATATTATACACCATTGGAGCAGTAATTTTCTCTTCAAAGAGGCCCAATCCATTGCTTCCTTATTTTGGTCATCACGAAATATGGCATCTGTTTGTCTTAGCAGGGAGTATAATGCACTTTTTTTTAATGTTTTTTTCTGTTATGGCGATATAAACTATTACAACATAAAATAGAAAGATTTAAAATAAACAAAGAAAACAATTATATTAAGTTTAACAACTAATAAAATAAAAATAACTAAAAAGGTGTGGTTTGTGAAGGGAGTCAATATATTTTTTTTGATTTTGGTGGTGTGTATTTTAGTCTTAGCACTGCTTGCAAGTATGCAAGGGATAAATCTTGCAGATACAAACACTCAAAGTGAAAGTGATCTTCTTTTAAATAAACAAACGTTGGAAAATCCTGATACTAACGCTAATCAAATCAATGATCCTGATATTTCAAACAAGGATTTTATAGAAGAGTCGCCATCAATTATTGAAGAACAGAATGTTAATTTGGAAAGAAACGATGACAATATGAACTTTTGTGGGATTTCTTCATATACTCCTTGTGAGGTGAATGAGGATTGCATCATTTTAGGATGTTTGAATCATGTATGCCAATCTAAAACTGAAGAAGAGATTGAAAATGATTGCATAGAGCAAGAATGTTATGATTATAAAAAATATGGATATGTTTGTGCCTGTTTTGATTTCCATTGCAAATGGGGTTGAATTAATTAGATAAGATTTTTATACTTTAAAGATATTTCTGATTAGTGATATTTATGAAATGTGAAACCTGCCACAAAAAAATAGAGACTTTGTTTCTAAAAAAGCCAAATGGCACATCAATTAAAGATGATATTGGAAAAAAACACTGGATATGCTTTGAATGCCAAAAAATATTTAATAATGACAAAAAACGGATTTTAAGTGAGATCCTTAAGAGGTGAATTAATTTGTTTTTTGATGTCCACACCCACCTTGAATTTCTAAAAGAATACCAGATGGATACTAAAGAGCTTGTAGAAACCTCATTAGCTAAAGGGCTAAAGCATATAGTAAGTGCAGGCATAGACAAACAATCAAATACTTATTCTTTAGAATGTTCAAATAGGTTTCCTTTAATCCTTTGTGGCATGGGAATCCATCCTGAGGAGGTTTCAAAAGCAATTGATTTGTCAAAAGAAATTGAATTTATTGAAGAAAATTCAACAAAACTAAAGGCCATATCTGAGATTGGACTTGATGCAACGATGCCCTTTATGGATAAACAAATAGAAGTTTTTAATATAATGCTTAAGATATCTCTTAAGTTAAACATTCCTGCAATAATTCATACACGAAACGCTGAATTAAAGGTGCTTGAAATACTAGAGGAATATCTAAAAACAAACAATTTAAGGAAAATCATATTACATTGCTTTTCAGGAAAAAAGGCTTTAGTTCAAAAGGCAATTCAAAACAAATTTTATTTATCAATTCCTGCCAATCTTAAAAGAAGTGAACACTTTAAAATGATTGTCAACTTGTGCCCAGAAAGACAGCTTTTAACAGAAACAGATTCGCCCTTTTTATCACCTATACCAAACCAAATCAATTATCCTTGGAATGTAATAGAAACTGTTGAACAGATTGCAGTAATTAAATCATTGCTCCCTAAAGAATGCAAAAATCTTTTGTATATGAACTTTTCAAGACTTTTTTTGTAATTCATTAAAATCTAATTTACGTTATAAAATTAAGATAATATATTTAAGTATAAAAGATTAACAAGGTGCTATTATGGAAAAAAACAAAAAAGTTAGCTTTAATACATTGGCAATTCATGGAGCAGGTCAAAACGACCAAAACCAGTCATTAAATGATCCAATTTATATGACTTCTACATTTACTTTTAAAGACCTTGACCAAGCTGATGATACATTTTCATTTAAAAGGAGAGCTTATGTATACACAAGAGGGGGAAATCCCACTATTAACCTTTTTGAAAAAAGAGTAGCGTTACTTGAATCTGGAGTTGATTCTGTTGCATTTGCATCAGGAATGGCTGCAATAACATCAACAATTCTTTCAAATGTGAAAGCTGGAGATGAAATAATCTTTCATAAAACCCTTTATGGTTCTGCATATGGCTTTATAACGCACATACTGCCCAAATATTCAGTTAATGCGATTGCTTGTGACTTCACTAAATTAAACGAGGTAGAATCACTAATCTCGCCTAAAACAAAGCTAATCTATTTTGAAACCCCAACTAATCCTTCAATGGAAATAATAGATATAAAAGAAATTAGTAAGATTGCAAAAAGGCAAAATGTTAAAGTTGTAGTCGATAACACATTCGCAACACCATATTTTCAAAGACCATTAGAATTGGGAGCAGATATTGTAATTCATAGCGCAACAAAATACATCTCAGGGCATGGCGATGCACTTGGAGGAATCACAACCTCAAAAGATCAGGATTATATTTATCATTTGAAATTTGGATATATGTGCGAACTTGGTGGAGTGATAAGTCCCTTTAATGCTTGGCTTATGTTAAGAGGGATTAAAACGCTTGGAATAAGAATGAAAAAAATCGAAGAGAATGCTAAATTGTTGGCCAATTTCTTACTTAAATCAACAAAAGTAGAAAAAGTATTATACCCTGGTATTGAAACGCATAATGGATATGATATTGCTAAAAAACAAATGGATGGTTTTGGCGGAGTGCTTAGTTTTGAACTGCAAGGTGACCTTAAAAGAGCGAAGGACTTTGTATCAAGGTTAAAAATGATAAAACTTGCAGTAAGTCTTGGAGATACAGAAACACTCGTAGAGATTCCTGCATTAATGACACATAGAGATTATTCTGAGCCAAAGCTTGAAGAGTTCGGATTCTCTAAAAAAACAATAAGAATATCTTGTGGTATTGAAGATATTGATGATATTTTAGAGGATGTCTCAAAAGCGTTATAATTCAATTTTTCTTATTTAGTGAAACGAAAAAGTCTTTAAAGCATAAACGCCTTGGTTATCTTGCAGGATAGTGTGTGATTTGCTTATGTATTTATGTCATGCATTAATGTATTTTTTAATCCTTGCGGGAGTATGTCTATTCTTTAATGTAGAACAATTTTCTTATAGGATTATATTTTGGATTATAGAAATATATTAAGGGTATTTTTGTAAAGAGTTTACATCTTAATTATTCTATTAAATCAACAACCTCGCCCTAAAGGGCGAGGTATGTTGGTAATATAAAAGCATGCGCTACGTTCAAGCGAGGTTGTTGATTACAAAAAAGCGTACGAAGTCCTCGTGTTTAAACACGGGGTATACTTTTCTATTAATGAAAAAATTAAATGAAAAACCTCGGAATAAATATCTTAGATCTCTTTAGAATATTCGATGTTAAACGTTATGTGAATCATTCTTTTCTCAAGTTATTCTTTATTACACCACAAACGACCAAAATATGCAAAATAAGCGAGGATTTCACGAAATGAACTTATCTAACTCAAATTATCTAACTCAAATTATCTAACTCAAATTATCTAACTCAAATTATCTAACTCAAATTATCTAACTCAAATTATCTAACTCAAATTATCTAACTCAAATTATCTAACTCAAATTATCTAACTCAAATTATCTAAATGATATTGCATTGGGTTAATTAATAGAACTTTAAACACTATAAAATTATATAACACAAGAAAAATATTGCACCAATAACATACCCAACCACCACATCTATTACATAATGTTTTTTAATTAAAACCCTTGAAAAGCCTACTGCCATAGGAATACAAACCAAAAACAAACGTTCAATTTCACCTAATAAACTAAAAATTGAAAGAAAAACAAATAAGCTTCTTGCTGAATGTGAACTAGGAAAGCTTGAAGCACTAATTTTCTCAATAATATTAGAATACTTTTCCTTTTTAGGTCTATCTTTGTAAAAGATTACCTTTATTGCACAGATAAAAATCTCAAGCATAACAAAATAAACGTAAATTTCTAAAAAAGTGTTACCATAACCAAAAAACAAAAACATTAAGAATGATAAAACAATAAAATTTCCAAATGCACTCATCTCTCTAAAAAATCCTGATTCTTTATCAAATAAATATTTCTTAACCCTGCAAATTAAGCAATTTTTCATTTTATCTCATAACCTTGTTATTTGCTAAACCATTTTTTTGAACAAATCTAAATAAATACATCAAAATTGGACTTATTTTAAATATTTATATAAACTACTAAGTGATTCAAACTTTAAAGATTTAAAAGGAGAAGACAATTCAATAGTGTCCAAAGGAAAGCTTTAAAAAGGATTTCTGGATTCTCCATTATTAAAATAAGCATAAAAACTCTTTAATATCTAAAGCCCGGTTAGTGTAGTCCGGCCAATCATTTCAGCCTCTCGAGCTGAAGACTCGGGTTCGAATCCCGAACCGGGCATTTTTATTCTTAATTCTTATTAGTTGAAATTGAAATAGTTGTAATATGATAAAATACAAACGCAAAATAAAACCTTAGTTTAACAACAAATAAAATCCATTTAATATTGTAGCAAAACACACCCATAAAAAGTAAGGAATTAACAGGTATGCACAAGATTTTTTAAATTTATAAAATACCTTAATTGTCAGGAAAATGAAACCAAGCAAGAAAATTATTTGAATAAACGCAAATAAAATGTTTCTAAATCCAAAAAATATTACAGACCACAATGTGTTTAAAATGAGTTGTATAAAAAACAACATAAACCCGATATTTTTCTCTTTTGTTTGCTTTTTTTTAATAGGTGTTTGCCAAAATAAATACAAAGAAATTCCCATAAAAATATAGAGTAAAGTCCAGACCGGACCAAAAAGCCAGTTAGGAGGATTAAAAAACGGTTTATTTAAATTAACAAACCAATTATCTACAGATTGAGAAGTTGCAATTGATCCTAAAAAGCCTGCAAGTAAGGGAATTAGAACTGCTAAAGCAAGTTTTAATATATTATTTGATCTCATTTTTAATCACCTAAGACACATTCTTATCAACCCTTGAAAAATGGAATTAAAATACTTGTATTTTTTTTATATTTTTTATACTTGATATCCTTGCCCCATTTCTCATCAGCATACCTTTCAAGAATCGGAATGCCTGTAACAAAAACAAGTAAAAAAGAAATAAATAATGGTCCAGACAATCCTAATATTTTATCAACTAAAGAAAAATCTATAAATACAAAAACATATAGCCCTATCCAACAAAGAATTTCTCCAAAATAATTAGGATGCCTTGAATATTTCCAAAGACCACAAGATATCCATTTATCCTTGTTTTTTGGGTTTTTATTAAAATTAAACTTCTGAATATCAGAGAATGACTCAATCAAAAAACCACTAAGCCATATACAAAAACCTAATATTGAAAATCCACTACAATTTAAATCATAAGAAAATCCAATCAATATTGGAATCATTATCACAAATACACTTATTCCTTGAAAGAACCAAAACAAAAAAAACTTTAAAAAATCTTTTCTTATGTTATCAAATCTTGCATCTTTTTTTGTTTTATTAATGCGAATGAATAAAAACAAGCCAAGTCTAAAAGCCCATGCTAAAATCATTACAATTAAAATTGCCTTTGATATATTCAATCCATTAAACAAAATGGCAACAAATAAAAGAATTATAAAACTTAACGCATATGAAAGATCAGTTAGCTTATCAGTTTTAAACAAGTATGCAGGAATAAAAAATACTATCTGTAATCCTATAGAAATAAACAAGTAGATTATTAGTTCTATCATTTTTCTATTGGCATAACCTCCAAATAGGGTACTTGAAGTAAAATATTTCAAATTATAAAAACTAATCTTTTGATTTTAATAAATAACTCTTGATATTCTTTCTTAATTACTCTAAGTATTTCTTAATTACTCTAAGTATATAATACTTTTCATAACTCTTAGGCAGGTCTTAAAATCTTTTAAAATGAACCTCATAACAATTTCAATCAGTTGTTTATTTCAATAAATTAATGAAAAATCTTTAAGCAAAAATGCTTTTATTTATCTTTACCAGATACACTTGTGGTTTTGCTTTAGAGAACCTCTTTTTATTGAGTCATCTTTTAATCTATCTCTTATTATTTTTTCCATAACGATCAAAGTATGCGAACTTAGCTAGATTTCACAAAAACTAAGCAATTTCAAATAAAGGGGCATAACTTTATAAAATGTGAAAATAAAATATTAAAAATGGATACCAAAATAATTGCTACAATAGGTCCTAAAAGTAGTAACTATAATACATTAAAAAAAATGACCTATTTCGGAATGGATATTATAAGAATAAATACAAAATATGGATCAAAACAGCAATATTTAGAGATACTCAAGAATTTAAAAAAAGTTAATACTAAACGTAAGAATAAAGTAAAGGTGTTATTTGATATAAAAGATAATTCTTTAATAGAGTGGCTTAATGATCTCAATTTTGATTACCTTGCTATCTCTTATGCAGAAGAATTAGATCATATTAAGGAAATAAAAGAAAAATTAAGAAAGAAAAAACCATATATTATCTCTAAAATTGAGACACGAAAAGGAATAAAAAACCTAATTTCTTTGATTGATTGCAGTGATGGTATAATGATTGGAAGAGGGGATCTTGGTAGAAATATTCCTTATGAAGAAGTACCAATAGCTCAAAAAATTATCATTAACGAATGTAACAAGAAAAATAAAATCGTTATAACTGCTACTGAAATGCTACTATCTATGGTTAGTTCCAAAATCCCTTCAAGAGCCGAAGTAAGCGATGTAGCTAACGCAGTACTTGATGGTTCTTCTATGGTTATGTTATCTGAAGAAACAGCAATAGGAGAGCATCCAGAGTTGTGCGTTGAAGTGATGAAGAAAATAATAAGAGCAACACATGATTTAAAAAAAGGGCTTGAGTTAATTAAAAAAATATAGCAACATAAAATCACAATATATAGATATTGAAACTCTAAGATATTGAAACTTTATTATCTCACACACTATCACATAATCAATAAATATTTATATCCGAAAAGCAAAAAGCCTTTTAGGATAGGTGAAATAAACAATGCTTAAACTATATGAAACGCCAAAGCGTTCAGTAATAATAGAAGGTTTTCCGGGAATAGGACTTGTTGGAAGTATAGCAACTGAATACTTAATAGACCATCTTAAAGCAAGACTAATAGGAAAAATCATAATAGAAAAAGCTCCATCGCTTATTGCTATTCACAAAAAAGAGCTAGTTCAACCCTTGGGAATATTTTATTCCGAGAGTAAAAACATAGTAATAGTGCACGCCTTAACCTCGTTTCCGGGAATCGAATGGGATTTAAGTTATCATATTATGGAACTTGCAGAAAAGATAAAGGCTCGACAAATATTTTGTATTGAAGGAGTACCATCAGAATCTGAGGAGCCAAAGACATATTTCTTTTCAACTGATAGAAAAACATCAAAAAAACTTGAGAAACAAGGACTAACAATGCTTGAAAATGGAATAATAATGGGGGTAACATCATCAATGCTTGTAGTTAATGATGACATACCACTTTGTTGCCTATTTGCAGAAGCACATGCAAAACTTCCTGATAGCAGAAGTGCAGCTTCGGTTTTAAAACAAATTAACGATATCTTAGAGCTTAAAATAGATATAAAACCATTAATGCAAAGAGCTGAAGACTTTGAAGAAAAAATTAAATCAATTGTTACTAAAGCAAAAGGTGCATCTGAACTCCAAAAACAAAAATCATTTAATTATGTAGGGTGATTTGACTGGATAAAGAAACTAAAGAAGAACAAAACAATACAAAAAATTTCTTTATTTCTGATAATTTTATATATTATTTAGGACTCATTATAACTCTATTTGGCTTTGGGATTGCCTTCTTAAAACAAAAACTAATTGGGTCATTTGTGTGGATTATAGGAGCAATACTAATGTGTATAATCATACAAAAAAAATTAAAAGAGAATACTACTAACACCCAACCGAAAGTATTTAAAGTTGGATTTAAAATAGTGATATTTATTATATGTATAATTTTACTTTATCTCTCAATATACTTTATGTAGCTTAGTTATCACTCTTTAACAAAGCTTTAATTTTCTGAAATCCAGCATCATTTCGCATACTTTGGTCAACAGAAAAGCATACCTCATTTTTAAACACGAGAGCTCGGTACGCTTTTTTGTAATCAACAGCCTCGCTTTAATACAGCGCATGCTTTTATATTACCAACAATACCTCACCTTTTAGAGCGAGATTGATGATTTATATACATTTTATCAATTCTCAGAGAAACTCACCTTTATTTTTTTTGTTACTGTAAATAAGAAGAAGTGTAAAGCTAATTACTTATACTATACTCTTTTGTTTAAAGAAATAAAATAGGGATTTATAAAAAAATAACACAAAACAATACAAGTAATACCTTTTGAAATTAATAATTAAAAAATAATCCAATTCTAGATTGCATGAAAATGAAAAATAAAATATTTTAGTATATACTATCTATTCAAGTTTTAAACGTAACTTAATTCATCTTTTTAGTTATATCAATGAATAACTTTTCAAATCAATTAACAAGCTCTCACTTTTCTTGCGTTTTTAATACTTTCAAAAAAATTCGCTTTGAAAAAAATTTGCAAAAAATAATTATAACAAATAAAATATTTACTTTAAAGAATCTATTTAACAAAAGTGTTAATCTAAAATATACTTTTTTAATTATTTAAATAATCTAATAAAATACCTAATAATTTAATAAGTCTTCCAAATATATTTTGAAGTCCAAAATAAAACTTTTTTAAAAAATTAACTATAGTAAATCCACTAATAGAAAAGGATACCTAGTGTTTAAACGCGATGACTAAGTATGCTTTTTTGTAATAAACAACATCGCTTTAATACAGCGCATGCTTTTATATTACCAACATATCTAACACTTTAGGGCGAGGTAGTTGATTTTTCCTTTCATACAATAGTAGTTGTATTTGAATTACTTGCAAGCAAAAAAAGCTCTTTAGAAATAATGGGTTGATAATCACCTTTAATTAGCTTATCCTTAAACCTAATAAATCCTACATATACAGGATTTTTAATAATGTGATAAAAAGTAGAAATAGGAATTTTGTGTCTTGCACAAATTGAAACGTAGTTTTCACCAGATACTCTGCTCTCAAAAATATCTTTAACAATTTTTGCATTTTCGTAATCTATAACTAAACTCTTTCCTTTTATCTGATATCCTAAAGGCGGTCTTGAAAGATATTCTTTATCTTTTGCTTTCTTATCAAAAGCTAAAGAAACACGTTCTGCAACCATTCCTCTTTCAAGTTCGGCAAAGACACCAATAATCTGCATAAATGCATTCCCAATAGCACTAGTCGTATCAATTGGTTCTGTAGCCGAGATAAAATTTACACTCAGATCTTTTAACTCATCAAGAATTGTGATCAAATCTTTTAAGTTCCTTGAAAATCTATCTATTTTATAAACTAATATATTACTAAATAAACCATTTCTTGCATCTTCTAACAATTTCGAGAATTCAGGCCTTTTTATGCTTCCAGCACTAAAACCTTCATCACAATATATTTTGTATAGCTCAAGGTCTTTTGCTTTGCAAAACGCAATTAATCTATCCTTTTGAGCTGATACTGAAATACCTTCTTTAGCTTGTTCTTCAGTTGAAACCCTTACATAAACACCTGTTGCTTTTTGGTTTAAAAGCCCCACTTTTTTTTTAATTCTTTTCATTTTCATTCCAATATGGGTTCCCTTATTGGAATAATAACGCAAATAATATATATATTTTTCGAATTCTTTGTAAATATTTAGTTAAATAAAGTTTTTTTGGAAGATATCAATATTTTTTGTTTTCATTAAACCTTTTGTCGTTTTACATAATTTGACCTTTTGGAATAGAAGAGTGAGATATGTTCGAATCTACGAGAAGATGATAAGAGATGTGTTCAATAAATAATTATCCTAAAAACAATTTGATAGTTACCTAGGGAATTTATGCTTCAAATGTTTTTAATTTGTTATTTTTTTCATTTATTTTTTCATATAATAAAAGTTATTTTGTAATTCAAATTTAGTTAATATAACAAAAAAATATGTTGGTTGTTTAATATATATTTCAGAAGATTATTAAACAATGTAGCTATAAATAATATATTTTAGATATTTTGTCAAATATATTTGGTAAAGACTGTTGGCGAAATATATTTTAAGTGCATGTTAAAAATAGCAATTATTTAATAGATGTATTAAACAATTAACAATATATATTTTAAAAAAGATAATTTGATGATTTAGTTTTTTTTAATAGTTTAATTGTTTGGATTTTGTTTGGGATGAATTCAGTTTTTAGTTTAGTAAAAATAATTAAATAAACTTTGGCATTAATTTTGAGATAATTTGTTAATGCATTTACTTATTTGTTAATTAATAAATAGTTTTGTATGTATCAGTATTAAGGTATAAATGAAAATATATGAATTTGTAAAATGAAAATATATGAATTTGTAAAATGAAAATATATGAATTTGTAAAATGAAAATATATGAATTTGTAAAATGAAAATATATGAATTTGTAAAATGAAAATATTAATGAATGAGTAAATGTTTTGTTTGACTGAATTAAGAACAAGTTGAATATAAAATGGAATTTAAAGAAACTAAATTAAATGAAAATAAAAAAAAGATAGAAGATGATAGTTTGCCTTTTGAAAGAGAGAGGTTTGAAATAATAGAGCTTAAAAAGGCAATTAGTGCAAAATCGTTTGGTACTGTGCCAAGGGATAGAACTATTGATCAGCTTTTAACTTATGGTGTTGTTAATATTGATAAACCTGCAGGGCCTACATCTCATCAGATTAGTGATTTTGTTAAAAATATTTTACATATTGATAAAGCTGGTCATTGTGGGACATTAGACCCTGGTGTCACAGGTGTTTTGGTAGTTGCACTTTCTAAGGCAACAAAGGTTTCAAGGGTTACGCTTAAGTCTGGAAAAGAATATGTGGCTGTGATGAAGCTACATAAAGACATTGAAAGTCATAAGATTTATCAGGCTTGTAATGAGTTTTTAGGGAATATCACTCAAATGCCACCCTTAAAATCGGCTGTGAAACGGGTTTTAAGAGATAGAAAAGTGTATTATATTAAGATACTTGAGATAGATAACAGGAATGTTCTTTTTAAAGTTGGGTGTCAAGCGGGTACTTATGTAAGAAAATTGATACATGATATTGGACAAAGTCTTGGATGTGGCGCTAATATGGCTCAGTTAAGAAGAACAAAAGCAGCTGGATTTAATGAGGATAGTAATCTTGTCACTCTTCAAGATTTAGAAGATGCGTATTATTACTATAAAAGTGAGGGTAATGAAAATTTTTTAAGATATTGTGTTCAACCTATTGAAAATGCTTTAGCACATGTTAAAAAGTTATGGATTTTAGATAGTGCAATAGATTCCATTTGTCATGGAGCGCCTTTAAATGTTCCAGGTGTTGCAAGTCTTCAATCAGGTATTAATGAAGATGATGAGGTAGCTATTCTTAGCCTTAAAGGAGAGCTTGTTGCAATTGGGATTGCTAAGATGACTAGTGAACAAATTAAAGATAGTAAAAGAGGAATTTGTGTTAAACTTTTGAATGTGATAATGGATATTGGAACATATCCAAAAAATGTATAAGAAGGTTCGCTTGGGAATATTTGCAAGGCAAATTTATTTGTGACTTTAAATAGTGGTTTGTTGGGATTATAAAAACGAAGTTGAGCAGAACAATCGGAGATACTATGCGAAATATCGTTAAATTTATAAATTACTTCTCATAATAGTATGGTATAGGGTGTTTTATGATTTTTAAGTTTTGATATTATTTCATAATTAGATTTTTGATGGTTTTTACTGCGTTGGGAGGGGTTTTAATGAAAAAAATTGTTAAACTTTTGGTTTTGTGTATTGTTTTTGCATTCTTGATGGGAGGTTTTGCTCTATCTCAGATTGAGATAGTTGATGTGAATTCAAAGGAGTTTTATGATGTTAAAGTAGAAGCTTTATCAAATACTATACTTGATGATGAGACTGCAAATTTCAGGATAACTATTAGTTCGGATATTGAGACTAATGATTTAGTAGAGGTTAATTTTGGGCTTTCAAACCAATGGTTTGTTTCGACAAAACCTTTATCGGCGGAATTGACAGGCGTTAGGTTTGAAGGGAATAAAAAAAATAGCTTTGATGTTTTGGTGAAAGCTACAGCACTCTTGCCCAGTGGGATTTATGGGGTGAGTTTGGATATTAAATCTCAGCAATACAATTTTACTAAAAGAATTATGCTTCCAGTTTATTATAATGTTTATCCTCAGAATATAACTACAAAGACACTGATTAAAATAGATAAAGTAGATTACAAAAGAACAATTGACCCAAGAGAAGAATTTGTAGTGCTTTTAGATTTGCGAAATTTCTTTGCAACAGATGAAGATGATATCACAGCGGTTGTTTCATCTGATAAATTTAGGATGCAAACCAAGTTTTCTATTGCAAGTAAACAGTTTAAGACCATTGCAGTTTCATCTCGTCTTGATCCTTTTTTGTTGCCCCACAGTGGCGTGATGAATATAATTTTGCTTAAAGGAGATGAGCTGGTTTATAGTGTCGAGGAACTTCCCTATTCAGTTGTTTTGTATGAGGATCTTATTGAGGATGAGTCCGTAGACAATTATTTTCTAAAAAAGGTTACCCTTCACACTTTTACTAACAATGGAAATGGGATTTCAAAGAATGTAATTCGGATTCCTATGAACTTTTTGGAGGGATTATTTACACAAACAAGTGAGGAATATTACATTATTAAAGACAATCAAGGAAGATTTTTAGCATTTGATAAAGAGATTAATCCTAACGATACTTTTGAATTGACAGTTACGCAAAATTACAGGTTCCTTTTCTTTAGTTTAATCGCTATTGGTGTTGGTTTACTGCTATATTTTGCGTTAAGAAGTCCTATTGTAGTTAAGAAAAAAGCACATGTTATTAATACCCAGGAAGGTGGAATTACTGAAGTAAAAGTGGTTCTTTGTATTAAAAACAGAAGTCAAAGGGCGATTAGGAACGTTTCAATTACCGAGTTTATTCCAAAGATAACAACATTAGATAGGAATTTTCCATTAGGAAATCTTGAACCTAGTAGAATTGTTGATCACGAAAATAAAGGAACTATTGTTAGATGGAGCCTTGCAGAAGTAGAAAGGCTTGAGGAAAGGATTGTTTCTTACAAGATAAGATCAAAACTTAGTATAATTGGAAATTTTAGGTTATCTCCTGCACACATAAGGTTTTTTGATTTTAATTTTGATAGGAAAGGAGAATCAAACGAGGTTATTATAAAGGTATAATTTTTTTATTATTTTTTTAAAGCTATTTTCTCAAGTATGTAAATGTTTTTAATCTATGTTGAGTTAGCGTATCGAGTGGTAAATAATTCAATTATATCTAATATTCCAGTGGGTAAAATAAAAGGGGATGTTGTTGTAAGTATTGATTCTATTCATAAGGTTATTATGTTTGATAAAAGTACGTCTACTTATATGCATGATTTTCTTAAGATGCCTTATTTTGTTAAAAGTTATTATACTGATTCAAAAAATAAGGTTTTTCCAGTTTATAGTAGCGATAAAAATGAACTTAAAAATATAGGTAAGGGTAAAAATCCATTCTTTGATGATTGTGATGGAAGATATTTTCTAGTTGAGGCAAATGGAATTCCAATTGCTAGAGCTTTCGCTTTTTATGATAGGCGCTTTGATTCTGAGAAAAACCAATTTCGAGATAAGCATTATGGTGAAGATATCAAGACTGGGTGGATTGGATTTTTCGAATCAATAAATTCAAATGAAATAGCGAGTAATATTTTAGAATACTGTGAATGTTATCTTAAACAAAATTTTGATGTGGATATTGTTATTGCAAATGCTGAATTTAATGGAAGTGGAAGGATTGGTGTTTTATCAGAGGGTTTTGAACACACTCCATTTATATTGGAAGGGTATAATCCTAATTACTATAATGATATGTTTATTAATTCAGGCTATGATGTTAGGGATTTTTATGATGATGGGTTAAAAAATCATGATGAATGTAGGAAAGAGAATAGAGTTGTTATGAATCCTTCAGTGAAAAAGATTTCTAATGTTAAAGATAAATGGTATTCTTTTATTGTTTCAAAGGATTCGGATGAATTAGTTAAATTAATAGAAAAATTTCAGACAAGAGAGTATAGTTTAGATAATGATTCCAGATCAATTAGGAAGGTTAGTTTTAATTCTATAGACTCTGAAGTTGAGAAATTAATTGGATTTTATAATAATGTTTGGAGTGTTGGAAATCATCCGCACTACAGGAAAATGACTAAAAAAGAGATGGAAACTTTAAAAAATGATCTTTTACTTGTATGTTCTCAAGATTTGACTGTTTTATTGGAAGAAAAGTCAAATGAAAATGATTCAAATATTATTGGAGCATTGATAGGAGTTTATGATATTAATGAAACTATTAGAGAGATTGATGATAGCTTTATGCAGGAAACAGGAAAGCTTTTTTCAAATGATAATACAACGGGAGCTATTTCTTTAATAAGCAAATATACAGATAAGATTAATCTATTTTTTAGAGATCTTCAGATTATAAGAAGACATATGGATAAACTTAGAAATAATCCACTTAACTTAGAAGAAGAGGTACTAAGGAAAAAATTTCTTCCTAAATCTTTGAGGTTTGCAGATTTGATATTTCCAACATTTGCTAATTTGTATAATCGTTTTAGTTCTCGTGATAAAATTATTTCGTTAAATTATGAGAAAACTCAAGAACAATACAAAAGGGCAAGGATTTTGATTATGGGTGTTGAAGAAAAATTAAGAAAAGGTAGTTATACACTACGAATGATGAATGAGTTTTTTAAAAATACAAGCAAGAGAATTCCGTCTATTGAATATGTTAGTGGTTCACTTGTTGCGCAGGTTAATTTGGACATGGCAAGACCTCTTGAGAGGTTTGGAAAGAAGGCTTTAAGCTATAATGTTTATACTAAAGATATTTGAGAAAATTTATTAATTCAAGCTAAAATACCCTTTAGGAGAGTAAGGATATATGTTGGGAGTTTGAGGCGTTGTATTTCCTGTTTGGGAGTGTGTTATTTCTTCCAAATTTTCTGTATTATGTATTATTATTTCTTTTAAAAGTCCACCCAGTCCTTTTGCAAGATTAATGAGTCTTTCATTATCAGGTAGAGTAGTTTTTGAGTCTTCTTCTGGAGGAATTTTCCACATTTCTTATCACGTAATATTGGTATTGAATTGGGTATTTAATAGTATCTGTTTTTGGTTTGTGTTTTTTTGAAAAAACAGGGTAGATTTTTTGAGTTAAATCCTTTTTTTGTTATTATTCCGCACTCAGGGTTTAAGATATACTCAAGTTCTGTGCCTTTTATCCCGCTGAAGCAAAGGATTTTATACATATCTTTATAGGGTTGCTTTAAAGTGTGTATAGAAACCATGATATCTTGGTCAGTTGGGACAAAGGAATCTATGCCACCCCTGATGATTTTAACATGCTTTCTTATAAGCTCAATCTCTTGTGGGTATAGATTTTTAGACGCCAAAAAATTACAAAATACTCTTATTCCTTTACACTGCCATTGTTTATACAATTTATTCAAATCAATATCAAGATAACCGTTTTTATACACACTTTTAAGGGCTTTTTTACACAATTTAATGTGCATTTGGCTGTATTTCTTTTCAGCCAAAAACTTATAAAACTCTTGTTTTGTCCTCTGAGAAAAGCCGAGCCTAACAAGATGGACAGACCGGGAGTCGCACCCGGGGCCTCTGCTGTGCGAGAGCAGCGCTCTACTGCTGAGCTATCTGCCCCTTTAGGTTTGAGTTTAGCTTTTTTGAAAATATTTACCTTATATATTGTATTGTTTTAGACATAATCAAGACAAGCTTTAATTTATAACTATTTTGTATTGTGCAGAATATATTTTGCAATGAGTCTTAGAATCAATTTAAGGTATCATATTCTTTGGAATATTAATATATTTAAATAATTAGTGTAAAGTTGGTTTTATTTGTTGAAAATGTTAAATAATAAGATTTCTGAAAACAGGGCAAATATATTTAGTGAGAACTTATTCAAAAAATCACATAAGACTAATATTTCGTCTCAAGAAAAGACAATTGATTATCTTGTTAACTTTTCTTGTGAGGCTATTAAAGAAAAATTAGGGGTTGTTTTGTTTGTTTCAACCAACCCTGATGTAAATGGAAGCTATTTAATTGAAGAAAAGATTGTTGAATATCAACCGCTTTTCTATTCACAATTAAGTAAGAATGCTATTATTCTTTCAAAGGTCAACCTTGGAAAAAAAGAGTTTGAAAAATATAATAAACCGATGGCTATTAAAAGAAAAAGTCTTGAAGAGATAAGTGAATTCTCTAAAAAAGAATTGGTTTTTGATAGTGATTTTGAAAAGACCCTGTATACACTTTATTTGGAAATGTTATTTCCTGAAAAAAATTTTAGACCGGTAATAGTAAATTTGCCAGTGCACACATTAGAAAATTTAGAAGCTGGATATTTTATAGCAATTTATACTATAAAATAACATTATTACTAAGGTTTTATTTTAAGAAGATATTTCCAAATTCTTTGGAGTAAATAAAATCATCATCAGTAAAGGCAGTTTCTTTAAGAGATAACATGTGTGCTATTTTGGCATCCATGTCATCTGCTAGATAGATGCACATTGCTTCTGGAAACATGGGCTCTTTTGGTGATCCATTTTCTTTTTTGCCATGATGGGCAACAATTGTATGTAATATTTTGTTTTTAATGGTTCCTTCAATCTTTAGTTCTTCTAATTTTTTTGAAATCATTTCATAGCTTATGACAAGATGACCTATCAATCTACCTTCTTCAGTTGCGTAAATACTTGATTTAAACTCTAGTTCTTTAAGTTTACCGATATCATGAAGAATTGCTCCTGTTATTACTAAATCCCTATCTATTGAAGGATATAAATCACATAGTTTCAGACAAATTTGCAACACATTAGATGTGTGTTCTAAGAGACCACCAATCGTGTTATGATGAATATATATTGCCGCGGTGTGAGATTTAAATTTTTCAGTGAATATTGGATCTGAAAAGAAGGAGTCAAGAAGTTTTTTACACTGGGGATTTTTTATTGTTGAGATTGCGTTTGTTAGTATTTCATACATTGATTTAGTATCTTTTGAGGTTTTCTTAATAAATTGAGATTTATCATACTCTTGATCTACAAGGGTTAGGATTGATGTGAGGTTCAGTTCAAGTGCGTTTTTGTATTCCTTTATGTTTCCTTCCACCTTGATTACAGAATTTTTTTGGATCTTATCATATAAAGAGGACACTTTTTCTTTATCATCAGGTCCCCAGTATTTGGAGTTTATCTCACCTGTTGCATCTGCAAGCCTTAGCTCAAACATGTAGCCTTTTGAGTATTTCTCAGGGGGTTTTTTGTATTTTACAACAAATATATCTTTAATAGGCTCGTACTTTTGGTATTCTTTTATGCCCTTTTGTTTGATTTCCATTTCTAATTTAACATATTGTTTTTGTTTTTTATAAAGATTGTTATGATTAAGATGCGATTTGTTTATTGGTTTAAATAATAAACTTTTTTTTATGGAATTTCAAATGGACTTTTTCAACAGATAATTATTTAAAAGAATCATTTTTTAGTTAAATTATGATTAAAAACAGTTTCATACATCTTGAGAATTTTGGATTAAAAAAGGAAAGGTCTATATGGGCACAAGGGATAATTGTATGGGATGATTTTATTTCTAGTAAGTCTTTGAAAGGAATTTCGTTATTAAAAAAGAGAAATTTTGATGAAAGCTTAAGAAAATCATATAATGCGTATTACTCAAAAGACTCTTTATTTTTTTATAAAAACTTCCCAGTTGGTGAGTTTTGGCGTTTTTTTGAGGATTTTAAGAATGAATGTGTGTTTTTAGATATTGAGACTAATTCTCATTGTCAAACTACTGTAGTTGGACTTTATGATGGGGAAAACTGCAATCAATTCATTAGAGGGTATAATCTTGATTCTAATAATTTATATGAGGCTTTAAAGGATTTTAAGCTGATAGTAAGTTTTAATGGAAGTTGTTTTGATGTTCCTATACTTAATAAAGAGTTTGGTGATGTTGTTCCAAATGTCCCGCATTTTGATTTGCGTTTTGGACTTAAAAAGTTGGGTTTTAGTGGAGGTTTAAAGAATATTGAAAAACAACTTGATATCAAAAGAGAAGATTTAATTCAAGGAGTAAGTGGAGCTGATGCAATTTTTCTTTGGAATAATTATTTAAGAAGTCATAATAAGGAATATTTAGCAAAATTACTTGAATATAATAAGGCTGATATTGTAAATCTTTTGCCTTTGGCAGAGTACTGCTATAAAGAGCTAAAAGAGCTGTATTTTTTGTAAAAATAGGGATTATTTCTGAAATTTAGTAAAATTTATGCTTGATTTAATCAAAAATCAATGTTTTTACTGCAAGTAATTAAAAACATATTACTTGTCCCTAGTGGTATGGTAAGGGATCTATCAGAGATTTGTAATGATGTAAATAAAGCAAGTACACAGGAAGAATTAGGTTTATTGAAAGAAGAAGCTATAGGTCTAGGACATTTTGACCTGATAAATTATGTATACTTTATAGAAAATTTAAAGGAGTTAACGAGTTTAAGAGAATGTATTGCTCCTGAAAAGAAGGAACTGTTAGAAAGGGCAATTAATGATTATCAAAAAGACGGCTTTAAAACAGATTTTAGCTCCAGAAAAAACAGGGGATTTTTTTTTGATTTAATTGGTTTTAGAGCGAGATATCCAAATAAAAAAGAGGCGCTTGAGACTTTCCTTAATTCTTATGGGTACAGAGGCTTTATTAACGATATAAATTCATTTAAATCACCATTAAGTTCACGTTCATCTACCTTTCAATGTTATTTCTGTATGTCAAATGAAAATAATGATGTTGCACTTCAGGCTTTAAGAAATAAGTCAATTATAAATGAAGACTTTGATACTTTTTGTAAAAGTTATGTTGCTTTTAGTCTTCTTCAACTTGAAAATGCAAAAGTTGATAAGTGTATATTAACAGAAGTTAAAAACAGTCTTGTTAAAAAGATATTAGAAGACAAAGAAAACCATTTAATTAATCTGGATTTCTTGAATCCAAGATATACATTCATTGGATTGAATTACAACAAATATGATGAATTGCTTAAAGATCCTAGTAAATTATCTGAAAAACAAAAAGAAGAGATTTTAGCTAAATCTAATCAATATAAATTAATTCTTAGTGCATCTAAAGAGACATATTCTCGCATAATGGAAGAAACGATTTTACGATTGTTGAATAATGACTATCAAAATATGCTTAAATTTTATACAAAAAAAGGAAAGTTAGCAATTGACGATTTCAACACAATTGAAGGAAAGCTTTATCAAAAGTTCTTTGGAAATAGTGATTTTTTAAAGAGTTATAGTATAAAACTTCCATCAGGGATAATTGTATCATTTGAATATAGCTCTCTAGACCCCAATATAAAGAGAATTGTGAATCTTGGTCTGCTAAAACAAAAAGGGATAATCCAATAAATTTAAGCTTTTTAAAATCCACTTCTTTTGTATAGAAAAACGCCGAGGCTGGGATTTGAACCCAGAATCCCAGATGGGACAAGCTTTCCAGGCTTGCGCACTACCAAGTTATGCGACCTCGGCATATTGTTGTCAAGTTAATCGTTTTTCTGAATTATATTGCTTCTCAACACTTCTTTGAGGTCGCGACAAGACGACTTCAAAGGAGTCTTTGTATGCGACCTCGGCAAATAATGTTATACATACGTTCTATTTGTCTTAAATCTTTCAAAAGCATTTTTAGAGGTCGCGACAAGTGGAGCCATACGCGACACTTCGTATGCGACCTCGGCATATTGTTGTCAAGTTAATCGTTTTTCTGAATTATATTGCTTCTCAACGCTTCTTTGAGGTCGCGACAAGACGACTTCAAAGGAGTCTTTGTATGCGACCTCGGCATATATTGCTAAACATCCATTAATCTTTCTTTAAAATCATAATTAAAGCATTCTCGAGGTCGCGACAAGTGGAGTGTCCAACGACACTTTGTATGCGACCTCGGCATATTGTTGTCAAGTTAATCGTTTTTCTGAATTATATTGCTTCTCAACGCTTCTTTGAGGTCGCGACAAGACGACTGTAAAGGAGTCTTCGTATGCGACCTCGGCATATATTGCTAAACAAACAAAATAATTAAAATATATCCTCTTGATTGTTCGTCCTATCCCCAACCTAAAGTCAGGGGTATTTACGGACTCACTGATTGAGGATAAATTTTAAAATTGAAAATCTCACACTAAAGTGAGGGGTATTAAACCCCGAACAAATCTCACATTGTGAGATTTTCAATAATTAATTTGGTACTTAAATTCTAATCAACATTTCATATAAATGTTATAAATAATTTAAAATTAACGAAAATTACAGATTATTAAAAGTCCTATTTAAAAAAAACTTATATCGCCGGATTAAAGTTTGTAATTTGAGTTGGTTTATATATTTTTTGAATAACTTTGATGTGTTTATTAGTTGAATTAAGTTTTACTAAGAATGGATTGATTTAAATTTTTAGATTTCTTCAATTAAATTTTTAGATTTCTGGAATCAAGTTTTTAGAATTTGTCTATTCGTTATTGGAATACCTTTGTTCTTTTGACCAAGGCATTAAGAAACAAATTAATATAAGGATAAACAAATACAAATTTGCAGATTAATAACCCTTACTATTTAGAGAGATACCATCTATCATTTATGCTTTAAAGGTTTTTCATTTAAACCTCTCAATAGTCCATAAACAAAAAGCTTATAAAATACTATGTTAAATTTAGGTTGTTTGTCTGTTATAAAACAGATGAAATAGAACTTTCAAAGGTGGTTTTTGTAGTTTGTTTTTTTGGATAATGGTTTTTAATAGCAAGTGATGTTTACTTTATTTTGATGCTGTTTTTTAATCTTTTTGTAATACAAAGGAGGGATTTAGTTTGCTTGGAGTATTTGTTCAATTAAGTTTGGTTTTGCTGGTTGTTTTGGCTATATCTTTTGTTATGAGATTATTAAAGCAACCACTAATCATTGGTTATATTGTTTCTGGTATTCTTATAGGACCTATGTTTTTAGGGCTTTTACATGATAATTCGACATTACAGATATTTTCAGAGTTTGGGATTGCTTTCTTGCTATTTATTGTTGGGTTACATCTTTCTCCAAGGGTTATAAAAGAAGTTGGAAAGATTTCTTTGATTACAGGAATTGGTCAAATTGTGTTTACTACTGTTTTTGGTTATTTAATTGGAATGATTTTAGGTTTTAATTTTACTACTGCCCTATACATTGCAATAGCACTTACTTTTTCTTCTACTATAATAATTATGAAACTTCTTTCAGATAAAGATGCATTAGATAAGCTTTATGGAAAGATTTCTATTGGATTTTTGCTGGTTCAGGACTTTGTTGCAATTGTAATATTGATTGTGATTTCTTCTCTTACTTCAGGATTAAGTGCTGGTAATGTGCTTTTTTACACATTTATCAAAGGAATTTTGCTTATGTGTGCTTTAGTTCCTGTCAGTATATTTATCTTACCTAAATTCAGCAATTTTTTTGCAAAGTCACAAGAGTTTTTATTTTTGTTTGGGATTTCTTTTGGCTTAGGGCTTGCATCATTGTTTTATTTTGCTGGTTTTTCTATTGAAGTAGGAGCTTTAATTGCTGGGATTATGCTTTCAATTTCACCATATAGCCATGAGATTAATTCAAAACTAAAGCCATTGAGAGATTTTTTTATAATTTCGTTTTTTTTGATACTTGGTAGTCAAATGGTTTTTACTGATATTTCAAGTTTAATAATTCCTGCAATAATATTTTCTTTGTTTATTTTGATTGGGAACCCTATTATAGTAATGATTTTGATGGGAATTTTTGGGTATAGCAAAAAAACTGGTTTTATGGCAGGTCTTACAGTTGCCCAGATTTCAGAGTTTTCTTTAATTGTTATTGCAATGGGAGTAAAAGTTGGTCAGATTTCTTCTCAAGTGCAATCTTTTGTCACTTTGATTGGCCTTGCTACCATTGCAGGGTCTACTTATTTGATTATGTTTTCGGATCAGATTTATTCAAAAATCGAGAGATTATTAAGTATTTTTGAAAGGAAAAATCTAAAGGATAAAAAAAAATATAAAGAAGAGAAAATAGATTATTTCTTATTTGGATACAACAGGATTGGCTTTTCAATATTAAAGAGCTTCTCAAAGCTTAGTAAACGTTATGCTGTGGTGGATTATAATCCTGAAACAATGAGTAGGTTATCTGAGAAAGGGATTAACTGCATTTATGGCGATGTTGAGGATTCAGAGTTTTTAGATGAAATAAGGGTCGATAAAGCTAAACTAATTGTTTCTACTATTCCTGATTTGTCTTCTAATCTTTTGCTTTTGAAAAAGGTTAATGAAAAAAATAAGAAATCTGTAACAATTGTTACTGCAAGGCAGATTAAAGAGGCTTTTGAATTGTATGAATCCGGAGCAGATTATGTAATTTTACCACACTTTTTAGGTGGAAACCATACAGCAGTGCTAATTGAATCTGCTGGGATTGATAAAAGAAAATACCAAGAATTTAAAAGTAGCCATCTTAATGAATTAAAAGAGAGAGTTCAAGAGGGACATGAACATCCAAAGGTTGAAAAACATAGATAATTTTTTTGGTTTTTTCTTGTAAAGAGTTATTAATTGAATTCTGTTTTAGTTTTTTATGAAAATAGGGAATAAGTCTAGGAATGATTTGATATTGGCAATCGTTTTGGTTTTGGTGATAGTTATTTTTGCTGGAGTTAAAGAGGGTTTTTTGATAAATTCTGAAAATGGGGGATTTTTTAATTTTTTTTTAGTAGGTTTTGGAAAAGGAAACGTCAATGAAAGCTTAGGAATTTGTGAGGAGAGTTATGGTTTTGAGCCAATAATATATTTTTGCCCAAAAGATGATTGTTTTTTAGCATTCTCATTTTTTGTTAATGAGTCTTATAATTTGAAATGCGCTTTTTATGATTTAGATGAGGAGATTTTTGAGATATTTGATAATAAAGCAGATGAGTTTAGTTTGATTAAGACTTTTGAAGGAATTAATGGAGATGAACCTAAAGATAGGAATAGTAATATTTCCTTGGTTTTGGAGGATTCAAATTGTATAGATTGTGAGTTTTGCATATGTGATTATGCAAGTGCTTTAATGCACAACAAGTTTTGTATTTTTAACGATGAGGTTATACTAACTGGCTCAACAAATCCTACTAAAAATGGGTTTTTTAAGAACAATAATAACATGATTATTATCAAATCCAAGTGTCTTGCTAAAAGTTTTTATGATGAATTTAATGAGCTTAAAAGGGGCATTTTAAGTAAAGGAACAAAAAGTGAAATCAGGAGGGTAATTTTTAGTGATGGGGTGATTTTAGATAATTATTTTTGTCCTGAAGATGGATGTCAAAAGGCGTTATTAAATGTTATTAATGGGTCAAATGAGATATGTTTTGCTACTTTTTCGTTTACTGATGAAAAGGTTGCCCAAAGTCTTATTGATGTTAAACTTAGTGGAGGTGAAGTTTTTGGTACTATCGAAAAAAGGAATGCTAATTCGCTTGGTAGTGTATTCTCACTTTTAAATAGGAGTATAGATGTTAGGGTAGATAGTAATCCAAATTCAATGCACCATAAGATTTTTGTGATAGATAAAAAGATTGTTGTTACAGGATCATATAATCCAACAAAGAATGGAAATACAAGAAATGATGAGAATATGATTATCATATACGATAATGAGACTGCAATTAGATACTATGAAGAATGCATAAATGTTTATGAGAGCGGGGTTTGAAGAATCTTACTAGGATGTTTTTTTATTAATAGAAAAGGATACCTCGTGTTTAAACAGGAGGACTTGGTACGCTTTTTTGTAATGAAAAACCTCGGCACAAATACCGAGGTATCTTTAGGATAGTCGAGGTTAATCCTTGCATGAATCCGTCTATTCTTACTTTGGCTTGAAATGCCAAAGTATGCGAAGTGATGCTGGATTTCATGAAATCAACAACCTCGCTTTAACACAGAGTATGCTTTTATATTACCAACATACCTCTCCCTTTAGGGTGAGGTTGTTGATATTTTACTTGACCTAAGATTATATTTATCCAAGTTTTATTAGGGTTGAATTTAATGTTGCCTTTAATTCTAAAGAGAGCTCCCTTTGCCTTTGAAGCTTTTTTATTGCAATTTCTTTTGAGATTTCAAGATTTAATTTGTTTAGTTCATCAAGTTGGCCTTTATCGTTTTGAAGGTAGGTAATGGTTTCTATGGTTGATCTTTTCTTTTGACCTGCATAAAGTATTGGTCTGATAAACCCAGACATCCCAATATCTGCTAAGAGGTCTGCATCCTGAAGAATCTTTAATTCTATTGATTTTTTTCCTTTAAAGTTAAGCCGTTTATTATGGTTTGCTACTAAAAAACACACTTTTTGTATAAAATCGTTTTCAAAATTCAATTTATCGAGAACTTTACTTACAATAGGAACCCCTTTTTTGGGATGAGTTGGCCATTCTTCATTGTTTGTAGAAACATCGTTTGTTTCACTTTTAAACATTAAGAGTGCAGATTTTCCAATATCATGGAATAAAGAACTTATCAAAACCAGATTTTTATCACATTCACAGCCGTTTTGTGATAGAATGTTAATTAGGTTTTCTGATTCAACGAAAACTCTTAATGTACAGTATGTTTCATCTAAGGGTCCACTTGAAAGATAAGGGCTTTTTTCAAAGAATTTTTTGATGATTTGATATATTTTGGTATAGTTTACATTTTTATTGTTTTTTTCCATTTTTATTTAGATAGAATTTGTTGATTAATAATACTTTGTTTTAGATACATTTACAATAAAATAAAAATCCCCGGTATTTATATCAAGGTTTTTCATTTACGCAATATTTATAAAGGAAACAATAATCCTTCTCTGTGGTTTAGAGGTTCTTATGGTGATTTAGATAGTTAGAGTTGTTAATTTTTGCGAGGGATACGAATATGAGCACGGTTTATGAAGTGAATCCAAGGGCGTTAATTGATAAGTGCGCTGAGGAATTAAAGCAAATAAGTAGCATAAAACCGCCAGAATGGTCAAGTTTTGTAAAAACAGGGATTTCAAAAGAAAGACCACCTGTAAGACTTGATTGGTGGTATGTTAGAATGGCAGCAATTTTTAGAAAGATCTATATGAATGGCCCAATAGGTGTGTCTAAGCTTAGAACTGCTTTTGGCTCAAAACAAAACAGGGGATTTGCTCCTGAAAGGTTTAAGTGCGCAGGAGGAAGCCACATTAGAATGATTTTGAAACAGCTTGAGGACGAAGGATTTTTGAAAAAAGCTGATAAAGGCGTTCACAAGGGAAGAATTCTTACTCCTAAAGGTAAGGTCTTTTTGGAAAAAACTGCACAAACAGTGCTATTAGAACAAAAGGACAAGCCTAAAAAGACTGAAAAAAAGCAAAGAGAAGAAATTGAGAAAATTTCTGTTACAAAGGCAGTTCCAAAGAAAGATGAATCTAGAAAAAAGAACAAGAAAAAAGAGGATTCTTCTTTAGAAGATGATTCTCAAAAAGAAGATAAGTCAAAAAAAGGGAAAAAAGGAGCTAAAAAATGAATGAAAACCCTTTGATTAACAGTATTATTAAACGAAAAGAGTCTCTTTTTAATATAAATAGCTCTGATATTATGGACAGCATTGAAGATAGCTATGATAAAAGGATAAACTCCATAAAAAAGCTTGTTTTAGGAAGACTTGATGATGAAAGTTTAAAGTCATATTATGGCTTTGAAAAGCTTTATCCAAATCTTAGCGGACGACTTTTATTTAGTTTAAGTAAGGAAAAAAATATTACTAAAGAGAGATTTTTTGGACAAATGAAAGATTTAATCAAAGAGATTTAAATAAGGTGCATTATTATGGGAAAGATAAAACATCCATCAAAGAAAAAAGCGCTTTCAAAAGCGAATTCTAAAACAAAATGGGCTCCGTTTTGGGCAGTCCTTAAAGTGTTTGGAAAGACAAGAAGGGTGCATCCTTCAAGGATAACAGAAGAGAAAAGAAGTTGGAGAAGAAGCAAGATTAAGATATAGATAGGTGAAGTGCAAAATGGCAGATGAAGAAAAGATTTATGTTATTCCTTTAAGAAGAATATTTTCAGGATTTCCTAAATACAAAAGGGCCAATAAAGCCTTAAGGGGCGTTAGAGAGTATCTTGAAAAACATCTTAAAACTGATAAGATTAGGATAGGAAAGGGTTTAAATGATGAGATATGGAAACATGGAATTAAAGAGCCACCTCATCATGTTAAAGTTAGTGCAAAAAAGGATAAGGATGGTATTGTTAGTGCAGAATTATTTGGCTATGTTGATAGGAAAGCTAAAAGAGAAGAAGATAAATTAAAAAGTAAAGAAGCCAAAACTAAACTAAAGTCTCAAAAGAAAGAAGTAGCTAAAGATGATAGCGAAGAGATGACCAAATCAAAAATAGTTCCTAAAACAAAGGAAACAAAAGAGAGTTCAGTTAATGATAAAGATACCCCTGTAGCGAAAACAAAAAGTACATCCAAGAAAAGCACTTCTAAATCTAGAAAATAATTAATTTTTTTATAATTTTCTTTTATTTTACTTTGAATGAGTAAGCATCAATCTATTCGTTTCGATTGGCTTTTCTATATTAAAATATCCTTTGTGCGGTGTATATCCTGGAAGGGATAATGAATATTGTACAAGAGTGCCAATCTCTGCTTTTAGGTATGCTCTTCCTTCGGAGTTTGTTATTAGTTTATATACACCATCTGATGTTTTTGCATATACCTCAGCACCCGTCAATGGCTTATAAGAATCATCAATTACGCTTAAGGTAATATCAGAGTAATCACTTTTAATCAAAACAATATCTAGTTGTTCTATTGAAGAATCCTGATTTATTTCTTTTATATAATCGTAATAGCCTTCTTTTGTTATTGTAAGTATTGAAGGATAATTTCGGTAGAGAGTGTATTCACACAAGCCATCTGAATAGCAATATTTAGCAGTTGTTTGAATATCATTTTTGAGTATAGTGAAAGCAAAATCTATCTCTTTTCCTGATTCGTCTTCAATGTTAAGAATTAATTTTGTGCTTTCTTCTTTTATCATAAAGCCTGTGATCCCTTTATTGCCAAGCAGTAAAAAGAACACAATTGTAAAAGCAAGTCCTATAAAAACCAGCGAATAAAACTCTTTTGATTCCATATATTACCCCTTGATTGTGTTATTTGAAAACATTATTTATTAATCTTTTGGTTTTTGGGATAGAAAAGTGTTTTATTTAGTTTATTTAGTTTATTTAGTTTATTTAGTTTATTTAGTTTATTTAGTTTATTTAGTTTATTTAGTTTATTTAGTTTATTTAGTTGTCTGATTTTTCTTTAACAATTTTATATTTCAGAGATTCTTTTTTAGCAGAATGCATTTTAAGAAAAAATATTATCAGGATTCATATTATCAGGATTCATATTATCAGGATTCATATTATCAGGATTCATATTATCAGGATTTGGATTTATTTTAGATATAGCTATGGAAAAAGGGAAAAATATTAAAAAAGGAGAAATAGTAGTATTTGAGATCAACATATATAATTAGTTTTATATACGATATTTTAAAGGTGATGTTTATGAAATGGGTTATCTCACTTGGGGGGTCTACGTTTATTCCAGAAAAAATTGATACAAATTTTATTTTGGAGTTTGTGAATCTTATTGAAAGGAGAACTATCTTAGGTGATGAGTTTAGAATAGTGTGTGGTGGAGGAATGATTTGCAGGCACTATATTGGTGCAATAAAGGGGGCAAAAAGCGCTAAAGAAATTGATGGTTTTAAGATTGGTACACTTGTTACTAGGATTAATGGGTTTTTGTTAATGAAGTTTTTTGATACAAATCTTTGTTATGATAAGGTTGTGATAAATTATAATAGTTGGAAGGGAACATCAAAGAAGATAGTAATTGGAGCGGGACATAAACTTGGTCACTCTACTGATTTTGATGCTTTTTCTTTTGCTTTGGCAGAGAATGTTAGTAGAATCGTTAATGTTACAAATATTCCTTATGTTTATAGCAATGATCCTAAAAAGGACCCTGAGGCTATTCCTCTTAAACGTATCTTTTGGAAGGATTATGTTAATATGATTGATAATAGGTTTCGCCCAGGTGATAATTTTCCATTTGACCCAATTGCTTCAAGGGGATGTATGAAAAATAAGATAAACGTTATGATTGTAGGAAAGGATTTAGAAAATTTAAATAGGCTTTTTGAAGGTAAGGAGTATAATGGAACAATTATTGAGTGAAATATACTATAAAAAATCAACAACTTCAACCTAAAGAGCGAGGTATGTTGGTAATATAAAAGCATGCGCTGTATTAAAGCGAGGTTGTTGATTTCATGAAATCCTCTCTCATTTTGCATACTGTGATTTTTTAAGCCAAATTAAGAATAGACGGATTCATGCAAGGATTAACCTCTACTATTCATGAGATACCTCGGAATTTAGGCCGAGGTTTTTCATTACAAAAAAGCGTACCGAGTCCTCGTGTTGAAACTCGAGGTATGCTTTTCTATTAATAAAATAAGAGTTATATAAAAAAACCCTATATTTAAAAATAGTAGTGTTATTTCTTTTTTAGATGAAAAATATTAATGAGTTAAAAAAACTTGCAAGGGAATTAAAGCCAAATGTGAGGATTGGAAAGAAGGGTTTATCAGACAATCTTATAGTTGAGATTAGAAATGCTTTAAAGAAGAATAGGATTGTTAAGATCAGATTGCTTAAGTCCTTTCCTATTGATTCAAAGGAAGCTTTAAATGAGATTGCAAGAATTATATCACAAAAGACAGATTCAATTGTCATTCAGGTAATAGGTAATAGCTTTTCTTTATATAAAAAAAAGATTTAGAGAAAAATTAACGTGTGTTATAAATAATTTATTTTTTCTTGTAGTTTTTTTGAAAAATAAGGAGATTTCAAATTGATTAAAATTCTTGGGCATTTTCTTTTGCTTTTTTTAGGGTTTGGAAATCAAAGTCTTTTTCAATTTGCTCTATTTCTTCTATTTTAGCATGGGTTTCAGGATTGTTTGATACTAAAAGGCTACAGCAATCATTGTATGGTTTTATTGATTCTTCAAATGTCCCTATTTGTTTAGAAAGATTAACTATCTCATCTTTATCATAACATATTAAGGGTCTTAGTATCAGTTTTTTTGTTATGCTTGAAACCATTGTTAGATTATCAAGTGTTTGAGAAGCAACTTGGGCTAGATTATCTCCTGTAATTATACACGCTTTTAGTTTAAAGAATTGATCAATGTAACGCAGAAACATCCTTCGAAGTATTATTATCCTGTATTTTGCGGGAACTTTTTGGATTATTTCTCTTTCTACATCAAAAAAAGGTATTAGTTCAAGTTTGATTCGGGGGTCAAATTTTTTTAGAGTGTTGTGTAATGCAATTATTTTTGCAGGATACTTCATTTTTTGTGACTCTTCGTTGTAGAAGTGTATTAATTTAACAGCACATCCTCTTTTCATTGCAAGATACGCTGATACTGGACTATCAATCCCACCTGAGAACAGGACTAATGCGTTTCCTGAGCATCCTACTGGAAGACCATTAGGACCTTTTATTTTCTCTGTTGAATAAAAGGTTTGGGTGTTTCCTATTTCTAGATTAAGTGTAATTTGCGGATTTTTTAAATCAACTTTTATTCCATTAAATCTTTCAAATATGGCTTGGCCAACTAGTTTGGATATCTCAGGACTTTTTAATGGGAATGCCTTTTCAAATCTTGAGGTTGAAACCTTGAATGTTTTTTTTTGTACGTTATGAATTTTTGAAAAGATTTCAAGGGATTTTGATTTTATTATTTCAATATCACTTTTAGTTGAGATGGCTTTTGAAAATGAGCTGATTCCCAATACATTTTTTAAAGCGTTTGAAGAATCAAAAGTAGTGTAAAGTATTATTTTTCCATATATTCTTATAATTTTTGAGAATTTTATGTTGTTGTAGTTAAGAGATTCTTTTATCCTTTTGACTAATAAGTTCTCAAAATAATCTCTATTTCTGCCTTTTAGTGCAATTTCACTATATCTTATTACATAGCAGTCGTTATGAAAGTTGGTTTTTATGTTATCAGAATAGTTTTTTAAAGGGGTACATTCTTCTAGATTGTTGGTATCTTTATTCATTATAGACTTTGGTTTTGGATTAAAATTATAAAGCTTTTTATTATAGGGGTTTTTATTTAATAAGGATGTCTGTTAAATGTGCAATAAATATTAGGTTAATATATTTAAATAATGGAAAAAATATTGTTATTTTTGTAAGATGAAAGAGAAAAAAGGGAAACGATGTGTAGAGGTTAAGGAGTTAAATCCTATTGATGATAAGGATTATATCAATCTTGTAGCTGATACACTCGCAATTGGAAAACAGGCTTTGATTTTTGTTAATACGAAAAACAGGGCTGAGAGCTCTGCCCAGGAGATTTTAAGGGTTTGTAAGCCTAAAAGAGATGAAAAAGAAGCACTTTTAAAAATATCAGTTGAAATTTTGCATTCACTTTCAAGACCTACTATTCAGTGTTTGAAGCTTTCTGAGTGTGTTAAGAATGGTGTTGCGTTTCATCATTCAGGGCTAGTTTCAGAGCAAAGAAATATTATTGAGGAGAATTTTAAAAAGGGATTAATTAAGGTGATTTGTTCAACTCCTACACTTGCTGCGGGGCTTGACCTTCCTGCATTCAGGGTTATCATTAGGGACCTTTTAAGACACTCAAAAAGGGGTTTATCCTTTATTCCCGTACTTGAATACCTCCAGCAAGCAGGGAGAGCTGGTAGGCCAAAGTATGATAGTTTTGGAGAATCAGTTTGTGTTGTTGCAAATGATAAGTCAAGAAAAGATATTTTAAAGAGATACTTAAATGGAGAGCCTGAAGAGATTTATTCAAAGCTTGCTGTTGAACCGGTGTTAAGAACCTATGTACTTTCTATGATTGTTTTAGGGCATGCACGTTCAAGTAATGAGCTTATGAATTTTTTCTCAAAGACTTTTTGGGCTTTTCAATTTAGGGACCTTGATAAGATTGAGATTATTTTAGAAAAGACTTTAGAACTCTTGGAGAATTGGGGGATGATTAAAGAGGTAAAGGTTGAGCAAAAAGTGAATGTTTCTATTAGTGAGGATAATTTAATTAAACAAGATAAAGAATTTGATGAAAAAGAGATTTTTGTTAGTGCTGATTGTTTAAGTAAGGGAGGAGTTCAACGGGGGCCTAGTGGCTCTATTGGGTTGAATAAAACATTTGTTGCGACAATTCTTGGAAGAAGAGTTGCTGAAACGTACATTGATCCTTATACTGCTAATCATGTTGTTTTAGGGCTTTTGAGAGCAAAGTCAGATGATAATTTTAATCCTTTTGGAATGGTCCATCTTATATGTCACACACTTGAAATAAGACCTCTTTTGAGTGTTAGAAGTGCTGAAATTGAAGATTTAGAGGATTTTTATATTAAAAATGAACGGCTCTTTTTGGAAAAGGAGCCATCATATTATGATTTAGAATATAATGAGTATCTTGAGAGTATAAAAACTGCACTTGCGATAACTGATTGGATTGAAGAGAAGGATGAGGATTTTATTTTAGAAACATATAATCTTGTTCCAGGGATTTTAAGGTCTAAGATAGAGATTTGCGATTGGCTTTTGTATTGTTCTTTGGAGTTTGCAAGGATTGTTGGATACCATAAGGCAATTAGTGAGATTTCAAAGTTAAGGATGAGGCTAAAATACGGGGCAAAGGAAGAATTAATTCCTTTGCTTAAAGTTAAGAATATTGGTAAAAGCAGGGCAAGGGCTTTGTATGGTAAGGGCATTAAAACTATAAATGATATTTCTAAAGCAGGGCTTGCGAGGCTTTCTTTAGTCCTTGGGGAAAGTGTTGCAAAAACAGTTCTTAAACAAGTTAGGGGAGAAAGTTATTACGAAGGTAAAGGGACTAATCAGGGAAATAATGATAAGAAGTTTAACTCTTTAGATGACGATAGTGTTCTAAACAAGATTGGATCTGATGAAAAAGAGAATGATATTATAAAAATAAGAAGAAAGAATAGTTCAAGGCAGTTTAATCTTTTGGATTTTTCTTAAAAAAATTACAAAATATTTTAGTGTGAGATTTTTAGTGGTCATCAAATCTAAATAACTCTATCTCTGAATGTGATAAATCTTTTCCTTCTAAGGAGGCATTAATTAGAATTGTTTTGAAGGATTTAGTGATTGCTGTAATCTTCCAAACTGGGTTATCATTTAAATCTGTTGCTAAAAGGTACATTGTTTTAAGGCTATCAATTTTTAGGTTTTCTGAGATGTAGTTGTTTGAAATATTTTGAATATGAGAGGTTTTTGAAGATAATGACTCTATTGAAAGGGGCTTTATGTTCTCAGTTGAAAGAGGTGCCGATTCTTCTTTTTCATAAACAACGCTATTTTTTATGTAGAAAACCTTAATTTTTGAGCTTTTTGGATTAAAAAACCCAAACTCAATTATTGTTTCTTCTTCGGGATTTGTAAGTTCTATCCAAAATACATAGTTTAAAAAAGCGTTTTTACATGATTTTGAAAACGTTTTGTAAGGCTCACTTTGAGTAATTAGTTCATATTTTTCTTTAAGATTCATGTTTTTTGATGTTTTCTTAATTATTAATAAAGCTTTGGCTTTCTGAGGTGAATGTTCCAAAACATTTATTAATGATTATTGCCAAAAGGCTATGTATGAAACCCAAAAAACCGTTAAAGAAAACTGTGAAAATAGGGGTTAAAAATAGAAAAAAAGGACCTCCTAAGGTGAGAAAGCCCTTGAAAAAAGAGGCTAAGCATAAGACTTTATCTAAAAAATCTGCTGTTTCTAATGCAAAAAGTGCAAATTCAAAATCAGGTTTAAAAAAGGGTTTCTCTTCAGTTAAGAAAAAAACAACAAATCCTAAAAAAATAGAGCATATTATTCCAAATCATCATGAAATAAGCCAGCTTATTAAGGCAATTTTAGATTTAGGGCAGGAATATGGTAGGGTTATTAATATAACTTTTATTAAGGATCAGCTAAATGATACAACATATTCTCAAGAAGCTCTTGATTTTGCTTTAAATAGGATGAAAAATAGAGGGCTAGTTGTTCAGATTGATAAGGATACAATTGAAATTACAAGTGGTGAGTAACTTCTTTTTTGCTGTTTAGTTCAAGTGGTTTAAACATCAGAAAGTTTATTAAATAAAAGGATATGAACTAATTTCTATGGAGAGTGGGGAAAGTTTTGTGGTAAAGTATTTGCCAAGTACTGTTAAGGAGGTAGTTGGTCAAGATTTGGCAATAAATTCAGCTCTAAGAGAACTTGAATCATTTAAAAAAGGTAAAAAGACTATTATGCTTTATGGTCCAAGTGGAAGCGGGAAGACCTCTTTTGTTTATGCTTTTGGGAAGGAATACAACTATGATATTGTTGAACTTAATGCATCTGATATGAGAAATAAAGATGCACTTACAAAGATGGTTTGTAGTGTGATGAATCAGGGTTCTTTATTTTTTAAAAAAAGGTTACTTTTAATTGATGAAATTGATGGCATATCAGGTACAAAAGATAGAGGTGCTATTCCTTATCTTGCTTCGATTGTTGGTAAATCATCTATTCCTGTAATAATTGTTGGGAATGATATATTTTCTCAAAAACTTTCAACTCTTAGAAAAAAGTGTGTACTAATTGAGTTTCAAAGGCTTGATTATACAGACATTAAAAAAATACTCAAAGGGATTTGTGAAAAAGAGGCAATTGATTATGAAGATGATGCGCTTAGTTATTTAGCAAGACAGGCAAATGGAGATGTGAGGGCAGCAGTAAACGATCTTCAAATTGCAAGTGCAATGAATGAAAAACTTAACCTTAATATTATACAAAGCATTTCAACAAGAAATTCTCAAGAGGACTTATCTACTGCGTTAGTTAAGGTTTTTAAAACAACAAATTTTGACATCGCTAAAGGAGCGTTTGATTTTGTTTCGGAGAATTATGATGAAATATTGCTTTGGCTTGAAGAAAATATTCCAACTGAATACAAAAAGTTAAAAGATTTATATAGAGCCTATGATGCACTTTCAAGGGCAAATATTTTTTCTTCAAGAATTATTAAAAGACAACATTGGAGGTTTTTGGTTTATGTTTTTGCAGAGTTAAGTGTTGGTATTGCTCTTTCAAAGGATGAAAAGTATGTTGGTTTTAATAGTTATGTTCGTTCAAGTAGAATTCTTAAGATGTGGATTTATAAACAAAAAAGAGCGAAATCAAAAGAGATTTCTTGGGATGTTTCAAAAAGGGTACATTGTTCAAGTAAGGAAGCACTTTATGACTTTTTGCCTTATTTATCAGCTGTGCTTTCTTCTCAAACTTCTAAGGGAAACTATATGAAAAAGGAACTTATTAAAGAGCTTGAGCTAGATACTGAACAAATAGAAACTCTTTTAAAAATAGGAAAAGCTAAATAGTAAATAGTTTTTATACTTTTTAAGATTATAAATTTTCGAAGTTTTTAAATTTTTTTTTATAATCTATATATTTTGTTATGAATAGTATTTTTATATGGGTGAATTTGAGATGAGTAATATTTCAATTAATGATATTGCATCTTTTTGCAAGAAGAAGGGATTTGTTTTTCCAACTGCTGATATTTATGGCGGTCTTGGAGGTTTTTTTGATTTGGGACCATTGGGAGTTGAACTTAAAAATAATATTAAGCATTATTATTGGAATGATTTGGTTAGAAGAAAGGAGTTTATGACAGGTATTGATGGTTCTATTATTACTCATCCAAAGGTTTGGAAAGCATCTGGGCATGTTGATAATTTTTTTGATTATCAGGTTAGTTGTGATAAATGTAAGAATAGTTTTAGAGCGGATAATCTTATTGAAGAGGTTTTGGGAATTGATGCTGATGGACTTAATCCTTCTGAGATGGATGAAATCATAAAAAAAGATAAGATAGTTTGTCCAAAGTGTAAGGGGAGTTTAGGAAAAGCTGTTGCTTATAGTCTTATGTTTTCTACAAATGTTGGAGCTGGTCAAAGTGGTGTTATCTCTTATCTTAGACCTGAAACTGCTCAGTCTATTTTTATTAATTTTAAAAATGTTTTAGATAGTCAAAGACTTAAACTTCCTTTTGGTATTGCGCAGATTGGAAAAGCTTTTAGAAATGAGATTTCGCCAAGAAATTTCTTGTTTAGATTAAGAGAGTTAGAGCAAATAGAGATAGAATTTTTTGTTCATCCTAAAAAAATAGATAATTGTCCTTTTTTTGATAGGATTAAGGATTTTGAGGTGCTTTTTTTATCAAGAGAAGCGCAAACTCATGATAAAAATAAATCAACTAAAGAGAAAAATGTAAAGTTAAAAGAGATACTAAATAGAAGTAATCCTTGGCAACTTTATTGGCTTTATGAGGTTTATTTGTGGTATATAAGGTATGGAATAAAGAAAGAGAATTTAAGAATTAGGGAGCATTTAAAAGAGGAGCTTGCACATTATGCAAAATCCTGTTTCGATATAGATTATAGGTTTTCTTTTGGTTGGAAAGAGATTTGTGGGAATGCAGATAGGGGGAGTTTTGACTTGGAACAACAATCAAGGTTGTCAAATTCAAAATTTGAGATATTTGATGAGGAGACAAAGGAAAAAGTAATCCCTTTAGTTGCTAGTGAACCCTCGTTTGGTGTTGAAAGAGCAATCCTTACAATTCTATCTGAGGCTTATGAGTATGATTTGGAAAGAGATAATGTGGTTTTACATCTGAGTTCTAAACTTGCTCCAATTAAATTTGGTGTATTTCCTTTGATTAAGGATGAGAAGCTTATTAAGCTTTCAAGAGAGATTTATGATACTTTGAACGCAAAACATAATGTCTTTTACGATGAAGCTGGCTCTATTGGCAAAAGATATGCAAGACAAGATGAGATTGGCACGCCTTTTTGTCTTACTGTTGATTTCCAAACACTTGAAGATGGCTGTATCACTATAAGGGATAGGGATTCAAAGCTTCAGCAAAGATTTTCGTTAAAGAACATTAAGGGAATATGTGAAGCTTTACTTGATAATGAGATAAAGGTTAAATAAATGGGTTTCCTAACTAATGAAGATATTTAAGGGAATTTCTAACTGTTATGATTTAATTTTTACAGTTTTTGTGTAATTTATACATATGTTGCATACTTTGGTAATTTGGTGAAAGTAATACGAGATGGATTCATGCAACGATAAACCACAACTATCCGCAAGATGCCTGAAGTATTTATGCTATGGTTTTTATTTTTGTTTGTTCTATAAATTTTGTTATTAATATTTAGATTTTTTTGTCTGTTTTTGCTAAGACAAACAAACTTTTAGAACGAATTAGTATAGGAGCATGTTTATTTTAATTGATTTTGTTTTCAAGGGATTAAAGATACTCATTTTGTAATAATTATATTCTTCTTTTCATGTTCTTGGGATATTCACGAAATATTACTAAGAGGTTTTTAGAATAAGAGTTCTTTTTTATTTGTTGGGGTGTTTAAACATGAAGGAAGAAGGATTTGATGATGAAAGGTCCTATTCAATATTAAAAGAAAGAGGAAATGGAAGAAACGAACAATCTTTAATTTTTGAGAATAATGAAAGTGAACTTGAGGAGCAAATTAACAAATCTTATTCTGGTAATAATGCACAAAGGCTTATTGAAGAGATGGAAAATCTTGATTCAAATTACGGTCGAAAAAAACCAGTGGATAGTGAGGAGAATAATTCAAATACATTGTTAAGAAAGATAAAACCTACGTTGTCTTTTCAAGGAAATCTTGAGTTGATACAAACTGGGCTTTTGCAGAGTACTCAAGCACAAAACGAACTAAACAAGAAATATAGGATGGAATCTTCTGTAATTGGAAGAATGGCGCATATTGCAAAACAGACAGGATATAAAATTATTGGAAAGGATTATTCACTTCTTAGCAATTCAGAACTTATTAAAAAAGAGATGGAAGCTTTAGAAAAGATAATTGATGGAATTGAAGGAGTTTATCATCAGTCAACTGAGATTGTGAATCGAACAAGGAGTACAAGAGAAAAACAGCTCAATGAAAAGTCTACTTATGATAAGTTGTTGATTCAGTACCGGGAAGAAAGGGTTGCAAGGCAAAAGCTTGGGGAAAAAATGGTTACAGAGCTTAAAAATCTTTCAAACATGGAGGTTGATTCTGTATACAAGATTAGAACAGCATTGATGAATTGTCAAGATAGACTTAAGGATCTTGATTCTATGATACTTGAAAATTCAGCAAAATCTAGATTTTTAACGACTTCTATTAATGACCTTAATAGAGCTATTGATGTAATGTTAGAATACAAAAACACTATTGTAGATATGCGAAGCTATGCTAACAATGCTTATTCAAAATGCAAAACAATCTCACCATTCTTTGGAAATATAGAATTTGGATCAAAAGTATCTGTTAGCGCTTATAAAAAAATTGGTGAACTTTCAAACAGTATTGCGTTATTATGGAGTAAAACTTTTAGTAATATCGGAATCCTTTCAAAGATTGCAGGAACAGCTATTCCTACAAGTATGTATGATGAGAAGGCAAAAGGGGAGATTGGACAGATGAAAGATGCGTATAATAACAAAAAGTACTCCGTTTTTGAAGAGGTTGAAAGGCATCTTGCAAGTACTCCAACTGAAATAAATTTTGATTATATTTCAAATGATAATGAGAGGTGATTTAACAATGGATACGCTATACACACCAAAAGAAAAGCTTGAAGATTCAATCCAAATGGCTCACATTAGGTATTTTCCTATGATTAAAAATCTTTTTGATAGACCTGGCTATACGTCTAATGTATTTAAAGATAATTCAATAGATAATGAAATACTTAAATCAATTGCATATGGAGAGCTTTTTTTAAAAGAGTATAATGTTTGTTCAAAAGACAAAAATGATGATGGATATCATGCTAGAGTAATTGCTTGTTATATTGTTTCAAATAGCATAATAAGTTTTTTGAAAGAGGATGTAAATGATGATAAATCAACAGATAAATATGACTCTAATGAAAGTAGATTAGAGTATGAATTAAAACCAAATAGATACTTGTTTTTAAAAAACAGTACGAGTATAAAAAACAAACAAAGTATGCAATTCTTACTGGATGATTTTTTGATATATCAAAGAAATGAGAATATTAGTTCATATAATGAGTTCTATCAAAACATTAAGGATTATTTTATTTTGCTTTCAAAGGCTTGTGAAGAAAAAATAAGTGTTTTTGATAGAAAATATATTGATTTGTCAAAAAGAGCAATTGATAACTCTGGGATAGAGGGGATTTCTTTAGAGAATTTTGATTTTTTAAACGATTTAAAATATGATTCATTTGATGATGTTTTTGGTAATGAAAAAACTATTCAAAGTATCAAAAAGATCTGTAATTCACTTTTGCATTATTTTCCTAGTCTTAAAAAAAATCCCTATCCTGTACCAAGCACAATTATTTTCTCAGGAGAACCAGGTACTGGAAAAACTATGGTTGCTAGAGCTATGATAAATTATTTATCAACTTATTCAAAGGCTTTAAATAAACAATTTACAGTAAGATTTATTGATCAAACAATAAAGGATAGATATTATGGTGAAAGTGAAAAAATGCTAAAAGAGGCCTTTAGAGACGTCAAGAATCAAAATGGAATTGGTCTTCTTGTAGTTGATGAGGCAGATACTATTTTTCCACCAATTAGTTATTCAAAAGGAGTATTAGAAACTTCTTTAGTAGGATTGTTGCTTAACGAACTTGATGGAATTAAGAAAAGCCAAAGAAATAATTTTACTTCAGTTTTTATTACTAATAGACCTTATGCAGGGATAATTGAAGCCTTGCATTCAAGAGCTAAAGAATTTATTTTTGAGAAGTTCAAAGAAGAAAATGCATATAACTTGCAGATTAGAAATTACCTGTTGGGATTAGGGTTTGAATCTTTTGAGGATTTTGATTTAGAGAATATTTCTAAAGCCTGTTTAGAATTTGGTTTGAGTGGAAGAGATTTAAAAAATATTTTAGATGGTCTTTTTTATGAGAAAAGTGATGTGAGTTTAGATAATTTGTTTGAAAATAAAAATTATTCAGAATTAAAGTATAATTCTACTCAAGACTTTTTAAAAATAAGAAGTGAAGAGTTTATTGAGGAAATTAAAAGTTTTTATTCAGATAAAGAAAAATTAAAAGACAATGAGATCTCTGAAAGAATTAAAAATATTTCTGAATCTATTTTATGCCAAGAAATGGGCTATAAAATAGCTGCTAAGGAACTTAATAGCAATAATATTGAACAATGAAAGCGATAGTTAGTTTGTTATATTAATTAATTAATTAATTAATAGAAAAGCACACCTCGTGTTTCAACACGAGGACTTGGTACGCTTTTTTGTAATCAAAAACCTCACTTTAATACAGTGCATGCTTTTATATTACCAACATACCTCACCTTTTAGGGTGAGGTTGTTGATTGAAAATCTCACAATATGAGATTTTAACAGGGTTTAATACCCCTCACTTTAGTGTGAGATTTTCAATTTTAAAATTTATTCTCAATCAGTGAGTTCGTAAATGCCCCCTACCTTTAGGATGGAGATAGGACGAACAATCAAGTGGATAATTTTTATTTATTTAGTGGATCTTTCAGTCGCATACTTTGGTCTTTATGCCTACTTAAGAAGAGACAGATCTACTCAACGATTAACCTTGAATATTCACCAGATACATCGGTACATTGGTGTTTATGCTGAGATTTTTTATTAGTGAAGTCAGGATATTTGTATTAATAAACACAAAAATAGTAGCTTTTTATGGAAAATTATAAAAAGAAGTTTTGAGGTTTTAGTTTTTTATGAAGAAACGAGTTAAAAAACTAGTTGAGGATTCTGCACTTTTGGCAGCAAAACAATTCCAAGTAGAATTTAGAAAACAGCTTGTTACAGGGATTACAGCTGCATTTGCTTTTCTTATAGCATTGAGCTGGAGAGAACCTATTTCAGAGGCAGTGAATCATTTTATAGAGTCGTTTGGGATAAATCCTGGCGCAGGCACAATCTACAAATTTATTTCAGCTATTTTTGTCACTTTGATTGCTGCTGTTGCGTTGGTATTTTTATCTAAGTGGAACTTAAAAAATCAGACTACAAGCGATATCAAAGAAAAAAAATAGAGGTGTTTATAAAAAAATGAGGATTGGAATTATCGGCGGAAGTGGGTTTGATCAACCTAATATTTTGAATGAACTTAAAAGGTTAAAAGTACACACACCTTATGGAAGACTTTCAGGATTTGTTGCTACAGGCAAAATTGAGGGTGTTGATTGTGTTGTGCTTTCAAGACATGGGGATATGCATAGTATATTACCAAGTGATGTTAATTTTAGAGCAAATATATATGCGCTAAAAGAACTTGGGGTAACTCATATTCTAGCTACTACTGCATGTGGTTCTTTAAAAGAGGATATTAAACCAGGAGATTTTGTATTTATTGATCAGTTTATTGATATGACAAAAAAAAGGCCCCAGACATTTTATGAAGGCCAAGATGTTTGTCACATTCCTATGGCTAAACCTTTTTGCGATTATTTAAGTGAGCTTTTAATTGAAAATGCTGTTAAGCTTGGATTACGGCATCATTCTAAAGGAACCGTTGTTACAATTGAAGGACCCAGATTCTCATCAAGAGCAGAGAGTAATTTGTTTAGAGCATGGGGATGTGATGTTATTAATATGACTACAGTTCCTGAATGTGTTCTTGCAAGAGAAGCTGGAATACACTACGCTTCAATTGCAATGGCTACTGATTATGATTGCTGGAGAATTGATGAGGAATCAGTTACAGCTGAGATGGTTTCAAAGATAATGAAAGAAAACGTTGCCAATGTAAAAAAACTGATTTTTAATGTTATTCCTCTAATAAAAGATATTAATTGCAAAAGTCATTGTGTTGATAGTGTGAAATGGTCAATTATGTAAGGTGATATTTATGGATAGTTTAGATTATATAAAGTCAAGGATTAGGACTATTAAGGATTTCCCTAAAAAGGGAGTGATGTTTAGAGACATAACTACACTTTTGAAGGACAAAGAGGGTTTTAAAAAAACTATTGAAATCTTCATTGAAAGATATAAGGATATGGATTTTGACTTGGTTTGTGGTATTGAATCAAGAGGCTTTGTGATTGGTTCTGCTATTGCAATTATGCTTGGCAAAGGGTTTATTCCTATAAGAAAAAAATCAAAATTGCCTGCAAAAACTGTTTTTATGGAATATTATCTTGAATATGGTGAGGAAACAATTGAGATCCACGAGGATGCTATTCAAAACAGAGAAAGAGTTCTGTTGGTTGATGATTTGATTGCTACAGGAGGAACTTTAGAAGCTGCATTAAAACTTGTTGAGAAGGTTGGAGGAAAGGTTATAGAATGTTGTGCAGTAATTGATTTGCCAGAATTGAAGGGAAGTAAGAAGATAAAAGACAGAGGATATGATGTTTATACAATTTTAGAATTTGAAGGAGAATAATCTTGATTTCATGAATCGTCATTTTGCATACTTTGGTTAATAGAAAAGCATACCTCGTGTTTCAACAAGAGGACTAGCTACGCTTTTTTGTAATCAACAACCCCACTGAATGAACCGCATGCTTTTATATTACCAACATTCCTTGCCCTTTAGGGCGAGGTTGTAGATTTCATGAATCCGTCTGTTCAAACTTTCGGCCTTAAGAATAAAGTGTTTGAATGACTGATTCATATAAATTTTAACATTTACTTATAAGCGAGATACCTTCGAGTGCTTATGCTGAGGTTTTTCATTTAAATATATTTTATATCTTTTTTTGTTCTTGATTAAGTAGTTTTCTTAGAATTTCAATATCTTTTTGGTGGTATTCTATTGGTGAGGAATATTTTGTTTCAAGTGTTATTGGCGGTATGTTTTGGATGTCTTTTATTAAATTTAGATATTCAAATTTATTTTTTACAAGAAATAAGTGGTTGTGAGAATCTTTTTGTGAATCCATTTCAATACCCGATAGATGAAATAAACATGGTTTTAGCTTTATGAATTCTTCAATAAATGATACTGGGGGTTTTGCTTGACAGTTTGCTGAACTAATCGCATGGCTAAAATCTAGTGCTAATTTTAGGGGAACTGCTTTTTTTATATCTGAGAAATCCTTCGGGGTGCTTAACGAATACTTTGTCAGTTCAAATGTTTTGTAATAAGGACAATTTTCGATTACAAGCCTTTTGTCAAAACAATTCTTGAAGAATTCAATTGTGTTATTTTTTAATTGCTGGGATGATATTGTATCTTCTTCAAAACCTGGATGTACAATAATTGTTGGCGAATTAAATTTTTCTGCTGCAAGTATGGCATTATCTAGAAGTTTTTTTGTTATTTGGAATTTTTTTGTGTTTCCAGGATTAAAACCAAAGTGCTGGTGTGCACAATGTATTGTTATAGGCTTTTTTGCAAGTGAAACCGCATCAACTAAGGCGTTTATATTAAAATCTGGCTCTATTAATACCTCAATAAAATCATACACTTTGCCAAAGATTTCAAATAATTCGTAATTTTTTGAGTAGAGTTTTCCACCAATTGAGATTTTAGTCATTTTTATCCTATGGGCTCTCTCAGATTAATATTTATAAATCTTTTGAAAAGGAATCTTTCATGGCAAAAATTCAAAATAGTAAAATACTATTTACTGTAAAATACTATTTACCAATACAAAAATCATTTTAAATGAAAAATAAATAAGGATTGATATATACAAAAAAACAACCGGTTAAAATATAAGTTTAATTAATGTTGTTCAAATGGGTGCTCAAATATAATGGTAGAGTATATTTGAACAAAGGAAACTGATAGAAAGTTAAGCTAGATTATGAAAATGGATTATGAAAAGCATACGAAATGGTATTATTTAATTAACCCTATTATGCATTTTGGAGTAGGGTTATATGTTGGATATGTGAGAGGGGCTTTTGGACAAGGCTATGGTGCGTTAGATGTAGGTGCTAATCTTGCTTTTCCTTTAGGAATAGGAGTTATAGAATGGGTTGATAGTAAATATGAACAAAATAGAGGAAATAAGGATTTATTTGCCATCGCTGAATCTAATATTATGGGTGCTGTAAGCTTTTTTACAGGAAATTGTTTGGGCAGAACGTTAGAAAAGATTATTAGTAAACTGTTGTAAACTTATTCTTTTGTTTTTAAAAAAAACTTGGTTTTTTGAAATATATTTTAGCTTTTATAAGTTCTTGTTCTTGCACAATTGGATTAATAGAAAAGCATACCTCGTGTTTCAAAACGAGGACTTGGCACGCTTTTTTGTAATGAAAAACCTCGGCATAAATACCGAGGTATCTTTAGGATAGTCGAGGTAAATCCTTGCATGAATCCATCTATTCAAACTTTGGCTTGAAAGACCAAAGTATGCAAAATAAACGAGGATTTCATGAAATCAACAACCTCGCTACACTTAGCGCATGCTTTTATATTACCAACATACCTCGCCCTTTAGGGAGAGGTTGTTGATTTTGAACAATCTGATCTTTTGTATGAAGAAAGAATATATAAATTCTGAGATGAATGACATATAATTGTAAGGATATAGTTATTTTGGCAGTTATATTAAAATATTATTGTATATAATAGCTTTATTAGATGTATGCCCTGTTATTGTCTATTATGCCCTATAAAACAAGCATAAAGTTTAAATACTATCACAAAATTCATCAAGTTATAAAATATTTATAAAAACATTATAATAAATGAAGGAGAAATAATAGTTAAGGGTAATTAAAATGGCAGAAATAAAGCTAGTAATTGGGACAAAAGATGGAAAAAGTATTCAGAAAGTCATCCTTGAAGAGAACACAAGGGCTATTTTTGGAAAAAAAATCGGAGAAACTTTTGAAGGTGCTATTACTGGGATATCAGGTGTTGAAGATTATGTTTTTAAGATTACTGGTGGCTCTGATAGTAGTGGATTTCCAATGAGAAAGGATATTGAAGGTGTACCAAAAAAGAAGATATTATCTAAAAAAAGCATTGGATTAAGACTTAAGAGAAAAGGGCTTAGGATTAAAAAAACAGTTGCAGGCAATCATGTTCATGAGAAGACTGCACAGATAAATGTAAAGGTGGAAAAAGCAGGAAATGTAGCTTTAGAGACTACTAAGGAACAAAAATCCGAGGAGAAGACTAAATGACTGCAAAACAGCACATTCCAGAGATCAATATCGGGCTTGTAGGTCATGTAGACCATGGGAAAACAACCCTTGTAAAGGCGTTATCGGGGCATTGGACTGATACTCATTCTGAAGAAATCAAGAGAGGAATTACTATAAGACTGGGATATGCGAATGCCACAATATATTTATGTTCTAAGTGCAAGAAACTGTGTGTTAGTGATAAATGTCCTTATTGCAAGGGTAGTGCGAAGGCTAAAAGAACTGTTTCTTTTGTGGATGCACCAGGACATGAGTCATTAATGGCTACAATGCTTGCAGGAGCAACTATTATGGATGGAGCTTTGCTTTTGATTGCTTCAAATGAAAAATGCCCTCAACCTCAAACAAGGGAACATTTAATGGCACTTGAGATTATTGGAATTAAAAATATAGTAATAGTTCAAAATAAGGTTGATATTGTTTCAAAAGAACAGGCTATTAAGAATTATGGCGAAATAAAGGATTTTATTAAGGGTACAACGTATGAGAATGCAAAAATAGTTCCAGTTTCTGCACAACAATTAACTAATATTGATTGTCTTTTAGAAGCTATTGAAGAGTGTATCCCCAGTGTGAAAAGAGATGATACAAAAGAACCTTTGTTATATATTGCAAGGTCATTTGATATTAACAGACCTGGAACTCCTATTCCTAATCTTCATGGCGGGATATTAGGTGGTGCGTTAAAACAAGGAGTGCTAAAGGTAGGACAAGAAATTGAGATTAAACCAGGTATTAAAGAGGATAAAAAGGGTAAAGATGTTTGGAACCCTGTTAAGACTAAGATTGTTAGTATAAAAACAGGAGAACTTGCAATCAATAAAGCAACACCTGGTGGTTCTGTTGCGATTGAGACTGAACTTGACCCTTATTTTGTTAAATCAGATAATTTAAGCGGAAATCTTGTTGGGCTTGTGGGAAAATTGCCTAGTGTTTGGGAGAGAATTAAGCTAGATGTTAAGCTATTAGATAGGGTTGTAGGAGCAAAAGATGACCTTTTAGTTGACCAGATCAAATTAAATGAAATTCTGATGCTTAATGTTAATTCAGCAACTACTGTAGGGGTTGTTTCTAATCTTTCTAAATCTAAGGTCGAATGTGTTTTAAAGATACCAATATGTGCTGAGCTTGATTCAAGGGTGACTATTTCAAGAAAAATTGGAAGCCGATGGAGACTTATTGGATATGGAATTCTCTCTAATTAGTGAAGATGAATTTTTAAAAAAATTTGTTGTTTTGGTTTCATGAAATCCAGGGCATTAGCATATTTTTGTCCTGGAGTCTAAAGTTTAGATAGATGGATTCACTAAACTATTTAGTTTGAGAGAGTTTTTGAGAGAGTTTTTGAGAGAGTTTTTGAGAGAGTTTTCTTAATAAAGAGTGTTTAATAAAAAGGATTGGTAAAACGATTATTCCGAAACAACCAATTTTGCTAGTGATTCAAATTAGTATTTGTACTTTCGTGATACAAGGTGTTATTCAGAGATAATCAACTTTGCTAGGGTCAGTAAATTTTCATTTGAATTCAATATTTTGTCAGGATTTTTTGATTGGTAGTCATCAAGGTAGTCGTTATTGATTATTTTATAAAATGCTCTTTTTTTTAGGTTTGAATGAGAGATTCCAAAAGCCCAAGATAGTATACGGGTAAGTTTTCCTTGGTTAGGGTTATAATCTATTTTTGATTCTTCAAGCACTATTTGGTCTATAAGATCAGTGTCGTTAGTTGATTGATTTGTCTTGGGATATTTTGATAAGTCTTCAAATAAGCTAGGTTCCATGAAATTAAATGGAATTTGGTTAGTATTTATTTTATTGGAAGCAGGCTTTTTTGGCCTATTTTTATATGTTTGTTTCATAGGCTTTTCATATTGGATACTGTTTTTAGTGTCTATATAATCTTGTTTTATCTTTTCAATTGAATAAGGGGTTTGATTATACATTTTGGATTTTTCAATTAAATTTTTTGGAGTATGATTGATTGGTAATGTGATTGGTAGAAAATTGAAGAATCTTAGATATAATTCTCTTTTTGTTTTTGTTAAAATGATCGTGTCCCCTAGTTTAGAATGGTTTTTTATTGCTGTTTTTTTATAATTAGACATTGAATGTGAGGAAAAATGGCAAGCATCTCTTCTTAAGGTTTTTTCTACTTGGTATGATTTTTCTAATATTAAATCATCAAGGTTGTAATTGTCTAAATCTTTTTTTATTTTATTTGCATATGAGGCAAATAATAATACAGCTTTTAGTTTGTCATTTTGATTAATTAATACCTCAAATAATTCTTTTTCGTATTGGGCTTCTAAGGGAGTTTTTTCACCTCTTTTGGAATCAGCTTCGGATATTCCAAGCATAAAAGACCAATTGGAATTTGAACCAATCATTGTTCCTTTAGGTCCGCAAAGAGAATTGTATTCTCCTAATGAGAATCCTATTTTTGAGGATTCTATTTCGTTTAAGATAGATGTTGAAGATGGAGTTCTTTTTAGTAATATGAGGTCATCTTTTATGTTTAGAAAATCATTTGATGAAAATATTTTATTTAGTATTTGAAACCCATCAGAAAGCTTTTTTGAGATTGTTTTATAATCAAGTTCTGACTCGATTAATCCAAACTCTTTTAGAAATTGGGTTTGAGATTGTGTATATTTAAAATATAAGTATTCTGATAAATAATTAAGGGACCTTGATAATCTAAGCTTTTTTTGAGAGTCTGAATTATTAAGCTCATCGCAGATTGCTAAAATATTTTCATCTTTTCTTAAAATATGTATGAAGGAATTTAAAACAGGATTTATATAGATGAGATATGCTTTATTAAGTCCTGTTTTTGTTTGAATTTTTTTGGTTTTTGATGATAATTCATTTAAATAGAATTCTAATGAGTTAAAATCATGAAATTTTACGCTTCCAAGATTTTGGCCTTTTAATCCTTTGGATTTATTTTCTTTTTTGTTCTTTTTGGGCAGTATAATTGTTTCAAGAGCAATATCTTGGTTAGGATAATTCTTAAATTTTTCAAGATGTCTATTAGTCCAATATTGTTCAGTTAGGGTCTTGGGTGAAGTTGTATCTATTCTCGAAGGGAGACTTGAATATAGTCTTGATAATAGGATATGTTCTTTTTTTAGAAGTTCTCCAATGATATAAGATTTTAAAACGTCTTGGGCTGCATAATAAAGTATTTCTTTTGCTTTTTTTGTTGAACCCTGTTCAGCTAGCTTTGTGTATTCTTCAAGTTCTTTGTGAGATAATGTTTTTTTGCTAAATACTCCTGTAAGTGTTTCAAAGACTTGATCTAGTTTATTATTTTTGTTAGACATGTAAAACTGTGAATATAATGCGGGGTCTAAATCTATTCTTCCTGGAAGTATTCTTTGTACAATGTATTGGCCTAGAATAGAATGCATATGTTTTAGTGGTTTGTTATTTATTCCTCCATTAAATCCATTCTTTGAAAAATCAGATATTTTTTGGTAGTCAAATTTGAGTTGATTATGACCATATACAAAAACAGGGTTTATTTCTTGGATTTTTGTTAAAAGACCATCTATTAATTCTTGTTGTGAGGAATATTTTATAATTTCAAAGTCAATTTCTAACGCGTCTATTGGAGAATCTACTGATATTATTTTTATGTTTGATTCTAATGTAGTAAGCAAGTAATTTTGGTTACTTTTCATACTCGCTAGTGAAATTGTTGTTATTCTTTCATCTCTTTTTTGATCCAAAAACGCAGTTGCAAGCCTTATTAGTGCACTTTTATCTTTTAGTTCAATCTCTTTTTTTGATAAGACATTATTATTTTCTAGGATTTCTCTTAGTTCTTTTTCTGAGAGTGTAAGAATATCATTTGTAGGTAAAAGAGGGATGTAATTAGTGGTTTCTATATCTAATGCTAATGCTTTTTGAGATAAGATAAAATTAATATCTTTAAGAGTAGGGTTTTTTGCGATTTGTTTTAAAGAATTTTTCTGATTTATCGGATTTGTATTAAAACTATTAAATATCAAAGCAATATCTTTATTTTCCATTGTCAAATTATCAGGTCTTCTTATTGGATTAATAGTACTATTACTGATTGTTTCAAGGTCTATTTTTGAGAAAGGAAATCCTAATTGTTTTTTTACACTAGATGAAAAGGAGTTGTATTTTTTGTGAACTGCCATATTTTGGAAATAATGAGAGAAACCTATTGGGAAGTCGCTTGAATTTAGAAATGGGATATGAAGAGTATAAATTATATTTGTATCTATAATAGTTTTTTCTAAATAAACCCTGTTATTTTGTGTTTTTAAAAAGAGATTAATTGCTTGAATAACCTTTTCTTTCTTTTTATAAGTCTTGGATTCTGGATTTTTAGTATTTGATAGTTCTGAAATTAGAGAATCTTTTATGTTTTTATATTTGTTTTCCAAATAATTATATAACATAGAAAAATCCTCTTCAATTGCTTTTTGAAGCGAGAAATTATTAATTGATATGGCTTTTGAAGGGATTTTGTGTTCTAATGAAACAATTGTAGAATTAGGAGCAAATTTCTGTTCTTGGTTAATTTGCCAAAAGCAGATCTCTGTGTGTCCTAGGATTCTATCTTCTAAAGACTTTAGTGGAGCTACATATGTAATAATTGCTTCATTCATTGGTTAGGCTAAAAAGTCAGGGTTTAAATTTATTATTATTATCTAGTGATTACTTAAATATACTTCTAAATAGTAACAGTTGTTTAAAAAGACTTATAAAAAGCAGTATTTTATCATAATTATGCCAGAGATTGATAGTGGACAAAAGATTAATTTCACCGGATTTATTGAGTTGATGTTACCTTATCTAGGGATTGAACTCGAGGAATTTTGGAATAAAAAACCTAATGATTTAAAGATAAGAGAAAATTTTTTTCAAAGGATAAAAAGGAATATAGAATTTTATGTTGGAATTAATAATGAGGATGAAGAGAAGGTTTTAGAGGTTTGTATTGAAGATATCTTAAATAGACAAGAGTTTCCAATGCAAAAGTGGAGATTTAATAAGTATTATTTAAGAGAGAAATTATTAATTGAGGTTCTAAATGAGGGGAATTTAAATCCATTTAAAGGCGGGTTTCCAATCATTATATCCGGCAGGTCAGTTTCAAATGAAAACTCGTTTGTGAAAAGCGGGATTGAACCTTATTCAAAAAGCCATAAGCTTAGTAATAATGTTCTTGAGGCAATATATGGACTTTATCTAGAAAATAAGGATTATAAAGATTTTTTGGAGAGAATTTTTTTCATATACCTCCAGCCTGTTAGTTATATACAGATGGTTAGATTTTATAATGAAATCCCTACGCTTGTTGATTATCTTAGTTTGACTAATGGAACCCCGCTACATTTAAAGAAATTGAGCCAAAAACAAATTAATGAATATGCATCTAAAAATGATAATCTGTCAGATGAAATTAAAGAAAATTTTGTCAAGAATCTTTTTCAAAGTCTTGAAATCAATTTTGATAACTCTGATGAGTTATTTAGTGAGATTGAGGATAATGAAAGAAAAGAAGGGGATAGGACTTATTCTGATTTTTCTTTAGAGATCTTTGATTTTTTAAGGATAAAAAGTTCTGTTGATAAAAACGTTAGGTCTTATGAAAGAGTAATTCATTCATTAATTGAAAGAATTAACGAATTAAGTAAAAATAGTCTGGAATTGAAAAAAGTTAAAGATGATCCTAATTTAAATCCATTTAAAATAAATCAGGCTTATTTATATCAGCTTAATATTGACAAGTATTTGTCTTTTAGAAAAGCACAAACAAGTCTTGCTAAACGGATTATGGCTTTTAAGATCGCTTATTTTATAGATTTACACAAACCCGAGATTAGTGATTTTATCAGGACTTATCAAACTCAAGGGTTACCTATTTTTATAGAGAAAACCTCTTATGAACAAGAGATTGTTAGATTAATTGAAAAATATTCCTCTTTTATAAATGAGACATATAATGGGATTAATGATGAGAAAAAGGATAAAACTCCATATAATTCAGTTAAAGGGAAAAATCGAAATGGAAATGCTAAAAAATTAAATGGATTTGAATATATTGGAGGAAAACATGGACCATTAGAATTTGCAAAGGATAAATCTCTAGGGCTTAGTGATTCTAGTGCAATAAAAAAGCTTTGTGGATTTATAATAGAAAAGGCCGATATCTTTTATAATGGTCAAAATGATATTAAAGGATTTAATTTTAACCGTTTTAATAGAACTAACTTCCCAAAGATAGAATATGAGTCGTTAGCTCAATACCCTTATTTTTTGTTGGAATCGAATTTAGTAGATATGCATCCGAACATATCAGATTTGATAGATTTTCTTATTAAAAACAATGAGATAAGTAAAAATGATTTAAGATTGTTAGATAGTTATTCTAAACAAAATTGGACGGGCTGGTCAAGAATAGAACCAAGAGTAGTGGAATTGTTTACAAATGATACCTTTGTACAAATTGGTCTTTTTAGTCCCGAGAAGCGAGTTGGAAGGTGGTTAGAAGAAATAAGTGGGAAATCGCTGTTATATCCGTTAAAAGAGTTTGATTTCGAAGGTTTCATTGTTGATGAAAAAGAATTTAATAGGAGTAGGCCATTGTCCCTTCCAGATTTTAGGCTTTCGATGTTTTCTTTACCTACTAATCCAAAGCTTGATAAAAGAATTTTTAATGATAACAGGGTGTTAAGTGGTTGTCCAATTGATAAACTGATTACAAGTTTAAGTAACGAGAAGAAATCAATCCTGCTTCCAGGCTTTTCTGAAAGTAATATGGCCAGAAAGGGAAATCTGATTCATTTGATATCTTCAATGGAGTTTTTTGTTGATGATAGTGAAAGTAATACTAGAAATGAATTAACACATTATAAAACTCTTGAACTATTGGGTATCAGTTCACAAAGTCCTAAAGCATATTGTGAAACTCCTTTTAGAGCCACTCATGAATATGGAGCAAATAAAGAAAAAGTGATTATTGGTTTTCATCCTGATGCGTATTTTTTATTGGGATATGATTTTGAAAATGAGAATTCAAATAGATTTCTTGGAAAGGAAAAAAGACATTATGATATAGTTGTAATAGATACTAAAACAAATAGTTTTCTTCCTTATTTTGAGCATAAATATCTTCTTCAAACTCTCTCATATGGAAGTTTTATTAAAAAAATGATTGAGGAGAACACAAGAAGAGATTGTGTTGAGAACATTTATGTCGTTTTAAATAAGAATGCTTTTCATATGAATCTGCAAAAATCAAATACTTCAGGGACTATAAGGTATAGACCGCAGGTTTTTTCACCGATTGTGAAGTTTTCAAAATATGACCCTTTTATCGAACTTTTTAAGGATATTTTAGATGAAAGTGTAAGTGCTTTGATGTCAGTTCGAAAAAATCCAAATGAGAGTTTGCTAGATTATTATTTGCAATCTGAAAGCGAAGGATATTGTGATAGATGTTTTTATGACCATCAAACTATTTGTGAAAATCTAAGAAAAAATCCACTGATACTTAACACCTAGTTTTTTAGGTTTTAATTATCCTATGATGAGCATTCTTCATTTATATTTTATTATTATGTTAAATGAATTTGTTAAATGAATTATAGTTTTTTTATTTATTGTGATGTTTGATAGATTTTTATAAAGTTTTATAAAAAGATTTATAAATGATAAGAGATAGGAATAATTTATCTAGGGTGATTTTTTGGTTAAAAAAAAGATTATTAGTTATATTCTTAAAGGAGATAAAAGGTACAAGAGTGTTATATTACCTTCTAAGTTTGTTAGATTGAACTGTGGAAGTGTTCCAAGACTTTACAAAAGTAAGATGGGAAATTCAGTATATGGTGTTAAGCTTACTTATTATCTAAATAGGAAAAAGGATGCAAAAATAAATACTAAAATAGTGTTGCTTCCAAGGGGAGCAAAGAATGTTAAAGTTGTCTAGTTTATTTTTGATAATTCTTTTTAATGTTTTCACTTAAGAATGGAAATGTTTATATTTAAGCTCTAAAATTGTTTCTTTAGTGATGTTAGTTTTTTATAGATTTTTTTTATTGATTCAGAATTAACACACTATATTAAAAATTATTTAATTGTACTATGTTGGTGGTAAATGATTTTTTTTAAGATTAGCAGGTTTTAGGTTTTGAAAGGAAGCCATATCTTTAAATTGAGGGTTTGATGAATAATGAGAAAGGTTGCTATAATAAATCAAAAGGGTGGTGTTGGAAAGACTACTACTGCAATAAATATCGCAATAGGTCTTGCTAAACAAAATAGAAGGGTTCTAATGATTGATATGGACCCACAAGCAAATCTTACTACATCATTATTCTTATCAAATGAAAAATCGATATACGACCTTTTGGTCAATTCATTGCATCCTGGAGATGTAATAATTAATGCTGGTCATTTTTTGGATGCAATAATAGCTACAAAGGAGCTTGCAAAAGCTGAGATGATTATGGCAGGTATGGCTTCTAGGGAGACTATACTTAAAAGAGTTATGGAACCTGTATTTAATTATGATTATGTGATTATTGATTGCCCTCCATCCAATAGTCTTCTTAATTATAATGCATTGTTATATGCAAGCGAAGCGTTCGTTCCAGTATCTACAGACTATCTTGGACTTGTAGGATTACGGAGGATAATGGAGATAATTGATGAGATTAACAGCCTGTTTGAACACAAGATGAAAATAACAACGGTTATCCCTACGATGTTTGATGGAAGAAACAGGATATGCAACGAAAGCCTTGATGAGATAAAAAAAGGTTTTAATGGACAGGTATTAAATCCTGTTAGGGTTAATTCAAAACTAAAGGAAGCGCCTAAGTGGGGAACTAGTATTTATGATTATTCTAAGAATTCTAGGGGAGCTAAGGATTACCAATTAATTGTAAATCAAATCCTTTCAAGAGAGGAATTCTATTGATGTTTTTTGAACACATGAATTTTTTTGCGTTTAACAAGTTATGTTCTATTAAACTTTTTTTAAGTTCGTAAAAATTATCAATAAGGTTCATAATTTGATCTTGAATTCTAAATATGAACAGACGGATTCACAAAAATCAACAACCTCACCCTAAAGGGCAAGGTATGTTGGTAATATAAAAGCATCAGCTGTATTAAAGCGAGGTTGTTGATTACAAAAAAGCGTAGCGAGTCCTCGTGTTTAAACACGAGGTATCCTTTTCTATTAATGAAAAACCAGGGTATAAATGCCTATGCATCTCGCTGATAAGTAAAGGTTAAAAGTTATATGAATCAGTCATTCATGAACTTTATTTTTAAGGCCGATAGTTTGAACAGACGGATTCATGAAATCAACAACCTCACCCTAAAGGGCGAGGTATGTTGGTAATATAAAAGCATACGCTACGTTCAAGCGAGGTTGTTGATTACAAAAAAGCGTAGCGAGTCCTCTTGTTGAAATACGAGGTATGCTTTTCTATTAATCAATGAAATAAGATACAAATTTAATTATTAATAACATCAAATTGCAGAAAGATACGTTGGATATAGATTATTAAGGCTTATTTATTCATTTTAAAGATATTATAAAGATGTTTTATGTAATTATTGCAAAATAATTACTTTAAGTTCGTTATATTCTTGGTATTGGTCTGTTAATGTTTATGAATTATTAGGTGATATTATGGTATAGTTAATAGAAGAATAAAATACTAAGAAAGTGAGGTTTAAATGCATACAAATAAAAGAGTTGAGATGGTTTTTGCTTCGGATTATATAAATAAACCAAAAGAGTTAAGTGATTTTATAGATGCTTTATTTTCTTTACATGAAAATGGATTTGAAAGGTATTTTAATGTTAAAGATTTTTCAGGATGTTTGTCTTGGGAAATAGAGGAGATTGGTAACTGGTTTTTTGATAAAGAGATATATGATACATCTGCAAAAGCATACAAAGAACTTGTTTTAAATGGGAACACAGATATCGTGGAAAGAATCTCTGAGAAAATTTTTAGTAGTGCAAGGAAAATAACTAACGAAGGAATTGTTGATGTTTTAGAGCTTATTTGTGCTATCTACCAAGTACCTTGCGCATATGCCTCCTTAGCACTCATTTCAAATAAAAAGAAAGATTATAATAATAGTATTGAATATGCTAAGAGAGCATTAGCAGTATCTAATAATGATAATCGTTACAACGTTGTATTAGGTGACTGCTATTTCTATCAAAAGGAGTATCTAAAAGCAATTGATTGCTATAAAAAGGTATTACTTTCAAAGATTTCTTCTAAGGAATTGGCTCAATATTCTAATGACAGGATTAAGTGTTGTTGTGAGATTTTAGATGGTTTAAAAGAAAGGGAAAATAAAAGTGGAAAAAGACAGATACAAAAAAGAGGAAATTGAAAATTTTTTGGATAAACTTTTAACAAAAAAAGGACTCCAAGGACTTTCTACTAATAAATCTACTTTTATTATTGAAAATTTTTTAATATCTGATAATGAGCACAATGATACTTTTAGAATTGAGGATCTTAAAACCAGAATTATAAAAGATTACTTGAAAAAACCTGATGAATTTGTTTCAAAACCTAATAAAAAAATCAATAGTAAATATCCATCAAAACTGCTGAATAGTAGCGTGATAGATAGTATTATAGATGACTATCAATCACTATTTTTAGAATTTTACCCCGAGATTGGAAAGGTTTGTACTCACCAAAATATAAAAGAGTTATTAGTTATAGATGAGATATTCTATACTTTAAAAGAGGTTTTGATTGGAAGACCTATTCTTGATCTTGCAAATCTGAAAAATTCAATAATGGGTGCATGTAGGTATATATCTGAAAGAAAATGGTTAGACCCTGAACAAAGGATGGATTATCTTAGTAAATTAGATTTTTCAGATGTTGATTTAAAAGACTTTTTTTCTGTATTTGGAACACATTTAAAGTATATTGATGATTATAAGTCTGATTTTTCAAGGATAAAAAATATTTTTTATTTAATCAACGAGACAATTGCTGATTTTCCAAATAAAATCAATCTTAATAATGCGTTTTGGCTTATTGAATGTTCTTTTGAAGGAAATGCAAAAGAGGTAATAAAAGATGAGGTTGTTGAAAAATCTAAGATAGAGATTTATTCAAGAAAATATGATTTTGTAAAGAATTTAATTGAAAAAATTAATAACATTCAAAAAGCAGATAGTTTTGAACTTGCATGTTTTTTCGGGGTTAATTATGAGATTGTTTCAAGTATCCTTAGTCCTATTCAAAATAATGAGTTAAAAAGTGCATATTCTGCTTCAAGGCAACTAGCAATTGAAAGAATGAAAGAATACAATAATGCAGAAGTTGAGAAAGTTAAATTGACACTTAAACAAATGAGCTCTTTAAGGGAGCTTGAACAAATAATAAATAGTACAAACCTGAATTTAAATGACAATTATCAAAAATATGGAAAAGAAAATGCACAAGAGATTAGAAACAGGTGTATTTTACTTTTTGATGAGAAGAGGAGCAAGTTAAAATCTGATGAGCTTAAGATAGTAGAACTTGAGGAAATAAAGGCAAAAACCGGCTATTATTTGAAGAGAATATATGACTTTGAGATAGGTTTACAAGAAAATATATTAAAAGAAAAAGAAGTTGTTAGTAGATTACATCAATTAGAAACTCTCTTAAGATATGCAAAATCATGCGATAATGAAAAGTATAAAAGTGATATAAATGATTATGTTAATGCCGTTTTTGATATGACTAAGATGTGTACGGATGAGATTTGTAGTGAGGAGAATAGGTTAAACTCTGAGATATTAACTTTTAAAAGCAAAAGATTTTATGAAGGAATAAGATATAATGGAAATGAAAGAATTAAACAATTAAAAACTAGGTTGAAAATTATAAAGGATACAAAAAAACAACATGAATATGATAAAAAGTATATTGCTGATACAATCAGCAAGGTAATAGATTCTTAAATTAATTTTACTAAGTAGATGTGATCTCCTGTTAGTTTGGAAGAAAAATATAATAAAAGAGTTTTGAATATGAATCTGTAAGGTAGTGACTAGAAAGATTCACAATTAATAATAAAACAATTAAAAAAACAAACTTACTTTTTTGATGTGGGTTTTGGTAAACATTGGATTAATATTTTTATTAATAACCCAAGCGCGGTCATGAAAAAACTCGGCATAAATTCAGAGGGATCTTGCGAATAGTTGAGGTTAATCCTTGCATGAATCCGTCTATCCTTACTTTGGCTTGAAAAATCAACAACCTTGCCCTAAAGGGCAAGGCATGTTGGTAATATAAAAGCATGCGCTGTATTCAAATAGGTTATTGATTACTGAAAAGTGTACCGAGTCCTCTTGTTGAAACACGAGGTATGCTTTTCTATTGTCCAAAGTATGAGAATGAACTGGATTTCATGAAAGCAAAAAATCGCCAGAATCCAATCTTTATAAGATTAGTTTTTTAATGCAAGGTCTATATCTTTCTCAGATATTTTTTTAGCTCCACTTTCAAATGAAAATCTACAAACGTCTTCACAATTCTTCAGAAAAGCTCTTGGATTTTTGTTTTTTTTAAAAATCTTAATTATTATCTCATCAGTCATAAAACCAATGTTTCCAATTCTTTTTCTTATAATCTTAATTGCTTCATCATTTGTGATTTCTTTTAAATCATAGCGATTTCTACCTATTGCATCCACTAACTCTTTTGATAGTTCTATATCTTCTTTTTTGCTTGCTAAGATGATTGATTTAAAAAAGCCCAACTTGTAATATTCTACTATTAGATGCATATCTTTTTTATTTAGGTCTTGAACTTCATCAACCAAGAGTATCATATTTTTTTTTCTTATTTTAAAAAATTTATTAATAAATCCACCTGCATTTATCAATAGATTGTCAAAATCAATTGATTTTTCTTTTTGGTTACAATTATAGTAAATTATTTGTTTTTTCCCTTTAAATTCGTAGATTATTCTTTTTAAAATAGAGGTCTTACCCGTACCATAAGGTCCTGTAATGTATATTATGTTTGAATTTTCAACTTTTGTAATTACATCTTTAATTACATCGTCATGTCCGTATATGTCATTTGAATAAGCTCCAGGTTTTATACTAAACGGATTGTTATAAAAACCTAATTCCTGATACCATGTTGTTTTTTCCATTTTCAATCATCTTTTAATCAATTGCTAAAAATTATTTTTTTATTTTTACTTATTTTGCTATAGTGGTTTTATTAAAAACCTCTAAAATTCATAGCAACTCAACTAGTTCTATATGCAGAAAAGACACCCTTTTATTAAAAATAACCCTCTTTTCTAATTTTATGCAAATTATAGCTAATGATAATTAAAAAAAATAATAAAATAAATTGCATATAAAGTCTATATTTTTGCTTCTCCTTTAGCTCTGTATTCCTGTGCTTTTTGTTGGAGAAGTATTGCCTTATCCTCATTTCCCTGCTTGTGAGCTACTTCAGCTTTTTTGTGCAAAGACGCTGCCTTTTCAAAGTAATAATCTTTGTCATCTTTTTCCCGTTTTGCAAATGCAAATATAAGGAGACCTATTATTATTAGTACTAAAAGGAGTAATGGCCACCAAGCAGTTATTCCACCGCCAGTGAACGCACCGGTTATTGGTGCTCCAGGGCTTATTGGACTATTTGTTGGTGTTGGTGTTGTATTGACTTCTCCGATAAGATCTTCCTCTTGTGTATCTTGTGCGCTTTCAGGAGTAGGGGTTGACTCTAGTGTAGTTTCTTGAGCTGTAGAACTATCTTCCTCTTCTTCAACTTCGGTTGTTTCTTCTGAATCTATAGGGGTCGGAGTTGGAGTTGAAGGGGGCACATAGCTTCCTCCACCAGAACTTCCTCCTGAAGAACCACCTGATGATTTTGTATATTTGTATTCTGTAACTGCACTATGGCTTAAACCAGATATTTTATATACATAACTGTCTTCTCCGACTTCAACTAATGAACAAGTATACCCTTGTTTTTCTTCAGGACAACTAAGCTTCACTCCATTTGTACAATCTCCAGTGACTTTGATCTTTGCATTTTCTTTATCAATTATGCATACTGTGTTTGAAGATAGTTTCTTCTCTATAAATACAGTCTTTTTTGAATCCTGTTCTGAAAGGTCAATGCCATTAATTATTATTGAACCATCGTCAAGTGAATTGATTAGTATCTCGATTTTTGATAAATCTAATACATAAGGGTCAAATGTAAATTCGAATTCTAAAAGGTCTTTGTCGTCATCTCTAAATCTTACTTTTGCCCGGCCTTGGTGATTATCAGGATTGGATTTTTGCAAAAGTTCAGATTCTTCATCTTCATAGTATTCAATAATGAAATTAATGTCTTTTACATTTTGTGTTTTGATATGGTCTATTGTTCCATGTATAAAATCCATATAATCTAAAATACCATCGTTATCATCATCTTCATCTATCTCATCTACCCCACAAAGAAGTGGAACTTGGGTGTAATCACAATCATCTTTATCGTTATCGAAATCCGGGAAACCCTCATCAATTTCACCATTGCAGTTGTTATCAATTCCATCAGCAATCTCTTTTGCATCCTTGTTTACGAATTCATTTGAATCATCACAATCCCAATTAGGGTCATTAAAACCAATGTACCCAGGATATCCTTGATAAAAGCCATCACCATCTGAATCGGTTATACTCAAATCAAACAAACCACCTTCTCCGTGTGGTCCTGGAGACCAAACCTCAGGTAGTTGATCCACAACTATTCCATTAATTTTGAAAGTAATGATATCTGTTGCTTCGCCTTCAATATTAAGTGAATATGCTCCTGTAAGCATATTAAAAGGTAATACAGATGTCGCAATTGGAGTGCTTTGACCGTTTAAATGTGCTGTTATTGTTGTTTGGTCTGGTGCTAGTTCCCCATTAATGTATACATAGCCCTGCCACGTCCCGATTGGGGGAGGGCCTATAGCTAAAACTGTTGGTAATAAAAACCCAAAAATTAAAATTAAACAAAATAGTTTATTTTTCATATTAATCCACCTCATTTTATTTTCTGCTAAATTTGAGTATGATTTTTTCATTTTTTTCACCTGTTTATTTTTTCATATGCACATAATAATAGTTTTTTAATCTTCTTTTTTGATTTTTTTCATTCAATAAATTTTCATTCAATAAAAATAATAAAAAAATTCAATATATAAATTGTTTTAATATTAAAAAATAAAAAAAGTTTATGCTGGTGTTGGTGTTGGTTCTGGAGATGGTCTAGGTATCTCTAACCTATCCTTAATTAGCATCTTAATATAGAATGGGTTTCCTAATAAATCTTCCATTCTTGTAAGAGTACTAAATTCGGGATTTAATGGGTCATAGTATAACCAATTCTCGCCGTTATAGTAGTATATCCACTCGTAGTTACCTGCTATTGAATAAAGCACATTGGTCACAAGGAAGTCGTCTCCAACAAAGCCTAGTTCCTGAAGTATTATCTTTGGTAATGATAATGTACTCCATACCGGATACAACCACTGGGTGAAACCATACCTACTACTTAGGTCGATATCAAAATCAATAATTGCAGACTGTTTCATCTTATTGCCTACAAAGTCTTGGCAACGTATGTAATAGTTGTAGTCGCCTTCTTCAAGCTCGTATAGGTCAATGAAATGGTAAAGTCCATCATCTGATTGCATTTGATATCCTTCTCCGTATTCAAACTCGTATTGGTTGTATTCGCAGTGTGCCAATTCATTTGTGGTAACTTCCAAAGTTACTTCTGTATTTTCTATTATTCCTGTTGGCAAGGCACTTGTAACAACGGGTGCTTGGCTGTCTATGTATGTACAAACTGCTTGGCTGAAAGCACCTGTATTTCCTGCAAGATCTTTTGCCCAAACTCTAAAGCATATGGCTGAACCTTCGCTTGCGCTAAAAGATGCTTCTTTATCTTTTGAGTCAGTAATCCATTCCATCCACCCAGATTCTCCTAAAGTGTATTCTACATTATATGAATCTATCCCACTTCCCCCACAATCATCTTGGCCATCCCAAGAGACCATAAATGTCTGAGTTGAGACTTCAGGCAATTCATTAATGTATGCGGTTGGTGCTTTTGAGTCTATTTGGAACTCTACAGTCTTACAGGATTCACCATTTTCTCCATTTGTGTAATCTATACAACACACTTCAAGGGTGTGCATTCCATCTGCAAGATATTGCATTTCACTATATTGGTTTATTGTCCACTCGCCGTACTCAAATATTGAGAATTCTGATTCATCAATTGAGTAACTGCACTGGGAGGGCTCGTTTGTTTTTACGCTGTATTCAATGCTTGCACCACAGATTTCGTAGTAATCCTCTTCGTATTCATCGATATATTCACAATATCCTTTTATGATATCTCCATTACTTGGGGTTATCATATCGATGATTGGAGGAATTCTATCTATTGTGAACATCTCAGCATCATACTCGCCCCAACCTGTTGCATCTTTTGAGTTTGTATAAACTACCCATATTCCTTCGCTAAGTTCACTGATATCAATTGTTGATTCAAGGGTTTCTTGATATTCATCAAATTCTCCATCTTGTGAATTAAACTCAAAGCAGTTATTTGTTTCCTCTATAGATGGTCTTTTTTGATGTGGTCTTCTTATGCAGTATTTAGCTTCGTCAATAGGATTTGTTAGACTCATTGTTTGAGCGGTTATCAATGGATTTTCTACAGTAAAGTATGGGTCTATTACTGTTGCAAACGTCTGTGGTCTTTGATTTGTTACTACAAAGCTAACGCTTTCAAAGGTTGTGTGACCTGCCTTATCCATACATCTTACAAATACTTCATTGACACCTTCAGTTAGTTCAGTTAGACTTGCTGAATGAATAGTTGATTCTCCTTGCATATAGTCACTTGATTCAAATTCATCAAAGCTAAACTCACATATGGTGTCTTCGTTTGTAAGAACTGATAAAGTGGTTTTTTCTCCATAAACTCCTGTTGAGATTGGATTTATTATCATCACTTCGGGAGCTGTGGTATCTACTATCACTGTATATGAATCTGACCATTCACCAAGATTTCCTGCGTTGTCTATTGCTCTTACTTTGTAGGTATAGGTGCCATCAACACTTATGTATTGATTATATGGATAGCTAATATCATTTATTATATCACCATTGATCATGATGTCATAACTCTTGATACCAGATTCATCATAGGAATCAGTCCATAGTACATCAAATTCGCCATCAGTGTCAAATGGGTAAGCTTCCACTTCTTCAGAGTAAACTTCTACCTTTGAAGGTTTTTTAGTGTCAACGATTATGCATCCTGCATCAATCTCTTCACCACTATTACCTAGTTTATCTACCCCGTATACCATTGCACACCATTCTCCATCAGGAATCCCTGAGAACGTTGCAAACTTTGAATGAACTACACTTGATTCCTCAAGATCACCATTGTATACCCTCACAACATAATGGTCTAAACCTATACCAAAGTCACTGCCTTGGAAAACAAGGGATAATATACCATCGTTATCATATCCATCAAAGTCTTCATCCACTATCTCTGCGTATTCCATTTCAGGACCGATAGTATCAACATAAAGTGTTAACTCTTTAGAGCAAATCTCAAGGTCTAATTCATCGTATGCTGTTGCAGTTATTGTGCATAAGCCATCTTCAACATCTGTGAGATATAGCATTGATTCAAATCCATCAGAGCCATCAAAGTCATCAGGCATCTCTGAACAGGTTGAATCAAATAACACTTTTGAGGTTTTATCCGTACCAATCACTTCTACAATTTGGTCATCATTGTAATAATTGTTATGCGTTGGTCTTACAAAAGATATACAAGTTGGAGTATTGTCTACTTGCAAAATGATTGTGTTATCGGCAATAAATCCGCAACGATCGGTTGATGAAACCTTAATTAAATGTGCACCTTCTTCAGCAATGGTGGTATCCCATAAGTATGGGCTTGTTGCTTCAAATGGTAATGCTCCATCAATTGATAACATGTCAGTTGTATGTTCATCTGATTCCCATGTTATCTCAACTATCCCAAATACATCACTGCCTTCAAGAGGTGAGGTTATTTTCACAGTTGGATCTGTGGTGTCTATTACTAGTTCAACACTACCTACACCAAGATTTCCAGAGTTATCTGTTATCTTTACTGACAAAGTGTGGGTCTCTTTTTCGGAGTCTAGGTTCTTAGGGATGGTAACATCCCCTTCACAAATACCAGTATTTGCATCAAAAGGAATTGTTCCTAGTGCTATGCCATCAACTTCAACATAACAAGGAGTGCCTGATGTTATTGTTGATGTGACATCTCCTTCTTCTCCATCGCTAACTGTTGCTTTGAGGTTATAAGATTTTAAACCACAAAGCTCTGCTTCTTCAATAGGCTCTTCTATTGTTACTACAGGACCTTGGTTATCTATTCCAATCTTTGGAAGGTTCCAAATAGTTATTATATCTTGTATAACATCTCCTACGCAACCAGGTAGTGGAGACTCTCCACAATTCATTGAGATTGCATGAAGTATTTCTTTGATGCTATTACCTTCGTTTCCTAAATTATCCTCAACAGAGACAGCAAAGAAAGCAATTCCGTCTTCTATTTGTTCTGCAGTATCAACAAGTTTTGCATAACCTTGGCATTCCATTGCATGCGCATTATAGTATAGATGGCCTTCTAATTCTACTATTTTGAATTCAGGTAATATATCAACAAGATAAGCCTTGCATAATTTTCCATCTTCTATTCCTGATGCACATCCATGTTGCGCAAGTGGATCTTGGCAGGTTCCATGTGGGTTAACAAGGTCTTTTGCAACAACTACTGCTGGGATTGATTCTCCGTCTGAATACCAGCCATTTACAGGCTTTAGTATTAGTATATGAGGAGGCGTGTTATCTACCTTATGTCTTTGGGTTTTTTGTGTTTCGATGTTACCTAATAAATCTACTGAACCCCATCTTATCTCATGAAGACATTCTTCTTCAAAGTTGAATGTTATTGGGGTGTCACCAAAGATTTGATCTCTATCAAGGGCATAATCTATCACGCCATCGCAATCACTATCCCACCAAATCTCGTAGTAATAATAATCAACTCCAACTGCACAAGGCTCATCTTTATCTATTGGAGTTAATGTTATTTGCGTTTCAGATGTAACATAAAAGTTATCAATTTCATGATCTTCTAAATTGTATGTTTCAATGTCTGAATCGCTTGCCTGATATGTTGGGCCATCAATTGTTTTTATCGTTTCTGGTGGTGTTGAGTCTACTCTGTGATACTGCTCGCGTGTAATTTCGGTATTCCCTAATAAATCAACTCCATACCATTTAATCAGATGCAAGCAATCTTCATCTATTGTAAATGTGTATGGCATGCTATCAGGATTTACATCAACTTCCCAAAGCATTGTGTCAATCACATCATCACCATCTGAATCCCACCACAGTTCTATATGGACATAGTCAAGTCCAACTGGATGTGGATAAGGGTCATCTGAGTAAATTGTTATTTCTGATACGTGGTCTTGAAGCCAAAATACATTTGCTTCTTCAGAATTTAGATTGAATTTAACAATATCTTCTGATGATGCATGATATGTTGGTCCTTCTATTTCTTTGAATGAAATTGGTGCAAGTGTATCCACTATATCGTATTCTGTTTGCAAGGGTTCTGTGTTTCCTAAAGCATCAACACAATACCATTCTAAAATGTGTTCACTATCCTCTGGATAAGAGAATGTAACTGTTGGACTATTCACACTAAACTCTTTCCATTCATCGGCTTGGTCTATTCTTTTGTGCCTATAGTGGATTGTTACATCGTTTACAGGGTGTGGGTCTTGGTCTATGCAAGTTAGTGTGAATGGTGTGTTTTGTGTTACGTAATAATCACATCCAGGAATTAGATAGTCTCCCGTCAATAACACATTATCGAGTAACGCGTAGTCTCCTTCTCCATTATCAAGGAAGAATGCAATGGATATTGCTTCTTGATTTTCTGCTGAGCTTGGTAATGTAAAAGATACACAATCCCATAGTTCTCTAATTGATTCAAGTTCATTCCATGCGTCCCAATTAGTTGAATTGTCGTTCCATTCACCCGGAGTATCTGTGTATTCACCAATCATCCATCCTACTCTGAATCTATCGGATGTTGTAGTATCATATGTTCTCCTGCAATAACTTAGCTTTATGTTTTCATAGTCTTTTGTACTTATGGTTCTTATAAGTGCAGCATCATCTTCTATAAAGGCTGAATAACCATCGTATGCTAAAGCACCAGATGTTGTTCCAATGTCATTGTAAATAGATTGTGAATCTGGGTATTCTAGATAGTCACCAATCCAGCCAGTATCAAGCGGATGTGTTTGTGAGAAATTATCTTCAAATAATATCTCTGTTATTGTCTCAGTTTGAACCTCACAAGCTACTTTAGGGTCCCCTACAGTTTTTGAGGAGATTGGGTGAAGTGTATCTACAATATCTAGTTCTCTATGGGTATCTCCTTTGTTACCTAAAGCATCAATACAATAATAGAATAGCTCATGCCATGTATCTTCTTGATATGTGAAAGGCTGGGTATATTCTTGCCAATCTGAGATTAAATATCCATCGTTGTAAATCTTGTAGAATATCTTTTCACCACCAACAGGATGAGGTGAAGAATCTTGGCAGGATAGTGTTATCAAAGTATCTTGGTTAACAAAGTATGCTTGGTCATCAATGTGATATTGATCACTTGCAGGATAAGTCTCACTAGTTGCAATATAGTTTCCTGAAAGCTCTTTTGAGGCTATAGGTGCAAGATTATCTACAACATAAATTCCTTCTTCAACTTCTTCTGCATTTCCTAAAGCATCTTCACACCAATATGTCAGTTTATGACAGGAATCATCTAAATCAGTGATGTCTTTAAATCCATCACTTTCGCTTCCACTTGCAATAAGTTCCCAATCATTTGCTCCTCTTGTTGGTGTTCCCATACATTCATACTTCCAGTATAAACTCCAATGGAGTGTCTCTCCACCAACAGGATGAGGGTTTTGATCTTCGCATTCAAGTGTGATTACACTTTCAGATGTAATATATTTATTGATATCTCCTATTCCATCAACTTGTGGTCCCGTTATTGTTTTAGTGGTTATTGGTTTAAGTGTATCTACGATATCATATTCTATATGCAAATCTTCTTCGTTTCCAAGCACATCTACACAATACCATTCTAACACATGGGCAGAATCTTCTTCGTAATTAAAGGTATAAGTGTTTGATTCTTCTTTGGAGAAATCAGGCTTTGAATCACCAAATAAGTACGTTCTGTAATAGATTTCTACTCCATTTACAGGATGAGGCATTGGGTCTGTACAATTCAAAGTAATAGGTGTTTCTTGTGTTACATAGTATACTCCATCAGTTGGACTTATTCCATCATAGAAAGTATCTATTTCATGTTGAGTTCCTTCTACTTTAGGCTCACCTAAAATCTTGGATGATATTGGTGCAAGGTTATCAACTGCATCTATTTCAACCTGTTTTGTTTCAGAGTTACCCAAAGCATCTACACACCAATAAACTAGTTTATGGCAGGAATCAGATAATCCAGTAATCTCTACATAACCATCAGTTTCGCTACCTTCCATTATACTTTCTCCCCAGTCATAATCAGGATCTATGCATTCTTCGTTCCAATATAAACTCCAGTAGAGTATTTCACCACCAACAGGATGAGGGTCGAGGTCTGAACAGCTCAATACAATTGTACTATCTTTGGTAATGTATTTGTGTATAAAACCTTCTCCTGGCATTTGTGGTCCAAGCACAGTTTTTGTAGTTTCAGGAGCTTGTGTATCAACAATATCGTATTCTGTTTGCACAGGTTCTGCGTTTCCTAAAGCATCAACACAATACCATTCTAAAATGTGTTCACTATCCTCTGGATAAGAGAATGTGACAGTTGGACTATTTACACTAAACTCTTTCCATTCATCAGTTTGGTCTATTCTTTTGTGCCTATAGTGGATTGTTACATCGTTTACAGGATGTGGGTCTTGATCTATGCAAGTTAGTGTGAATGGTGTGTTTTGTGTTACGTAATAGTCGCATTCGCTTTGAATAGCTCTTTTTGCGGTGACTAAGACATTATCAATATGTCCTACATCGTTATTTCCATTGTCCAAGAAGAATCTAACCTGTATTAGAGGTTTATTCTCTGCACCAGTTAGTGTCCAAACCTTATTTTCCCAACTGGAAACTACTGATACATTTTCTAATGACGTCCAAGCGCCGGAATCTCCAACTCTCCAACCGATTCTTAGTCTGTCTGAAGATTCAAGACCACTGGTTTTACGATCATATGATAGTTCTATATCGTATAGATCAGTTGTATCAAATGTCGCAATAATTGAGGAATCGTCTTGTACACCTACAAAAGTATTTGACAAAGCAGACAATAAGAAAATATCATCGTCATTATAAGGATGAGCATAATCATCAACAATCCAACCATTGCCGTTCATTTCAGAGTATAAATTCAAACCAGATGTGTAGGTGTAATCTTCAAAATCATCTTCAAATATAGTAATTGTTTCATAGGAATCAACACCTGTACATGGAACTTTAGGCTCGCCTACTGTTTTTGAAGAGAGTGGATGCAAAGTATCTACGATATCGTATTCAACTCGCTTGTTTTCTGCATTTCCAAGTGCATCAACACAATACCATTCAAGAACGTGTGCAGAGTCTTCGTCATAGGTAAATGATACTTGAGAATCCTCTTTTGTAAATTCTGGCACTTCTTCTCCGTATAAGTAGTACCTATAATATATAGATACATCATTTACCGGATGAGGCTCTTGATCTGTACATGTTATTGTTATTGGTGTTTGCTGTGTTACATAATATACTCCATCAGTTGGTGCAACTCCATCATAAAAAGTGTCTATTTCATGTTGTCCACCAGCTACCTTTGGATCACCAACAATCTTTTCTGAGATTGGTGATTTTGTATCAACAATATCCAATTCAAAGTGATGTTCCTCTTCGTTTCCGCAAGCATCAACGGACCAATATTCTATCATATGATAGGAATCTTTGTTAAGAGTAATTGTAATTGGAGTATCAATATTGCTTTCTCCCTCCTGATCTTTTACCCAATTATCATCTTCTTCTAATTTCCACCATACAATGTATTTTATCTTTACATCTCCAGCAAATTCGTTAGTACCTTGAGGGTCTGGATCAATTGCGCTAAGGGTTATTTGAGTGCCTTGAGTTACATAATAACATCCATTAGTTATATCAAAGCCACCAAACTCTTCTAAATCACACTCAACAATTCTTTGCTCATAAGGAATTAGTTCTTTAGTTGTATCAGGTGCAGTTGTATCCTTTATGAAAGATAGTGCTGGAACTGATGTTAGCTTAAACCAGTTTTCTACTGTATCTTTTGCATGAGCTTTTACGTAATTTGTTCCTTCTGGAAGGTCTGATATATCTATTATTGCAATTGTTTCTTCGCAAAAGTTGTCATTATAAGAACCATCTACTGGGTCCATGTATATTCCTTGCCAATTAACAGCATCACTAAAATCGTTTGTAGGTCTTACAAAGTATTCTGCAAGCTGGATAAAGGATTCAGTGTCACAAGCCTTATGTCTTAGTGTTGGGTTTTCTCCGCAGACTAATAATTCTGTAGCGTTAATTATACCGTTTAATGAGGTTTCATGTGATTCAGGTGGATTTAAATCAATGTCTATAGGAACACACTTGCATGCTCCCCAAAATCCATCCTGATTTTTTCCTCTGACACACAATGTGTGAGCCCCATCGCTAAGTGGATAGAATATTCCACCAAAATACTTCACTAATGGTGCAAAATTTTGGAAAACTGCTTCTTGTGTAGAATCATAACTTCCATCAAACGCAAGAAGTGGTTGGCCACTTCCGGGTAAGACATCACTGCAACCCACTAAATCATTTGGGTCGAAGAAATATTCAGCATCTATCACATCTGTGCAATCCTCTGTTTCTAAGGCGGTTATATTTACATAACCTATCATCCAAGATGAGGGATTTGGAACGACAACCAGATTAGAGGTTATAGGTCCTGTTGTATCTTTAGGACCATTTGTTGAATTACAATAATTCCTGCAACCCATATCTAATGATTCTATTGTACAACCATTTTGAGTACATGATCTTTCACCAAAATAACATACTTCCTCTTTTACTGTTCCAGGAGTTGGGCAATACGCACTTTCTGATTTGCATAAACAGCCAGAGCATTCTCCATCATAAAGACAATAATCATCTTCTATTTTAGGAAATCCGCAATCAGAATCTTGTTCGCACTCTGCATCACAATCATCAATACTACATTCATGATTTATTGTTGAGTCGCCTTGGCTACAAACACCATCTTGTGGGTTGCATGTTGAGGTAAACTCAGCTCTATAATCCCAAGTGTATTGTATGTTATCTGGATTGTTATTGCAGGTTGCAATTCCTGTTATGTCATTTGCTGAACAATCTTTTGCTGTACCTACGCAAACTCCAGAAGCGCATACATCTTCTTCAGTGCAAAGATTTCCATCATTGCATTGGGTTCCATCTTCTTTGTTTGTAAGTGGACCATATGCATATTGAGTATTTCCTGTTAATGAATAATCACATCCTTGAGATGTACAGTAATAATCTCTTTGTTCTTGGACTACTCTTAGTCTCCAGTGGCATTCACTGAAACTTTGATTGGTTACATCTGTTGTGTTATAGTAACCATCTAAGCTATCACAGTTAAATGTTGAAGAGTAACTGCAATCACATGTGGTTAGTCCACAGGTTCCTGAGGTGTATAAAGTATTGCCAACACACTTATCAGCACAATCCAAATCTTGTTCGCACTGTGCACCACAGGTTTGGATATTACAGCCATTATAAGAACAAGTATCATCTATATCTATGCATTGGCTTTGACCATTAAAAATGAAATATGTGTTACAATCAGCACACCATTTACAATTTGAATCTGCTTGACATGAGGTTATATTAGAGTGATCTGTGCAGGTAAGTGGCAATTGATATTGAACCTCTAAAACAGGAGCACACATATCAGGAGATTCTTTTGAACAAAATATTCTTTCACTTGAACTGCTTTCACCTTCAGAAGCGTGCTTAATTACCCATCCTCTGTTTGTTGTCCCATTATAAAATAATAAAAAATCAGGTGTTACATTAAAAGATACAGTCCTTGGTGTTGGTGTTTTATCAACTGTGAGTTGGACAGTATTAGCTGAATAATAAGTTGGTCTGTTATACCAAGTTATTCCAGATTCACTCCAACTACCAGCAATTCTATGAACAGATAACAAAGTATTTGAATTTGCACCTGCCTGTGTTAGTCTAAGGTTCATATTGGCACTGATAATAGTTGCACCTGCTGGAATTACTGAAGTGGCATTTGATAGGTTAAACTCTAGATATGCCCTTCGTGTTCGTAACGTTTTATCATTCACATTCAGAAAATCACTAGAGCCGAAATTAGTAGAGGGATTAAATTGATTTACATATGAATCTCCAGTTAGGTAAAATAGTGCTGTTTGGATTGAAGGATCATCATAAAAAGAAGTTGAAGCTAAAATAACATCATGCTTTCCTGATTCATAAACATCTATATTATAGTGATCAACGATTCCATCAATAAGTAAGTATTCTGTTTGGAAATTATTTTGAGAGGAAACGCTAACATCATAAATCCAGTCATAAGAAATAGGGTTTGAGGGAACTGTAATTCTGATATCAACAGAATCATAATCAAATTGCATACCATAAATGTGAACTGTTTCATCACTTTCGTAATTTGCTTTATCAGTCCAAACAAATGGATGCATTGGTGTTATACATACGCCCGCATTACAGGTGCCATCACCCATACAAGATGTTCCATCAGGAAGAACCTCATAAGAACATTCTCCATAAGATAATTCAGGAATCAAGAAATTACAGGAATCAAACGTACATTCATTCTCATCATAACACATTATGTCTTCTTGACATACTTCTGATGCAAAGACACTTGTTGATAGTCCAAGACCAACTGTTATTACCAGTAGTGCAAATACAAACAACCTTAAATTTCCAAATTCAGTTTTATTTTTTTCCATTTTCAATTTCCCTCATATATCTAGTTCGAACATTCTCGGATTTGAGATATTATTAAAGCTAAAAAGAATAAAAATATTTGAGCAATAATACTTAAATATAGAAAGATTAACAAAGAAGCCTTTAGCTATGCTACAAAGAATTCTATAAAATCCAGACTTTTTTACGCTTTTAATGTTTTATCCCCCCATAAATTGCTGGCGCAAAACAAATAATGCGTGGTTTGATTACCCCCCAACAGGAGTAATAGGTAAGATGTTATATTTAAACTTTTCTTGCTTAGTGTATCGCATTGTCCAGTGCATTTTTGAAGAAATAAAAGTTAGCATAAAAA